>Ga0209164_1000382_pt1 | contig 112641 bp, 89 predicted proteins | sample MTBNYHSulfiMetaG_FD_187458 | JGI IMG/M metagenome (GOLD analysis project Ga0209164, IMG submission 187458) | Enrichment culture microbial communities from rom New York Harbor, USA that are MTBE-degrading - MTBE-NYH (New York Harbor Sulfidogenic)... | ecosystem: Environmental > Aquatic > Marine...
CGAATTCCACAAATGGGAGTAGTTACGTTCTGTCGCCGTTTTCAGCAATCTCTACTGGAAAATCACTCTTGATGGGTGGGGCATTTTGAAGTGGCCACAGGTGGGATACTTTGGGTGGCCATCAGGGAGAAATTCAAGAAAGGTTTCTCCACAAAACTTTTCAGCGCGTTGCCAGTGGAATCGCCCGTCTGTCTGGCAAACAGCTCCGAATACGGCAGCGCTTTTTCGGGTTGGGGCGTGCAATAGGACTGGGTCGGTATCCTCCGGTGGTACCCACATACTGCACCGAGAACCATGTTGTTGAAAGTGACATTCATCTTCAAACCAGAGATCGAGGTCGTTTCTTCGCGCCAAGCGAACCAGTTTTTTTATATTGTTTCTGCTGCTCCGGGTCCGCGTTGGCGATTAATGGCCTTGGTTTGCGCAACCGGAATCCCAATTGGTGAAACACTCGCTGGCACTGACGTGGGCCGATGTTCACCTTGTAACGCTCACGCAGATGATGGCTCAGGAGCTTCCCATCCCAGAGGCCCTGGGAGTAACCAAATTCAAACGGTGACTGCCGAAGGTCGATGCCGATGGCCTGTCGAATGGCTTCAGTCATCGTCGGAGGGCGGCCGGGACGAAACGAATCACGAAGTCCCGAGAAGCCGCTTTCCTCAAATCGTCGAACCCAATACTGAACGGTGCGACGGCTTTGTCCGAAAAGCTCTGCAACCGCTGAACAGGTCATGCCATTACACACGAGAAGAACGCCATGAAGCCGGTGGTCATAACGGGATTCCTCAGATCTAAATATTTCGTCCTGAATTGCGAGACGAATCATCTCAGCATCTTGTATTTGTAGTTTTCGCATGGCTCCCTCCTTTCTGGAAGCCATGCTAACATAAAATTCTCACATGCGCAATAATTTATGACGTCCTGTATAGATAATCATTCCGCCCATATTTCAAAAGAAACAATGTCTTTTTTGGCGACTCGCCCAAACCGATTTACATACGTTCACACTCCGAAACATGGTTCATGGCTCAACCTTGTTGAGACTCTATTCTCAAAGATATCGAGAACCTTTTTAAAAAACATCCGCGTTCAATCCAAACAGGACCTGAAAGACAGAATCCTCAAGGGTATGAATGAAATCAATGCTGAGCCAGTCGTCCATCGCTGGAGAAAATTCGAATTCGCAGACATTTGATTGTCTATTTTTTGATGAAACGTACTACTAGTTCGTAGAAAAGCACAGCTGTGGATGCGTTGACAGTTTTATGCCTGCGCCCCTGGCCCTTCCAGGATGCTTTTGGCCACAAACCGGATCCCGTCTCCGCCGATCGGTTTTCTCATGATTTCAAAGTCAATATTATCCTTTTCGGCGTCTTTGAGCTGCTCAAAGAATTCGCCGTAGAAGGCCGTCACAATGTAGATGGGAACTTCCCTGTCCATACGCCTTAAGGCCCTGAGGGTCTCCACCCCGTTCATGCCCGGCATTTTCAGATCGAGAAAGACCAGATCGTAGGGATCTTTTTTCCACATGTGGACCCCTTCCTCCCCCGACGCAGCGGCATCTACCTGATACCCTGTTTCCTCGAGGGCCAGCAAAAATGATTTTCTCACGGCCTCTTCGTCGTCAATGACCAAAATCCGCTTGGATGTGTCGTTCATTTTTCTCCGCCTTCGTTTGAAATTAGAAACTTCATTCCGCAGGAAGCAGAATCGACCCCTGAAACCCAGGTCGATCGCTGTGCCAAAAACCGCCGAGACCAGGAGGCCCCGGTTATCAACCCGATTTTTCATCTGTTGTCAGACCCAGGCCAAGAAACACCCTGGTCTTGTCGCTGAAGTCCCCCAGGATGCGCCGCTCCGGTGGTGGAGAGACCTTGATGGCGGTTGGCGTCGCCAAGACCTTGTCCTCGTCTCCGGCCGCCGGATCCTTCAGAAGATCGGCCACCTCGAGAGAATACGCTCCTTTGAAATCGCCCTCCAGAAATCTTCTCAGGTTATCTATGGCCTTTGCCGACCGAGGGGTTTCCCCTATCACATATAGTTTGAATTTATGCATGAGACTCCTTTGCTTATGAAGCGTGATGAATGGAACTGGAAACCGGAAGTGAAAGCACGACCACCCGACACAAGGCGAATCATGACAGATTCCCACGCTCCGTCACGAATTACATTTCATTCTCCTGAGTTACATCGTATTGTCTTCAGATCCCGGAAGCCGAATAAAATCCTCACGGCTAAACTACTTTGACGAGATTCACATCCGACATCCGATGCGCAATTTCCAGTTTCCAGTTTCACTCCTCCATTTTCAAGTTTCCAACGGGCAGCAATATCGCAAACCGGGTTCCCTTCCCCACCTCGCTCTGGCACCTCATTTCGCCTCCGTGCGCCTTAATAATGCTCTGAGACACGGAAAGCCCCAAACCCGTTCCCTTTCCAGCCGGCTTTGTTGTGAAGAAAGGATCGAAGATCCTGACAAGGGCTTCCTCCGGGATACCGCATCCGTTATCCGCAATGGTCATCCGGACCGATCCACCCTCCGGCCGAACACTGATCCGTATCTCTGCGTTTTTGTTTTCCCCGAAGGCATCAACAGCATTCCCGACAAGATTGAGCAGTACCTGCTGAACAGCACCCACGTTCATCATGATCGCCGGCGTGTCTTCGGAAACATCAACAAAAACCGATACATCTTCCGCCTTGATACGAAATGAAAGAAGCTCCAGGACCCGATCCAGGATGGTCGCCATGTGCTCCCTCTGGTGTTCCTCTTTGCCCTGTTTCTCAAACCTCGAAAACGTCAACAGGTTTTTGATGATATCAGCGCATCGTTTGGTTTCCCGTTCCGCATCCTGAAGAACGGCATATCTCCGGTCATCCCTGGATGTCTTCCCGATGCAGTACTGGATATAGTTGAGAATTCCCATCAGCGGGTTGTTCAGTTCATGGGCAATGCCGGCAGTCACCGTGCCCAGGGCACTCAGCTTTTCGGCCTGAATGAGCTGGGCCTGGGAGGCCACGAGTTCCCTGGTACGCTCCTGAACCCGCTCTTCAAGGTTCTCGTTGAGTCTTTTCAGCTCGGTTTTGGACGCCTTGAGGGCCGCTTCAGACTGCTTCCTCGCCCGGATCTCCTCTTCCATAGCCAGCCTGTTCCTGTAGAGATCGAGGAAGACCTTTACCTTGCCCTTGAGGATTTGAGGGACGATCGGTTTTGTGATGAAATCGACAGCGCCCGTCTCTATCCCCCGGATCTGGTAGTAGCTCTCCTTGTAGACAGCCGACACAAAGATCACCGGCAGATGCATGGTCTTCTTATCCTGACGCATCAGCTCCACGGTTTCAAATCCATCCATTGCGGGCATCTGGACATCGATCAGGGCAATGGCAAAGTCGTCTTCCAGTGCCTTGATCAGGGCCTCATTCCCCGAGGCAGCCCGCACAAATGCCACATCCAGGTCGGACAAAAGGCGTTCCATGGCAATAAGGTTTTCGACACGGTCGTCGACCAAAAGGATCTTTGGGCGAGGCTTGACACTCGAAACTGGAAACTGGAAACTGGAAGATGGGTTTTCGCTACTATTGGTCATTTTGTATCCTTGGAAGTAGACAGGGACGCGAAGCATTTAACTACTTGGTGCTTCTAATGAAAGCATTTAGCTTTGGACCGAATTCTTCGATGGTCCTCTGGTATTCAGGGATCTGAACTTCTCCCATAACTTTCCTGCGGATCAGCTTCCGCAACCAGGCCTTGGTTTCCTCAAATGAGCCTCTGGCATAACGATAAAAAAGGTTGCGATCGGCAGCGGTGTATCGACCGCAGCCTTCAGCCAGATTTGCAGCTATGCTATCGGAAGATCGCATGATCTGGGAACCGATCGTCTGCTGAACCTTATTAGGCCAGGTATCAAAAGCATACCATATCTAATCAGAGAGTTCCTCGGCCGACTTGTAGACATCCATTTCATAGATCTCTTTCATTATTCCCCCGGTTTCAAGTTTCCAGTTTCACTTATACAGCCACACCCGCATCAACGACAAAAGCCTCTCAATATCCACCGGCTTGGGGAGGTAGTCATTGGCCCCGGCGGCGATGCATTTATCCCGGTCTTCGCGCATGGCCTTGGCCGTGACCGCTAAAATGGCAAGAGTCTGAAACCTCTCCTGCATCCGAATCCGTCGAATGGCCTCGTAGCCGTCCATGACCGGCATCATGATATCCATCAGCACCAGGTCCATGCCGGGCTCTTTATCCAGAATTTCAAGGGCCTTTTGACCATCCGCGGCCTTATAAACGTGCATCCCCCTTTCTTCCAGGATCCTTGAGATGGCAAAGACATTTCGCATATCATCATCTGCCAACAGCACCTTCTTGCCGTTAAAGAGGCTATCTCCATCATGAAGGGCGGAGATCATCTTTCTCTTGGCAGCAGGCAGGTTTCCCACCACCCGATGCAGGAAAAGAGCGGTTTCGTCCAGCAGCCGTTCCTGGGATTTCACCCCTTTGATAATGATGGATGAGGCGTACTTCTGAAGCTGATATTCCTCTTCCCGGGTCAGTTCCTTGCCCGTATAGACGATGACCGGCGGAATGGAAATCGTTTTGGATTCATCCAGCCTGTTGAGGACCTCAAAGCCTGACATGTCCGGGAGTTTCAGATCCAGAATCACACAGTCGTATGCATTCGATTCAAGCTCCTGTATGGCCTCCTTTCCGGTTCCGACCGCCGTTGTCTTCACGTCCCCGTTCCCGATGAGTTTGACGATATCGTTCCGAAGAACCGCGTCGTCTTCCACAATCAACAGGTTCTTGATATTTCTTTCGATTACATCCTCGATCTTAATGAAGGCCTTTTCAAGCTGCTCAAGGCTAACCGGCTTGGTCAGATAACCGATAGCCCCCTTCCTGTACGCTTCAATGGATTCGTCTTCCACCGACATCATATGAACGGGGATATGGCGCGTCCGCGTATCGTTCTTGAGGGCCTCGAGGACGCCCCAGCCTTCGAGCCCGGGAAGCCGGATATCCAGGATAATGGCATCCGGCCGGTATGTGCCTGCCATTTCGAGGCCGGTTTCCCCGTCGGCCGCATGGATGCATTTAAAGTCCCGCTCGTGGCAGAACCGGTGAAGCGTTTTGGCAAAGTTCAGGTCATCCTCAATCACCAGAATCGTCCGGTCGTGTTCTCCGATACGATTCCGATCGTCCGGAATGGAAATTTGTGGTTTGAAACTTGTCGAAGATCCCGTCCTTAGCGGGGAACCCTGAAACTCGGGTTCCGGCTTTGCTTCCTTTTCCAATTTCCAGTTTCCAGTTTCCAGTTTCCAGTTTCCAGTTTCAATCGGCAAGTACACCGTAAACGTCGACCCTTTCCCCACCTCGCTCTGCAACTGGATCTCTCCACCGAGAAGTCTTGCCAGTTCTCTTGAGATGGAAAGGCCCAGTCCTGTGCCGCCATACACCCGGGAGGTGCTCCCGTCGGCCTGTTGAAAGGCCTCGAAAATCTCCAGTTGCCTGTCGTCAGGGACACCGATGCCTGTATCCGTCACCGAAATGGCCACCGCCTGTTGGGGTTGGTTCCTGCTGCGGGAGAGGTTCACCTCAGGGCCGGGCCGATGGATATGGACGGTCACCCCGCCCGTTTGGGTGAATTTGATCGCATTGGTTACGAGATTGCTGAGGATCTGGTCCAGCCTCTGCCGATCTGTCTGAATGGTTTCCGGCAGATCCCCGCTCAGGCTGACCGCCAGTTCGAGCCCTTTGTTTTGCGCCAGACGTATGAACTTGTCCCTGATGCTCCCGCCGACAGCCGAGAGGGGGGTGGCCTCTATCTGGATATCCATGCGTCCGGCCTCGATTTTGGAGAGATCGAGGATCTCGTTGATCAGATTCAGGAGGTCCTCGCCGCTCTTGTGAATGATGGTTGCGGCCTCCACCTGGTCATCGCTGAGGTTTTTCTTCCTGTTGGCCGATAAGTCCTGAGACAGGATGAGGAGGCTGTTAAGCGGCGTACGGAGTTCATGGGACATATTGGCGAGGAATTCGGACTTGTAGCGGCTCGTGATCTCCAGCTCCTTTGCCTTTTGCTCCAGGTCCTTTTGTGTGGCCTCAAGTTCTCTGTTCTTTTCCATAACCTTTTTTCTCTGGGTTTCAAGGGACTGGGTCTTTTCTTCCAGTTCCTCGTTGGTTACCCGAAGCTCTTCCTGCTGGGTCTTGAGTTCCTCTTCAGATGCCTGCAATTTCCGGGTCTGCTCCTCCAGTTCCTCGTTGGCAGACTTCAATTCCTCCTGCTGGGCCTGCAATTCGTCCGCCTGTTCCCGCGTCCTTTCAAAGGCCTCCTGCAATTGAATGCGGGATTGGGCCGAATTGACGGCAATGGCGATCCCCTTGGCGGCCTCTTCGATCAGTGCTATCTGCAAATCGGAAAATTCCTTGAACGATCCGAACTCAAGCACCCCTGTTGTTTGGTCGTTGTAAATCAGCGGTACAACCAGGATGGTTTGGGGGCTCTTCCTGCCAAGTCCCGATGTAATGGTGATGTAATCATCCGGTACATCCGTGACCACAATGGATTGTTTTTCAAGGGCGGCCTGGCCGATGAGGCCTTCGCCGATGTTGAACCGGTTGGAGAGGCCCTTACGGCTTTGATAGGCATAACTCGCCGTCAATTTCAACATCCCTTCCCCATCGTTGACGTAAAGGGTTCCAATCTGGACATTGAGGTAGCCGGCAATAAAGGTCATGATATTCCTGCACAGCTCCTCCATGTTCTGATCCCCTCGCATCCGCTCTTCAAGCCCGGACTGGCCGTTCTTGAGCCAGTTGTTGCGCTCCCGCTCTGTCTCGGCCTCCTGCAAAGAGGTCACCGCCTCTCTAAAGCTCTCTTTCAGCAGGCCGATCTCGTTTTTCGGCACGCGGATATCTTCAAAGACCAGATTGCCCGCGGCAATCTCCAGGGACATGGCCGTAAGCTTTCTGAGGGGAAGCACCATGGTTCGGGTCACCAGCATGGCAAGAAGAATGACGATGGCGCCTGTCACGGATACCAGCAGAATAATGATCTTTCGTAGGGAAATTATGGGAGCCAGGGCCTCGTCGATATCCATTTCAGTGATGATGGCCCAGCCCAGGTTCATCACCTCGAGCGGGGCATAGGCTGACAGGGCCTTTTTCCCTCGATATTCGGTCAGGATATCTACCCCGCTTCTTCCTGCCAGGGCATGTCGCACGGCCTCGGTATCCACCCCGTGGTGAACGATATCTCCCTGAAAAGAGGCTATAACCGAGTGCCCTTCCGGGTCGAGGAACGAATCGGTTCGCATCCGTTTGTCCGGGCCGACCAGGTAGGTCTCGCCCGTCTTTCCCATGCCTTCCCGCACCAGCATGATGGCATTGATTTTCCGGAGCGGAAGTCGAAGCACCAGAATCCCCATCAGCGCATCTTCCTGATACACCGGCGCACCCATAAACATGGCCACGGTTTTATTGAACGGGGCCGTATCCGCCATGCGGACTTCCCCGGCCTTCGCCTCTTTGAGCTCTCGATAAAGCGTTCCCAGATTGGTATTTTTGTAAGGCCCGGAGGCGAGGTTGGTTCCAAACACATCGGTTTTACGGGCGCTGTAGATCACATTCCCCTGGGCATCGACCAGGAAGGCGTCTTCAAACTCGTTAATCTGGATATAGGTGGAAAAGAAGCCCTGACGTTCCTGGTGTACGGCACTGTAAGCGCTGCCGTCGCCGGCATCCGTGAGGGTGGGCTTTCCCAGGTAGAGGGAGCGCACCCGTTCCGCGTCCAGATACCTGAAGCCGGCGGAAAGGTCGCCGATGTCGGCCGCGAGCGTAGGCTTGGACGCCTCGTCCTTCACATCGGTCACCCAGCCGCCCAGGAGTCTTACGATTTCATCCCGTTTCAACGAGTTCACCGCAACGAGCTTGTTCTTTGCGCCGGCAACCAGGTCTCCCTGTGCCCGCACATAGGAGATAACCCCCACAATGGCCATGGGAACCAGGGCGAGCCCCAGGAACCAGACAAGGAGCGTCCCCCGCATGGAATGGAAAAAGGCTAGGTGCTTTGCGTCTCTTGAGACATTGCTGTTCTTATCCCGAGCCATGACCTGTTACCTCCAATGTGGATGGAACTGGAAGCTGGAAACTGGGTACAGCCGCCCCTGAAATCCGATACGTGAAACTTGAGGCGTGAAACGTGATGCGTGTCGAAGATCCCGTCCAAAGGCGGGGAAACGTGAACATCCAATATCCGACATCCAGTTTTCAAAAGTATCCAGTCCAGTTTCCAGTTTCCAGTTTCAATTCCTATCTGACCGGCTGCCATTTTCCATTCTTGACATGAAGAATGTGGATGGTACGGATCCCGTCGCCCTTCTTGTCAAATGCCATCATCCCGGCGGTGCCCCGCCATCTTTTCATGGTGGCCAGGCCATCCCGCATCTTGTCGCGATCAGCCTGAAGCTTTTCAGGGTCCCCGCCGATACCCTTTTTCCTCATGATGTCCGCGACGAAAGTCAGGATATCGTACACGGCCACATCGAACTGCTCGGGCTCGCAATTCATATCGGGGTAGCGTTGCCGGCACCGCAATTGAAATTCCTTCACGTAGGCCTGGACCCTGGGGCTGGGATCATCCTTGCTGAAGAGGCTCACGGCCCAGAGATCCTCGGCCGCATCGCCGGCAATGTCTATCACAACCGGGCTCAGGGTGGGGCTTCCGCCTAACAGCGGCTGCTTCAAGCCCTGGCGCCGGATTTCCGCCACCATGTGGCCGGCCTCCTGGGGAAGGGCTGAAATGCAAATGCCGTCGGGGTTGTACGATTGGATCCGTCTGGTCAGGTGGCTGTAATTCCGTTCTCCTGTATCAAAGGTGATCGGATCATCCCTGTTGAGAACATCAACCTTCAGATTGATGAAGATCTGGGGCCACAGCTTTGCACCGAGCGCGGCGGTCACCGCGGCTTTTGTGTCGTAGACCACCACCACTCTCTTGATGTGATAAGCTTCCACCCAGGCCTTGGCCAGAAAGACCTCCTTTTTCTCGGACGAAACGGTCATTCGAAAACCGTAGGGCCACTTCTCCAGATCACTCAGGCCGGGTTTGGCCGAAGCCGTGGCAATGATGGCCACCTTTCCCTCGCTGGTCTTGGGTATGAGGGCCTCACACGGGTCGCTGTACAGGGGGCCGATAACCACAAGGACCTTGTCCTCCTCGACCAGTTTCCGGTACAAAGCCAGTGTCCGATCCGCCTCTCCCCCCGTGTCGTACACCACCACCTCCACCGGCTTCCCATAAATGCCGCCTCGCTTGTTGATCTCTTCAAGGGCCATTTCCGTGCCGATGACCTGCTTCTTCCCCCAATCCGGGGTCGGACCCGTAATGGGCGCCAGGAGGCCCACCTTGATCAGCTCCTGGCCGGCCCATGCGGTTGCTGACACAAGGGCCATCCCTACTGCGGCCCAAAGCCCGAAACATGTGATCACCTTTTTCATCGTCTGGCTCCTCCTTTCTTCATCCCCAATTCCACCAGAACCTTCCCTATTTCATCCAACGGCAGCACATAATCCACTTCACAGGCCTCAATGGCAGCCCTCGGCATGGCCCAGGCTTCCGCTGATTGCGGGTCCTGTACAATAGCAAGTCCTTTATTATGTTTGATCTTTTTCAATCCCTCGGCCCCGTCCGCACTGGCCCCGGTCAGAATGACACCGGCCAGGGCTGACCCGTAGGCGTCGACCGCGCTTTCAAACAACACATCAATGGAAGGCCTGCTGTAGTTGACCTTTTCATCAATGGACAGGGAAAAGGTCCTGTCGCTTTCAATGAACAGATGATAGTTGGGAGGCGCTATGTACACATGCCCGGGCATAATTTCTTTTTTCTCGTCGGCCTCCTTAACCTGAACCGAGAGCTTCCGGCCGAGGTACTTGACAAAAAACGTGTTATCCCCATCCGGGCTAATGTGCTGAACAACAACGACCGGAATCGGAAAATCACGGGGCAAAGGCGAGAGCACAACCGGCAGCGCATTCATGCCGCCGGCGGAAACGCCGATGACGATCAACTCGAAACTCGAAACTCGAAACTCGAAACTGGAAGCTGAGGAATTATTCGCCATGTTTAGTGCTTGAAACTGGAAACAGGATAAGAGCCCCTGATTAGAGATCACTTGGTGCTCTTGATAAAGGCATTGAGTTTAGGACCCAATTCTTCGATGGTTTTCTGGTACACTGCGACCTCGTCCTGTCCTATGATTTTCCTCCGGACCAGCTTCCCAAGCCATGCTTTGGTTTCCTCGAAGGAACCTCTGGCATAATGGTAGAAGAGCTTCCTCTCTGAAGGCGTGTATCGACCATATCCTTGTGCCAGATTCGCAGCGATACTGTCAGCGGATCTCATGACCTGGCATCCAATACTTCCCTGGACTTTTTCGGGGCATCTGTCATAAGCGTACCATATCAAATCAGAGAGATCCTCGGACAATTTGTACATATCCAACTCATAAATCTCTTTCATTGTTCCTCTAGTTTCCAGTTTCCAGTTTCAAATTTCCAGTTTCCGATATATCCTCCCGTTCTTATCCACCACGCTGAATCGGTCCTGAAAATCTGAGAACCGGATGCTCTCCTTTGTACCGAGACACAAGAATCCCTTGTACACCAGGCTGTCATAAAAAAGCTTCAGGACGCGATTCTGCAATTCCCGGTCAAAATAGATCAATACATTGCGGCACATGACAAAATGGGTCTCGCCAAACACAGCATCCGATGCCAGATTGTGATTGGCAAATACGATGTTTTTCTTCAGGTCGTGATTCAGGATCGCGGAACCGTATCTGGAGTGATAATAGCGCGAAAATGACTCCTTCCCTCCCGATTTCTGATAGTTGTCCGTGTATCCTTTTATGCGATCCACCGAATATATCCCCTTTTTCGCCGTATCCAGGGCCTCATCGTTGAAATCGGTGGCATAGAGCCGGGTGCGATCGTAAAGCCCCTCTTCTTCAAGCAAGATGGCCAATGAATAGGCCTCCTCGCCCGTTGCGCACCCTGCGTGCCACACCTTGACAAAGGGATAGGTCTTTAGGGTGCCGACGACCTTCTCCCTGATCGCCTTATAAACACCGGGATCTCTGAACATCTCGGTCACGGGAACGGAAATGCCGTACAACAGAGAGTCGAAAAACGATCGGTCATACAGAACCCTTGGGATCAGTTCGGACAGCTTGCCATATCCTGAATTATCCAGGAAATTGCGCATCCTTCGTTTGAGCGAGGCGCGGGAATAATTTCTGAAATCATACCCGTACCGCCTGTAAACGGTCTCCACAAGCAGCTCTACCTCCAGGTTTTCCGTTTCGACTTGATTCAACATGATCTTTTCCTCTAACAGGAAAACACAAATCCCTTCTCAGAAAAAAGCCTGAGACAGGCGTCCACGACATCCGGATCGTACAGGAAACCCCGGTTTTTCGAGATCTCTTCGAGCGCCGCGTCAATGCCGAGTGCAGGCCTGTACGGCCGATGGAAGGCCATGGCCTCCACCACATCTGCCACCGCAAGGATTCTCGCCTCCATGAGTATGTCTTGACGTGCAAGCCCCCGAGGATACCCCGACCCGTCCCATCTTTCGTGATGCTGGAAAACGATCTCGGCAATGGGCCAGGTAAAAGCGATCGGTTTCAGTATGTCGTACCCCGCTTTGGGATGGGGTATGATCATCCGGTACTCCAGGTCGGTCAGTCGAGCCGGTTTGGACAGGATCTCTGCCGGTATGCTGATCTTTCCAACATCGTGGATGAGCGCCGCTAAATAGAGGCCTTCCACCTGATCCGGCAACCACTGCAATTCCACTGCAATCCGGCGCGAGAGATCGGCTACCCGTTGCTGGTGCCCGGCCGTATAGGGATCCCTGGTCTCAACGGTCAGGGCCATGGCCTGAACAGTCCCCTGAATCGCTTTCCGCAGCCCTTTCATGGACTCCCTTAATTCTTCCTTGATCCGGTTGTGTTCAGTAATATCCCTGAGGGTCGCTAAGTAAGCAGGTTCCCGCCTCCATTCCGTGCTTGCCACACGCATCTCTGCCACCAGGGGGGGCTCACTGCCACGAAGGATATCCAGCTCGGTGGCTTCACCGTCGACCAGAGGATAACCGAAGGGATTGTCCACCAGCCTGTCGGCGCCGACACCGAAAAGCGCTTCTGCTGCCGGATTGACAAACCTCGCGATCCGATCTTCATCAAATATGATGATCCCGTCTGCATTGTTCGCGATCATATTATGGTAGTTTTCTTCGCTTGACTTCAAGGCCGTTTCCACCTGTATCCGATTGTCGATCTCCTCTTTCAATTTTCTGTTCGCCGCCATCAAGGCGTCCGTACGCGCTGTAACCATGGTTTCCAGGCTATCTTTCATGGCACTGAGATCCCTTTCTGACCGCCATTTTGCGCACAGAGAAAAGGTCAATTGCCAGATCTCCACAGGACTGAAAGGCTTCTGAAGAAAGAGGAGTTTATCCGGGGGAGGAATACGGCGTACAACCTCCAACAGCTCGGCGCTGATGTGCCCTGTTACGAGAGTAATGCCCACATCCGCATCAAGCTTCCGGATCTGCTCTGCCGCATACAGGCCGTCTGGACCGGGGGGCAGATGGATGTCAAGGAACGTAACCGCGAACGGCCGCCCTTCCTCGACACTGGTCCGCATGGCTCTTACCGCCTCTTCGGCCTGTCTGCAAAACGTCAGATCGAATACGGGCGTATCATAGGAGGCATCGGTAGAGGCTTGTTGTCCGGAGAGGATCTGTTCATACAAGTTCAGAATCGTCTTCTCGTCATCTACAGCAAGGATTCGAAAATGATGCAATGTCATCGCTTCCCTCCACGGCCTCCTTTACTTCCGCGGCCGGTTCTTCCAGGGCCGTATTCAGAAAATAGGCCGCGTTCTTGATGGCCCCCAGGGGATTGCTGAGCCGGTGGCTGATGCCGCCGCTCGATTTGATGATCTCAGCGCCGCTTCCCTGGAGCACCTTATCCAAGGCGAACAGGTTCCCCTGCTTATCATCCACAATCAGGACCTTCGGTCTGTATTCCATTAAGATATCTCTACGAATGGCCACGTCAGGGATGACCGGATCGCACCGGTCAGGATGCTCTTCCTCGGTCATTTGCCACCCTCCGTTTTCTCCCACAATCTCTTGCTGTTCCGCGAAATGCTTTCCTCTTTTCTTTATTCCATTTTTTTCGGTCCGAAGGCCGATTTAAGGATATCGCCGGCCTCTCTGAAGAAATGATCATATGAACCCAGAAAGACCACGCCGGCGCTTCTCATGTTGATCTCGATCTCGGGAATAATGTCATCAAATATGCTGACCAACTTGGCGTTCGGAAACGAGTCCCTCACGCCTTGCATAAAACCCACGCCTACCGTATCTTCTAAGGCATCGGTGACCACGATCAGCTTGAAATTTTCCTTAACAGAAGGCCTTAGAAGATGTCCTGTCTCGGAAACCACTTGTGCATCGAGTGCATATTTCTTCAAAATGCCCTCAACCCTCTTTACCTTGCTGCTTCTTTTTCCGAGCAAGAGGATGCGGGCCTCTCTTGAGTGTTGCATAGCATTTTCCCCCAGGAATTTTCTACACCCCACAACTCCTGATGAATAGAGACCATTTTGTATCAATTTGGCGTTACACGTCGATCCGAGAGGGCAGAAGACCTCCGAATAGATTATCAGCAACAGGTGTGCCAAACCGCCGATTCTGATATCCATTTGAATTTATAGAGGTCTTTTTGAAGAGTGCGCTGCCTTTCGATCAGATTGAGAGTTGCCATGTGCGGAGAGCTATCATTTTGAAAGGAAGGCAGATATCGGGGACTGGGTATCGGGGTCCTGGAAATGGGCAACCGGTTGAAAAGTTCCGGATTTGGAAGTTTAGGCATTGACGGTTTCCTGAGTCACAGAAAGCCTTGCCCATCACGCTTCACGTTTCACGCCTCACGCATTCCGTATTTTTTGAGCTTTCGATAGAGCGTGGCCTCTCCGACTCCCAGGATCCGGGCGGCCTCCTTGCGGTTGTTTTTGCTGAGGGATAAGGCGTTTTTTATTGCGGCGATCTCGTAGAAAGCAAGGCTGCTTCCGGAAGATGGGTCCCCCACCGGGGAAGTCTTCTTGGGTGCAGAGGCATAGATGGTGGATGGAAGATCTTCCGGCCGGATTCTATCTCCTTTACCGAGCGCAACAGCCCGGCGTACCAGGTTTTCCAGTTCACGGATATTTCCCGGCCAGTCATAACGCTCCATGCAGCGCAGGGCTTCAGGGGAGATGTCTCTCACAGGAGAGTCGGATGAGGAAAAGCACTTCAGGAAATGGGCCATCAAAATAGGGATGTCTTCTTTCATCTCCCTCAGGGGAGGAACACGTATCGTGAGGACATTGAGCCTATAATAGAGGTCTTCGCGGAAAAGCCCCCTGGCAACCTCCGCTGCCAGATCGCGATGGGTGGCTGCGAGGATCCTGATATCCACCGGATAGCTCCGAGTGCTGCCCACGGGGCGAACCTCTTTCTCCTGGATGGTCCGCAGAAGTTTGGCCTGGATGGCAGGAGAGAGTTCGCCCACCTCATCCAAAAACAGGGTCCCTTTGTGAGCGGATCGAATAAGCCCCAATGTTGAGATGTGGGCCCCCGTAAATGCGCCTCTGGTGTGGCCGAACAGCTCGCTTTCCATAACGGTTTCACTGATAGCGGCGCAATCAACCGGCACAAAAATGTTCCTGGCCCTGGGACTGTGCGCATGAATGGCCCGCGCTGCCAATTCCTTTCCTGTCCCGGTTTCTCCCTGGAGCAGGATCGTGGAACGGCTCGGCCCCACCTGGACAATCAACTCCTTCAAGGTTAACATGGCGGTGGACTTGCCCACCAATGGATCAAAACCAAACCGGGGTTCCACCCTGGCTTTGAGGTTCCTGTTTTCCTCCCTCAGTTCCCATATCCGATGAAATTGCGCGATAAGGGCCTTTACCCGCGCAGAAGAGAAAGGCTTCTCCAGGAAATCAACGGCCCCCAGCTTCATGGCCCTCACCGCTTCTTCAACGCCGCCGTAGCCAGTGAAAATAGCTGCCATGACTTCGGGGTACGCCTCCCTGATCTTTTTAAGAAGCGAAAAGCCATCGATACCGGGCAGCTTTAAGTCTACCAGAGCGGCATCTACGTGTGTTTCAGACAGTATAAGAAGTGCATCCTCGCCATTGAGGGCCGTATGGATGTGATAGTTTTCACCGGCAAAGGCTTTCTTGAGCAAAGAAAGAATCTGAGGATCATCATCCACAAACAACAGAGAGAATCGGGTCGGGTCGGTTTCCATCATCCTCTTCCCCTCTTTCCATACTCCAGTACTCCACCACTCCAATCCGTGGCAGCACGGCAGAGCCATTCTTCTCTGACCTTGCCCAGCGAGCAAGGGTTTCCATGTTGAACGAAAGCGTTAATCGCGTCGCGATGCAAAAGCGAAGCCTGATGGTAAAAACGAGGGCCTGCTTCAGCCGCCTGACCGCGTCATACCTGTCTATCAGCGGCAATTGGGTGTCCAAGAAAATTGGGGGCTCTCTCTCTACCGATCAAAAGAAAACTGTTTCTCTCTGAATAGCCTCAGGCACGCAGTTACCGCTTCCGGATCATAGAGCGTGCCCGCGTTGTCAGAGACCTCCTCCAGGGCCTTGTCCAGTCCAATGGCCGGACGGTAAGGCCGGTGAGAGGCCATGGCCTCCACTACGTCAGCAACGCAGATAATGCGTGCATCGAGGAGGATGTCTTCCCCTGAAAGTCCCTGGGGGTAGCCGGAGCCGTCCATCTTTTCATGGTGCTGGTGCACTATTCGGGCGATCGGCCAGGGAAATTCAATCTCTTTCAGGATATCATGGGCAACCTTGGGATGCGTCTTGATGAGGTCGAACTCATAATCGGCGAGGCGGGTGGGCTTGCTCAGGACCTCGGCCGGCACGGCTATCTTGCCCAGGTCGTGAATCATGCCGGCCAGACGGATGCCCTCTACCCGATCCTTTGTGAGGCCCATCTCCCCTGCCATGGCAGCGGAAAGCATGGCCACCCGATGCTGATGGCCGGACGTATACGGGTCCCTCGATTCAACCACCAGGCCCATGGCCCGAATGATTCCTTCCAAGGCGTTTCGCAGACTTGCGGTGCGTTCTGCCACTATCTGTTCCAGATGCTGGCGATACCTCCGGTTGGTGATTTCCAGATCCCGCCGGCGCAGACTGTTTCGGATGTTGATAATGACCTCATTGAAATCCAGAGGCTTGATGATATATCCGTATGCCCCGGCCTTTATGGCGCTGTCGGCAACGTCGGGATCATCCACGCCCGTTACCATGATGACGGCGGTATCCTCGTAGCCGGCCTGAATATGCCGGGCCAGGGCAATGCCGGAATCCCCGGGCATGTTCACGTCACAGAGGACCAGGTCAACATCCTGCTCATCAAGGCATTTCCGGGCCTCTGTTGCATCGGCAGCAAGGGAACAGGTGTGCCCGTGTCGTGCCAGCATCCGGTTCAGCATGCGCCGGATCGGTTCTTCATCGTCTACGATCAGTAAATGGGCCATTTTTCGATGGATGACTGATGATTGCTGATTGTCTCGTAAAAAGCTATTTGATGCCGTGAGCGGCACTGTACCCGGAAATAACTACAGCATATCAAGATGTTATGCTTTAGTTATTTGAAAGTCAAAATTTAGACGGGTTTGTAAAAAGCTCCAGATACAAGGCGCGCAAATTTTTAGGAATGAGGCCTACTTACAAGTAGGTCGCAGTGAGTAAAAATGCAGCGTAATCCCGCTTGGGCGGGATAGATGGACTTTTCACGAAGCCGTCAAAGCTGCCATGTACAGGATCATATACCTCAAAGCGCTGGCTGTCAATTCCGGTCAGGCCCCCCTCTACTCCCCGTTCCTCTCTTTTTAAACCCGCCTGACCCGAAGACAGGAAGGATATCTCAGCCGGCCAGACAGCTGGCGACCTTTCCAAGGAGAGGTTTGACCATTAGGGGTTTGTGAATTAAAAGGCTGAATTCCGAACAGGGAATTTATCCGTATGGTTCCCGGCAACCCGCCTTTCCTCCGGAGCGAAAAGACACTTTCACCGGCGTGAGTTATCATGAACATTTCCTTCTTGTCGCCACGGCCGGGAGTGAAATCACCCGCCCGGCTTGACTCACCCTGTCACAGAGTCTGAATCTGCTTCTCCATAAAGATCCATATCAGGGTACAGCTTTTTTGCGCATTCCGGGCAGATGCCATGGCTGAATTCAGCGTTCGATCGGTCGCGAATGTAGGACTCGATCTGGGTCCAGTATCCTTTATCGTCGCGGATCTTCTTGCATGAGGCACAGATGGGAAGCATCCCTTTCAGCTGCTTGACACTGGCCACGGCATCCTGGAGTTCCTGGATCAGCTTCTCCCGATCCGCCTCGGCCTGTTTGCGCTCGGTAATATCGCGGACAATGGACAGCAACCGCTGCTGGTTCTGGAGGGTAATGCGTTTCAGGTTGATCTCCACCCAGAAGAGCTCCCCGTTGCTGCGCTTCGCCTTCCACTCAAAGATCTGAGGCGTTCCCGCGGCCGCCTTCTGAATCCACGCCATCGCCTCCTTTTGGTCATGAGGAGCTCTGCCCTCGCTCAGGCCCCCCACATCCATCTGTCGTGTTTCCTCAACCGTGTACCCGTACATCTCGCACATCTTCCGGTTGGCATCAAGGAATCGTCCGGTGGCCAGATCCTGGATGAAGATGGCATCGTTGGCCGTGTCGAAAATGGCGCGGTAGTTGGCCTCTGAGACCCGGAGGGCCTCCTCGGCAGCCTGTTTCTCAACGGCGTTCTTTCGGAACACCTCCAGGGCAGCGCCCATCTCACCGATTTCATCCTCCCGGCTCCGAAAGGCCATGTCCAAGGAAAGATCACCGTGGGCCAGTGTTTTCATCTGCTCGGTCATGGTACGCACTGGGCGGGAGATAAATCGGCTTCCGATGAACACGGTCACCAGGATGGCCAGCAAGGCCGTAAAGATGGAAATCAGCAGGGTCGTCGTCTTGAGAGCCCGCACGGTCTTTTTGGATCCGTTTTCCGCCTGGGCGATTCTGGCCTCCTGGTATGCCAGGAACTGATTGAGAAGCTGCCTGAACTGGGAAAAAGGCAAGGCGGCCGAGCGCACCAGGAGGATGCCGAAAGAAGGATTTTGGGAAACTGCGTCCGTTGCCTGTCCGGCCTCCCTGATGAAGGCATGAAGGGGGATTTTCAACTGTTTCAGGAGGTCCATTTCCTCAGGGTCCAGATGCCATTTGTGGAGGATATGGCCATAGATGACGCCCATTCTGCTCAATCCCCGCTCCAGATGATCCAGTACCGTCCCCACCTCCTGTTCCGGGGCCCTCATGAACCGCAGGACCGGCACGAGGAAGAGATCCGACTGTACGCGCTCGCTGACAAGGATAAACTGATTCAGGAGGCTTGTCCTTTCCAGCGCGATATCCTGAACGCTCCGGATGGCCACACCCTGCCTGTCAAACCCTTGAATGGCAATGAACAGCACACTGGCTAACGCCGCCATCATGATCACCGGCGGGATGAGGATCTTGTAACCGATGGATATGTCCCGAATGGATTTCACTGTGGATCTCCTTTGTCCTCCCATTGAAGGGCGCAAACCACGTCGTCGTTGGTCAGCATGCCGCACCAGGCAGACATGGTTCCCGTCTGGTGGGTCCCGGGATGGGGCCATGCCCCCCTGGATTGGATGATTCCGCCGTTCTTTCCTTCTCCCGCCTCAAGAAACCGCGGCAGCATCTTCTTCCCCGCAAGGTCGAGAATGCCACTCATGTCCATGCCGGGCTTCATCTGACAGGAAGTATCCAGGAAGACCGTCCCCTCCCGCGTGATCCCGACCACATGAAGGCCCGATCCCTTGAGATCCAGAAATCCCTGAGCCGGATCCTTCAGGACGTCGAGGGCGTCATAAAGACCTTTTTCCTGGAGAAGACGGATCGCCCGGATTCCGACCTGCTCAAGAAAGGGGGCGTCCTCATTCAGGGCCGGGGTGGACACAAACCGGGTGATCGGTGGGTCAGCCCAGTACAAATCGTCAAGGGGGGCGTGTACCCCCCAGATGGAAACGGGTGGATTTCCAAGGCCTTTGTGGTAAACGGTGTGATACGGGATGATGTTGATCCATACCACCGGGAGTTCCTCCGTAAGAATCCGTTGAAAATCCCGATAAAGCGTCTTTCGTTTTTCCCTGTCCATTTCCACTGCCGCCTGGTTCAGGATCTCATCCACCCGCTTGTTTCGGTAGTTCTGGGTATTGGACCAGATGACGCCCTTTCGGATGTTTTCGGAGAGATAGGTTCGATGGACCCCGATCACCGGATCCCCCCAGTTGTAGACCCCGTCCATGGTCATATCAAAATCCCAGTTCCCGATCCGTTGGGCCCATTCCGGGAAGTCCTTTGACTTGCGGACCTGAATATCGATGCCGATCTTTGCCAGTTGCTGCTGGAGGTAAAGCGCCGCATCGCGTTGCTGGGAGGGGATCACGGGAATATAGTCCAGAATCAGGGAGAACCGGCTGCCGCCCGGTTTCATGGGATATCCGGCCTGGTCCAGGAATTTTCCGGCCTTCTCCAGGTCCACGGGATAGGCATGTAGATCCGATGTAAAGAAAGGGCTGTCGGGCGAGATGGGACCGGGGGCCCGCCTCGATCTGCCGCTATGGAGGTATTGGATGATGAATTCCGGATCCAAGGCATAGGCGATGGCCTGGCGCACCCGCTGGTCGTCCAGGGGTTTTCGAAGCAGGTTGAATGCCAGCCAGTTGATCGGCCCCAGGGCTTCGTTTCCCCGGTTGGTGACAATCAGGTGATCACTCTTTAAAAGCCGATCCAGACCGGGCAGATCGCTGAAGAGGGGTGCCATGTGGACCTCCTGACGCTCCAGATCCACCATCTGGGCCCTGGGATCATCCTCAAGGCGGATCACGATCTCATCCAGGCAAGGCCGGCCGGGCAGGAAGTAGGCATCGTGCCGTTTGAGGATGATGGTCTTCCCGGGGTCATACCGGTCCAGTTTGAAAGGCCCCGATCCCACGGGCTTCAGATTGGCGGGATGGGTCTTGAGGTCCTGCCCGTCGCCGTACACATGTTTGGGCAGAATGGGCAGGAGGGCCGGGGACATGGCCAGGAAAATGGCCGGATGCGGATGGCCCAATCGAATAACCGCGGTATGGGGGTCCAGGGTATCCACGGCCTCCACCGGCGCCAACATGGATTTGAAGGGGTGATTTTGCTTGACCGCCAGGATGGAAAAGGCCACATCCTCCGATGTGATGGGCCTGCCGTCATGAAAGACGGCGCCTTCCACCAGGTTGAGGGTCACAGACCGGCCATCCTCCGACACCTTCCAGCTTTTGGCCAGGTAGGGCCTGGGGTTCCAGTTTTCATCGTAGCGAAGGGGGCTGGCAAAGATCTGTGTTCCCACAATCGCGGTGGATGTGCCTGACTGAACCGCAGGATTGAAGTGTCTCGGCGTTCCGCCGCCATAGGTGATGACCACCTTTCCCCCGGCCTTGGGTTCGGCCGAAGCGCCCCCCACAAACCCGAAAATAAAGAAGAGTACGGCCATTGCCAACAGAAAACGGCGCAGATTGCTCCCCATGATGGTCCCTCCGTTCTTGTGCCGTATAACAGCTGCATGAGCCCTTCCAGATCCCCTATGCGGATTGGCCAATCTGGGCCGGGTGCATCCTGACCTGCCAGGGATTCGTATCCGGCCGCCGGGCCAGAGCAATGTCTTCCCCGATCAGCCGTCTCAGTATATGGATAAGACTATTTTGAACGGAACTGAAAAACAGGCAGCATTCTTTCCGCTTCGAATGCGGAACGGGCCCAAGCCCATTCCATAGCCGCTATGTGAACGGGCCGGCCTGAGCACAAAGTTCCGTAAATCGGCGCGAAAAATCGTTCGCTTCCATGGTGCGATCAAATTCCTTCAGCCATCTCCGGATGTAGTCCCGATCAAAATCCGGATTCTTGATGAGTATGGTGACAGCGTCTTCCAGGGAGGCAAACATGACGGGCGTATCGTCGAAAAGGATGGGCCGTGCCCGCTCTATGGCCTCTCTTTCGTAGGGAGTAAATGAAAAGATCAGGTCAATGCGTATCCCGGTAGTGCCGTCCTTTGAAGGCAGGACGAACGTCTTCTCGATAAAGGCCTCAACTTCCTTGGGGATGATTTCCAGACCCATGCCGCCGACAGCCTTGAGGACCCTTTCCATTTCATCGACGCCGACGCCGAGGGTGATATCGATGTCTCGTGTCAGCCTCGGGGAGCCGTATAGAAGCACCGCCTGTCCTCCGATGATCATGTAGGGCAGGCCGGCGGTCGTCAGCTCCCGGGCGATTCTGATGAGGAGGGTCTTAAACATGGTTGAGTATCCGGGCGATCCTCAGGTCAACTTCTATGCCTTCAAGAGGGTCTTTCGCCGGCAGCACCCCGAGAAAGACACCCTCCTTCCACATCTCTTCAAACAGGCGAAGGGAATCAAAATAGTCTGTTTTGTCCTGTCGAAGGTGTTCCCTCTCGAACTCAGTTAGGAGTTCACTGTCCTTTATCATGAATCTTGCTCCCACCTTTTGGAATTGGTTTGGAAGCGAGGAAAAAATAGAAGTATATTTAAACAGATAAGCCCTAAACTGTCAAGGAAGCTGGCTTGGTCTGAAATCGTTGTCCATAGATCCCACCGATTACGCAAAGCCCTTTAATGCGACCGACTCTCGCGTTCGGCATTTCCTTCTCGCGCTTCACTCTCGATGCATTCGTAAAAGTCGTCATCCCGTTGAAGCCCGCCAAGTCGCTGGACGGGGTCCAGAAGCTTCATGAGTACCTGACAATCTGGATTCGGGCTCCCGGATCGGAGTCCGGGATCCCGCTTAGGCGGGACCGGAATGAGAAAGAGCATTTTACGAGATCATCACTCTTCACTTCTCACTGCCCAACACCTTCCACACCTTTCGGGCCAGTTTCTCGAACGTAAAGGGCTTTTCAATAAACGCCACCCCTTCCTCCAGCACGCCGTGGTGGGCGATCACATTGGCCGTATAGCCGGACATGAACAGGACACGGATATCGGTACGGATCTGCATGATCGCTCCGGCCAGGTCCCTGCCGCTCATCCCGGGCAGCACCACATCCGTTATCAGCAGCTGTATCTCCCCCTCATGTTTCCGGGCCGTGTTGAGCGCATCCGTCGGATTAGCCGACACCAGCACGGCATAACCCAGCTTCTCGAGTATCCTCCCGACCAGATGCAGCACCGACGCCTCATCCTCCACCACCAGGACGGTCTCGCCGCGGCCCCGGGGAATGTCCGCTGGCGCCGTCTCCCTGCCTGGCTCAGCCTCTCCAACATGTCGAGGCAGGTAAACCTTGACGCTGGTTCCCTTGCCCGGCTCGCTGTACACATTGACAAACCCATTGTTCTGCTTGGCAATCCCGTACACCGTGGAAAGCCCCAGGCCCGTTCCCCTGCCCTCCCCCTTGGTGGTGAAAAACGGCTCGAACGCGTTGGCCAGGGTCTCCCCGTCCATACCGCAGCCGTCATCGCTGACCGCCAGCCTCACATAAGCGCCGGGCACGAATCCCGCATGCCCGTCACAGTAGTCCTCGCTCAGGACCACGTTTTCCGTTTCAATGGTGACCCTGCCCACCCCCGAAATGGCGTCCCGTGCGTTGACGCACAAATTGGCCAGGACCTGGTCGATCTGGGCCGGGTCCATATTGACCGGCCAGAGATGCGTATCAGGCTGCCAGGCCAGATCGATGTCTTCCCCGATGAGCCGTCTGAGCATCTTGAGCATCCCTTCCACGGTCTCGTTGAGATCCAGCACCTTCGGGGAGATGGTCTGCTTCCGGGCAAAGGCCAGAAGCTGGCGCACAATGTCCACAGACTGATTCCCGGCCTTCACGACCTGCTGGAGACTCGCATAGATCGGGTCTGTCTTACGCAGACCCTCCATCGCCATTTGGGCGTATCCCAGGATCACGGTCAGCTTGTTGTTGAAATCATGGGCCACGCCGCCGGCCAGCCGGCCCACCGACTCCATCTTCTGGGCCTGCAAAAACTGTTTCTGCAATTTCTCATGCTCAGATTCCGTCCGCCTACGTTCGGTGATGTCGCGAATGATCATGCTGGATCGTTGCTGACCGTTTTCGTCAACATAGATGGTTGAGGTGATTTCCGTCGGAAACCGGCTGTTGTCTGCCCGAATCATAATTAGCTCGGCCTGCGCCCGGCCGGTTTCCGCGCGTTCTTCAAGGGCTTTCTGGAGGCGCGGATCGGAGGTATCCACCAGACCGTTCCACCCGAGTTTCCTGATCTCTTCAGCCGTCCTTCCAAACATGGCGCAGGCGGCGGGATTGACGTCAAGGATGGAGCCGTCCGGAGCAGTCAACAGAAAGGCATCCAGAGAATGATCGAACAGGGATCGATACCGTATTTCGCTTGTCCGGAGGGCCGATTCTGCCCGTTTACGCTCAGTGATGTCCTCCATGGAGGCCATAATCCCGATGATTTCGCCCCGGGCGTCGAAGACGGGAGACACAGAAAGACCGCATTCAAAGAGACTCCCATCTTTCCTTTGCCGTACAACCTCCACGCCTGAGAATGCACCGTCTTCCACCGCCCTGTTGCGCAGGGCTGAGAATTCCTCTTGGCTGTCCTGGGGCACAATGGGAAGGGGTTTGCCGATCACCTCCTCGGCCGACCACCCGAAAATCTTTTCCGCGGATTCATTCCAGGCCAGCACCTTCCCCTCCAGGTCAATGCTGTAAAGGGCCACGGGCGAGCAGGCGATCATGGCCTGCTGGAATTCTTGACTTTCTCTCAGTTCTCGGGTTCTTTCAGCCACCTGTCTGCGCAGGGACCACAACCAGAGGAACACCGCCAGGAGGATCACAATCAGGGGAATCAGGACCATGCCGGAGTAGCGAAGGGCCTTCAAGAGGGAAGGGGGACTCTCCTCATACCCTCCCAGCCACTTATCGTAGATGCGGTGAAATTCACCGCTTTCCTGAACAACCTTCAGGCCCTCGCTGAACTGGGCCAAAAGGGCCGACTGGCCCCCGGGCACGGCATAGCAGTAGTCTCCGGAAAAGAAACTGCGGCTGCCCAGGGCGAGGTTTTTCCATGCATTCTTTTTGATCAGATAGAGGGCACTGACCCGCAAGACGAGCCCGCAGTCATATTGGCCATGGGATACGGCCCTCAGCACGTCTCCCTGGGTCTCCACCACCGATATCCGGGGGCCCAGCCCCTGTTTCACCAGGAAATCATGAATCACATCCCCCGCCTCCACCACCAGGCTTTTTCCAGCGAGGTCTTCCACGGTTTCCACAGGGCTGCCGATTCCCTTGCGCACGACGCTCACATAATGGGACACCAGGTAAGGCGGGGAGAAGTCCAGGGTGCGGTCCCGCTGCGGGGAGTAGAATATCCCCTGGATCACGTCGACATTGCCGCTCTTGGCGCCTTCGATCACCTTTGTCCAGGGTCCCAGACGAATGCGGACGTCCATGTCCATTTGACGGGCGATGGCCCGGGTCAAATCCACCGTGAACCCGGCGGGTCGGCCTTTGTCGTCCAAAAACTCAAAGGGCGGATAATTGTGGTCGCCCCCTACGACAATGGGCCGGTCGGGCGGGAGCTGGAGGGCCGCAAACCACTTGGCGTGCAGATGGCGGTAGGTGCCGTCCGCCACGACGATGGAGAGTCCCTCGTTGAGGAGGGCCAGGGTGTCCCGGTCCCCTTCCTTGACGGCAAAGCAGAAGTCCTGCCGAAACCCTTCGACGGGCCTCTCCAGGACCCTCAGGTTGGAGATCCCGGTTTCCTGGAGGAGGCGCAGGGCCACGAGTCGCTGGATAACCACGGCGTCACACTGGCCTGCGGAAAGTTGACGCAGGGCCTGTTCAAATGTGGTCGTGGTGTGGATGTGAATGCCGCGCTCCTCCCGTCTCAGGAACTCTTCGGCATTGTCGCCCTTCATGACCGCAACCTTTCGGCCCCGCAGGTCGCCCAGGCGATAGATGTGGTGGTTGTCATCCCGGACCACGATGGCGCCGTGCAGGGTCATATAGGAAAATGTGAAATCGAACAGGCGTTCACGTTCCGGGGTCCGGCCCACCAGGGGCAGGGCCTGGATCTCCCCCCGTTCGAGCCAGCCGCGGACCTCGGCCCACGGCCCTGCGCGGAATGTGACATCGCGATTCATGGTCTTCAGGGCCGCCCGCATCAGCTCCACCGAAAACCCGTCGGCGTGTCCATCGGCATCCACAATGGAAAAGGGTGGATAATCGATCTCGGCCGCGCTCTGAATCGGCGCCCCCCCCATTGCCGCGGACGGCATAAACAGTATGCACATCAGGGCCAGCAGCAGGAGAAGGCCTCGAGTGGCGACACTCTCTGAATATTTATCTCGGTATAACAAGACGTTCTTTTTCGTACGCATGTTCTCCTGAGATCCAAATCCCTCGATTCTTCACTTCTCATTACTCATTCTTCATTTCTAATCTGAAAACCTTCTTACCCGCATAGCAAAACCCAACCCGCCGGCTTGGCTGATGATTTCTGAGATTCATGAAAGTATCTAACGGTAGTTGCGTGCCGAATAAGAGACTGATGCATTTGTTCCGAGTGAATAAAAGGCTGACGCCGACACTCGTGAAAAGGAATTTATCCGTCAGATTTTTGGTAAGAGGCTGTCTGAACTCCGAATGACAAAAGGCTGATGTCCGAAATCCGAAACGGGCGGTTAGAAGTTCTTCCTCGAGACCAGACTACAGGTGATTCGGCTGTGTGTAAATGAGAAGACGGGGCAAGAAATCCCTTTTCCCACGCAATACCATAGCCGATTCGGACCTGCGTGTCAAGGCGAGGCCGTCGGCATGATGCCCTGGAGTAGGCATGCAGACCAAAGGAGAGAGCTGCAAGTTGTCGAGAAGTCAGGGCATTGCAGGTCAACGCCCGGGGTGTCCCCTCTGTGTCTCAAGTGCAATCCCTAAGCAACAATATCTCCGGGATGCGACGACGCGCCCTGAAAGACCCGTTTCCGGACGTGAACGTTTTGGATTTGAAAAACGGGCCCGGAGGCGTTATGATGGCAGAAAAGAAAGGGGGTGTGATCATATGAAAAGAGTCCTTTTGTATACGGCATGCGTGGCCATGGCGGCGCTTTTCCTGTCCCCGGTCTTCGGGGCGGAATCCCTCTGGGTTGCATCTGAGGGCGCCAAACTCAAAACCGAGCATTCAGCCTCATCCGAGACCGTATCAGACCTGCCCATGGGGATGCAGCTGACTGTCCTGGAGACGGAGAGCAGGTGGTACAAGGTGCGGACCCCTTCCGGGAAGGAAGGATGGATCTACCGGGGAAAGGTATCGGATCGCCCCCCTCAGAAGGAGACCCGGGATACGGGCGACCTGTTCGCGGGATTGCAGAGCGGCAGCAGCATCGGTGCGGATGAGGCCCGGACTTCAAGGAGCATCCGGGGGCTCTCCAGAGAGACCGAGCAGTACGCGAAACAGCGCGGAACGCCCGAGGCCTATCAAAAGGCCCTGGATGAGGTTCTGAGCAAGCAGGTGACTTCCAGGGAGGTAGAGGTCTTTCTGCGCGACGGAAAGATAGGGGAGTATGCCCAGTAATCCCATGACCGTCCCACCCTGTCGCGGTGGGGTTCAGGATGGAGAAGAAGAATGAGAAAAAAAGTTCTCACAATATGCATGGCAGCCTTTTTGGGGTCTGCGGTGTGCCTTTTGGGCGCGCCTGCCGCGGTTGCCCAGGATCCGAAGGCCAAGGAACAGCCCAAGGGTCCCGCAGGGCTCCTTCAGAAACTGTCGGATCCCAAATCAAAAGAGAGTCAGATCCTTCAGGGCGTCGGTTCCATACTCGGGTCCACCGCGGAAATGGACTATGCGTCGGAACGGACCATCGGTGAAAGCCTTGCCCTGGAGGGGTTTCGGCGTTACGGCATGCCGGTCAGGGATGCCGACCTACAGAAATACGTAAATCTGGTTGGCAACGCCGTAGCCCGCAACTCGCTCCGGCCCGGGATCCCCTACAACTTCGTGGTCGTCGACAGTCCCCTTCAAAACGCTTTCAGTTGCCCGGGCGGCATCATCTTTATCAGCTCGGGCCTGCTGGAGACCATCCGGGACGAGGCTCAGCTGGCCGGCATCCTGGCTCACGAAGTGGCCCACGTGGGGCACAAACACGCACTTCAATCCATACAACGGGCCCGGTTTTTCCAGGGTGTGGGAAAGATCACATCGGCAACCATGGAAGGCGAGAAGGGGAAGGAGTTTGAAGATATGATCGGGAGCCTCCAGAACACCCTCTTTGATAAGGGACTGGACCAGAACATGGAATTCGAGGCCGACGGGAGCGCCATGGAAACGGCCTACCGGACCGGCTATGATCCCGAGGGCATCATCGAGGTGCTTCAGGAACTTAAAAAGATCGAAGCCCGATCCCAGAAACAGGGCTCCTGGTTTTCCACCCACCCGCCGTTGAGCGAGAGAATTCGAAGATGTGAGGCGCAGATGAGCCAATATCCCGATGCAAAATCCCTGGCAAGACTGCCGGCCAGGTACCAGAAAGTCAACCCGAGTGCGCACTGATCGGCGCAGGTATTCCCATGCACAAGCGTCGGAGAGAAACGCAACCCTTGAACCTTTGAACCACTCGCGAGGTGTATTTTGGGAAAAATGGCAAGCCAGGATACCGGATATTTGGAGGCCTACTACGATTTCAGGGAATCCGTCGATTTCACACAGGGCGGATTTCTGCCCGACCTTGACAATCTGGTCTGGTATCTGCTTGTCGGGATTCCGCCGGTTCCCGCGGACGGGGATGATTCAGAAGACGGGAAACTCGCGGCCCTGGAGCAGCGCCTCAATATCCTGAAGGCGGTCTTCGTCGAGCTGAACCGGAACATGCCCGACACCTTTCTGGACCAGGGTCTCGGCATCTATGACAAGGCCGGAGAAAACGCCCGGGATATGATCAGACTGGGGCGATCTTAGGGACATCCCCCTGGTTCGGAGCATCGTAAATGACATCAAAGACAAGAGGAAGCGGGGTATTGCTCCATATCAGTTCGTTGCCGTCGCCCCACGGGATCGGGGATTTCGGATCGGCGGCATACAGGTTCGCAGATTTCCTGGCCCGCACGCGACAGACCTTCTGGCAGGTCCTCCCTCTGAACCCCACAGATCCCATGTGCGGCAACTCCCCCTATTTCAGCCGCTCCACCTTTGCCATGAATCCCCTCTTTGCGGGAATGGAAGGACTGATCGCGGACGGTCTGATATCTGAAACCGATCTGCCGGAACTGCCCCCCTGCCTTTCCGGCCCCGTGGACTACAACCGGGCAGGCGCCTGCAAGGGCGCCATTTTTGAAAAGGCCTTCCGGAAATTCCAGGAAGGACCGGACCATGATGATTACAGGGAATTCTGCTCAGCCCAATCCTTCTGGCTGGACGATTTTGCCCTGTTCACGGCCCTCAAGGGCCAATTCAACGGGAACGTCTGGAGCGAGTGGCCGGAGTCCCTTAGAGACAGACGGCCCCGTGCGCTGAAAGAGGCCGCCGAACATCTGAAACAGCGGGTGGAAAAGGAAAAATTTCTCCAATACGTTCTGTTCAAGCAATGGTTCTCGCTGAAATCCCACTGTAATAAAAAGGGCATAGAGATCGTTGGGGACCTCCCTATCTACGTGAGTTACGACAGCGCCGACGTATGGGTCAATCCCCATATCTTCAAACTGGACCGGGACAGGGTTCCCACGGCGGTGTCCGGTGTCCCGCCCGATTATTTCAGCGAAACCGGGCAACTGTGGAACAATCCCGTGTACAGGTGGGATGTCCTGAAACAGACCGGCTACGGATGGTGGATCCAGCGCATGGCCCACCTGTTCAACTGCTTTGACAGGGTTCGCATCGATCACTTCAGGGGGCTTGTGAAATACTGGGAGGTCCCGGCTGACGAGACAACAGCCCTGAACGGCGAGTGGAAAGAGGTCCCTTCGGACAATTTTTTCAAGACCCTCACGGAATGGTTTCCCCGCTTTCCGGTGATTGCGGAAGATCTTGGCTACATCACGCCCGATGTCAGGGACGTCATGGACCGTTTTCATTTTCCGGGAATGAAAGTTCTCCTTTTTGCCTTCGGCGATGATGACCCGATGCACCCCTTTCTGCCCCATGCCTACCCGAGAAACTGCGTGGCCTATACAGGGACCCACGACAACAACACATCGAGAGGATGGTTCGAAAACGAAGCCTCCCCTGAAGAGAAAGAGCGGCTCTTTCGCTATCTGTATCGGGAACCGAAGGTTGAAGAGATCCACTGGGAGATGATCCGGCTGGTCATGATGTCAGTGGCGGATATGGCCATTTTTCCCATGCAGGACATCCTGGGTCTGGGCGGGGATGCCCGCATGAACCGTCCGGCCAACCCTACCGGGAACTGGACATGGCGGCTGAAGCCCGGACAGATCAACCCGGACATAGAAGAGATCCTGCGGGTCCTGACGGCGACATACGGGCGGGGAAACCGGATACTGGATACTTGATACTGGATGCTGGATGCTGGATGCTGGATGCTGGATGGGCGTCGGTATTCGGTACCGGGTGTCGGTCACCCGTTACTCCCCGCTCCGTGCTCCCCGCCCCGTGCCTCCGGCTTCAGAATGAGCATGCCGAGCGGGGGCAGGAGAAGGCTGACCGAACAGGGCTGATTGTGCCAGGGCCGGGCTTCGGCCGTGACGCTTCCACCAAGACCCATGTTGCTGCCGCCGTAGCAGGCGGCATCGGAATTCATGAGCTCCCGGTAGATCCCTTTCCGGGGCACGCCGATCCGATAATCATGACGGGGGACCGGGGTAAAATTGAAGACAAAAACCAGGATCTCCCCGGAGGACCGGCCCCTTCGGATAAAGGACACCACATTGGCATCCGTATCCCTGAAATCGATCCAGTCAAAGCCATGGGGATCAAAGTCCAGTTCGTAGAATGCCGGCTCCGAGAGATAAAGGCGGTTGAGATCCCGAATGAGCCGTTGAAGACCTGCATGCATATCATACCGGAGGAGATCCCAGGGGAGCTGCCCGTCATGATTCCACTCAGACCATTGACCCAGTTCCCCGCCCATGAAGAGGGTCTTTTTACCCGGTTCTCCATACATGTATCCAAACAGGAGCCGTAGATTGGCAAACTTCTGCCAGTGGTCCCCCGGCATTTTGGAAAGGAGCGAGGCCTTGCCGTGTACCACCTCGTCGTGGGACAGGGGGAGGATAAAGTTCTCATGAAAGGCGTAGAGCAGGGCGAAGGTCAGCTTGTCCATGTGAAAACGCCGGTGGATCGGGTCTTTTGACATGAATGTGAGCATATCGTGCATCCAGCCCATATTCCACTTGAACAGAAACCCGAGCCCGCCCAGATGCACGGGCCGTGTCACCCCGGGCCAGGCAGTGGACTCCTCGGCAATGGTCATCGCGCCCGGAAATCGACTGAATATCTGGGTGTTGAGGGTCTTGATGAACTCGATGGCCTCAAGGTTTTCCCGGCCTCCGTAACGGTTCGGGATCCATTCCCCTTCCTCGCGGGAGTAGTCCAGATAGATCATGGCCGCCACCGCATCCACCCTCAAACCGTCGATGTGGTATTTGTCGAGCCAGAAGAGGGCGTTGGCCACCAGGAAATTCTTCACCTCATTTCGGCCGAAGTTGAAGACAAGGGTATCCCAGTCCTTCTGGACCCCCTGGCGCGGGTCCGCGTGCTCATACAGGTGCGTGCCGTCAAAATATTCCAGGGCATAGCTGTCCCTGGGAAAATGGGCCGGGACCCAGTCCAGGATCACGCCGATCCCCTCGGCATGACAACGATCCACCAGGTACATCAGGTCTTCCGGCGTGCCGTAACGGGACGTGGCCGCATAGTAACCCGTGACCTGATAGCCCCATGACGCATCAAAGGGATGCTCTGCCAGCGGAAGAAACTCGATATAATTGAATCCCATCTCCCTGACGTAGGGGACCAGTTCCTCGGCTGCCTCCCGGTATGTCAACCAGGGCTGTTCGCGGCCATCTTGATCCATACGCCGGCGCCATGACCCCAGGTGCACCTCGTAAACGGCAATGGGTCGGTTTAACAGGTCCTGCTCTGACCGGGAGGCCATCCATTCCTGATCCGTCCATTGAAACCGGCCCAGATCAGAGACCATGCAGGCCGTCTTGGGCCGCTTTTCAAAACAGAAGGCATAGGGGTCGGCCTTGATAAGGAGCGTGCCGTCGTTCGTGCGGACCTCGAATTTATAGAGAAGCCCCGGGCCCAACTGGGGCACAAAAAGCTCCCATATGCCGGAGGCCCCCCGCTGGCGCATGCCGTGCCGCCGGCCGTCCCACTGATTGAAATCGCCTACCACACTGACCCGGGAAGCAGAAGGGGCCCATACCGCAAACAGGACCCCTGAGACCCCCTGGTGCCGGATGGGGTGGGCCCCTAATTTCTCGTAGATCTCATAGTGGTTGCCCTGGTTGAACAGGTAGAGATCATACTCTGACAAAACAGGCCCAAAGGAGTAGCAGTCATAAAAGGTGGACGTCTGGCCTGGGCCGAAATTCACCCTGAGCCGGTACGGCGCAATCAGCCTCTTCCCCTCGAAGACCGCCTCAAAAAGCCCGGCCTTGTCAATTCGAGACATCTCGGTCTCTTTTTCGGGGTCCATGTCCAGTACCCCAGCCTTTTGTGCCCCCGGCATATAGGCCCGCACCGCCACGGCCGGACCCGATTCCGGTTCAACCGGATGGGCGCCCAGTACGGCAAAGGGATCCGCCAGTTCCCCCGCAAGGAGGGCCTTGCGTTGTTCGGGTGTTAGGGTGCTGCCAGGTTTAACGGTCATATCAGTTCCATCCTCAATGCTATCCACAAATGACGTGGATACCAATCCCTCAATTCTTCAACCCCTGAATCCCGCCTCACGCCCAGGTGACCAGGCCCATCACGAACCTGTTTTCGAGCCGGTGCTGACTGGGCATGACCCGCACCGTGGACCCGAAGCGGCCTGTCTTTCGGCACGGGACATATCCGCGATACAGGTAACGCCCGTCGGCCGATTCGACCGCTTCCAGCGGGACCGTATCCCGTTCCGCAAAGTCGCCGTTCGGGTCCATCCGGCCATAATAGGCTTCCACGGTCACGTCTTCAGGAGATAGAGAACCGAGCCGGACACGGGCGGCTACTTCAACCCGGTCTCCCACCGGTCTTTCCAGAACATCGTCGGAGAGGACCGTTTCCACGGACACCTCGTGCCATCCTGTCCTGACCTTCTGCAGCCACGCCGACAGGCTCAGGGCGCCGGAAAATTCATCGCGGCACAGGGCGCTGAAACGCTTGGCACAGGGGAGGTAATATCGGTTCATGTATTCCTGAACCATTCGGTGGGTATTGAAAACAGGTACCAGGCGGCTGAGCCCGGCCTTCATTTTTTCGACCCACTCCCTCGGGATGCCCGCCTGACCCCGCCGGTAGAAGAGAGGAACGATCTCCTTTTCGAGGCAGTTGTAGAGATCCTGGCTTTCGATAGCATCCTGGGCCTCGTGGTTCTGATACACCTCGCCACGGCCGATGGCCCAGCCGAAGTCCCGGTGGTACCCTTCATCCCACCAGCCGTCCAGGACGCTCAGGTTCAGACACCCGTTGGCCAGGGCCTTCATGCCGCTGGTCCCGCAGGCCTCCAGAGGCCGACGGGGGGTGTTCAGCCACAGGTCGCTGCCTGCGAGCAGGCGGAGTGCCACATCAATGTTATAATCTTCCAGAAAGATGATACGCCTTCGAAAGCGTTCCTGCCGGGCCAGATGGACAATTTGCCTGATGAAATCCTTTCCCTCATTATCCATGGGATGGGCCTTGCCCGCGATGATGATCTGCGCCGGGTGCTGGGGATGATTGAGGATATGATCCAGGCGCTCGGGATCCCTGAACAGGAGCGTGGCGCGCTTGTATGTGGCAAAACGACGGGCGAAGCCGATGGTCAGAACCTCAGGAGAAAGGACCTCGGCCGCGGCCCGGATCTCCTCGTTTGACGCCCCCCGGCGGCTGAGCTGCTGACCCAGCCTGTACCGGGCGTAGCTGACCAGGTGTTCCCGCCGTCGCTCATGGGCCCGCCACAGTTCGGTGGCGGGGATCTGTTCGACCTGCTCCCATATGCGCTCGTTGTCAGGATCTTCACTCCAGTCAGGCCCCAGATAGCTGTCAAAAAGGGCGGCCATATCTCCTGAACTCCAGGTGGGGACATGGATGCCGTTTGTGATGTAATCGATCGGCACATCTTCCACCGGGTGCCGGTGCCAGATCTTATGCCAGATGGACCTGGAAACCTTTCCGTGAAGCCTGCTGACCCCGTTCACATGGGATGACAGCCTCAGGGCCAGGGTCGTCATGCCGAAGTGCTCGGATTCATCCCTGGGCTCCAGGCGGCCGTATCCTAACAGGACCCTGAAATTGATCCCCAGTTCCATGGCGTACTTCTCGAAGTAGGACCGAACCAGGTCGGGGTCAAAGGTATCGTTTCCGGCAGGGACCGGCGTGTGGGTGGTAAAGACCGTCGTGGCGATGACGATTTCCCGGGCCGCGTCAAAAGAGAGACCCTTGTCCTTTCTCAATATGTTGATGCGCTCCAGAGCGGAAAATGCAGAATGCCCTTCATTCATGTGAATCACCGTGGGCTCGATGCCGAGGGCCTCCAGTGCCCGGATTCCCCCGATTCCCAAAACGATCTCCTGTCTCAGCCGCATCTCCCTGTCCCCGCCGTAAAGCTGGGCCGTGGTCCCGCGAAACTGCGGTGGATTGTCCTGAAGGTTGGTATCCAGCAGATAAAGGGGGATCCTCCCTACGGCCACTCGCCAGAGGGCGATCCGGACCGGTTCGCCCTTGAAGTCCACCGCGACCTGAAGCGGTTTTCCATCCGGGCCAAGGACCCGGGTGACCGGCATGTTGGCAAAATCATTGAGCGGGTAGGTCTCCATCTGCCAGCCGTCCGAGCTGAGATACTGGCTGAAGTATCCCTCCTGGTAGAGCAACCCCACCCCTACCAGCGGGACATTCAGATCGCTGGCAGACTTGAGGTGATCCCCGGACAGGATCCCCAGGCCGCCGGAATAGATCGGAAGGCACGAAGCCAGACCGAACTCGGCCGACAGGTAGGCAACCTGTATCGGAAAGTCAGGGGAATAGTCTTCTGATTGAATCCGCGGCTGGGACATGTAGCGCCCAAATTCATGATGGACCCGGTCCAGCTGGGCCAAAAAGCCCTGGTCCTGGGAAAGTTCATCCAGGCGCTCCTGGCTCACAAGACCGAGCATCAGTACCGGATTGTGCCTGCATGTGCTCCAGAGCCCGGGATCGATGCGTTGAAACAGTTCCCGGATCTCGCTTTTCCAGGTGAAACAGAGGTTGTAAGCCAGTTCCCTGAGGGGAGCTAACCGGGTCGACAGGTTGGGGACAACACTGTATTCAATCTTGGCCTTCATGGATGACACCCCAGTTGGACTGATGATTGATGATTGACAAATGACGATTGCAGAGGCTGAATTCCTGATACCGGTTTTCCAATTCCAACTTCACACCCCGCACTCCAAACACCACACTTCTTTACGCCTTGCGCTTAACGCCCTGTGCCCTGCGCCACCGGAAAATCTTCATCGGTTACGATGGTGATCCCGCGGTGGGTCACGGTAAAACGATCCCGGTCCACATCGGGATGGTAACCGATTTCCGTGTGCGGAGGGATCTGGACTCCTTCGGCAATGATGGCCTTCTTGATCCTGGCATGGCGGCCCACCACCACATTTTCCATGATAACCGATTCTTCCACCGAAGCCCAGCTGTGAACGAATACATTGTACGAGAGCACGCTGTTTCTAACCACGCCGCCGCTGATAATGGACCCGTGCGCCACCAGGGAATCGAGGGCCCGTCCTGCCCTTGCGTCAGTGCCCCATTCATGGGAGAAGACGGTCTTGACCGGCGGATGCTGACGCTGAAAGGTCCGGATCGGCCAGAGCCGGCCGTACATGTTAAAATAGGGGTCCACCCCGGTCAGGTCCATGTTGGCATTCCAGTAGGCATCGAGGGTCCCGACGTCCCGCCAGTAGGATGAATCCCTGGCATGATCGACCCGCTTTTCCCTGAGGATCCCCTCTTCATCCGTGTACAGAAGCACATCCTTGATCTTGTTCTCCCGGCGATAGGGATAGGCCATCAGCCGGTGGCTGCCAAGGATCTCCGGCAGGATGTCCTTGCCGAAATCGGTTTGTGCGCTCCTGGACAAGAGGTCGATCAGAACCTCTGTCTTGAAGATATAGACGCCCATGGATGCCAGTACGTGATGGCTGTCTCCCGGTATTGTGGAGGGGTCCTTGGGCTTTTCCTGAAACCCGGTTATCCGGAAATCATTGCCCACCTCCACAATGCCGTACTGGCTTGCGGATTCCTTGCCCAGTTCTTTTACAGCAATGGTCACATCCGCATCGTGGGCCTCATGGTATTCCTTGAATCGGGCGTAGTCCATTTTATACACATGATCCCCCGAGAGGATCAATACGTGGCCGGGAGACTCCTGCTCGATCAGATAGGCGTTCTGCCGAATGGAGTCGGCGGTCCCCTGGTACCATTTTTCTCCCTGCATCATCTGGGGCGGCGCGATCTTAAGATAGTGTCCCAGATCCTGGCTGAAGATATTCCACCCCCGCTCCAGATGCTGCATCAGGGTCTGGGACTTATACTGGGGAAGGACGATAATCTTGTATATTTCTGAGTTGATGCAGTTGGAGAGGGTCAAATCAATCAGCAGGTAAATCCCTCCAAAGGGGATGGCCGGCTTTGACCTGTGTTTGGTCAACGGCATCAACCGCTCGCCCTTGCCCCCAGCCATCACGACGGCCAGAATATTCTTCATGATTTCGCTTGCCTCCCGGACACATCCGCCCTTAACACTTCAGAAAACCGGCGGCAAACATGCTGCGCCTATTGCTCATGCACCACCACTTTGAGCATCCGGTCTCCCTGCTGGATCGTGTTGACCACATCCTGCCCCCCGACCACCCTTCCGAACACGGTGTGGACCCCGTCCAGGTGTGGCTGCGATGAATGGGTGATAAAAAACTGGCTCCCGTTGGTGTTCGGCCCGGCGTTGGCCATGGAAATCACACCTGCCTGGTGCCTGAGCGGGTTCGCCTTGAGTTCATCATCAAACCTGTACCCGGGCCCTCCTCTCCCCGTACCCGTGGGATCCCCGCCCTGGATCATGAAGTCGCCGATAACCCTGTGAAACGTCACCCCGTCGTAGAAACCTTCCTGCGCCAGGAAAACGAAATTATTGACAGTCCTGGCCGCATGCTGCGGATAAAGTTCAAGCTCGATGGGCCCTCTTTCTGTGTCAATCGTTGCCCGGTAGGTTTTCTGGGGATCGACCTGCATCTCCGGAGGGCTGTTCCACTGTTTGACAGTCATTAAATTATTCCTCCTCAACAAATAATAACAGGGGAAGCCGCCCCTGAGCACGCCTTTTCGGAACCGGTCGCAGGTTCAAGTACCATGCGATCTTGAACCCCGGATCTTTGAACCGGTGAACAGCTGCATTTTGAATCCCATCAGGCCGGGACCCAAAATCGATTTTACCGCGGAGGGCACCAAAAGTCCGTTTTTCATTCTTGTCATAATGTCTTCGTGTTCGCGGCCTCCGGGCCGGAGGTTGGAAAATTCGCTCACGGATACCCTGCCTTTCAAGGTTTAAGGAGTAAGCGTTCAGCGGCTCAAAGGCTTCTGAAGCAAAGCGCCCGTCAATAAGTTTACCAGCTTCTCTGTCAAACTGCAAGCAGGTTCACACGGGCACGGGCATTGAATGGGCAACGAATCCTTTGCATTCATCAGAGACATGCGCTATGGTTTGCCGGTGATCCAGAGACGAAATTGCCCGCAAGGGTCGATTCAAAACAGGGGAATGGGCGTCATACGTCTATGCGTTACGAGATAACAAAAGCGGAGCTTCAAGGGCTGCTCCGGTCAACATCCAGGAAGGTCCATGACCCGGCAGGTCGTGAGACCCTGATCCTGGAAGATAACGACGCCTTGAGACTGGCATCCCAATCCGGTCTTACGGTCCATGATGTGTACAGAGAGGCCTTGGGTATGGGAATCTGCCCGTATCGCTATCTCCGCAACAGGGCGTCGATCTCAGGAGAGGAACAACTCAGGCTGTGCACATCGTGCGTTGCCGTTGTGGGCGCCGGAGGGCTCGGCGGCCATGTCATCCTGCTGCTGGCCAGGGTGGGGATCGGTCATATCGTGGTCATTGATCATGATGCTTTTGACGAGACCAACCTGAACCGTCAGACATTGGCCGGCCGGCAGGCCTTAGGCAGGGCCAAAGCCGGGGAAGCGGTTGCTGTGGTCCGGGACGTCAATCCGGGCGTCAGGGTGACCCCCCGCCACATCCGGATCGATCGTTCCAATGCCAGGGAGGTGCTGCACGGCTCGGACGTGATCGTGGATGCCCTGGACAATATCCCGGATCGTCTTGCCATTGACGATGCGTCCAGATCGCTGGGAATTCCACTGGTTCACGGGGCGCTGGCAGGCTTTGAAGGGCAGGTAATGACCATCTTTCCTGAAGATGCGGGGCTGAAGCGGCTCTATGGTGGTTATGCGACAGTTGGAGACAGGATTGGGGGCGAAAGGTCACAGAGCCCGGAAGCGATCCTGGGCGTCCCGTCCATGACCCCTTCCCTCATTGCCACGCTCCAGGCCATGGAGGTCATCAAGATCATTCTGAAAAGGGGAAAACTTTTTCGAAATGTCATGGTCCATGTGGACCTTGAAACCGGCGAGATGTGTCCGTTCACCTTTGGTGACACGGATTGACGTCTCTTCCCGCCCCTGATGGGGACAGGAAGAGACGGACCGTTTAGTTCTGCCAGCACCGGCCGGGAGCCCTGCCCGGCCCGGGACCCTTGCCACTGCCCGGGCCACCGTCCGGACCGCCGCCTCTGCCCCATTTGTTGAAACCCATGTTTCTGCCGACACCCTGGGCAAGGAACTGGGTCGTCTGCTCAGGGGTCAGGATATTGCGAAAGGCCAGTCGGAAGTCGGTCGTCTTCTCCTGCATCTGTCCGATCAAACCGTGGATTTCCTTCTGAGCGGATCGTATCTTGTCTGCATCCAGACCGGTCTGGATCCACAATAACTTCAGTTCAGCCTTTTTTGTGAGCAACTGGGTCCGGATCGGCGTGATCTCTTTCAGAAATGATTCTCGCAGACCGCGGATCTTCTCAGACTGTTCCGTGGAAAGGTTCAGGTTTGCCATTTGAGAAGCGGCCGGACACCAGGTATCGCCGCCGCTCCAGCCTCCCATGCCCCGAGGGCCTGCCATGACCCATGTGGCTGAGGCAAGGACAAGTAGACACGCTGCCATCAAACTGATTTTTTTCATTGAACATAACCTCCTCATGTTAAGTTGATCTCTTTCGAACCGGGACACTCCCTGAACGTCGATGCTGTCCTCTTGTTTCAGCAGGAACCGTGCCAGAAGAGGAGAAATACCGATATTTCAATGAATTCAGATAAGTTAACAGGTACAGAACATCCCAAAAGACACTGGAAGGCCGAAAGATCCGGCAAGTTATGTCGAACGGGAGACTGCAGTTTCGACGCAATTGTCGCATCACGGCCTCGATTGGTATTGACAAACAGACCCTGACAGGCAACGATTACCCCATGACCGGTAAAAGAAACGCCATAAGGCCGGCGGCGACCCCGCACAGTTCGGGCAGACCGTTTCTACAGCCCCTTGCCGTAGCCCTCGTCTCACTTATTCTCGTTTCGCTTGCACTGGTGACAGGGCTCATGGACATCAGGTCCCTTGACAAGACACTGAGGGGCTACATGGAGAAGAGGGGGATGGCCATCATCCGAAACATCCAGCAGGCCGCAACATACAATTTCCATCTCCTGGGACATGCCACGGATACCGACATCCAGGGCATGTCAGGATCCGGGCTTGCAGAGGAGACCTTTTCCCTGCGCGAGACCCTGGTTCTGAACCTCCTGGAACTGGCGCAGAAGATGGATTTTGAGAGGGAACAGGGTCTCCTCAGCGACGGCGACCTGACCTCCCTGGCGGCGGGGCAAGGCATCTGGCTCGTGGCCCTGCTGGACATCCAAGGGAAGATCACCTACAAAAACAGGCCGGTTCCTGAATCTCTCATTCAATCCGCAGCGGGGGTGCTTAGAGGTCAGGACGGGATCAGCGTGGATCTCTTCGACCCGTCCGGACACGGCCCCGGGAACCGATCCCTTGCGATTCGCCGGAAATGGGGAAAAGGAACGATCCTCTTTGCCTTGAACCAGAAGGGTTTTGTCTTCTGGCGGGCCAGGGTCTCGATCGAACGGGCGATTGGGGAAGTGGGCCTCGGAACGGACACGAGATACTTTGTGGCGACAGATGCTGAGGGGAGGATTCTCTTCCAGACCCGGGAAATCGAAGCCCCGGAAGGACCAGGGACCGTTGACATCATTGACGCGCTCCGCCTGGACGGGGAGGCGTTCACCGGGCGGCTGGGAGTGTCACGGGAGACCGCGGATCATATGCTCAAACAGGAGAAGCGGCGGGGGCTTGTTTTGACGGGGTGCATGGTCTTTATCGCCATCTTGTCCATGGGGTTCCTTTACAGAAACCAGGCAAAGCACCTGGCCAACATGCGAGAGATGGAACGGCGGCTCAGTCGCGCCGAGCGGCTCTCGGCCATGGGCCGCCTGGCCGCAGGGGTAGCCCACGAGATCCGCAATCCCCTCAATGCCATCGGCATGGCATGCCAGAGGCTTCAAAAAAACAACCTGGATCAGCTGGCCGGGATCATTCGGGACGAGGTCCGGCGGCTCAATCACATTGTAGAAGAATTCATTGGTCTTTCGAGAAGCGGCAACCCTGTATTCAAGGCCCATGACATCACCGCCCTTGTCAGGCAGATGGCGCTCCTTGTGGAAGAGGAGGCTTCATCACGGGGGATCTCTCTGAAAACGGACTTTTCCGAATCTCCCCTGATGATATGGATGGACCCGGACAAAATCAAACAGGCCCTGTTCAATATTGTCCGCAATGCCATGGAATCGATCCAGGAGGACCAGGGAACGATCTTGCTCGGCGTGTCACAGGAGGGAAAACGATGGGTCTCCATCAGGATTTGCGACACCGGCGCCGGCCTTAATCCGGAGGAGATGGCCCACATTTTCGATCCGGACTACACCACCAAAGAGAAGGGGCTGGGACTGGGTCTGACCCTCGCCCACGAGATCGTTCAGGGACACGGCGGCGAGATCCGGGTACGAAGCGAACCGGGAAAAGAGACCACATTCGAGGTCGTGCTGCCTGTAAAGGCACAGGGCTAAGGAGCAGAGAGCAGGGAGCAAAGGGCCTGCTGAAAGCTGAAGGCGCAAAGTAGAATTGAGTGAACAGTGATGGGTTGACCGTTATCAGAAAAATAGGGCGTAGCGCAACAGACCCGTATCCAGTATCCAGCATCCAGTATCCAGAACTATGAGCAACCAGCAGACATTGAGCATACTTGTCGTGGAGGACGGCCGGTCCCAGCGGGAGATGCTCCGGGACTTCCTCAGGGAAAACGGCCACGATGCGTCAGAGGCGGAACAGGGTGAAAGGGCGCTCGATCTGTTAGCCAGCCGTTATTTCGATCTCCTGCTGATCGATTACAAGATGCCCGCCATGGACGGCATGGAACTGCTCCGGCGCGTTAAGCAGACCAACCCGGAGATCGATGTGATCATGATGACCGCCTACGGCACCGTCGAGAGGGCCGTTCAGGCCATGAAGGCCGGGGCCGCCGATTACATCAGCAAACCGATCGACCTGGATGAACTGCGCATATTGATCGAGCGGATCTCAGAAAAGCGGACCCTTCAGAAGGAAAACCGGATCCTTCGCGATGAACTGGGGAGAAAAGGGGTGACGGCCGATCACATCATCTCCCGCAGTGCGGCCATGAACGAGGTGATCAACCTGGCCGGGAGGGTCGCCGGCAGCACCGCCACGGTGCTCATACAGGGAGAGAGCGGAACCGGCAAGGAACTCGTTGCCAGGCTGATCCACGCCCTGAGCCCCCGTTCGGAAAAGCCGATGACGGTCGTCAACTGTGCGGCCCTGCCGGAAAGTCTCCTGGAAAGTGAACTCTTCGGCCATGAAAAGGGGGCCTTTACAGGGGCATCCCAGAGAAGGATCGGGCGATTTGAAGAGGCCGACGGCGGGAGTCTCTTTTTGGATGAAATCGGCGAACTCTCCCAGGCAGTGCAGGTGAAGCTGCTTCGGTTCCTTCAGGACAGGGAATTTCAACGCATCGGGGACAATCGAACGCGACGCTCGGATGTGCGGGTGATCAGCGCCACCAACCGGGAACTTGCCGCCCGGATACGGGAAGGGGCGTTCAGGGAGGACCTCTTTTACCGGCTGAATGTAGTGGCCATCACCATCCCGCCCCTCCGGGAACGAAAGGTGGACATATCGCCCCTTATGGATCACTTCCTGCGGCGTTACGCAAGCCGGAACGGCAAGGCCATCCAGGGTTTCCTGCCCGAGGCAAGGGACCTTCTGCTGAAATACGATTATCCGGGCAATGTCCGGGAACTGGAAAACATTATCGAACGGGCCGTAGTCATTTCCCGGGGTTCTCTCATATCCACAAACGACCTACCCTTCCCGGCGGGCGAACCGTATTACGGGCACGAAGAACCAAAGAAGGGGGCGAGCCTGAAAGATTCGGTCGAGGCCCTCGAATACAGGATGATCCGCGAGGCCATGGAACAGACCCGAAACCACCAGACACAGGCCGCCCTGGTCCTTGGAATCAGTGAACGGGCCCTCCGGTATAAGCTGAAAAAATATGGCCTGAAATAGGTGTGTCCTGATGAAGCTGAACGACCCATACCGATGCTGCGTCCTCTGCCCCCGCCAATGCCGGGTGAACCGGACGGCCCAGGGTCCAGGTCCGGATAAGGGTGTCTGCGGCGAGACCGACCAGCTCAGGGTGGCCTATGTCGGCCCCCATTTCGGCGAAGAGCCCCCCATTACCGGGACAAACGGCTCAGGGACGGTCTTTTTTACGGGATGCTCCCTCCGATGCATCTACTGTCAGAACCACCAGATCTCCCGGGGCGGCATCGGGGTGCGCATGAGCCCGGGTGAATTGGCCGCCGGCATGGTAGAGATGGTCGAGCGTCATCACGTGCACAATATCAACTGGGTAACGCCCGATCACTTCCTTCCTCATGTCTTTGACCTGGTAACGCTCCTGCGCGGGCGGGGGATCCATCTTCCCTTTGTCTACAATCTCTCGGGGTACCAGTCGACAGAGGCGTTGACCTCGGCCGAGAATTTTGCGGACATCTATCTTCCCGATTTCAAATATTCAGACCCGGTCCTGGCCGCTGCACTTTCGAAATGTAAAGACTATCCTGTCGTTGCCCTGGAGGCCATCGCCGCGATGGTGCGTCAGAAGGGCTTTTTAAATACCGTCTCCCGCCCGGAGATCTTCCCGGCCACAAAAGGCGTCCTGGTGCGGCATCTGATCCTCCCCGGAAAGATCGCCAATTCCATCAATGCCCTTACCAGTCTGTTTGTTGAGTTCGGCCCGGGCCTCCCTCTGAGTCTCATGTCCCAGTATCATCCTGTTTTTGGGCAGCGGGATCCGGATCTCAATCGGCAGGTCTTAAAAAACGAGTTTGATACGGTCCTGTCCCACGCACAGGCCCTCGGGTTTGAACACCTCTTTGTTCAGTTCCCGGACACACCGGCCGAACCGCACAGGAAACGTCCTTTGTTCCTGCCGGATTTTGAAAGATCCGAACCCTTTCTCTGCAGCGGCTGACAGGCCGGATGACGCCGGCATATTCAACCATCCTGGCAAGCACATTGACCCCGGCCTCCGGAGTCTGGTAAAAGACTCCGCTGTATCGCTTCCCGGGTACGGGACGCACCGTGCCCCTGTCCGTCCTGGCCAGGGATACGCCGATGACCGGCTTTTCGTAAATCTCCATGAATTCCACCATCCTGGAGATAAAGGATTCCTCAAACCGGCTGCTCAAGCTTTTGACCTGGTCCAGAAATTCCCGCGAAACCTCGGGATCGGCATCCAGGCTGGACTGGATCAGCAGATCGACAAATTCGTCTCTCCCCACAACCCCCAGGACCATGACCGCATCGATACCGTCCCATTTGATAAGTTCTTCCAGAGCGACAAACGGTGCATCCAGATCCCGTGTCCCCACAAGATCCACCGGATTCCCCTTGCTCCAGAAGGGCGGCAGATGCCTGCCTATCGTCTCCACAATAGAATCCGGAATGGGGGGGACCACCAGCCCCCTGTCGTTGCATTCATCGGCCGTCACAACGCCCCAGCCCCCTCCTAAGGTAACAATGCCCACCCGGTTTCCCCTGGGAAGGGGAAGGGAAGAAAATCCGGCGGACAGGTTCAGCAGTTCTGAAGGCACCCGGGTATTCAGGATCCCTGCCTGACGGCAGGCGCCCCTGAATATGGCATCCTCTCCACTCATGGAGCCCGTATGAGAAGCGGCGGCCGTTCGGCCCGCCTCGGTTCTCCCGCCTTTGAGCACGATCACCGGTTTCTTTCGGTTGATCCGGGTTGCCACCTCCATGAAATGCTCCCCAAGACCTACACTTTCCAGATAGAGCATAATGATCCTGGTGCGGGGGTCCTGCTCCAGGTATTCAAGATAGTCGGGGCAGGTGACCATGGCCTCGTTTCCCGAGCCCACAAAAAGAGAGATGCCGATCCCCTGCTGTTCTGCCCAGTGCGTAATCTGGTTGCCCAGGTTGCCCGACTGGGACACAAAGGCCACCGATCCCCGTCGGGGTCTCGAATGCGATCCCGTGGCAAACAGATCGGCGTAGGGAGCGATAATCCCCATGGTATTGGGGCCGATCATATGAATGCCCTTTTCCAGGCCGATCCTGACAATTTCCTGTTCAAGTTCTTTTCCTTGCCGGTCGGTTTCGCTGAAACCGGAGGTAATGATCACGACCCCTTTGACCCCCTGGTCCCCGCACTCCTTCAAGATCGAGGGTACTGTCCTGGCGGGCGTAATAATGAAGGCCAGGTCCACGGGCGCCCGGATGTCCCGGATATGTCCGAAGACGGGGAGGCCGAACATCTCTTTCTTCCCGGGGTTTACAAGGAATGTTTTTCCCTTGTAGCCGCCTGCGATAATATTGGAAGAAATGAGGTGCCCCCATTTCCCGAATGCGGTGGACGCCCCCACAAGGGCAATCGATTTCGGATTGAAAAGCCTCTCAAGCCCTGAAATTAAGTTCTCCCGGTTTCTTTTTTCCATATCATATCTCTCTCGTCGCAACAGGCTGAGCCCATGGGCTCAGCCTGTTGCGAAGCATGGCATCAAAAGGTCAGATGGTTGCAGAGTGACGAGGATCACGGCAATTCGATCTTTGAGCCTGTGGCCCTCGAACCTCTGAACCCACAAACATAAGATGTTAAGACGTGCGCCGGGTTGTGTCAAACCGGTAGCTATTTTCACCCGGTCAGGCAGGTCCGCGCCCTCATTCAAAAACTTGAGGATTCAGGCAGTTAGGAGGAACTTTGCCCCTGAAGACAGCAATCAGGTTTTCTGCGGCCATCAGACCCATTTTGGTCCGGGTTTCCATGGAGGCGCTGCCGATGTGCGGCAGGATGACCACATTGCCCATCTTCATCAGGGCCGGATGGATGGCCGGTTCATGCTCGAACACGTCCAGGCCGGCGCCTGCGATGACCTTTTCCTCGAGCGCCCTGACCAAAGCGTCTTCATCAACCACTTCTCCCCTGGCGGTGTTGATGATAAACGCGGTCGGCTTCATGAGCGAGAGGCTTCCCGAACCTATCAGTCCGCGGGTTCCCTCGGTTAGCGGGACATGGATGGAGACAAAATCAGACTCCTTCAGCAGGGTTTCCAGGTCTACATAAGTCGCGCCCACCTGATCCTCGATGCCGGCATCCGCCTTCTGCCGGTCGTGATACAGGACCCGCATGTCAAAACCCATTGACCGTCTGGCCACGGCAAATCCCACCCGGCCAAAACCTATGAGGCCGAGCGTCTTGTGGTGAACGTCCGTTCCCAGCAACAGAAGGGGATCCCATCCCTGATACCTGCCGGCCCGCGCGCAGGCATCGGACTCCACAATTCGCCTGGCAACGGACAGGAGCAGGGCCATGGTCAGATCAGCGGTCGTATCGGTCAGTACCCCGGGGGTGTTCGTGACGGCGATCTCTCTCACCGTGGCCGCCTCGACATCGATATTATTGTAGCCCACGGCATAATTGGCGATAATCTTCAGCCGGGGCCCGGCCGCATCCATCACCTCGTCATCGATGCGGTCGGTCAGGAGCGGCAAGAGCCCGTCTTTCCCCTTGACAGCATTCAGCAGTTCCTCCCGGGTCAGGACCCGGCCGTGGGGGTTGAACGCCACATCAAAGTTCTCCCCCAGAAGCCTCATGGCATCTTCGGGGAGGCATCGGGTTACGTAGATCTTGGGTCTCATCTCGACTTCCTCAAATCAAAAGGCGCTTTAATAATAAAAGGTGCATTTTTTCAGAGTTCTTCTCGTTGCCGGCACTGAAATCTGACCTCCATCCTTTCACAGACTGGATTAAAAAGCTACTGAAACCGAATTCCAGTCGTCTGCTTTCCCCCCAGCCCCTTTCTCCGGTCTTTCAATCGCCCTGAGGGGTTGGAGGCGGTTTGAATTCTTTGCTTGTAATTTATTGCAATATACCATAGAGTTACACATCTTAGAGCCATTCAGGAACCGGATGGCGCTTCAGGGAAAGGGAACGACGACGCCTGTGTTTACACAATGGGGACAGTAAAGGACCGCAGGGCGTTTCGAAATGTCTGTCAACATCAGCGTAGGGGGGTCATAAATGGGCACCAATAATATCATTTTTCTGGAGGTCATCGAATGGTTTGACGAGACGGGCAGGGAGCTGCTCCACAGGATCCCGGAACAGGGGTCCGGAGAGATCAAATGGGGGGCGCAGCTCATTATCCGCGAGAGTCAGGCAGGCGTGCTCTTTTACAAAGGAAAGGCATGCGACGCCTTTGGACCGGGCCGTCATACCCTGAAAACCGGCAACATCCCTATTATCAACAAGCTCATGGCCATTCCCTGGGCCATGACCAGCCCCCTCCGCGCAGAGGCCTATATCGTCAACATGAAGGTCTTTCCGAACCTCAGGTGGGGAACCCGCGACCCGGTCGCCTTCAAGGATTCCGATCTGGGCCTCATACGTCTTCGGGCCCACGGCGTGTTCAATATCCAGGTGGTTCAACCGCTCCTCTTCATCAACACCCTGGTGGGCACCATGGGAAAATTCACGACCGAAGAGATCGAGGAATACCTGAAACGGGTCATCGTATCCCGCTTCAACGACCACCTGGGAGAGCATCTGGACAGCCTTCTGAATCTGCCGGGCCGATACGAAGAGCTCTCTACGGGCCTTCAGGAGCGTCTCAAGAACGACTTCAGTCATTTCGGTCTGGGGCTGACGCACCTGTATATCGGTTCGATTACCCCGCCGCCGGAGGTCCAGGAGGCGATCGACGACCGGGGAAGACTGAACGTCATCCAGGATCTTGACCGCCTGGTCAAGCTCAAGGCGGCCATGGCCATGGAGAAGGCGGCCCAGAACCAGGGTGAGGCAGGGGCAGGCATGGGCATGGGCATGGGATTCATGATGCCGGCCATGTTTGCCGATGCCTTGAGGCCGCAGGGAAGCGCGCAGCCGGCACAGACCCTCTGCCCGGACTGCCGGCAGCCGGTCTCCAGGGATGCCAAATTCTGCCCTTTTTGCGGGCATCAGCAGGTGGTCATCAGCCAGTGCGTCTCCTGCGGCAAGAACCTTCCGGCCAGCGCCAGTTTCTGCCCCAGATGCGGCCACCGGGTCGATGAAAAGCCTGCCCCGAAGACCTGTTCCCACTGCAGGGCCGAAAACCTGCCGGGTTCCGCTTTCTGCAACCAGTGCGGAGAAAGGCTGTAGAGCGACCGTGGGTTTTACGGTAGAACAGGAATGCCCCCAGTGCGGGGCGCCGGTGGAACTGGATGAAGCCGATCACGTGCTTCGGTGTCCCTATTGCGAGGTGAACAGCTTTCTTTTCTCCGATGACTGCTACCGTTTTGTCCTTCCCCACAGGACCGGTAAACGAGATCTCATCTACGTCCCTTATCTCCGGTTCAAGGGGAGCATCTTTTCCTGTGACATGGAGGCTGTTCGATATCGGATCGTCGATATCACCCGGTTAGGGGTTCCTTTCAAACGATTCCCCATCTCCCTCGGGTTGAGGCCCCAGGCTATGAAGATGCGTTTCATAGCCATGGATACACCCGGATCTTTTCTGAAATGCTTCCTCAAGACACGGGACCTCCTGGCCCGGGCAGAAAAGCATTCAGCGGCATCCGACACTGGAGAGGTCTTTCACCGGGCACTGATTGGAGAGGCAGTGAACCTGATCTATCTTCCCCTTTATGTGGAACAGAAAACCCTGTTTGACGGCATAACCAACAGACCCATTGCGAGATTGCCGGATACGGAGGACATATTCTCTTCCATCACAGACCAAGGCCCCCGATGGAAACTGACCTTCCTGGCCACGCTCTGCCCCCGGTGCGGCTGGAACCTGAACGGAGAAAAAGACAGCGTCGTCCTCACTTGCAGCAATTGCGAGACCGCGTGGGAGGCCAAACAAAATGGGTTTGTTCAGGTGGACCTCAAGGTGGTGCCCGGCAATCTACCCGGAACCTCCTATCTCCCTTTCTGGAGGATCTCTGCCCGGACCACCGGCATCTCCATCGCCTCGTATGCCGATTTCATCCGGGCCACCAACCAGCCCAAGGCCATCCGGAAGGCATGGGAAGGGCAGGAGATGTATTTCTGGTGCCCGGCCTTCAAGATCCGACCCAAACGATTCCTCTATCTTTCAAGACAGATGACCGTTGCTCAGAAAGCACTGGACGCGGACGGCAGACTTCCCTTGAAAAACCTCTATCCCGTGACGCTTCCGCTCGGCGAAGCCATACAGGGGATCAAGGTCACCCTCGCAGGGTCGGCCATGAGTAAGCGGAAGTTCATGCCCCGGCTCCCGGACATACGAATCTTCATAAACAGCACATCTCTCACGTATCTTCCCTTTCATGAGACAGCCCATGAAATGATCCAGCAGCATACACATGTCAGCATCAACAAGAAATCATTGGAATTCGGGCGTCTTCTATGAAGCGGCGAAAGGCCCTGGTCAGCGGAACGAATATGTCATTGACACCCGGAGTTCCCTTGTCTATGCTTGGTATTGGAGCCCCTGTTCGTAATCTCGATTACAGGCGGGACCATCCATTGGGTTGCGGCCGTCAGGCCGCCTGAGGGGGCAGTGCCGATGAACGCAACATCAGCGAGGCGGATAATAACGCATCGGGCCATGACGTGCCTGGCAATCGTTCTGTCTACTGTCTGGTTAATGAACTCACCTGCCCGGGCCGAACTGGAGATGGGACAGGTTCCCAAACAGGTCGAGCTGAAGGGTGATCTCGGCGGCAGGCTGGATGGGAGCCCGTGGACAAGCAGAGAGCTGACCGGGAAGGTCCATGTGATCTTCTATGTGGACCCGGATGAGAAAGACCTCAATAATGATGCAAGCGAGGCCCTGCAAAAGGAGAGCTTTCCCAGGGATCAGTTCCAGAGCTACGGCATCATCAATATGGATGCTACATGGCTCCCTAATTTCCTGATCTCATCCGCCCTGGAAGAAAAGCAGAAGAAATATCCCACCACCATATATGTGCGGGACTATGATAAAATCCTTGTAAAGGCATGGGGCATCGACGACGACAACAGCGATGTGCTGGCTTTTGACAAAGAGGGGAAAGTGATTTTCGTGAAATACGGCAAGTTAAATGCCGAAGATATCCAGAAACTGATCCACATGATCCGTGTAAATCTCGAAAAGTAGACAATCGTTTGAGAATGAACGATGGCCAACCATACCTTTGAACTCAGACAGATCGGCACGGTCCGCTCGTCACTGAAAGATATTCATGACTGCCCGCACCAGGAAAGCGAAGACGCCCCCGATGCCTGGATCGATATCGATCCGGCATATGCGGAGGCAGTGGAGGGATTGGAAGCCGGCTTTGAGATCCTGGTCTTGACCTGGCTGCACCTATCCGACAGATCCATATTGAAAGTGCACCCGAGGGGAGATCCTGAAAAACCGTTGAAAGGCGTCTTTGCCACCCGGTCTCCCCACAGGCCCAACCCGATCGGTCTTCACAGGACCCGCGTCATTTCTGTGGACCCCCCCTGCAGGCTCAGGGTCCGGAACCTGGAAGTGGTCGACAAGACCCCGATCGTGGATATCAAGTCTGTCCTTTCGGGTGACCGGCGCGGACCTGCTGAATCGACAGCGAAGGACTTCCTCTAATCATCATGGATCATGCGACAGTACCGTGATCAGGAGATCCCGTTACGGTGTCTACAATAATGTATATTCATGAAAGGCAATTCTTCAATATTGTGGGTTTACAGGGAGGGAAACAAAATAAGGGGGGGTCTCATCCGAATCATCCGTCCGCCCCCACTTCCGTGATCCCTGATGCGCAACTGCGGGGAACCTCGGCATGAAGGGAATCGAGAGACGATGACGCCATGAATCCGGCAACCCGTCATTCCATGGGTCGATCCCTTGACCATTCCGACAGGTGCGAACCCATAACCTGGCACATTAATTGCACTTTGTAACATTTCAGCCATCTGAAAACATGGCAGGAGGCCCATGGGGCGCCTTTTTCAAGGGCGGCATCCATAAGGGACCGCAGCGCCCGGGACCGGCCCTTTTGGATGGGCATACCCATTGTTCAGAGGCAGCCGGATCGACCGTCCCGTGAAAGGACACACCCGGCGCCGGAACCGGCCGGATTTCGCCGCGCATGCTGCCGTTCGCACGAGCCACGGAAAGAGTATGCGGCCCTTGAAAAAGGCGCCCCATGGGCCGAACCTGTTGCGAACCATTTTGTCAAAAAGCTGAAGAGTTATCATTCTTTTAAGCTTGGATGTGTTTCAGTCAAGAGTGCGAGGCGCTTTTTGTGAACCTGTCAGGAACGAAAGGAGACCATGATGTCATTTGACTGGGGACCCCACTTTATCGTTCCCTCGGAGAGTCTGAAGAGCTTTTCCGGGGTCGTCCGCCTGCGCGAGAGCCTCAATGAAGCGCTTCTTCATAAGGAATTGGAAGATCTGGGCATCTCCGGCGCAGTCGTCAAAATCACCAATCCATGGTACTTTCGAAAAAAGGGGGCGGGAAGCTGGATCAAAATCGGAGAGTCTGATGATATGCAGGAAAATTTTCCTGTCAGATGGGATACATCGGGATTGGAAAACGGGCCTTATGAGGTGCTGGGACTCATGCATGTGTTCGTATTGGATCATGAGACCGAGCATGTTATCGCCCGTCAAAACATCGTCGATGTGAGCGTCGATAATTGACGCCGCATTGCTGCATCGACCATCGCCTGAATTCTTCGGATATCGGATCTGAAGCAGTTCCTGAACGAAACGGTTCTGAAATCGATGAATGATCCGGGAGAAACACCCAAGCTGGATCGTCCGCTGGTGCTTGCAACCCGCAACCGTGGCAAGATCTCCGAGTTTAAAGAGCTGTTCAGCGGGTCTGGCGTGGAAATACGGAGCCTTGATGATTTTGGACCCCTCCCTCCGGTTGTTGAAGACGGCAAAACCTTTGAGGACAACGCTGTAAAAAAGGCCCGCTTTACAGCAAGGGTGCTTGGACTGCCTGCCCTGGCGGATGACTCCGGCCTGACCGTCAAGGCCCTTGAAGGAAAGCCGGGGGTCCTTTCCGCGCGCTATGCACGGGAAGGGGCCACCGACAGGGAAAACAACATCAGGCTCCTGGACAGGATGAAGGGCGTGGAGGAGAGGGGCGCCGCCTTCATCTGTATCCTCGCCATTGCCGTGCCACGGGGACCGGCACTCGTATATGAGGGCATCTGTGAAGGCGTTATCTCCAAGGCGCCGGCCGGGAATCAGGGGTTTGGATATGACCCTCTTTTTTACTACCCTCCCCTGAAGAAAACCTTTGCCCAGATCTCGCCGGCGCAGAAAAACCGTGTCAGTCACAGGGGAAAGGCCATGGCGGAACTCAGGGCGGACCTGGACAAGGTCTGCATCTGGCTCAGGCAGAGGCTGTCAGAAGAGCCGCTCTGAAAACCGTGCCACCTTTTTCACCTTCCCGTCTCTATACTTGACAAATAGGCTTTCGTGCCTATCCTACATGCAACCGTTGAAACGAAAACAACAACCAGGAGGACACTATGTTAGAGGTCACTGAAAAGGCAAGTCAGATGATAAAAGATTTCCTGAAGGACAGGGATGAGATACCGGCAATCCGGATCATGCTCTCCCAGGGAGGTTGAGCCGGGCCCTCGCTGGGCATGGCTCTGGATGAGTCACGTGAAAATGACGAGGTGTTTGATGACAGAGGGCTTACCTATGTGGTAGAAAAGACCCTTTACGAAAATATCAAACCGATCCGGGTGGATTATGTCAACTCCGCCATGGGATCCGGTTTCAATATTTCCTCAAGTATGCAGATGGGACGGTCATGCGGGGGTTCATGCAGCTGCTGAACATGACCGTCAGCAGAATAGCCGCTTTCGCATGACCCTGCTGAAACAACGGATCAAGAAGAAAGCGGCCTTTTTTGCAACGATTGCGTTCGAGCGATCCATCAAAAGGCCCCTATCTGGCACGAACATATTTTGATATGCAGGGCCTGGCATGCGGACGAGACCGCCATCTTCCGAATGCCCAGATGCTTCGCTATGTCCCATGCGCGCTCGCATGGCAGCCTTCCGCCTGTTAACCCCTCCCTGATAGCCTTTTCGAGATCCTTTGACAGTTGTGTCGCCGGTTTGACGATCCGCTTTTCCGGCTGGTACCCGAAAAGCCCCAACTGGCACTTTGTCAGTCTCATTTCGAGAAGATCCGCAACACGGCCCACCTCTCCCGGTTGCACATCCAGAGCAGTTGCTATTTTGAATGCGACAGCGCATGCGAGCTCCCCGCTGGATGCCTCCTGTCTCAGGGCTGCTTCGATCTCTGGATCGGCCTTGGCGTCAGGCCCATGCTTTTTTGCATAATGCCCTCTCTCTTTATCCGTCATCATTCCCTCCGTCGTGGCATGTTGTTCGGTACCCGCAGTCCCCAAGCATACGTATACACCATGATCCCTGAAAACGCAATCGGCGCGGCCTGCAATGATCGTTTACAGTTCATTCATAATAGAGTATGAATTTTATCGAGGCGCGGCCGACGGCCCTTAAAGAGGCCCGGCGGTTTGACCGCACAGGTGGAACTTGATGCCAGAGGAGAGAAACCATGATCAAAGAGAATGTAAAGCAAATCCTGGAGTCGCTCCCCCCGGGAGTGCAGCTTGTGGCTGCTGCCAAGACCCGAACCCCGGATGAGGTTCTGGAGGCGATCCATGCGGGGATCGCCATTATCGGGCACAACTATGTTCAGGAGGCGGAGGCCGCATTTAAAGCCATCGGCCATAAGGCGAGATGGCACATGATCGGGCACCTTCAGTCCAACAAGGCCAAAAAGGCTGTCCGCATTTTCGACATGATCGAGACGGTGGATTCCTTCAAGCTTGCCAGGGCAATCGACACGGCGTGTCGATATATAAACAGATCCATGCCGATTCTCATCGAGATCAACAGCGGCGAGGAACTGCAGAAGGCCGGGGTGCTGCCACAGGATGCCATGTCCGTGATGCGGGAAATAGCCGATCTGGAGAACGTCGGGATCATGGGCCTCATGACCATGGGACCATTCACCGGCAATCCCGAGGATGCCCGCCCCTACTTTAAGAAGACACGGGCTATTTTTGAGGATGTCGAGAAAGCCCGTATCCCCCGGGTGGAGATGCGGTACCTGTCCATGGGGATGTCCAACTCCTACAGGGTGGCCATCGAAGAAGGGGCCAATATGGTGAGAATCGGCACAAAGATATTCGGTGAGCGGGAGGTGAACCGGTAGCCTGAAAATACGGGCCTATTTCGTTGAAACCGCCCCATGGTTTTTCATTTTGGCGGCCACGACAAGGGCTGCGATCTTTTCCTTTGATTCATTGAGTCTCATGACCAGCGTATCGATCAGCAGCCTGAGGCGGGGAGAGACGGCTTCGTAATCCTTGCGAAGAAGCTCGAAGTTCAGAACACCCAGTTTGACAGGTCCGTCTGCAATGATCACAGACGCGCTCCGCTCTTCCCGAAATTTCCCTAACAGGGCCATTTCTCCAAAAACAGCGCCTTTTTTCAAGGTGTCAATGGTGACGGTTCTCCCATCAGTACGCTTGCCTACTTTCACCCGGCCTTCCAGCACAACGTAGACCCAGCTGCCCGTGCTCCCCTCTTCGATGATGATCTCGCCGGATTCATATGTTTCCTCCCCGGACAGATAGATCGGCATCAACTGATGAAAGTCCATAGGCAACCCCCCTTTTCAAGGCATCAGTAAAAAACCGAGCGATTTCTTCGCATCGGCAGACAACTCTGTTATGGACATGCCCAGAAACAGGCTTTTATGGGTCTCGCTTATTGTACTTGTCACAATCTTTGCTTCCAGCTCCAGCCTCTTGCCGTTGGGGAGCACCGTGTTTATGACAAAACGTTCACCTTCCATATGGGAAAAATACGCCGTGTTCCCGGCCGCGATCTCCAGCCCGACCCCGGTGAGGCTAACATCCCTGATCCGGCCCGTAAGGCCGACCTTGGGCGATAACCTCACAGGCCAGTAATGACACTCCAGGTTGATGTTCTTTCGGTAATAGTTCCGTCGAGAGGCGTAGGGGTCACTTTTTCCCATGGCCTTCCGTCTGTTCCGCTCGTTGTCCGACAACTGAACCAGGAGACGGCTCATCCGTAAGAGACGCGTCAAAACGTGGTTTATCACATATCTGAGCATGGGGGACATATCCTGGTATTCTTCTGCCAGCATGGATGGATGCCATACCTCCAGCTCACTATCCTCGAGCGCCCTGGCTGATGCGGAGCGGGTCTCGCCGGCCTTGCTTAAGAAAGCGATCTCGCCAAAAATCGCACCGGGCTCCAGGGTGGACAGGGCAACCTCCTTATCACCGGATTCTTTGAAAATCAAGACCTTCCCTCTCTTGATTTTATAGATGGAGATTCCGTAATCACCTTCTTTAATGATCAGGTCTCCTTCCCTGTAATTCAGGGCAACGACCGGAAAGGGGTTCTGTTGGGCGCCTGTCATTGTTTTGACTCCTCTCCCTGATGACGGTGCGGTTTCTACCGCAAGCAGGGTTCGACCCTTCAGGGCCCCTTTTATCACCGTTTCCGCAAGGAGACCCAGACAACTCGATTTTGCGGGTTGCGTTATTTTGTTCCGAATTCAAAGTCATTGTCAAGCAGAATCTGGGTTGCCCGGTCTTCAACGCAGTTCTTCAGGCAGGATACGGGCGAAACCCTGAAAATCCTCGTTTTCAAAGAAGGGCGTTACCTTCAAAGAGTTCATGCCCCGTGAACCGCTGCGAGAAAAAATCCTTGACCCGGATTGGATGCACAGACTAAAAATGATGAGAGACGGTCGATCTCACCGGCGCTACACAGCCGGTATTCACAACCGGAGGGGCGGTCCCCGGACGCTGCGGTCACTTATGGATGCAGCGGTTAAAAAAGGCTTCCCATGGACCTCCTGCCGTATTTTGAGATGAGGAAAGGATTACAACTGTTTCTGCATTTCCGAACCTCTGCGTTCCGAGGAATGTCAGGCGCCTTAAGGACACTGCATTCGAGAGACCGTAAAGGAGTTCATGATTTATCCTCCAGTTTGGTGATGCGGGCGTCATGGATGGTCAGGGATTGGGATTTATTGCAAAAGAAATGAAGCGCTTGATGGGAAAGGCCATCCACAATCATCAGATGATCCAGGAAGATGACCATCTGCTGGTTGCCGTATCAGGCGGAAAGGACAGCCTGTCGCTCTTGTGGCTTTTGAGGGAACGGATTCAGCGGATTCCAATCCATTACAGGATCACGGCGGTCCATGTGGATCCGGGTTTCGGGACGGATTCGGCTGCCCGGATGGCCTCTTTTTTTTCAACCCACGGTTTTGATTACAGGGTGATTGAAACGCGAATCGGTCCCGATGCACACGGCCCGGACAACCGGGAAAACCCATGCTTTCTGTGCTCCCGGATGAGGAGAAAGCGCCTCTTTGAACTGGCCGGAGAACTCGGCTGCAACCGGATCGCCTTCGGACATCACAAGGATGACATCATCGAGACCTTTTTCCTGAACGTGTTTTACGGCGCTTCCATCAGCACGATGCTCCCTGTCCAGAAATTTTTCGGAGGGGCGTTAACGGCGATCCGGCCGCTCTATCTAATCGACGAAGACCTCATCCGGCGGTATGCAAAGGCGATGGGGTGGGAACGGATCGAACTGGGATGCCCCAGTGCAGGCGCATCAAAAAGGGAGGAAATCAAGCAGTTGCTTCAGGGACTTTACCGCTCAAACCGAAAGATCAAGGGAAATATCTTCCACGCACTGCAAAACGTAAATCAAGACTATCTTTTATAGGTTCAGCTCCCGGAGAGAGGTGTTATCATGGACGACGCAGAGATCCTGTCAAAAGTTGCCCTTTTTTCTCTGATGAAACGACGCGATTTGAAGCGTATTGCAAAACTGGCGAAACATCATTCGTATGAAAAGGGGGACGTCATTGTCAGGGAGGGCGCTCGCGACGGTCGCCTTTTTATTGTCATTTCGGGAGAGGTCTCCGTGGTGAAGGACCTGGGGGGGCCGTCTGAAAAAACCTTAAGGGTTTTCAGTGCCCACAACTACTTTGGTGAGATGGCCTTGATCGACGATTATGTACGCACAGCCAGCGTCGTGGCTGACGGGCGCACCCACGTGCTTTCCCTGGACCAGTGGAATATCCGGGAAGAGATCAGAAAATATCCATCCATTGCCATTGAACTGCTCCAGACACTGGGTCGACGTCTGAGAGCCCTTGAATAAGAAACGCTTAATTCAGATCACCATGGGAAGTCTTTCGAGCTGTTTTTCAGGGCTCTCCCAATGGCCTTGCAAAGGTGTACGTGGCAGGATCAATGACGAGCTTCTGTCGAGCCTCCTCCTCGTTTCCACCTGCCAGAGAGAAAGGGAGGGAGATCACATAGATGACAGCGCCCACAGCGGTGGCGGCGATTCCTAATGGACGTACCACAAAAAGGTCCCCTGCCATGTATCCGGCCTTTTCATCCAGATCTTCCAGATGTTCGCCTGCCGGGACAATGTCGGCAAAATGGAAAAAAATCAGGGCTGACATCAGGAGAACAGCCACACTCCTTCTGATCGTCTTTTGCATATCAGTCTCCCTAATGAAGCAAATGGGTTGGTCCCGCTAAAGAGGGGATCTTGACAACAAAAATCTTATCCTTTTGCCGGGCAATGGCAGTGTTTAACCCAAACGTCTCACCACGCTTTTCGCTCCGGCAGATGCCTGAGAGGATACAGGATCAGGGCTCGAACCCCCTTTGGCGCATCAGACCGCCATATAGACGCCACGGGCCGCAGCCTGTATCTTCCCCTGTTTCTTGAGCCTGAAAATCACATTTCTTATTGTCTTTGTATCAAAATCCGTCTTCTTTTTGATCGCAGCCGTATCAATCCCCTTTTTCTGCCTTTTGATAATGCTCAGCACGGTATCAGTAGCACTTGTCTCAGCCTTTTTTCTCGTCGGTGCGCCGGCGGACTTGGCGGTCCGTTTTTTGGCAGTCTGAATGTTTTCCGCTCCTTCTAACTTCCTCGCCATTTTCTCGGCCTTTTCTGTCGCTGACTTTAGACTCTTGATCATAGACTGAAGATCCCTCTTTAATGCTTTCATTCCCTGCCTCCTCTTTATAAAGTCCAAGAATATCCTGCAGCCCTTCACGGGCAACAATCCGGGGCTGATTTTTTCACCCCGCTAAAACTTATGACAATCCAACTCATTATCCTATTACTACACCTTTTAAAAAACTTCAACCATAAAACACAACTATCTACCGGGATTGTTTTTCTTTTCTCCATGACGTCTGCCCTTTAAGGACGATCCTTTTCCACAAAATGACGCAACCTTGCAGAAACATAGGAGCACAAGTGAAGTATAAGTGCTGTTCCTGCCTCGGCAGCAATTTCCGTCCTGCTTCTTGGCCTGGAAGTATGTTCAGCCTTCGCCCGGTTCGCTTGATGCTTCTGATATGCAGCGTTCGTTCCCGCTTCCCGATCGCCAGGTGAGGGCCCACCCTTTTGAAAAAAGGCATTAACTACCGTTTCATACGCGACGTTAACCTCTTTCAGCTTCTGTTCGGCCTTCTGTTTCAAACGCGGATTCGCAGAAAAACGATCGGGGTGCCAGACGTTAACGATGTCTTTGTAGGCCTGTCGTACATCGTCCAAGGTGGCGCCCTGTTGCAACTCGAGGATTTCGAAACACCGCTGAATCGTCATAGATGTCAATGCCGGTTTCTCCAAACGGATTGCTTGTTATCATTGCCCTGCGCCGTATCCATAGCATAACCAAACGGGCAGGTCAACTTGAATATCAAGCTTTATCCTTCTCATCTACTTGACTTTTCCACTTTTTTCTGGTATCCGGTTAGGCCATTCCTGAGTAACGGAATGGCGTTTCCGGGTAATCCGGCATCCCATGTATCCGGTAATCATGTGGGAGCATGGCCTGTTTCCTGCCGAATGAAACCGCGTGCCGCCTTCTCCGTGCTGCTGCACAGGCCCAAATGCTCCAAGACGCCGACGACGAGGTTTGTTATGCTGATAGACCTGGAAGAGTTGGCCAGGGAAATCCAACGAGAACCCTGGGCGAGTGGCGAGTCCTTTAAAAAGGAATTCTGGCCTATCCTGATGAAATGGATCGATGAACATGTGCTTTCGGAATTCCTCGATCGGCTGGTCACACAGGTTAACAAAATCGTTGGTATCGACCCGGACCTTTCCGAGCCGCAGATCCTCGAAAGCGCAACGCAGTATATGGTGGAATTTCTGGGGGCCCATTCGGCCTCGGTAAGGATATACGATCCTCAGACAGAACAGATGCTCTCTTATTGTTCCTACCCCTCGACAGAGGAAGACCGTGAAACCTTCATACCCCTGGACGGGAGCATCGCAGGCGAGGTTGTAAAGACGCGACGGCCCTACTTGGTTCCCGATCTCTCCCGCGAGGACCTCTATCATAACAAAGACGTCATACAGACGAAAAAAGTTCACTCCTTACTGGCTGTTCCGCTTGAGATTCCCCGGTTTTTTCCCAGGGAAAGGGATACCATAGGGGTCATTCAGATTTATTACCCGGAGAAGAACCGGGATTTCAGACCGCTGGAGATTCAGACGGCCAACACCATGGCCAAACGGCTCAGCTTTGTCATTGCCCGCAAAAAGATCCTCTCCATGCATCGAATGGCTGAAAAGAGGGAAGCCATCGTTTACCATATCTTCCGAAAGGTGGGTTCCCGGGGGGGCATCAAACTGGCAGAGGTATTCAATCAGGTGGTGCCCGAAGTTGTTGATATCGTCGATCTCCAGAGCTGCACCCTCTTTTCTGTTGCACAAGGGCTTGACCGGGTCATCCTGGAGGCAGGGTTTCCCGGAGAGGGTAGCTATCACACTGTCGGGAAGGTCATTCCCGTAAGCGATGAGCCGGTTTTTGAACTGCTTTTGCAACTGAGAGAGTATTCAGGTGAGTCCCTTTATGAAGTGGTAACCCCTCTTTACATACTGGTGGTGGATCCCCAGAGAAGTGATTTGATCTCTGAAAACCTGAAACGGTTCGCGGCATTTCACCGTATCCACTCCATTCTCTATGTTCCCCTGGGTTATAACGGCGAAATCACCCATTTCATGACCTTTGACGCATTAGACCAGCGGCAGCGATACAGAGACGATGAGATCGACATCTTTCTCTTCCTGGGCAGAGAACTGATGAAGGTCCAGAAGATGGAACGATTGGATGACGCCCTGCACGATTTTAAGAATCCGGCCATTGCGACAGCGGGTTTTGCACGACGCCTCAAGGAGATTGCCGAAAAGAATGAATGGGAGCAATCAAAAAAACAGGTGCGGAAATATCTGGATATCCTGCTGGAGGAGACAGGCCGCCTTCAGGAACTGGCCATGGGCATCTACAGGGTCGGCGATGAGCAGGATGTGGACCTGAGCACCGTCCTCAAAAGACGGTTCGAGATTAACAGGGAAGCGATTAAAGAGCAGCTTAAGTCGAATGTAACCCTGAAAGAGGGGCCTTATGAGAAGGACGTCAGGGTGAAGTGCCATGCGATTCACCTGGAGAGGATTCTGGACAATCTCCTGAACAACGCCACAAAAGCGATCCCCTTCAGGGGTGGAGAACTTGCCGTGAGGACGTATTCAGAAGGCGACTGGGCCTGTGCGGAAATAGCGAATACCGGAGAAATAACAGAACAGAATCGCCACAAGATTCTCGAAGGAGATGTGGAAGGACGGGGGATGTACATCACATACAGGATCATCCGCCTGCTGAAGGGAAAAATAGAGATCAAGGTCGGCGGCGGAACAACCACCTTTGTGGTTTCTTTTCCGCTCCAGAGGTCCAAGGAGGCCCGGCTATCCCCAGGTTAGAGAGAGGGAATCGTACTCTTTATTGTTGACTGAATCGGTCCATTTATTTATCGTTACAGCGAAGTTGAACCAGGTTTGAACATCAGCTGAACCGCGTTTCCTATGCTGGATAATGTCATTAATACCCCAAAGTTAGACAAGTATATGGCCGCCTTTGAGGTCGGTCAGACACTTTTTCTCGAGGGCGACGACTCCCAGGACCTGTATATACTGGTTGAGGGCAAAGCAGGCATTCTCAAGGGAACCAAAAGAATTGCCGAGATATCGGAAAAGGGGTCTGTGTTCGGGGAAATGTCTTTCCTTTTAGGTGAAAACAGGACCGCCACCGTCAAAGCGGGGACCGACCTGAAGGTCCTCAAGATACCCAAAGAGGAGGTTTCCACCTTTCTCAAAGAATTTCCAGAAGTTGTATGGGAATTTGCCACGTATCTGGCCAGGCGTCTCAATGAGACCAGCCAGATTGTTTACGGGCTTAAGGAGTTTTGCGATCAGCTTCCGGATGCCGTCATTCTGACCGATAAAGACGGGAAGATTCTGTCGTGGAACCGTGCAGCCGAAATCCTGTACGGCAGAGAAGAAGATGAAATGCGGTACAGGTCCGCCGAAGAAATCTATGAAGAACCGGCCGAATACAGACTTTTTCTGGAGGAAGTGGCATCCAATTACGCTGTAAGTGAAAAGACCTTGAGGGTCAGGCATCCCCAAAAAGGGCGCCGGCATGTCTCCACAAGCACAACGGTGCTTTATGATGGTCAGCACAACTTCCAGGGAACCCTGTCGTTAGGAAGGGACGTCACCCGGTCAGAGACCGTGGCAAAACGCTACCGGCGTGTGAGAAACTGGTTCATCCCGTTGGCTGTACTGCTGGTCATCCTGGTGGCGGGCATCTTTTTCGGTTATCCCTATTTTTCAAAGGGCTATAATATAAGCAGTACCCAGAAGCAGGATCTCAAGGACGACCTGGCCGTCGATTACCGCCTGCTTCGATCCCTCCTGTTTGAACCCTTTGAGGCCGGAGACCGGCAGAAGACGACCGATGCAATGAAGCGTTTTTTCGACGTCCAGAAGGGAGTCAAGATTCCTTTCACAGGCCTGGTGCTGCTTGGGAAAGACAAGCGTGTATTTGACGCCTATTCCATCCTGCCCGGTGTGGATGCCGGGGGAATGGTAGGGAGCAGTTATTCCGCCATCGATTTGGGCGAAAGGCAGGGCGCCGATTACAAAGTGCTCACCCTTTACCGGGAACACAAAGACCATCCCATGGGGATCCGGCACACCGAAATTGCGTTCAGCCTGCATGACAACCGTGGCGTTGCAGGCTGGCTGATCTTTCAGATGGATATGGATCTGCTTCAACGCAAGTACAACATGGATGAAAAGGACCTCAGGATGCTTCGTTTTGATGGCCTCCAGGAAAATGCAGGTTGATCCGGCGCTGTTGACATGAAGATCACCGAAACGCCCATGACTCCTGAATGCGAAATCTCCGAAAGCCCCGTGGGTTCTGTCACACTCCGCATTCGTGGGAACATGGACGCCACGAACGCGGGTCCCCTGATTGAAGCGTTATCGGACCGCCTTAAAGCGTACTCGATTTCTTCCCTGACCGTGGACCTCGAAGAGGTCGATTATCTGGATGACTTCGGGACACTGGTTCTATCGGAATTGAGAAAGATGGTCACCCATGGGAAGACCGCATTTCATATCATCCATGCCAGCAGCAAGATCAAGGAACTGCCCTCCATCCTCGACTTTGAATCCCTTGATGAACAGATATCGATCCAGAAAAAGCGATCCCCTGGGGTATTCGTCCGGCTCGGCGAGGCGACGATTCAGCAGGTTTCAGAGCTGAAATATGCCATATCGTTTATCGGATCGATTGTCCTGTCGCTCATTCATGTATGCTCGAAGCCCAGATCCCTTCGAAAAGACGATACCCTCCTGTATATGCAGCGGGTTGGCGTGGACGGCCTTCCCATCGTAGCCCTCATCAGCTTTCTCATGGGCCTGATCATGGCATTTATGTCTTCTGTGCAGCTCCAGCAGTTCGGCGCGAGCATCTATGTCGCCTCACTGGTGAGCCTGGCCATGACCCGTGAGCTGGGCCCGATCATTACCGCCATTATCGTGGCCGGGAGGTCCGGTTCCGCCTTTGCAGCGGAAATAGGGACCATGAAGATCTCTGAAGAGGTGGACGCCCTCTTTACGATGGGGTTCAATCCGGTACTCTTCCTGGTCGTCCCCAAACTGATCGCCGCGCTCATCATGGTGCCCATCCTGACCCTCTTTTCAGACCTGTTTGCCATTATTGGAGGGCTGCTCGTCGGGATCTCCATGCTGGATCTGACCGTTAATTCCTATGTGGCTCAGACCATCAAGACGCTCACACTCTTTGACGTATTCTGGGGCGTCCTCAAAAGCGGCGTCTTCGCAGTCCTGATCACCTGGATCGGCTGTCTCAGGGGATTCCAGGTCAGGGGCGGGGCCGCATCGGTGGGGCAGGCCACCACCTCCGCCGTGGTGAGCAGCATCTTCCTGATCATCCTGACTGACTCGATTTTTTCCGTCATACTCCGTTACTGGGGATAGGACCACAGGATGACACGGAAGCCGATTATCAAAGTGAGAGATCTCAGGGTGGGGTATGGGGATGCGGTTATCCTTGACCAGGTGTCTTTCAACGTATACGAGGGGGAGGTCTTTGTCATCCTGGGCGGAAGCGGGTGCGGCAAGAGCACCCTGATGAAGGCAATGATCGGGCTCATTCCGCCCTTTTCCGGCCAGATTATTGTGGACGGCGACGAGGTCGCCACGGATGACGAGACGAACCTTCAGCGGGTACTCAGAAAAATGGGGGTGCTTTACCAGGGGGCCGCTCTGTTTGGTTCCATGACAGTCGGCGAAAACGTGGCCCTGCCCATCGAGGAATATACCTCTTTGTCCGAGGAATCCATACACAAGCTGGTCCGGATGAAACTGGGCCTGGTCAGTCTCCAGGGCTACGAGAATCATTTTCCCTCGGAATTGAGCGGGGGCATGAAAAAGAGGGCCGGTCTGGCAAGGGCCATGGCCCTGAATCCGAAAATCCTGTTCTTTGATGAGCCGTCTGCAGGCCTTGATCCGATCACATCTGCTGAGCTGGACGACCTTATTCTTCATCTGAACAGGACCCTCGGAACCACCATGGTTATCGTCACCCATGAACTTGAAAGTATTTTTGCCGTGGCCGAGAGGATCATCATGTTAGACAAACATGCAAAGGGAATTATTGCCGAGGGGGATCCCAGATATCTGAGGGATCATAGTCAGAACCCGTTCGTCAGGCAGTTTTTCAACCGCAGGCCCGTTGAAGAAAGCCCGGACAGAAAGGGGTCCCGGTAATGGCCTCCCAGAAAACCAAGTTCACGGTCGGGTTGTTTGTCGCCAGCGGGATCAGCATCACCCTCCTGGCGTTTATCTGGCTGGGCATGTCCCGTTACCTTGAGAAAGGCCATTTCTTTGCGGCCTATTTTAATGAGTCCGTTCAGGGCCTGAGCAAGGACGCCCCGGTCAAATACAGGGGGGTGCCGATCGGCCGCGTGGAAAAAATAAGGGTGGCGCCGGATGCGAACCTGATAGAGGTGATCATGAAGATCGAAACAGGCCAGAACCTTGACCGCACTTATGTGGCACAGTTGAAAGACGTGGGGATTACCGGGAGCATGTTTGTGGAACTGGATCGGAAAGAGCCGGGCGAAGCGGATCGTTCTCCGCATATTACCTTTCCTTCAGAATACCCTATCGTGGCCTCCAAACCATCCGAATTGAGTCAGCTCCTGGGCGAGCTCAACAGTGTCCTCAACCATATCAAGACCATCGATCTCAAGGGGATTTCCGACAAACTGAAACTGACCCTTGACAATATCAACGTGATAATGGCAGAGGCCGACATAAACGGGATATCGGCAAAGATACAGACCTCCCTGGACCATATCGATCAGATGATTGCCCACGCAGACGTCAAGGGTATCTCCACAAAGCTGAAATCGACCCTTGACGGGGCTGACCGCCTGCTGAACAGGGAGAGATGGGATGGCATCTTAGGCTCTATTGACCGGACAACCCAGTCCATTAACCAGTTTGTTCAACAGGCCATTGGGACGATGAAGCGGGTGGACAAAACCGTCATGGGCGCAGACAGGCTGCTGGCTGAAAATGAGGTGGAGATCGAACAGGCCATGGAAGGGCTCGTCAGGGCAACGGAACAGATCAATATCCTGCTGGAAAAGGGGACGACCTTCATCAGCAGGACGGATGATTCCGTTGTCCAGCTCAAGCGTCAGCTTACCGTGAGCGCACAGAACCTGGAGAGGGCAACCGACAACCTGAATCAGTTTCTGGAGGTTCTTGCCGACCAGCCCTCCCAGCTGGTCTTCGGTGAACCACCGGTTGCGCGGAGCGTGGCGCCGGAAGCGCAATAATCCTATCCAAAGATATTTGAAATTTTCTCGCTCCTTCGAAAGCAACGCCACCTGCGGATGGGGCGCCTTCAGTGTTGGAGTGTTGGAGTAATGGAGTAATGGAGTAATGGAGTAATGGAAAAAACTCCGTGTACGATATATCTCAGCTGCACATCGTTCGGTAAGAACGGACGGCGTCATGGGGACATCCAATGCTCCATTAATCTCAACTCATTGCCGGATTGTGAGAAACAAACTCTCAGAATTCAACCGTAAGAATCTAACCGCGAAGGGATGACCCATGTATCGCATGACAAAAACATGTTTCCTGTGCCTGACCCTCTTCATTCTTGCCGCCGGCTGCGTCAATTTCAAGCAGCCAAGGAACCGGGTCCAGCATTATATGCTGGAGTACGCCAGCCCGGAGATGAAGGACCTGACGCCGCTTCCGGTATCGCTCAAGGTGGAACGTTTCAGCGTGGCCCCTGCCTATAATACGAATCGCATCATTTATCGGGACGGCTCATTCAAGAGAGATGAATACTTCTATCATAAATGGCGTGCCAATCCAGGGGATATGGTCACCTACTTCCTTGGCCGGGACATCAGAGATTCCGGGATCTTCCAGGCAGTTCTCCCCCATGGAAGCGATTTTCCCTTCTCGTACGTCCTGGAAGGATCCGTGGATGAGTTTGTGGAGTGGGATTCACCGGAAGGCTGGAATGGCGTGCTGGCCGTCACTGTTGCCCTGCTGGCCGCGAATGAGCCGGATGTGAGCAGGAGAATCCTCCTGCAGAAGACCTACCGTATCGAAAAGCCGCTCGCAGAAAAAACCCCCCAGGGCCTGACCCAGGCCCTGAGCCGTGCGATGGGGGACATCTCAACGCATATCATCAGCGATATGTATTCGGTTTTGAAGAAATAATCCTGCAGCCTCTTTTGGCCTTCTCCGGGTTACAACCGAATTCCGAGGCGCTATCCCCTGGCTCCATGCGCGAAATCCTTTTGTGCCTCAAGCCTTGTGCCTTGTGCCTCACACCTTGGGCCTTGACCCCGAATGCGACCGCGGGACAGGTGGAACGGAAGCAGGGACCGGCAAGGGCGTTTCGAAAGGCTCGTCAGGCCGGTTCCAGGCAATACTTGGAAAAGCGCTCGTCGATAGGAACCGGATAATTCCCGTTGAAGCAGGCAAGACAGAGGTCGTCTTCAGGGATGTCAATGGCCTGCCTCAGGGAGTCGATGCTCAGGTATCCAAGGCTGTCCAGCCCTGTAAACTCACGGATCTCTTCAACGGATTTCCGTGCCGCGATCAGTTCTCCCTTGGTTGAGAAATCGATCCCGTAATGGCAGGGAAACCGGTGCGGGGGGCAACTCACGAGCATATGAACCTTCCTGGCGCCTATTTTTCGCAGGGTCCGGACCCTGCTCCGGGCGGTCGTGCCCCGGATGATGGAATCCTCCATGATGATCACACGCTGATCCTTCAAAAGCTCCCTGACCGGGTTGAGTTTCACCTTGACCCCGAAATCGCGCATGTTCTGGGACGGCTGGATAAAGGTCCTTCCCACGTAATGGTTCCGTATGACCCCCATCTCAAAAGGGATGCCCGATGCCTGGGCATACCCGATGGCCGCATAATTGCCTGAATCGGGAAAGGGCATGACAAGATCCGCTTCAATGGGGAATTCTTTGGCCAGGAGTTCGCCCTGCCGCTTCCGGAACATGTATACATTCCGGCCGAACACCCGGCTGTCGGGCCTCGCGAAATAGATCAGTTCAAAAATACACTGGCTTTTATGCGAGAGGATGCCCGAGGGAACGCTCTTCAGACCTTCCCCGTCTATGATAATGATCTCGCCCGGGTCGATTTCCCGGATGAATTCCGCCTCCACCAGGTCCAGGGCGCAGGTCTCAGAGGCAACCACGTAACCGCTGTTCATGCGCCCCAGGCAAAGGGGTCTGAAACCGTTGGGGTCTTTGGCGGCAATCAGGCCTTGCCGGGTCATAATCACCATGGAGTAGGCCCCCTTCATCTGCGTCATGGCCTGGATCATGGCCTTTTCCAGCCCCATCCTGAAAGACCTGGCAATGAGATGAAGGACCACCTCGCTGTCCATGGTGGTCTGGAATATGGATCCGCTGCCCTCCAGTTCGGTCCGGATCTGCCTGGCATTCAGGATGTTGCCGTTATGGGCCACAGCAAAAGACTGGCCGGAATACTGGACCCTGAAGGGCTGGGCATTCACCAGGAGAGACGAACCGGTGGTCGAATACCGCACATGTCCGAGGGCAATGTGGCCGTGTAAACGGTTCAGTATCTCTTCGGTAAAGACCTCCGGAACCAGACCCATGGCCTTGTGTTCAAAGATGTGCGACCCGTCGGATGTCACAATGCCGGTGCTCTCCTGGCCCCGATGCTGCAGTGCATAGAGGCCGAAATAGGCCATTTTGGCCGCCTCTTCATGGCCGTAAACCGCAAATACACCGCATTCGTCCCGCGGTCGGCCCGGCCGCTTTTCAATGGGTTCGGCTATCTGTTTCCGGTTCATGCCTCACGCCTCACGCCTTGCGCCGAATGCCTCCCGCCTCAAACCTTGCGCCTTCCCATGATACTCCTGCAGGGTTCTCACCTGAAGTTCTCCTTCTATCATCGCCTCCACGGCCAGAGCCGTGGCTGTTGCACCGGAAAGGGTGGTCGTATAGGGTATATTGAAGGCCAGGGCCGCATTCCGGATAGAGAATGATTCGGTCACGGCCTTCTTATTGCCCGTGGTGTTGATCACGAGGTCGATCTCACCGTTCTTGATCATGTCCACCACATGGGGTCTTCCTTCCCGCACCTTGTTTACCTGCCTGCTGGGAATACGGTGGTGGCCTAAGAATCTCGATGTTCCCCCCGTGGCCACGATCTGAAATCCCAGGCTGTGAAAACGGGATGCCGTGTAGAGCATCGGCTTCTTGTCATCATCCCTGACGCTGATAAAGACCGTTCCGGAAAGGGGGAGCCTCTGCCCTGCCGCCAGTTGCGACTTGGCAAACGCCAGGCCAAAGGACAGGTCCAAGCCCATGACCTCGCCGGTGGATTTCATCTCGGGCCCCAGGATCGTATCCACCCCGGGAAAGCGGCTGAAGGGAAAGACCGACTCCTTGACAGAGATGTGGTTCGGCGTGACCTCATCCGCAATGCCCAGATCCTTCACTTTTTCGCCCATGATGACCCGTGTGGCCAGTTTCGCCAGGGGAACGCCGGTCGCCTTGCTGACGAAGGGAACGGTCCTCGAACCCCTCGGATTCACCTCCAGGATATAGATCTCTCCTCCCTTTACAGCGTACTGGATATTCATAAGTCCCACCACGTTCAATTCCCGGGCGATGGCCCTTGTCTGGGCCTTTATCTCCGCCAGGATATCGGAAGACAGGGAGATGGGCGGCAGGACGCAGGCGCTGTCCCCGCTGTGTATTCCTGCCTCCTCGATATGTTCCATGATGCCGGCTACAACCGTATCGGTCCCGTCGGAAATGGCATCCACATCGATTTCGGTGGCCGCCTCCAAAAAGCTGTCAATGAGAATCGGCTTCCCCGGAGAGACCTGCACGGCCTCATCCATGTAAAACTCGAGACCCTTCCGGTCATACACAATCTCCATGGCCCGGCCTCCCAGGACGAACGAAGGCCTGACCACCACAGGGTAGCCGATCCTGTCGGCCGCTTTCAGGGCATCCTTCCGGGTTGTGGCCGTCCCATTGTCGGGCTGGCGGATACCCAGTTTTTTCAACAACCGCTGGAACTGTTCCCGGTCCTCTGCCAGGTCGATGCTTTCCGGGCCGGTCCCCAGAATAGGCGCCCGGGCCCGGCTCAAGGCCCCTGAGATATTGAGAGGCGTCTGACCCCCGAACTGGACGATCACCCCTTCGGGCCGCTCCTGTTCCACGATGTGAAGGACATCCTCCACGGTCAGGGGCTCGAAATAGAGCCGATCAGAGGTGTCGTAATCGGTACTGACGGTTTCAGGATTGCTGTTGACCATAATGCTCTCGATCCCCATCTCCCTGAGGGCCAGCGAGGCCTGAACGCAGCAGTAGTCGAACTCGATCCCCTGGCCGATACGGTTCGGCCCCCCGCCCAAAATGATGACCTTCCTTCTGTGGGAAGGCCGGATCTCGTTTTCCGCTTCATAGGTGGAATAGTAGTAGGGGGTATAGGCCTCGAATTCAGCTGCACAGGTGTCCACTGACTTGTACACGGGCACGACCCCCTGCCTCTTTCTGGCCTCCCTTACGGTCTCCTCATCACAACCGAAGACGGCGGCGATCTGGGCGTCGGAGAACCCGTACCCCTTCACCTCTCTCACAAAATCAGCGTCCCACCCATCCGGTCCCGATCCCTGCCCGGCCAGTTCCTTCATCCGGCGATGCATCTTCTGGATTTCGTGGATATGGAAGAGAAACCAGGGGTCGATCCGGGTCAACTCGTAAATCTTTTCGATGGAAAAACCCCGTTCAAGGGCCTCATAGATATAAAAGAGGCGGTTTGAATTGGGGTGAATCAATCGTTCCTCTATCCGGCGGCGGTCCGGACGGGGCCTGCGCGTGCGGCTGCCGTCCCTGCCCATGCCGAACCGTCCGATCTCCAGGGACCGGACCGCCTTCTGGAGGGCCTCCTTGAAGGTCCGGCCGATGGCCATGGTTTCCCCGACCGACTTCATGGAAGTGGTCAGGAGGTCTACGGAACCGGGAAATTTCTCAAAGGTCCATCGGGGAACTTTGACCACGCAATAGTCGATGACAGGCTCAAAGGCGGCCATGGTTTCCCGTGTAATGTCGTTGGGGATCTCGTCCAGGGTGTATCCAACCGCGAGCTTGGCCGCTATCTTGGCGATCGGAAAACCCGTGGCCTTGGAGGCCAGGGCCGAACTCCGGGACACGCGCGGATTCATCTCGATGACCACCATGTCGCCGCTTTGAGGATGGACGGCAAACTGGATGTTGGAACCCCCGGTTTCCACCCCGATCTCCCGGATAATGGCAATGGCCGCGTCTCTCATCCGCTGGTATTCCAGGTCCGAGAGGGTCTGGGCCGGGGCCACCGTAATGCTGTCGCCCGTATGCACGCCCATGGGATCAAAATTCTCGATGGAGCAGATGATGACCACGTTATCGTTTAAATCGCGCATGACCTCCAGTTCATACTCTTTCCACCCCAGGAGGGATTCCTCCATGATGATCTCGGAGATCATGCTGGCGTCCAGACCGAGCCGGGCGAGCTGCTCCATCTCTTCCCGGTTGTAGGCCACGCCGCTCCCAAAGCCCCCCAGGGTAAAGCTGGCCCTTATGATCACGGGATACCCGATCTGTTCGGCCACGGCCCTGGCCTGTTCCATATTCCTGGCAATGCCGCTCTCCGGGACCCTGAGACCGATCCGTGTCATGGCATCGCGGAACTGCTCCCTGTCCTCGGCCTTGTGTATGACCGGTATGGAGGCCCCGATCATCTCCACATTCATGGCGTCCAGTATCCCGGTCTCAGCCACGCCGATGGCCGTATTCAGGCCGGTCTGCCCACCCAGGGTGGGAAGAATGGCCTGGGGCCGCTCCCTTTCCACAATCCGGGTTACAATTGCGGGTGTGATCGGTTCGATATACGTGCGGTGGGCCGTCTCAGGGTCTGTCATGATGGTGGCGGGATTGCTGTTGACAAGAACGACTTCATACCCTTCTTCCTTCAGGGCCTTGCACGCCTGGGTGCCCGAATAGTCGAATTCGCACGCCTGGCCGATCACAATGGGCCCGGAGCCGATGATGAGGATCTTATGGATGTCTGTACGTTTGGGCATCTGCTTGCCGGATACTGGATACTGGATACTGGATACTCGTTGCTGGTTGCTGGATGCCGGATACTGGATGTGCGTTGCGTATCCCCTTACCCTCCCACGTTCTCACCTTCTGAACTTCTGCCACCCGCTGGGTCTCGCTTTCGGCTTTCAGCTTCGAGCTTTCCCCTTGCGCCTCACGCCTTGCGCCTCGCGCCTAACGCCTCCCCATCATCTCAACAAATCGATCAAACAGATACCCGGCATCATGGGGACCGGGCGAGGCCTCGGGGTGATACTGGACCGAGAAAAGGGGGAGCCGCCTGTGGACCAGGCCTTCGAGGGTCCCGTCATTGAGGTTGATGTGACTCACCTCAACCTCCGGGTCTTTCAGGGAGTCCATGTCCACGCAGAAGCCGTGATTCTGCGAGGTAATCTCCACCCTGCCGGTTGTCAGGTCTTTCACCGGCTGGTTTCCCCCCCGATGGCCGAACTTGAGTTTAAAGGTTTCTCCGCCGAGGGCCAGCCCGATCAATTGATGCCCCAGGCAGATTCCGAAGATGGGCCTGCGCCCCATCTGTTCACGGATCATTTCCACGGCATACGAAACCGGGGCCGGGTCTCCGGGGCCGTTGCTCAGAAAAAGCCCGTCCGGATGGAGGCGGTCAATGACCTCGCTGTCCGTGTCGGCGGGGAGTATTAAAATCGTGCACCCCCTCAGTTCCAGCGATCGGAGGATATTGTATTTGACACCGTAATCCATGGCTGCGATGCGATAGGGCCCCTGGTTTCCGGGCCACTGGAACCGATCGAGGCCCGTTTCTATACGGTGCGGTCTGCCGTTCCGCCACAGCATCGGTTCATGGCACGTAACCTCCCTGACAAGGTCCCGGCCGATCATGTCCGGAGACTGTCGGGCTTTTTCCACCAGTGAATCCGGATCGAGGTCCCTGGTCGACAGAGCCGCCTTCATGGCCCCTTTGACCCGGATATGCCGTGTCAGTGCCCGGGTATCGATGCCTTGAATCCCGGGCACCCCGCCCTTCCTCAGGTAATCGGCCAGGGACGTTACCGACCGGTAATTGCTGGGATATGCCTGATACTCCTTTACCAGAAACGCCCTCACCTGTATTCGGTCCGATTCAATATCCTCGTGATTCACCCCGTAGCTGCCGATGAGGGGATACGTCATGGTCACCAGCTGGCCGCAGTAGGAGGGATCGGTCAGGATCTCCTGATAGCCTGACATGCTGGTATTGAAGACCACTTCGCCCACTGCTTCGCCATGGCCGGTAAATGACCTGCCGAAAAACAGGGTCCCATCCTCCAATGCGAGTATTGCTTTCATCACCACGTCATCCGGACTTGTACACCTCTTCCATGGAGGGCTTCCTTGATCTCCCTGACAGTATAGGTATTGTAATGGACAATGGAGGCCACGAGAGCGGCATCGGCCTTCCCCGTTGTCAGCACCTCATGGATATGGTCAATGCTTCCGGCCCCCCCGGATGCGATCACCGGGATATTCACATTCTCGGAAATAAGAGCGGTCAAGGTCAGTTCGTAGCCGTCCCGGGTGCCGTCCGCATCAATGGAATTGAGGCAGATTTCTCCGGCCCCCAGGGTCTCTCCCTGACGGGCCCAGGCCAGCGCGTCCAGGCCGGTGGCAGTCCGACCTCCATTGATGACGATTTCATATCCGGATGGAATCGCACCTGAGGGCCCCACCCGTTTGACATCCATTCCCAGGACAATGCACTGGCTGCCAAAGGCCTCGGCGCCCCGGGAAATGATCTCGGGGTCCAGGACAGCGGCGGAGTTGACGCTGACCTTTTCGGCCCCGGCCAAAAGAACGCTCCGCATGTCATCCAGGGACCGGATCCCCCCGCCCACAGAAAACGGGATAAAAATCGCTTCGGCCACCCGGCTGACCACATCGATCATGATATCCCGGCGTTCATTCGACGCGGTGATATCGTAAAAAACGATCTCGTCGGCCCCCTCCTCGTAATAGAACCGCCCCATTTCCACCGGATCGCCGATATCCACGTTCTCCTTGAACCGTATGCCCTTGGTGGTCTTCCCGTCCCGCACATCCAGGCACGGTATGATCCGTTTACTCAGCATGGTCGCCGTCCCAGTTGCAGAAGTTCTTCAGTATCTTCAGGCCCGGCCTGCCGCTCTTTTCCGGATGAAACTGCATGGCAATGAGGTTTCTGTGCCCGATGACGGACGCGAACCGGATGCCATAGTCGGTGGTGCCGATGACATGGGCGTCTGCCGCGGGCGCCGGATAATAGCCATGCACAAAATAAAAAGCGTCTTCCGGCGCAATCCCTTTCAACACAGGATGCTCCCGCTTAAGGTCCAGGCCGTTCCATCCCATGTGGGGGATCTTGAGTCGTTGGTCTCCCGGGGAAGAGAGGGCCGCCGAAAATGCCTTTGCCTCCCCCGCCATGAACCCTAAGCATGCTGCATGGTCCTCTTCACTCCTGTCCAGGATGATCTGCGCCCCCAGACAAATCCCCAGGAAAGGCTTTCCCTCTTCGAGGGCCTCTTTAAGAACCCGATCCAGACCGAGCTGTCTCAGACAGGCCATCGCCTTTCCGGCCGCCCCTACCCCCGGAAAAACGACCCTCTCGGCTTGCAGGATCTCTTCCTTCTCTCCTGTAATACGGCACATGAAACCGATACCCCTCAGGGCGCGCTCCACACTCCTCAGGTTTCCTGCCTTGTAGTCGATAATCGCGATCATAGAGGTTCAGGGTTTCCTTCTTAACTCTTGACTCTCATTTTTCACTGTCCCGCCGCCATCAGTTCAGCCCTGATTCGGGCGATCTGGCTGTCCTCATAGATCTTCTGGCCGCTGGAATCCTTGACATAAAAGACGCCTCTCAGCATTTCCTCATCGCTGTTGACCCTGGCAAACCGGATGTTGAGCCCCAGCAGGAAGATCCGTTTGGCCAGGGTGTAGGCAAGTCCCACGCTTGTCTGTGCGCTGATCTCAATCACTGTAAAGAAATCAGATGCTTCATTGTCGACCCGAACCTTCCTGGCCACCGGGGTATGATATGCCTGTGAATAGAGGGACCGTCCCTTTTCCCGGATCAGGTTATCCAGGGGCAGCCGATCCTCCAGGGCCAGCCTGACGTCCTTCAATGTCTTTTCCCATGTCTCGGTCTCCCGGTATCGATCCAGGGGATTGGTCGCCTCGTAGATGTCAAACGCGAGCCCGTTCTTCAGGGTGAAGATATGGGCGGACAGGATAGCGATGTTGTTCAGGGTAAAGACACCCACCATCCTGCTGAAAAGCCCAGGTTTGTCATATGTGCACTGGATAATGCGGGTCACGGGCGCATCGGCCACCCGCTGCAACACCCATGCATGCCTCTCCTTTCCCAGGGTCAGGGCCATTCGGAAGTGGTGAACCATGTCCCCGGGTACTGCGCTCAGGAAATATCTTGAGGAAACCTGCTCCATCAGATCGAGAATTGCTTCTTCTGAAAACTCCGCACGCAATGTCTCCAGGACCAGCTGTTTTCCGGCAGCGGTCTTATTGGTGGCGTCCGGCGATGCCAGAAGCCCTCTTTCCAGTATGCGTCTCACCTTTACAAACAATTCGGTCAGGAGCATGATTTTCCAGTCGCTCCGGGCCATGGGTCCGGTTGCGAAACTGTCGGCCACGGTGAGAAGAAAGAGCATCTTGAGGGTCTCCTTGTCCTGGATGGTCTGGGCCACCTGAACCGATGTCTTCTCATAGCTCAAGTCCCTCCGCTGAGACACATTGATCAGCAATAGATGATGTCTTACCAGAAAAGGGACCACCTCAAGTGCCTTCCCTGCCACACCGAGGCGCCGGAGTATCCGGATAATCAACCGGCTCCCTTTCTCGGCATGATCGGTTTCATTTCCTTTGGCGATATCGTGCAGGAGTGCGGCCAGGAACAGGCAGTCAGGGTCCTGGATTCGCTCGAATACCTTCCTGAGCAGGGGCCACTGAGTGTCATAAAGGCCCTGCGAGATTTCGTTCACGACCTCAAGGGTTCTCAGGGAATGAAGGTCTACGGTCATGACATGATAAAACCCGAACTGGGGCAGATTCCTGATCTCACTGAATTCCGGAATAAAGAGGGTGATCAGCCCGATTTCGAGGGCCAGCCGGATGACCTTCGGGTTCCTGGGTTTCAGTATGATCTCCAAAAACAGCGCCTTCGCCTCAGATGAAGCGACGAGGTCCTTTCCCCCCTGAGCGATCACTTCTTCGGCCTCCCAGATAAATCCTGAACCCAGGAAAAGGCCGCGTCCATTGGCCTCATTCAGGGCCTGCAGAATGATCAGGGGATCTTTTTCAAAGAGCGAGCCTTGCTTCAACACAATATTTCCCTTCACGACCTGCAATGCTTCGGGAAGCTGCTCCGGGGCCGGCTCGGCCGGTGAGGGGTCGATCATGTCCAGGGCCTTTGCCTGGAATTCTTCGTGGCGGTACCGGATCCGGTTCAAATGGAGATAGAGGTCCCGCATAAGCTTTTCGGGCCCGGAGATGCTGGGGCCGTCTTCATAGCCGAGGTCTTTGGCGATCCGGTTCTGAAAGGAAAGGAACAGACGGTCTTCCTTCCTTTTGGCCAACAGATGGAGGCAATTTCGAACGTTCAGGAGAAAGCTCCTGGAAACCGTCAATTCATCCAGATGAAAATGAGTGAAGACCGCAAACCGCTTGATCTGTTCCAGACGCTCGCACCGGAAATAGGTCTTTGCCATCCAGTCCATGAGATGAAGATCCCGGAGTCCGCCCAATCCTTCCTTGAGGTCAGGCTCTACAAAATGATCCTCCCCGCCGTACTTCTCTGCCCGTTCCTCTCTGGAGATAAGGAACCTGCCCAGTAAGGACGCCCGTTCCCTGTAGATGCGTGATCGGAAGGCCTCCTGAAAAAGCTGGAAGAACGACCGGGATCCCAGGAGGAACCGGCTGTCCAGCAGTGAGGTAAATACCCTGAAGTCGCTGACGGCCAGACGGATGCATTCGCGGTATGTCAGGATGGAATGGCCGACCTCAAGTCTGGCATCCCAAAGGGGGTAGATGGCCCGGGAAATGACTGCTTTCATCTCCTCTGAGAGTTTCCCCTGGTGAATGACCATCAGATCCACATCCGAAGAAAGGCAGAGCTCCCGCCGTCCATAACCGCCCAGCGCCATGACGGTCAGGCTGTCGTCAACATCCTGCCTCCAGTTCTGTCCGAAGCCGGCCTCCAAAAAGAGACTCCTGACAAATTGATCCATGAGGTCGGCATACCTTTGGACCGCGTCCTGTCCGGAATCGTGCTTCAGTCGCGTCTGTACAAAGGATTCTCTTGATTCAAGGAAATCCGAGACGATTTTCTGTGAACCTTCCAATCGCTATAACCGTTCGTCGGTTCAGAGGTTCAAAGGGTTCACGGTTGAAAGACCTGGGGACCCACATGCCGGCCTATTAGCCCCCTCCAGCAGTCTCTTTATGGACAGGCGGTTCCCCCCTATACCCGGGGATGGCGCTGAACCTTGAACCCGGGACCTGTAACCTTTATATCGCATCCCGGTCCTCTTCACCCGTCCGGATCCGGATCGCCTTTTCCACGGGCAGAACAAAAATCTTTCCGTCCCCGATCTCTCCGGTATAGGCATTTTGTTTAATGACATCCACCACCCTGGGGACGCTGTCGGAAGGCACCACGACCTCTATCCGGATCTTGGGCAGAAAATCCACCACATACTCTGCACCTCTGTAGATCTCTTTGTGCCCCTTCTGCCGGCCGAAGCCCTTGACTTCAGTGATGGTGATCCCGCTGACACCCAACTTCAGAACCGCATCCTTGACATCATCCAACTTAAAAGGCTTGATAATTGCTTCAATTTTTTTCATATCGCGCTCTCTCCATACTCTTCCAGACCATCTTTTTTCACGTTAACCGTCTGTATGGGTCTCACCTTTCGATACACCTGCAGCGCATCCCTCGATTTCCCCTCCACTGACAGGAGGTCCTTCTCAATGGAAATCCCGAACAACCGCTCGTTTTCACTGAGATAGGGGAAAATGAGATCCCAGTCCCCCGGTTCCAGGGGCACAATCTCTCCCCCGTTCAGTTGCTGTTCATTCACGAGACCGTAGGGATCCCGCACATAGATGGCCCCCCCCGATGCCAGGGAAAAAAGATTGGCCCCCGGATAGGGCGTGGGCTGGGGCCGGACCGCGCCCTGATCGTCAAATGCCATGCCGTTCAGGACGACGAAGCCTCCGCCCCTGTGAGGGTCTCCCGCCATGAAGGACTCCGCCAGGTAGTCCAGGCAGGTGCCGTTGATCACCACCCGGGGCCGGCCCACGGCATTGATGAGGGGCCTCCCGGCAGCGTTTCCCATGACATAGACCTCTCCGCCTTTGGCCCCGTACATGAAGGTCTGGCCCGTATCGCCATAGATGACCATCTTTCCCGACTTCATGATCTGGCCCAATTGATCCTGGGCGTCTCCATGGACACAAATGGTGAGCCCGTCAATCCCTGATCCCAGGTAGTCGCCCGAACTCCCGTAGATATCGATGCGGACCCCGCCGGTGTCGGGTCCGAGCCCGCATCCATGAAAACGCTGTCCCTTCAGCCCGAACACGATAAAGCGTCGCCAACCCCGGAAGAACGCCTCGGCCAGGAGACGGCTGTCACAGTGATCTCCCTCAGGCGGAAACAGAGATGCATCGATGATCAGGACTTTTTCATCATAGGAAGGTCCCCTGAAAAACTGCCGCGTCTCCCAGTCGATCAGGCGGTAGGCGGACCGCACGTCTTCCCTGGACAGAGACGGAAAATGACGAAAGAGGGTCTCAAGGGTCTGATGAACCATCTGCAGAATCGAGCGGCGCTTCTTGTCATAGGTCGGATACCGCATGTCCAGGAACCGGGTCAGCGCTTCCAGCGCCACCTCGAAATGCGCATCCCCTTTCAGGGCCCACCCCTTGATCTCTTTGAGACACTCCATAAGATCCGCAAAATCCCAGTCTCTGATCCGGTCCCTGACATATTCATAGAGGAGATCGGCCCGCTGGAGATCGAAGAACCGTGAGATATCAAAGCGGTCCTTCCCTTCATCCCCCGCCAGCAGATAGTAGACCTGCCCCGGCAGGTATGCGGACTGTCCCCCGGCAAGGCTGATGGGTCTGTCGAACTTGTCCACGCACGACAGACGCCGTTCCGGAGTTCCCTCCTCCTTTGGATCCAGGTTAAAGATAAAGGCCCCGCCATCGGTATAGCTCCCCCCCCGGGCGTTCCAGCACCGATCGGCCACGGTCCCCACGCGGGGATCTTCGGCGGCCAGGCTCTTGAGGGTTGCGTCGATGGCCTGTTTCTCCGAACAGATCAGGCCGACCTGCACCTGGCCATCGTGCAGGGCAAAGACCTGGGGTCTGAGCATGGCGGTATCGGTGATCCCGATCAACTGAAGCCTGTTGTTCTCCGTGTCGTTCCTTGCGATAATAAAGAACCATGGCCCGTCCGGGGAACCGTGGACGTGGGTGGCCTGAATCGCCCGGTAGATCCGTTGCCTCTGCGGGGACAACTGGTCAAAATCCCGTTCCATGGTCGGCGCCATGGCCTCGATCACATATTCCAGCGGGTACTGGTAGGTCCTGCTGTAAAGATCAAAGAGCAGTGCGGAAACCTCCGTGTCGGTGAGAAAGAGCGGGTAGATATTTTTCTGTCTCAGATACTCGGCCACCGAGTGGTAATTGGCAAAGTCTCCGTTGTGGACCAGGGCTTCATTGAGACCCACAAAGGGATGGGCCCCGGCCGGGTGCCAGACGCGGCCCTTGGTCGGGTACCGCTGATGGGCAATCCATATGTGGGCCTTGAAATTATCCAGTTTATAGTACTGAACCACCTGCTCTGCATAGCCGACGATCTTGAGGATAAAAAAATTTCTCCCATGGGACACGACAAAGGCCTGCTGTTTGCCGTAGGCATCGTAGTAGGTCCTGTTGATGCGGAAACTGTTCCGGTAAACGAATTCATCTTCGGCCCTTCGAGTGTCGATCCCTTCCATGCCGTTTTCTGATATGAAGCGGCCGAGAATCTCCTCCCGGACGCGCACAAAATAGCGGAAGACCTCGGGCGGTCTGACATCCAGGCCCCGGATGTCCCGGTAATCGTCCACATGGGGGATCCGCTCTGAAAAGTCCACCTTGAAAAAGGGTTCAATAAACCGCTCTTCCAGATCGTCTGTCACGCCCTCTTCGAGGGCGGCGATCTGGAGGATGTAGTCCTCCTCGAGAATCTCCCTGGACACCCCCAGCATCCTCGGATCGAACCCCATGGCCGCAATCCCGCCACCGCGGCCGTTCCCCCGGTTGTGCATCTGCCGGGACGGCTCGAAGATGTGCTTTCCCCTCACCGGGATGCTGCAGGCAAACCCGGTGACGCCACAGCCCCCCTCTGCCTCGGTTTCAAAGCAGGTCCCTGCCGGCAGGCCGGCCATGAGCGGCTGTCTCGACCTTATTATTTGCGTTATCAGTTGGTTTCTGTTCATTCTACTGCCCTGCCAATACCGGCTGAACTGTAAAGATCCGGGTCCAGAGGGCCCGGTCTTGGTTAACCCCGGAGGGGATTTCGTTTTCCGTAAACGGAATGGCTCAGGGGATGACGGATATTGGAGTGCTGGAGTGATGGGAAGGCACTGGAAAACCGGTTCTTGAACCACGCCGATGTGAGATTGAAAAGCCCATCATCCTCTTCCCCTCTTCCAATACTCCAGTGCTCCACTGCGCCAGCACGATCCCAGTCCCGCCATCCACTTTAAACCGCTCTACTCACTTAAGTCGCTTTCGTCACTTTCCCTTCAGGTAATCCAGATGAACCAGACAATCGGTGCGGCCCACCAGCTCGGTCAGGCTGCGCATCCCCAGTCTTTTCAATATCCGCATCAGTTCACTGCGCCAGGCAAGAAACATATTGATGATCCGCCGGGTGCCCCATTCCACATTCACGAGATCGAGCAGCTCCGGGTCGGTCGTGGCGATCCCCCTGGCGCAGCCTCTCCCGCTCTCGCAATTGTGGCAGCGGATGCATTCCAGGGCCACCAGATCGGCGGTCCCGGTACAGATCCCGTCCGCCCCCAGGGCGATAATCTTGACCAGATCGTGGGGGGACCTTATCCCGCCGCTGGCGATCACGGTGATTTTGTCGCGGACCCCTTCTTCCTGCAGGAACCGGTGGACCCTGGGCACGGCGTATTCCAGCGGCATGGCGATGTTCTTCTTGGCAATGTCAGGGGCAGCGCCGGTACCTCCGTAGCTGCCGTCCAAATGAATGATATGGGCGCCGGCATAATAGCTCCCCACGGCAACCATATCCACATCCGTGGGCGTGGAAACCTTGACGGAAACCAGTGCCTTGGGATTGACGGCCTTTATCCAGTCCACGTGTTTCTTGTGGTCTTCCACCGAATACACGCTGTGAAACGGAAACGGAGAGAAGAGGGGATAACCGGCGACCGCCTCCCGCATGCGGGCCACGCCCGGGGTCACCTTGTCGCCCAAGAGGTGTCCGCCTAACCCGGGTTTGGCCCCCTGGGCATATTTGAATTCAACAATCCGAACACGCTGGATGGTTTCCTCTCTCACACCGAAAAGACCGGTGGCCACCTGGGTAATCACATGATCGTCATAGGGTTTCAGTTCGTCGGGATAGCCCCCTTCTCCGGTACAGCAGAAGGTCCCCAGGGCCGCGGCCGCCTTGATCCGGCTGAGCATCGTGTTAATGCTGACTGAGCCGTAAGACATGCCGCCTCCGTAAAACGGGACCTCGATCCGGATCCGATGGGCCGTATCGTTCCGGCGGTTCAGGATGACGCTCAGGTCCGGCTCTTCACCATCCTCCCCCTGATGGGGTTCCGCTTTCCGGAATACAATGCGCAGCTTGTCAAACCCGCCGCCGGAACCCCCGATCCGGTACTCAAGACCCCTGTCGGGGACCTGGCCGAACTCCGCCATATGCCAGGTGCTGACCAGGAGATCAGGGGTCCAGCGGAAATCCCCCATGGCATCAAAGTCGATGTTTTTCCTTATAGAAAGGGCCTGAACCGGGCATGCCTCATGGCACGGCTCACTGCACTCCGGGCCCACGCACCGGTCGTGTCTCTGGATGAGGACACGCCCCCGCTTTTCCACATGAACCCCATACGGACACAGTTCCACGCATTTCCCGCAGGCGATGCACGCGTTCGTTCGGTGAAGCCGGTATTTCCCGATGGGGTTCCTGAAGCGGGACGGGGTGGGGACGACTGCCGGCAACTGAAATGGTTTTGACTTATTCAATGTCGCACCCCTCCTCAGCAACGCCCAGTTTACCGAAAGTATCCCGGTCCAGCTCCTCGAAAAACATGGCCCTTCCCGCCTCTCCACGCAGGCGGCGTGCATCCCGGATGCCCATGGCGCCCATCATCTCCAGGAGCTGGTTGTGCCAGGCGCCTGCAAGGTTGACCACACGGCCGGCCGTCCAGGCGGCCGTTGCATTACCGATGTCCACAGGACAGGAAAGGCCCTTTGTACACCGCCGGCACATCCGGCATTCAAGGGCGATAAGAATCGGGAAGTCAATCAAGACCCCGTCCGCCCCGCAGATGATCGACTTGGTCACGTGCTCTGCCATGGAGAGCCCGCCACTGACAAGGAGGGTCAAGCCGTCCCGCAGATTCTCATCCACCAGTCTCAGATGGACCGACCGGATGCCGTCCTTCGTATGGGCCTCGTCGTTGTCCTGAAACCGACCGTTCAGGGTCGCTTCAAGATGAATGATCGAGGCGCCCGACCTGGCGATGGCAACGACTGTGTCGGCCGTGTCGGCGGTCATCGGCACCCGGATCGCGATGAGGAGGGAGGGATTCAGCGCCCTCAAATGGTCCATTGCTTCCTCCCATCCATCGCCCCAGGGAATCTCAGCCAACCGTACCCCTTCGGGGAGCGGCGTCGCCGGGGCATGCCCGAGCGGGAGAAAGGGAAAAAGCCAGGGAGATTCGTCTGACCGGGTGTCTTCCGTCCTCTCGTAGGGGAGGGAAAAAAGGGTGCCCAACCGCCTCGCTGCCATGGCCCATCCTTTGATGGTCTCAGGACCGATGGCCCCAAAAGACGGCATTTTCAGGATAATGGGCAGGGGAATATCCACCAGGAGAGGGGCATCCCCCTCCAGATCACCCGCAGGGTTGAAGCAGAGATGTCCCGGGGTTTCTCCCAGGTCAATGGCCGTGCTGATGTATTCACGGCCATGGATGCCGTCCCGGGTCGGCCGGACGATCTCGGACATGTCGGTCCACATTGCATCGAAGCCCGGCCCGCTGAACGGCCCCGGGTACCCGGCTCCCGATACCGGGATCTTTCCGGTCTGGGCCTGGGACCAGAGGCTGTCGATCACAGCCGGAGACCACCAGGTATCACCCAAGGCCTGGTACTCGGGGTTCAGGGACTTGTGGATCAGTTCCCCGGGGCAGTTCTGAACGCATCGAAGACAGCTCATGCACTGGTTGTCAATGGAATCGATCATCTGTACCGGATCGATCCCTCGTCGATCGTATACATCGTACACGCACTGTTTCTTTACGCAGACGGCGCACTTGAGACACCCCTCTTCCCACGCGATGATCCCTGAGCGCGTGACCGGTTTGAAACGATGGGGGATCGTTGATGTATGGATGGCATATTTTGCCGGCATATCCGGGGCCTCTACCCTTTCTGGATTACGGGCCTTGGGAGGAGCCCTGCCCGCTCCGCGATCTCTTCCACGGCCGATTCCCATTCAATGGCCATGATATGCACTCCCCTGACGGCCGGCATCTCTTTCAGCCTCCATATGGTCTCCACGCAGATCCGGATCCCTTCTTCACGCTGCTTTTCCCTGGGGACGCCATCCATTCGTTTGATGAGTTCATCCGGGATGTCCATGCCCGAAACCCGTTCCTTCATATAGCGCGCCATGCCGGCGGATTTCAGAGGCGTGACACCTCCCAGGATGAACGTCTCCTCCGTCAGTCCCCTGTCCGCGGCCATGGAAAGCCAGGTCTCAAAGCGGTTCAGGTTGTAGATGCACTGGGTCTGAATGAAATCGGCCCCCGCCTTGATCTTCTTGGCGAGCCGGGTGACCCGGAATTCCAGCGGGTCTGCAAAGGGATTCGCTGCAGCGCCGATAAAAATGTCGGGAGCCTTGTCCAGGGGTTCTCCGCCCAGGATGGCGCTCTTGTCCCGCATGCCCCTGGCAACCTGAACCAGTTGTATGGAGTCCAGGTCAAACACCCCGATGCACTCTGGCTGGTTTCCGAAACGCTGATGATCTCCCGAGAGGCACAGGATGTTATGAACGCCCAGTGCAGCCGCTCCCAGGATATCGGACTGCAGCGCAATACGGTTCCGGTCCCTGACGACCATCTGCAGGACCGGATCCAGACCGGCCCCTTTCAGGAGGACGCAGGCGGCAAGGCTGGACATGCGTACGATGGCTGTCTGGTTGTCTGTCACATTGACGGCATCCACCCTGTTCCGCAGCAGTTCCGCCTTTTCGAGTATCACCTGTGCGTCCGCTCCTTTAGGGGGGCCGCATTCGGCGGTCACAGCGAACCCTCCATGATCCAGGACCTCTTTCAGTCGGCTTTTGTCGCTCACGGCTGCTGATCCTCCCTGACGATCTTTCTGGGACCGCTCCCCTGCTTTCTGGCCCAGTTCTTGGGCGGGTAGATCTCCGCAAGTCTGTCGAGTGCCCCGAACCGCGTCAGGCGGTCGATAATCAACTGCCAGGCGCATGGGATGTCCGGATTCACCTCGCACCGGCCCTCAACGGACCCGCCGCAGGGGCCGTTCAGTATCTGTTTGGAACAGCGGGCCAGCGGACAGACACCCCCGAAATAGTAGAGCATGCAGTCGCCGCATCCCAGGCAGTTTTCCACCCAGTATCCCTGGTCCCGCGTCTCGCCCAGGAATTCGGTGTTGAGGGCCGGGATGACGGGAACTTCCTGATACATTTCGGAGACTGCCTGAACCCCGGCTCCGCAGCCCAGTGAAAGGATGGCGTCATACGATTTTATGATATCGTCCAGTGGGATGATGAACGCTTTAACGCACTGGCGGTCGACCGTTTTTTCGTGGATCAGGACCTCTTCTTCGTTGATCCGGGCCGCCATCCGCAGGGCGGATGCCAGCATGGCGGTTTCCTTCTCCCCGCCGGCCGCGCACTCGGCCACGCAGGAACCGCAGCCCAGTGTCAGGACCCGCTTGTAGGGAGCCAGCATTTCCCTGATCTCCTCAATGGGCTTCTGTTCTGCTGTTATCATAAACGATTTCTCCTCTTCCAGGGCTGACAGGGTCTCCCCCGCTTCCACCTTTCAAAACAGGGGAAGGCCCCATTTCACAGATCCTGTCAAATATCTCCTCTGCCAACTGGGCCAGGGTCCTGAGGGTTTGTGCCGACCCGATGACGATTCCGGCACGTTCCGGCTCCAGGCCGATTCCCGAAAGGATCTGTCGCGTCCGCTCCACCCGCTTTTTTGCCCGGCGATTTCCTTCAAAATAGTTGCAGGCCCCGTCCGGGCAGGCAACCAGATAGGCCGCATCCGCAAACGCTTCCAGGGCGCGCAAGAGATGAACCGGTTCGAGTCGACCGCTGCACGGCAGGGGGAAGAGCCGTATCCGCCCCTGGTAGGCCTTTTCAATCGCCTGCCTGTCGGTTTCGCTGCTCTCCGGGATGTTCCGGCAATAAAACAGTGCCAGGGTGCGCTTCCTTGAATCCGTCATTTCCAGATCAGGTCCTCATCTCTAAAACATGTAAACCTGATGACTGTCGGGGTTTTTCCCGAAACAGGTCATGTCATCCACCTTGCCGACCTGCGGGCCGCGACAGATGGCGTACAGGGCCCTCTCCACCCCAATGCCTCCCCCATAGGTCTCCGGGAATGTAGGCTTCCCCCCGCGGTCCTTCTTGGCCGCTATCATCAGGAAAGGCCCGTAGCCCCCCAGTTCATCGATGTTTTTGATATTCCCTTCAAATATGACCGGCCTCGCCGGTATGATGCCGTTGTCCAGGAGCCTTTCAACAATCGGTTCATACAACCACTCCCGGACAGCCCCTGAAAGCACCTCGAGGGCCGGGGTCTGCTCCCCTGTATCTCGAATGATGCTCTTGGCGCAGACGTCGTAGTTGTAGATCATCGCTGATGTCACTTCAGAGAGACGAACCTTTCCCTCGGGACGGATATACGGATATACCAGGTCGTAATTTTCTCTCAACAGCCCGGTAATCCAGAAAAAAGAGTCCTGGACCTCTTTCCCGAGACTCTCTTCATACCCCCTTCCGTACTTCCTCTTGCCCTCGTCGCATCTGAAACGGGGAAAGGGCTGCCGGGGCACCTCGATGGCCACACCGAGCCTTTTGAGATCCTCATCGTTCTTCTCAACCAGCCGTGTCATGGCATGGACGATCATCCGTTCGAAGAGGTCCATCCCCTTTTCCATATCCTCGGCCAGGATCTTGCCGACCCTTTTCGGTTCCTTCAAATAGGCCTCCAGGTCGATCCCCCGGTTCCTCCGCACCTCCACATCCATCTGGCTGAAATCGATGAGGTACTTGCCCCTTTGACTGCGGTCGGGGCTCTCGATCTCCAGACGGATGTTGGGGGAATCCACAAAAACGCCCTTGATCCCGGGGTGGTGACACGACAGAAACTTGGAATAAATCATGCTGTGCGTCATCACATAGCGCTGGCCCTTGTAATTGATGTTGGGTGTATGCTCCACATCGTGCGCCAGGGGGTCGGTGACGGGGCTCAACTGAACCCGCTCCAGGTTGAAAAGCCCTTCATCCGCCAGGAACTGGTGCATGGCGTTCACGAACGTCGTTCGCAGAGCCATGGCCGAGTATAAGATGTCGCTCTTCCATTTATTGTAATAGTAAGTATCCAGATACTCTTCAAAGCTGGATCCCGCTTCCATCAGCGCTGCCTGGAACCCGAAGAGACTCTGACCGATAACAGACATGGAATCATCCTTCATGGCTATCTATATCCCCCACTTCCACATTGACGATTGAACATTGCGAAAACGCTCACTGACCTCATGCCTTGCACCTCATGCCTGACGCCTTCTTTCTTCCTGCGCCTCACCCCTACAACTTCGGCAGATACGCGTCAATTTCAAACTGGCTGACGTGCGTCCGGTACCGATCCCACTCGATCTTCTTGTTTTCTATGAATTTGTGGAACACATGATCGCCCAGAATTCTTCGCACCAGTTCACTTTTTTCCGTGGCCAGAATGCCTGCGTAGAGGTTGCCGGGCAGGTCGGTAATCCCGTGGGCCTTTCGCTCGGCCGGATTCATCTCGAAGATATCTTCTTCCACCGGATCGGGCAGCTCATATTCCTTTTCAACCCCTTCCAGTCCCGCACCCAGCATCACCGCAAACGCGAGATAGGGGTTGCAGGCAGGATCAGGAGACCTGAACTCCATTCGCGTGGCCTTTTCCTTGCCCGGCTTGTACATGGGCACCCGGATCATGGCCGACCGGTTTCTCCTGGCCCACGACACGTACACCGGGGCCTCATAGCCCGGCACCAGCCGCTTATAGGAATTGACCCACTGGTTGCACACGGCGGTAATCTCCGGGGCGTGGCGCATCAACCCCGCGATATAATGCTTGGCCATCTGGGAGAGATTGTACTTGTCATTCGGATCGTAAAAGGCATTCCTGTCCCCTTTAAACAGAGACTGATGGACGTGCATCCCGCTTCCATTCTGCCCGAAAATCGGCTTGGGCATGAACGTCGCATACACGCCGTGCTGCCTTGCGATCTCCTTGACCACCAGGCGATAGGTCATGGTATTGTCGGCCATCTTGAGAGCATCCTGGTAGCGGAGGTCAATCTCGTGCTGGCTTGGGGCCACCTCATGGTGGCTGTATTCCACCTGAATCCCCATTGCCTGGAGCGCAAAGATCGTGTCCCGTCTCAGATTGCTCCCCAAATCCAGGGGTCTTGAATCAAAATATCCCCCCGTATCCAGGATGTCGGTGCACCTGTCATTTTTGAAATAGAAATACTCCAGTTCAGGACCCACATAGTAGGTAAAGCCCTTGTCTTGAATTCTCTTCAAGAGCCGCTTGAGGACATATCGCGGGTCTCCCTCATAAGGCGTGCCGTCGGGGTTCAGGATGTCGCAGAACATCCTGGCCACCGGCCGCTCATTGCCCCGCCACGGCACCAGCTGGAATGTCGTCGGATCGGGTTTGGCAATCATATCGCTTTCCTCGATCCTGGCGAATCCTTGAATTGAAGAACCGTCAAAGCCCATTCCCTCAGTGAGCCCTTCATCCAGTTCGGACGGCGTAATGGCAAAACTCTTGAGTACACCCAGCACATCGGTAAACCAGAACTGGATAAAGCTGATCTCCTTTTCCTCGACAATTCTTTTCACATCCTCGATGCTCTGACAGTCCATGGCATTTCCTCCTTCTTCTGACCCCCTGAGTCCCGGCGTTCAGGACACGGGGCCTGTTGATTACCCGTTATGGTGTTTCAAAGGTGCCTCGATCTTTCAAAGGCCTTTTCTGCAATCCAGGTGCCAATGAGGGGAAAGCCGTGAGAATAGCTGCTTTTTCATCGGGTTATATCGGGTCAGCCCGCAGAAACACACGGGAGGATAAAATACATTTATGTGGTTTATCACGGGATGATAACACAGAAATGTAGTTTTATAAAAGACCTGTTCCCGGCAGAAGCGGAATCTTATTCCACGGTCACACTCTTTGCCAGGTTTCTTGGCTTGTCGATGTCCCTGTTCAGGAACTTGGCGCAGTAATAGGCCAGAAGCTGGCAGGGAATCACCGTCAAAATGGGGTTCAGGAAATCGAGGGTCGACGGGATCTCAATGATTTCGTCCGCCACGTCTCTCACCCTGTCATCCCCTTCTGTGGCGATGGCGATCACGGGACCCTTGCGGCTCTTGATTTCATGGATGTTGCTGAGCATTTTTTCGTGCATTTCATCCTGAGGGACGACGGCCACTGTAGGCATTTCGGGATTGATGAGCGCGATGGGGCCATGTTTCATCTCTCCTGCGGCATACCCCTCCGCGTGAATATAGGAGACCTCTTTAAGCTTCAGGGCGCCTTCCATTGCAACGGGATAGTTGTATTTTCGACCTAAAAACAGCCAGTTTTTACACGGATAATACTTCTCGGAAATCGCCTCGATATGGTTGGCCTGGGCCAGAACCTTTTGTATCAGCCCGGGGAGTGACTCGAGGGCCCGGATGGCCTGAATCCCTTCTGTCAGAGAGAGGTTCTGATGCCGGCCCAGCAGAAGCGCCAGGAGGGTCAGGATAGTCAGTTGCGAGGTAAAATTTTTGGTCGAAGCCACGCCGATTTCAGGTCCTGCATGGTTATAGATGCCGGCTTCTGTCTCCCTGGAGATGGAACTCCCCACCACGTTGACCACTCCGATGAGGCGGGCCCCCTTCCGCTTGGCCTCCTTGATGGCTGCGAGGGTGTCCGCGGTCTCTCCTGACTGGCTGATGGCGACAATGAAGGTATTGGGAGGAAAGTTGAGTTTCCTGTAACGGAACTCCGAGGCAAGACCAACCTCCGTATCGATCTCCGTCAATTTCTCAAACACGTACTTTCCGACACAGGCGGCATAATAGGAGGTCCCGCAGGCCACCAGGACCATGTGCCGCGATGCCTTGAGCTCGTCCCAGACAGGCATGATGCCGCCCAGCTTCGGGACGCCTTCCCCGGGCTCCAGCCTCCCCCGCATGGCGTTCTCGATGGCCGCCGGCTGTTCATAGATCTCCTTGAGCATGAAATGGGGAAACCCGCTCAATTCCGCGTCCTCGGCCCGCCACTCCACGGTCTCGGTGCTGCGTTTGACCGGTTTGGCCTGGGCTGTTGAAATGGAAAAGCCACCGAGCGTCACGGTCGCCAGTTCATTTTCTTCCAGGTGGACGACCTTGTTGGTGTATCGCACCATGGCCGCAACATCCGAGGCAACGAAATGCCCCTCATCGCTCACCCCGATGATCAACGGGCTCCCCCGCCTGGCCACGACGATCTCACCGGGGGTCTGCCGGTGAATCACGCCGATCCCGAAGGTACCCTCTACCTGGGCCATGGTCTTTCTGACCGCATTGCCGAGATCGCCCTCAAAATTCATTGCAATCAGATGGGCCAGGACCTCGGTATCGGTCTCGGACCGGAAAACGATCCCTTCCCTTTCCAGTCTCTTTTTGAGGACGTGGTAATTCTCGATAATCCCGTTATGGATGACAAATACGTTATCATCCCGGTCCCGCTGGGGGTGGGCGTTTTCCTCTGAAGGCCTACCGTGGGTGGCCCACCGGGTGTGGGCGATGCCCGCCGTACCCCTCATCTCCATGCCGTTGACCTTGTGCTCCAGTTCGACAATCTTTCCCACGGCACGCTGCCAGCGGATGGTTTCACCGTCCTGTACAGCCAGGCCCGCTGAATCGTAGCCGCGGTATTCGAGTCTCTTTAACCCTTCCAGAAGTATCGGCTTTGCGGGCCTACGCCCTACATAGCACACAATACCACACATACATCATTCTCCTTAATGCCTTTCAGATGATAACCTTTAGAGGATAAACATTTACGAAAAAATATACAATACAAAACTGGTAACATTTTAGCCATCTGAAAACATGCCAGGAGGCCCATGGGACCCCATTTTTAAGGGCGGCATCCATGAGGGACCGCAGCGCCCGGGACCGGCCCTTTTGGATGTGCATACCCATTGTTTGGAGGCAGCCGGATCGACCGTCCCGTGAAAGGACACACCCGGCGCTGGAACCGACCGGATTTCGCCGCGCATGCTGCCGTTCGCACGAGCGATGGAAAGAGTATGCAGCCCTTGAAAAAGGCGCCCCATGGGCCGAACCTGTTGCGAACCATTTTATCAAACGAGTTGCCAAAACTGATATTTTCAGATGGGGGACATCACTTGTGGACACTGCACACATGATGTAAGCCCTTTGTGCCCACAACGGAACGAATGGATGGGCACAAGTAATGAATTCTCACCGTTTATCTTTCCAGGATTTTGATCTGCTTCGGGCTTCGGAGAATTATCTCGGGCCGGCCCTCGTGCTCCTCAATCTTTCCCTTCACCAGAACGGTCCTGTTCAGGTAGACGGTTTCGGGATTTGATGGGAATCTCCAGAAGTTTTGGTGGAAAATGACGAGACTTAAATATCGGCTGAAGTTGTTGTGAAAATCAAAATAGCAGGCTTTTCCGGAATTATAGGTACGAATGATTTTTCCTTCCACAAGAGCCCGTTTGCCGATGGATCGCTCAGCTGTTTCCCAGGATATGACGGATTTATTTTTGGTTTGAACCCGATAAGAGGTCAAGAAACCATCAGCGATCTTTTCACTATCAAGGGTGACAAGGGACGCATCAGGCAGAGGGTAATAACCGTTCTTCGCTAATGCGGTTTTCATCCGGCGGCAATCCGTACGATCCATATACCGAGACAGGGCCTGAAGATCTGTACCAAATGTTTCCGGGCGTATACGAGGATGAGCAGATTGACCATAGATCAACCCCCATTTCCTGTGTGCCATGCCGATCACCCTCACACAATCGCCGGTCGGCGCCCGGGGCCATCCCTGATCGAATCCGAGCTGTTTCAACCGCTTTCGGAGATCCCGGGGGCTCAGGCTGTAAATGGCGGAATAGAGCGCACTGATTTTCTGTCCTGTTTCATTGTAATGGACCGGTTCTGAGGCCCAGCTGCCAAACCGGAGTCTCCAGTTCGCAGGCGAAACCTTCTCCGCGTGTATCAATGCCTGTTTCTGCCCAAGAATCCAGCGGACCTCGGCCATTCCGTCTTCCTTCCACAGATTGATGCCCCTTTCCCGGGCTTCTTGCTCCAGGGCGAGGAAACGCTCCTTTTTCTTCTCATCGAAAGGATACTTGGTGTAAGCGACGGCATAACCCTCTTTCAACAGCGCTTCCTGAACGAATGTTCCGTCCTCGAGATAAAGGTATCCGAGAATACGGCCATATTTTCCCCGCTTGTCGTCGTCGTATGGGTCATACTCCAGCCGGATCTTTCGGTTCAGGCACAGGTCCTTGCTGAATTCGCTCGATTCCCGGGCCATGAACTGTATCGGCAGCATCGGATGATTCTTTTCCGGAGTGTCGACACCGATAAAGCGGACCGTCCCCAGACCGTCTAACGTCAGGGTATCGCCATCGGCCACATGCGTGCACCTATGATATTCCCTGTCGAGATTAAGACTTCTCAGCAACTGATCCGTGACCGGCCGGGGACGGTCATCGTGTGAAACAGCAGCAAAAGGGCAGATGAGGGACAGTACCGTCAGTAGAACTGCAAAACACAAAAATCTCGGTTTAAAGACGCCAGGCATAAAAAAGTTTATCCTTCGTTACGATTAGAATCTACGTCCATAAAATTATAAACAAGAAAAATCTTTGCGCGAGTCCCGCCTGTAATTGTGCCAAATAGCGGGATTGGTTGCGGCCGTTAGGCCGCCTTGGGAGGATATTTTCCCGGTCTATAGATACAGTCAGGATCCACACCCGGGACCTCGGCAACTCAAAAAGTCGTCCCTGTCCTCATCGTCCCGGAAGATCCTTTTTCGCTCGATCCCCCTGATCATAATGTGCTGAAGCGCTCCCGGCGCGTCGATTCGGGATTGTCCGGGCATGCCCAGCAACTATCACAACAGGGAACCCCCTGTCAATCTTATAATTTTATGGACGTCCCATATGTAGACATATGTAGAATTTATATCTCAAAAGTTGGATTGAATTACGCTACATGGTATAATGACCGGAGTTGCTCCCTCCCCGGGGTAAAGGAAAGGCGGATACCGTGAGTGTAGAGCAGGCCCCAAACCCAAGAAAAAGGAGAAACCAGGTGAAAAAGACAAAAAGGTTTCGAAATCTTGTTTATCCACCGGAAATCCTTCAAATGCCGGCTTGCCATGTCGGCCTCTCGGCAAAGGTGCTCGAACAGGCCGGATTGAAGTCCGGTTCGGCCGCCGTTTACGGGCCTGCCGGCAGCCTGCTCGGCATGCCGGACATCGCTGTACTTACCGGTTCGGAGATGATCACTCAATACACAAACATCTGCGAGGCCGCGAATCTGCCTGTTTTCGTGGACATCGATACCGGTTTTGGGGATGGGAACAACGTCATCCCCGCCGTCGGGGACTGTGAAAAGGCCGGTGTGGCTGGACTCTTCATCGAGGACCAGACATATCCCAAGAGCTGCGGCCACATGGCAGGCAAAAAAGCTGTCTCCGTTGAGGTTAGTGCAAGGCGGGCAGGTGAGCTTTTTCGTTATGGTGCAACTGAGTCCGGATTCAACAATAGCAGGGCAACCTCCCAGCTGTACCGGGGGACTCCCAAAGTTTGAGAGTTCCGGGAGTACAGACCGGTCATTCGAGACAGGTAAGACGCGATCCAAGGGGTATAAGACCTGCTCTTCCTTGATGTTTTTTTATAGGAGCTTATATGAAAATCATGTTCATGCGGTCTTTCTTCTTAGTCACTTCCTTCCTTGCCCTGCCAGCATCGGTTCTCTGTCTATTTTCAGGATGCAGCGATTCGACTGACGCTATTACCGGGGCGATTACCGGCAATGTGTCCGCATACGAAATATCTGCTCAAGGCGATATCTATGTGGTGGCGGTGAAGGCTGAAAATCGGTGTCACATCCGGAATATGGAAACAGAAGCATATCCTTATAAGTCCCAGTATGCAGCCGGTTACCAGAGACTGGCTGCTCCGGGCGCCTATACGATATCGGGACTTGAGCCTGGGGACTACGCTGTATGGGCGTATATGGACACCGGCGGCGACGGAGGAGTGAATCATCATGACTTTGCCGATCCGGTCGGATGGTACCAGACATCCGCCGACCTGAAGCTCCCCGTTGTTAGTGTGAAGATGGGCGAGATAATTGGCAATACGACTGTGGTACTATATCAGCCCGTGCCTTTGAGTGATGAAGAACCATCAATCGTTTACGGCAACGGCGGTGGAACACTTAGGAAGCTCAAAGGAAACCATGTCCTGCATGTATGGGGAATCCCCGAAGAAAGGGCTTATGCCATCGGCTTTCTGTGTGCCCCGCAGATACTGGACTGGCTCAATTTCGTCGTCATTGAACACTATTGCAGGAGCACCGATTTTTATGAAAACGCCTTTATCCCTTCAGTAAAAGTTCAACTGAGGGGGCTCTATGACAAATATTCAAGCGAACTGGATGCCCTGCTGAGCGGCATGAGCGCTTCGTCTTCAGGCACTTACAGTTTCAGGCTGAAGCGAGATCTGAACCGTGATGATCTGGCGGGTATCAACAGCTTCTATTTCTTAGCCAATACGCTTATCTTCGGACCGTCTCCAAACATCCAAAAGCCGTCCTGCTCAAGTGCCGTCTTCTGGGGCGATAAGACTGAAAACACCGAACTGAACAGGGGCTTGATCCACGGTAAAAATATGGATGGAGAAAACGACTACCGGAAAATCACGGTCAACAATCTTCTCATCGTAGCTGTTGAGCCCCGGACTTCCAGCACCCGGCGATTTGTCGGCATCAACTGGCCGGGATTCATCGGTGCGGACATGGGCATGAATGAGTCCGGTTTGATTTTGGCCCCGCACAGCGTCTCTTCAAGGCCGGACTGGGATAAATCCAATATGCTGGATTATGCGCTTCTTTACAGAGAAACCCTCGAAACCACCACAACCCCTCAAGAGGCCTGGACCTACTTGACGACCACGGCCACGACCAGGACCGGCGGTTTCAATACGGCCGTATCCGGGAGATATCTGACATCTGCGGACTATCCCTCTCTGACCTTCGAGGTGGATTCATACGGAGGAGAAACGCGTAATCCCGTGTTTATCGACCCGGTCAGCCCTTACGATATCCTGACGACCAACACCTATTTCAAGTACCAGGGGGCAAATCCCGACGCCCTCGCACCCGGCAGCTATCATCCAGGTATCGAGGTGGACAATTATCGCTACAAAGCCATGCTCGAAAAGTCTGAGGCCTTTGAGAGGGAGGGTCAGACCATCCAAACCGAGCAAATGATAGAAATCCTGCGAGCCGCATCCAGGACCGACCAATATAACGGCATCACCGAATACAGTTTCATCGGGTATCCGGACAATGGATCGTTTGCCCTGGCCAGAGAGGACCTGGTCAATAAAATTCTGGAAGCCCCCTATGCCACCTTCAGTACCTACACGTTTGATGAGGTCTTCGAATAAACGAATATATGTTGCCTTCTATCCATCATCAGGCCTATTTTGTTTGTATCAGCTGCACCTGCTAAACCGTTGGAGAACCAGTCATGAAAAGACCCTTGCGTATCCTATTTCTGTCATATTGTATTGCGTCTCTTGTCGGTTGCAGCGATTCGTCCAATAGCCCATCGCAGCTGACCTCATATTCCCAAACCATTGCCGAGACAAAGACCTTCATCCAATCTCAGATGAGTGAAAAAAGCATTGTGGGCCTGAGCATTGCCTTCATGGATGCCGAAATGGAACCCGGCTCAAGGCTTATCTGGGCACAGGGCTTCGGCATGGCAGACAAGGAAGCCGGTAAGCAGGCCTCAGCCGATACCATCTACTGCATCGGTTCCAGCTCCAAAACCATCACCGCAGCAGCCCTCCTGAAACAGAAGGATGCCGGAAAGATCGATCTGGATCAACCCGTGCAAAAATATATCCCGGACTTTTCACTTCAAATTCGATATCCCGACACAGGTCAGAACAACCGGATAACGCCAAGAACCCTCCTGGATATGCACGCCGGTGTACCTGGGGATCTCTATAACGGCCTCTTTGTCATATTTCCGCCCTGGTATGGAAAGTATATAAACTGGCTTCTTGCTTACCTGCAAACAGACTATCCGTCCCATCCGCCCGGAAGCCTCGCATCTTACGGCAATACCGGGATTGTACTGGCTGGACATGCCGCATATCTTGTGGGCAAGGAAGAGGCTGACACAGATTTTCAGGCTTTCGTAAAGCGGACGGTATTTGATCCCCTTGGCATGGATTCAACGCTGTCAGAGGTTGTGGGCAAGGACCTTCCCAACTTGGCGGTACCCTATGTTCAGGGCACTCCGGAAACCCCTGCGAACTCGAATGGCACGGCCACGGGCGGCTTTTATTCCACGGTGAAAGACATGAGTAAATTCATCACCATGCTGCTGCTAGACGGCTTGATGGAAGACAAAGAGCGCTTTCTGAACGCTGAAACCGTTCGCGAAATGGGAAAAAGCCATAAGACAGACCTGGACACCAACAGCTATTACCAGCCCGGCCTGGGTCTTGACAGCGTAAGCCTCCCCACCTTTTATGGCGTTGCACCCGATCAGGGGGTGTATGGTCGTGCCTGGGCTAAAAACGGGTCAACCGGGCCTTACAACGCCATGATCATGCTGCTCCCGGATGCCGGCCTCAAACTGGGCGTGGTCGTTCTCAGCAATTCCGATACCGCTTCAGAGGCTGTTTATGCTGTCGCCCGAACCTGCCTGCTGGCAGCGGTCCGCGAAAAACAAGGACTGTCCCAGGATCCGGAACCCAAGCCCCTGCCCGACTTTTCCCAGGAGGCCATCACTGAATACTCGGAAATCGTCGGCCTTTACGGAACGATTTCGCCCACTGCCTACTTCAGAATCGAAACTCGCGACAGTGGGTTGTTCTGGGTCACCAACCCCTATCGGGATGAGACCATGGGCCATTTCCTCACTCTCAAATCCGATGGGAGCAATGCCTTTGCCGTGGAAGGAGAGGCCTGGGATGTGGTCTTTATTAACCGTCAGGATATCTACGGGACCGGTTACCAGTTTATGGTTCGTACCGGAGGTAAAAATGAGGTCTTTGGGCCCAATGTTGTTTCAACCCTGGGGCAGAAAATCGCGACACCTGGAGAATTGGCCCAGGCATGGCAGGACCGGGTCGGCAGGATTTATGTAGCGGATCTGATGATACAGTTCACGATGGATCAATATGTGGCCTTCAGATATAAAGATGGGCTGCTCCTGGCCCAAACTCCGACGACGTTGCACGCCCTCTATCCTCAGAATGATGATCTGGCTTTTGTGGGGGATACCATGAGCCGTGGGGACGGCGCAATTACAGTGACCCACCAAGAGGGCTTCGAGAGGCTGTATCATCTGGCCAGCGGATATTTCCCCATAGACCAGGTCAAAGGATACACACTGGGAGATGAGGAAACGTTCGGACTGGCGCTTCGCAACGATATCCCCCTGAGTGTATGGCGTAGATTTACGGTGACCCGGGGAAGCGAATTTAACGGAAAGAGCATCCGGTTTGCGGTGACGCCGGGCAATGCCCAGGATGTCTATTCAGTCTACGGAGAAGATTTAGATATGTTGGGCTACGGCCTGGGAAAAGATGGGGCGATTTTTCAGCTTGATGCGGGGACCTATTACCTTCTTTTCAATCCAGCGGTCGATTCATCGGGAGAAAAAGTCCTCACCAGTGAGATTGTCCAATAGCCAATGTGGAAAAAGAGAGAAATTTTTCCGTTCTCTAACCGGTTCGAATAACGCCCAAAAGTGTTTACCAGGGCGGTCCTGCCATAGCACTTGCAAATCCCGGCTGCATCAGTTCAGGGAACCTACAGGACATCCATAAAATCATAAAATATTATAGGTAACTCCCTGAGACCTCAGTTGATATTTCCGCTCAAACCTCTCGGTTGACGTATCCGGCACATCCAGCACAAAATCGCTGTCCCCCAGGAACCGCTCATCCCCCTTCACACGGATCCCGGACCCAGCCGGCTCTCCGACTTTCTTCCAGCCCCCCATGCTCCGGATCAGCCCCCTCCGGTCACTTCCGGCCGTATCCCGGCAACTCAAAAAGTTGTTCCTGTCCACATCATCTGGAAGATCCTTTTTCGCTCGATCCCCCTGATCATAATGTGTTGAAGTGCTCCCGGCGCGTCGATTCGGGCTTGCCTGCGCATGGGCCGTAACTGTCACAACAGGGAACCCCCTGTCAATCTTATAATTTTATGGACGTCCCGAAAGCCACACTGGTATGAGGAAGGGAAGGAATACAAGGCGCTGAAAAGCGAAGTGATCAAATTCCGGAAGGCCGCGGATAAAGCCGGTTCAGAGGGCCAACCGGGTGTGGGGTTGGGGATGGATTTCAGGATTGATTCAAGGTGGGTGACGGGGTTTGGACTGGTGTTGAATGATCAGATCCTCCATCTGTCTGTGTTTGCAAGGGCAGATGGCCGGGACAAACATGCTGCGGATTCACGGATCGAGAAGTTTTCGAGGAGAAGGCGGAATCGGAGAGTTTAAAAAATACACCGACCAGTTTCCGTTGACTTTCTGAGATGTTAGGTATAAACAAAAGCCAATCGGGATTCCCGAACCAAGCTCCTTGTTTCAACCCGGTACAGAATGAGGACTTGAAATGGTAAATCAGTGTCAAAAAACCCCGTTACTCCAGTCAGATGGAGAGCGGGGTTTTGTGTTTTATCGCTTTGTAAAGAGCACTGTGAAATATATCGGGCCAGGAATGGGATAAAGCAAGTTTGCCGGTAACATGGAGCTGGCTTAGGTTGAACAGAGAGGAGACACATAATGGCGGAACCACTTGCCGATCAGATCATGCGAAAGATCAAGCAAGCCGCTGAGCTCTATCACCGGCTAATGTTGGTCGTTGCACCGGCAGGGGCGGGTAAAACCACCGCGCTACAGGCTGTGCGGGATCTCACCGGCGCGCCTTTGATAAATATAAATCTCGAACTTTCTCGTCGGATGCTGGAATTGACCGAACGCCAGCGGGCATTGCGGTTGCCGGGAATTCTTCGAGAGGTTATCGGGAATGGCCAAAATGAAATGAACTTGCTGGATAACCTGGAGGTCATATTCGATGTTGGATTGAAGCAGGACCCACTTCGGCTACTCCAGGGGCTTTCTCGCAACAAGACAGTGGTGGCCGCATGGAACGGCAGCATTGTTGAAAACTCTCTGATCTATGCTGCTCCGACACATCCTGAGTACAGACGCTATCCGATTCATGATTTTCTTGTGGTTAGCCCGGAGATGAAGACATGATGATAACAATTTCCATTGTAAGGGGACAGATACGATGAAATACGGTGACCTGATTCAGTTTGAACCCATCGAGTCCGTAGTCCAGTTGCGGGATGCCGATGAAGCGACTGCTGCCCGGCAGCTTGTCGAGACCTATGTCATCTCCGAGGAGATGGCGGAAAAAATGGTAGGTCTGGTCATTCCTCAGTTGCAATTCGAGCAGCCCACCGACAACAAGGGTCTGCTGGTGGTCGGCAACTACGGCACTGGTAAGTCTCACCTCATGTCGGTGATCTCCGGACTTGCAGAGAATCCCGAGCTTTCCAGCAGTCTTAATAATGCCAACGTAGCGGATGCAGCCGGAAAAATCGGCGGCCGGTTCAAGGTGCTGAGGACAGAACTTGAGGGAATTAAAATGTCCTTGCGGGATTTTATTTGCGGGCATCTTGATGAAATATTCAGCCAATGGGGCGTGGATTTTAAATTCCCGCCACATGATCAAACTTTGAGTCATAAGAATCTTTTTGAAGACATGATGAAAGCTTTTCATACCCAATTTCCAGACAGGGGCCTTCTTTTTGTGGTTGATGAACTGCTTGATTATCTGAACAGCAGGAAAGATCAGGAGCTTATTCTCGACTTGGATTTCCTTCGCGTCATCGGCGAGGTATGCAAAGACCTTCGCTTTCGGTTCATTGCAGGCGTTCAGGAAGCCATCTTCGACAGCCCCCGGTTTTCATTTGTGGCCGACAGCATCCGTCGGGTGAAGGACCGTTTCGAGCAGATTCTAATTGCCCGCAAAGACGTCAAGTTCGTGGTGGCTGAACGGCTGCTCAAGAAAACCGGCAAACAGCAGGCTAAGATACGCGAGTACCTTACGCCCTATTGTAGATTCTACGGCAACATGAACGAGCGCATGGATGAGTTCGTCCGTCTCTTCCCTGTTCATCCCGATTACATCGACACCTTTGAGCGTGTCACCGCCGTGGAAAAACGCGAGGTATTGAGGACGCTGTCTCTGGCCATGAAGAAAATGCTCGACCAGGACAACCTGAAGACCGGCCCGGGCTTATTGCCTATGACAGCTATTGGACGAACCTGAAAAGCAACTCCTCTTTCAGGTCTATCCCGGAAATTAGAGAGGTCATTGATTGCAGCTCAAGATTGGAGGGGTTGATCGAATCAAACTACCCAAAGGGGAAAAATAAGGAATTTGCTAAACGCATTATCCATGGTTTGAGCCTACATCGTTTGACTGTTGGAGGTATCGAGACGCCTGTCGGACTTACCGCAGAAGCCTTAAGAGATACCTTGTGTCTTTTTGATCCCATCGCAGCTGAGTTGGGGGGTGAACCGTCCGATGATTTACGGGGAGCAGTCGAGTCGTCCCTGCGCGTTATCAGCCAAACCGTGAATGGCCAGTTTATATCTTCATCAGAGTCGGATGCCAAAGGCCGCCCCACTGGTCAGTTTTATTTGGATGTCCATAAAACAGTCGACTATGAGGCGCAGATTCGCAACCGTGCTGAAAGCCTGGATTTCTCTCAACTCGATAGATATTACTACGAGGCCCTGAGACGGGTCATGGAATGCACGGACCAAACCTATGTTACCGGCTACAAGATCTGGCAGCATGAACTGGAATGGCTGGAGCGGAAAGCCGCTCGCCAGGGCTACCTCTTCTTCGGAGCGCCAAATGAACGATCCACCGCAGTCCCTCCACGGGACTTTTACATCTATTTCATTCAGCCATTCGATCCACCCCACTTCAAGGACGAAAAGAAATCCGACGAACTGTTTTTAAGGCTTACAAACGCAGATGATGAATTCCGAACCACATTAAGCAACTATGCCGCAGCCCTCGATCTGGCGTCCACTTCATCCGGACAGGCAAAATCAACCTATGAATCTAAGGCCTCTAATTTTCTGAAAGATCTTGTGCAATGGCTGCAAAAACAGATGGCTACAGCTTTTGAGGTCACTTACCAAGGGCGTACGAAATCGCTTATGGAATGGGCCAAGGGCAGATCGATTCGGGAACTGTCCGGCATCGGTTCCCACGAGCGCATCAACTTCCGCGATCTGGTGAACACCATCACCGGCATCTGCATGGGAGCGCACTTCCAAGATAAGGCACCGGATTATCCCTTCTTCCCGGTGCTCATCACCGGGGCCAATCGGGACCAGGCTGCCCAGGACGCCCTAAGGGCCATCGCCGGTCAAAACCGCACCAAACAAGCTACAGCGGTGCTGGATGCCCTGGAACTTCTCGATGGCGAAAGAATTGATCCATCCAAATCGAAATACGCCAAACATATATTGAGTGTTCTCATTAAGAAAGGCCACGGCCAGGTGGTCAATCGATCTGAGTTAATCCAGGAAGACAGAGGCGTGGAATACCTGGACAAAGATCGCTACAGGCTGGAGCCGGAATGGGTTGTGGTCGTTATGGCCGGATTGGTCTACTCCGGCGATTTGGTCCTTGCCATTCCGGGCAATAAGTTTGATGCCACTGTCTTGCCCCAATTATTTGGGACCGGTGTGGATGAACTCACTCAGTTCAAACACATCGAACGGCCCAAGGATTGGAACCTGCCCGCACTCAAGGCTCTTTTTGAGCTGCTCGGACTCACACCCGGCATGGCCCAGTTGGTCACCCAGGGCAAGGATGAGCCGGTCCAGCAGTTGCAGAAGGCCATCTCCGAATCGGTACAAAAGCTGGTGCTCCTTCAGCAGAGCATGCAAAGCGGACTGATCTTCTGGGGCCGGAGCCTGTTGGCTGAGGAAGAAGTGCAAAAAATACGCACCCGGCTTGACGAAACAAAAACTTTCCTGGAATCGCTACAAGCCTATACCTCTCCAGGCAAACTTAAAAATTTCCGTTACGATGCCAAGGAAGTGACCGGTCACCGCGATGGGCTCAATTCTCTATCAGAGATCGAATCCCTCCAGGACCTGGTGGCGGACCTGGGTTCTATTGCATCGTTTCTTTCCACCGCCGAAGCGGTGCTGCCCACGGAACACGAATGGGTGGGCAAAATGAAAAAGGCACGAGACGAGGTCCTTGCCCAACTCGGCGATCCGGAAAAACGCGGCTCAGCCACTTTCCGTCAGCAGACCCAGCGTAAACTGTCTGATCTCAGGAAAGCCTATGTGCAGGCCTACTTGGGGCTTCACACCAAGGCACGGTTAGGCGTTAACGAGGATAAGCGCAAGACCGGGCTCATGAGTGACGATCGGCTCAAGGTGCTGCAGAAGCTATCCACCATCGAGTTGATGCCGCGTCAGCACCTGACCGATTTTCAAAACCGCCTGGCCGGGCTGAAGAGCTGCTTCGCCCTCACAGAAAAAGAGATGGAAGCATCGCCCGTCTGCCCGCACTGCAACTTCAAGCCCGGCGCAGAAATGCCCACCGCTCCCGGAAGAACAGTCCTGGATGGTTTGGACGACGAGATGGACAAGCTTGTGGCGAACTGGACCCGGACGCTACTGAACAACCTCGAAGACCCGACCACCAAAGGCAACCTGGACCTGCTCAAGACAGGGCCCAAGAAGCTGGTAAACGGCTTTATCAAAAAGCGGGCTCTGCCCGAGGCGCTCGATCAGGACTTCATTCATGCCTTGGGGGAGGTGCTTTCCGGTCTTCAGAAAGTACCGGTTAACATTGAAGATCTTCGTGCGGCGATCCTCTCCGGCGGTTCGCCGAAGACACCGGCAGAGATGAAGAAACGATTTGAGGAGTACCTGGACGATCTCACCAAGGGCAAGGAGCCCGGAAAAGTGAGAATAGTATTGGAATAGGTACCACGAATGAACGCCAATGAACGCCAATTGATAAAAATGATTCGCAAGGGCGAAGGCATCGATCTTGAATTCAAGACCTGCCGCAACCAGCTCAACAGGGATGTTTATAAGACGGTTTGCGCCTTTCTAAATCGACATGGCGGTACGATTTTGTTGGGGGTTACGGATTCCGGGGATATTGTGGGCATTGACCAGGATGCCGTTTCACACATAAAGAAGGATTTTGTTACCACCATTAACAACCCGCAAAAAATTTATCCGCCTGCATATCTATCTGTGGATGAAGTGAAAATAAAGGGAAAACCGGTTCTTCGTGTGTATGTACCGGAGAGTTCACAGGTCCACAGGTGTAACGGGCGCATATATGACCGTAACGAAGATGGTGATCTCGATATTACCGATCATACCCGCCAGGTGGCTGACCTCTATCAGCGCAAACAGGCCACTTATTCAGAAAACAGGATTTACCCGTATGCCGGACTGGATGACCTGGAACGGGAACAGATAGCGAATTGCCGAAAGATCGCAATCTTACGCCGAGAGGATCATCCTTGGCGAAACATGGATGATATGGAACTGCTCAAGAGCGCACAATTGTACCAGAAAGATCCGGAAACCGGCAAGACTGGTGTGACGCTTGCCGGTTTGTTGCTGCTCGGTAAACGGTCACCTTTGCTGTCAGCGGTGCCGCACCACCGCACTGATCTGATCCTGCGAAAGGTCAACCTGGACCGCTATGACGACCGGGATTTCGTGGACGTTAATCTGGTCGAGAGCTACGACCGCATTATGGCTTTTGTGGGCAAGCATTTGCCCGACCCCTTTTATCTCGAGGGCACTACCAGTATTAGCATCCGCGACGCAATTTTCCGCGAAGTCGCTTCGAACATCCTGATCCATCGGGAATACACCAATGCTTTTCCCGCCAAGTTGATTATCGAGCGCGGTCAGGTTCGCACCGAAAACAGCAATAAGCCTCACGGGTTCGGAGTTTTGAACCCGGAAAATTTCACGCCGTTCCCCAAGAACCCGGTAATCGCAGCTTTCTTCCGCCAGATCGGCCGCGCCGACGAACTCGGCTCCGGCATGCGCAAGATGATGCAGTATGGCAAGGCTTATGGTGGTGATGATCCCGAGATGATCGAAGGCGATATTTTTAGAATCATCGTCAAGGTGGCTGAGTTTGGACCCGCTGGTGAATTCGAAACAGGGGCCCAAATCAGCCCCGAAGCACCCAGCAAGCACCCAGCAAGTACCCAGCAAGTACCCCAGCAAGTAAAAAGGTTGGTTGGGATAATCCATGGAGAGATGGCACGGGTAGAATTGATGACGGCATTGTCATTGAAAGACCGTATGAATTTTACGCGAAACTACCTTGAGCCCGCATTATCTCAGGGCTTAATCGAAATGACCCAGCCCGAATCCCCCCAAAGCCCAACCCAGAAATACAGGTTGACGGAGAAGGGGCAAAGATTGATTCAAGATTCAAAGGTTAAGATTCAAGATTGAGGAGAGCATGGCCAAATTAGAGAGGTTTGAGGATATAGAAACATGGCAGAAAGCCTGGGAACTGACAAACGCAGTTTATGCGATCTCCAATGAAGGAAAATTTGCTCGTGATTTCGGACTCCGCTTAAAAGACTTACATCAGAGGCAAAAATCACGAAACATGGGGAGAGAAGAGGGACTTATTATGAGCACAAATCATAACTTATGTGCCAGGCTCATAAGTTATGAGCCTGCTCATAGCCGGAGCATAACTGTTTAACAGAAATAAACGAGTACTATTTTCCATGAAATTCTTCCATACCGCAGACTGGCAGATCGGAATGAAGGCTGATTTTGTCGGCAAGGCCGCACAAATCGTTCGTGATGAGCGCCTTGCCGCCGGGAAACGGCTGGTCGATGCTGCTAATAATGAGAGCGCCGAATTCATTCTGATCGCTGGAGACCTTTTCGAAGACAATGCCGTTGAGAGGACGCTAATACAAAGAATCGTTGATGTCCTGACCCGCTTCCATGGTCCGGTGTACCTGATACCAGGCAATCACGATCCATTGGTCCCCGGCTCCGTTTGGGACCATCCAGCATGGCGTTCCGCTCAGAATCTTTTCGTGCTGACAGAAGCAAAACCGGTTGAAATACCTGGCGGCATTTTGTTCCCCTGTCCGGTTCTCGATAAGTATTCCCGCAAAGACCCCACGGCCTGGATCACAGGAGAAACTGGAGACGTAATCCGGCTGGCATTGGCGCATGGGAATGTTGAAGGGCTCCCACAGGCGGATCCGGATCATCCCATACCGAGGGATGCCTTCGAGCGGGCAGGTTTGGACTATCTGGCCTTGGGCCACTGGCATTCTACGGCAACCTATCCCGATTCGAAAGGGTCGGTGCGGATGGCATATAGCGGAACACATGAGACCGCCAGATTCGGCGAGAGGGACAGCGGTCATGCGCTTGTGGCCGAGATCATCGCCCCCGGTGCTTCACCGGATGTTCGCCCAATTCAAACCGGAAGACTCAAATGGCAAATTCTGGAATCGCAAATCGGTACCCCCGGCGATCTTAAAACGCTGCGCCAGAATCTTGAGGGGATTGATTCGCCGGAAGCGCTGCTGCTGGATTTGCGTTTAAAGGGAGTACTGTACTCAGAGGAAAGGGAAGATTTCTTTCACCTGGAGGATCTGATTGGCTCGCGTTTTTTGTATGGACGTATGGACGTCTCTCAACTGCTTCCTTCTCCTGAGGATGCACGCTGGATCGAATCCTTACCAACAGGCATTTTCAAGGAAGCTGCCGGGCGTCTGCAGCAAATGACGCTAGCCGGCGGCCGGGAAGCTGAAACAGCGTCCCGGGCGCTTCTGGAGTTATATGCGATCGTCGGGGAGGAGTCGCTATGATCCTGCAATCGATTGCCCTTTCGGGTTGGCGGTGCTTTTTGGATGAAATTACGGTCGGTCCTTTTTCAGACCGGCTAAATGTCATTTTCGGGCCAAACGGCATCGGCAAATCGACTCTGTTCGAAGCGCTTCGACGGGCATTGATGGACAGCCATGCGGTCACCGGACAGGATATCATCGCCATCCGGCCTTGGGGGCGGGATCTTTCACCAAAGGTCAGCGTCGCTTTTATCCATGGTGAGCTTCAGTACCGGCTTTCCAAACAATTTCTCGACAGCGGTTTTGCCCGGCTGGAAAGAAAAGAAAACGGCGTTTACCGTCCTCTGGCTGAAGGAAGGCAAGCCGATGAGCAAGTTCGAGAGTTGCTTTCCAAAAACCCTCCGGGACGCGGCCTTTCCCAGTCCCGGAACTGGGGGCTGGCCCAGGTGCTGTGGGCGCCCCAGGGCGAGTTGGGGCTCATCGATCTTACCGGGGATGTGGTTTCGGATATTCGGGCCGTACTTGGAATCCAGGTATCTGATAAAAGCTCAGGCCCCCTTGAGCAGAAACTTTCCGAGATCTATGAGCGATATTATACGCGACAGGGCCGTGTCAAATCCGGCAGGGGGGCGCCGCCGATCGTTGATTTGAATGAATCTCTCAATCAGGCCAAACAACGTCGAGGGGAAGCTTTCACGGCGCTGCAACGTTGTGAAGAGATATCCCGGAAAGTGGAGGAACTGGATGCACGACATCGGCAGTTGAGCTTGGAGGCCAATGAACTCACCCAATCCATAAAAAATAACCGTGCACGTGCCGACCAGTATCGTAGCCTCAAAGCCGATTGTAAAAACAGAAAAAACGATGCGGAAAAAACAGAAGCGCAACATCGACGATTGAAGCAACACTTAGACCTGATCCGTTCCACCGAAAAAGAATTCAAGGAAAAGAAAGAGGCGCTTACACGACTTGAGGCCGAGATGCCTCTTAAACATCTGGAGGTGGAAACGAGAGAAAAAGAGACAACTGAAGCAAAAAAGAGGTTGGACGCCGTAAGAAAAGGCGATGATATCGTTGCAAAAGCTGAAATGGATGCCGATACGGCACGGCAATACCTTGAGATCTCACAGCGGCGTAAGGAGCTTGACCGGCGTATCCAGAATATCGAGGCCGCTGATAAAAATCTGACTGAATCCAAAAACAAGCGATCCGAATGGGTGGCGCTGGATCGTAAGTCCTTAAATCGCATCCGGAAGGCAATCCAGGCAAGAGACGAAGCCCGGCTTTTAATAGATTCAGCCATGATCAGCCTTGAAATCATTCCGGAAACCGATGGTATTCTGGATGTTCTCAGTGGGGAGAGCCCCGGGCAAGTGTCTATTACCACCGGCAAAGCAGCGCTTGTGAAAGGGACTCCTGAAATTATTGCCGAATTGCAAGGTGTAGCCCGGCTGCGGGCATCCGGCCCGGTAGTGGATATAGAGGGTCATCGTCAAACGCTGCGTGACAAGGAAAAGCAGATCCGCGAGCAGACCCAGCCGTTTGGAACCCAGGATTTGGTCCTTCTGGAAGAACGCACGGAAACAGCGGAACAGCTTGACCGGCAGATTGGTGAGGCGGCCAAGGAATTGGAGGCCCTTCTTGGCAAAGATACACTGGATGGCTTGAAGCGGGACCTGGTGCATCTTGACGCCCAGCTCGTGGGAATTGAAAAAGAACACCCCGGCTGGAAAGATTCAAAGCCGGATAGCGAGGCATTGAAACGCACGGCCGCTGATTTAAAGCAGGAACATGCCCGAAAAGTCAGTGCTGAAGAAACAACCTGGGACAATGCTCAGAAAGCCCTGTCATCGGCAAGGGAGCAGGAACAGATCCTAAGCGGCAGGGTGGATGACGTGCGCAAGGCGTTTAGGCGACTTGAAACCCAGCTATCGGATCTAACAAGTGACGGTAAAACAACTCAAGAACATGAGGCGGAGTTAAACCGGATCCTGCTTGATTATGATGCCTGCAAGGCGGCATTGAAAGATCTGGAGGACAAACTGGGATGCTTTGAAGATGATCCGGAGACGGTTCTTGAAAAGTTGGAGGAAAGTCTAATCGCCGTCCAGGAATCGGTTCAAAATACCCGGGATGAGGAGCGACGGGCCATGGGCACCTTAGAGACATTGACAGCCCAGGGGCCCTATTCAATATTGGCCAAAGCTGAAGAGGAAGTCGCTCGACTTGAAGAGGAGATTCAGCGGGAAAGCCTTCGCATGGATGCCGTCAAGCTTCTTTACGACACGGTCCAGCAGTGCAAAATCGAAGCGGTGGCTTCGGTGGCAAAACCGGTGGAGGAGACTGCCACGCGCCTGCTGCAGCGGATTGCGGGGCGGCGGATCGGTCAGATTGCCATCGGAGAAAATTTCGGCCCTTCAGGAGTCCGCCCGGAGCTGGTCGATTCCCCGGTGGAATTGTTCAACCTGTCAGGTGGCGAGCAGGAACAGCTTTATCTGGCAACCCGGTTGGCCCTGGCTGAAGTCCTGGCAAAAAATGAGCGCCAGATGGTGGTTCTCGATGACGTGCTGACGGCAACCGATACCGGCCGGCTGGCCCGGGTAATGACCATCCTGGAGGAATCCGCCGAGCACCTCCAGATTCTAATTCTGACCTGCCATCCTGAACGTTACAGGGCTCTTTCAGGAGCAGAGTTTTTTGATATGGAATCGCTTCTTGAAATTTGAGGATGCCAATTATGATGGTCCTGTAAAAAGTATGTTTTCTCGCAAAGACGCCCAAAGAACGCTAAGAAAATATCTTTTAATATTAACAGGTTAACTTTGCGAGCTTTGCGCCTTTGCGCGAGTCCCGCCGTGGCGGGATTGACTTTTTACGAATGCATCAAGAATTGATGGTCTCGTAAAAAGTATGTTTTCTCGCAAAGGCGCCAGGCGCGCCAAGAAAATAGCATTTAAAATTAATAAGTTACCCTTGCGATCTTTGCGTATTGGCGAGAGATTTTGACTTTTTACGAATGCATCAAGAATTAGACAACCGAAAAATTAATTTATTGATAAAAGTGGGTATCCAGTTTGCTCAACCATACACCATATATTGTTAAAAAAGGCGAATGCTGTTTTTTGAAGCAGCTGTCCGTGCTTTTCAATGCCTGTTTATGCAGATGTACTTTCTCGCCCAGCCATGAGTATAACCACATAAAATAACTGATAAAATGTTAGGAGTTAGGAGAACTCAAACGACCTGACCATGATCCGTTCCAGCAAAACCGATGAAAGTGGTCTAACATTCTGTGATGTCCGGCCGCTACATCTTGTGGTCGGTTGAGTAAAGTGGATACCCACTTTGATAAAAACCATAATCTTCTTTCCATGAATTATCGAAAGAATATATACGATTTTTCAAAAAGGTTCTCCAGTTGTGACCCTATATGACAAAGCCATCTGCTATCATGCGTGCGTGTCACAGCGCCGTTACTTGGTAACAGGCTGGGTTTCCCTTGACTTTTTGATGAGTTAAGGATAAACCACACTCAAGCATGTTCCCGAGCCAAGATCCTTCTTTCAACTCGCTAAGGAATGAGAACTTGAAATGGTAGATGTTCGTCCAAACACCCCGTTATTCCGAGCAAATGGAAGCGGGGTTTTGTATTTGGCGCATTGAGTAGTGGAAAAGGTTATTAAATGGAGAGAAAATCTATCTGCGACTCTCAGGACAGCCATCTGTCCATAATCCAAAATGTATGCCTGTAGCAGCTCAAGCCCATGGATAAGAACACATTAAAAGATATTGTCGACTTGAGATTCTGCATAGGTTTCCTCGGAGAGTCCAACCAGGAATCGTGGTGGCAGAGCGCCTTTTTTTCTGCAAGCAGCGGGGCGTTTCTGTCGCCTGTCTTCGCAAAGACAGCTTTTTTGTCCCAGTATCATGGCTTGCGTGAAGCGGCAGCGCGTGTCCATGACCAGCATATCGGCATTGGCAAGGATGTATTTCATCTTTTCAGGCTTCCTGAACTGGTTGAAATGGAATTGCACCGGCTTTTCGAAGACCCCAAAAACGTTACGGATGCCCGCATGATTGCGGCAAACAGCGAGAAAGCCCACCAGTTCCTAAGGGAATACGCGAATGACAGTCATGCAGACCAGGTCGGGCCTATGCGCCTTGGCAGCACTGACATCCTTTCCAAACGAGACACCTGGCAAACAGTGGCCGGTTGCTATCAAAAAGCTTTCAAGAACGTAACCAAGGTTTTCCCCTATTTCTCGGGAGCACCATGAGGAGCCGCAACATCTACACAACCAAACTGGGGGCAGGGTTGGGTCTGGTGGAAGAGACCCTGGCCCTGATCGAGCTCTGGGACGCGGGTATCAGCACCAATGAACTTTATCGCCGAGCACTCGCCTCCGGAAGGTTTCCTGGTATCTCCGCAAGAAGGCTCTCCAATATCATCAATGAATGCTTTGCTCCGAGGTATTTTAGAGACACTCAAGCGCCCATTCTCACATTGAAAAAGCTGGTGAATCACGCGCCACTCAGTGAGCTGCTTCAGTTTATGTTCCTGTTCACAGCTCGCACTAACCTTATCCTTTACGATTTCGTGCGTGAGGTCTACTGGCCGGCATATGCATCGGGGAAACAAGTGTTATCCAACCAGGAAGCTCGGGTGTTTGTGGATAATGCCATTTCCGATGGCATGACCAATACTCCATGGTCTGATAAGGTCCGCAGAAATGTCGCCGGATATCTCACCGGATGCTGTGCGGATTACGGGCTTCTGGAGAAGGGGCGCAAGCAGGTTCGAAGGTTTAAACGATTTGTCATTTCACCCGTCATATCGGCATTTCTGGCCTACGATCTCCACTTCAGCGGAATGGGCGACAACGCGGTCATTTCGCATTTGGACTGGGAACTTTTCGGTCTTCAGCCAAAAGACGTGCGGGACGAACTGAAGCGCTTGGCATTGAAAGGTTTTTTCATTGCACAGTTTGCAGGTGACGTTTCCCGCGTTGATTGGAAATACAAGAGCCGCGAGGAGTTGCTCCATGCCATCTCTCAAGGATGATTTCAACGAGCTGCTGGACCGTATCCACCAGGGCCGTGAACTGGGCCATGCGAGCTACGAGCCCATTTACTATCTGGTATTTCACCCCTCGTATATCCTGGATGTAAAACGCCAGATTCCTGCGTGGACAGCGAAACTGATAAACGATGGATGGACCGTCGACCGGTTTTCCATCCTGGAAAATGTTCAGGACATCCTCACAAATGCCCCCTTCAGAAAAATCTGGCTGGCCGCTGACCGACGATCTCCCACAGACTGGGATAAAACGAATCAGTCCCTGGCCAATGCCTTGACCAACGAGGGCGCTTTACAAAAACGGCTTGAGCAGAAGCTGGCAGAAATGGAAAACCAAAACAAACCCATTCTTTTGGTGACGGACCTTGAGGCCCTTCACCCCTACATGCGTATCGGGGCCATTGAAACCCGGCTCCAGGGCAAGTTCACAAACCCCACCGTCTTTTTCTATCCCGGGGAAAGGGCCGGAAAATCCCAGTTGAAATTCCTGGGGTTCTATCCGGCAGATGGCAACTACCGATCCGCCCACGTGGGGGGATAAGGCTGCCGTCACCAACGTGAATAGGACAGGGAGCAGCATGATGGAAAAGATCAAGGACCTGTTTGACCCGAGTAGAGACATTTACCGGAAAATCGAGAAGGTCATTACCTACGACGCCTCACAGGAGAGCAGTCTAAAAAGCGAGATTTCCGAATATGTGGCCACTGAGAGCATCGAAAATCAGTTTGAAAAGCTCCTGACAAAGATGCAGATGGCCATGGAGGAAGAGGGCGAGAACGAGGTCGGCGTCTGGGTATCCGGTTTTTACGGATCCGGCAAGAGCTCTTTCACCAAATACCTGGGGCTTTCTTTTGACCAGGGGGTTCAGGTGGACGGCATACCCTTTGTTCAGCACCTTCAGAACCGTTTGATCAAACCCCAGGCCAGGGCGCTCCTGTCAACGGTCCCGAAACGGTTTCCCGCAGCTGTGGTTCTTTTGGATCTTGCCAGTGAGATGCTGGCCGGCGCCACCATGGAGGACGTGTCCACAGTCCTTTTCTACAAGGTCCTCCAGTTCGCTGGCTATTCACGGAATCTGAAGGTGGCGGCCCTTGAGCGAAGGCTTCAAAAGGATGAAAGATATGGTGAGTTCAAACAACACATCGAGGATGAACTGGGCGTACCCTGGTCAGCCGCTCAAAACGACCCCCTTGTGGTGGACAGCATCATCCCCGAGATTGCACATCAGATGTATCCCAAGCTCTTCAAAACCCCGACCGCTTTTTCTACAGAAACCAGCGACTTTGTGCAGTTCGAAAACGAGCGCGTCCAAGAGATGCTCGATATTGTCAGGGATGCCACCGGCAAAGAGCACATTCTTTTCATTATCGACGAGGTGGGTCAGTATATTGCACCAAGGCAAAACCTGATTCTCAACATGGACGGCCTGGCCAAGAACCTCAAAAACATCGGCCGCGGAAAGGTCTGGATCATCGGGACAGCCCAGCAGACCCTCACCGAGGACGATCCGCGAGCAGCCCTCAATTCCCCGGCACTCTACAAACTGAAAGACCGGTTTCCCATCCAGATCGATCTGGAATCGAGCGATATCCGCGAAATCTGCACCAAGCGACTTTTGGGAAAATCAGCCGCGGGAGAAAACATGCTCGCCACCCTCTTTGGGCAGCACGGTCAGGCCCTGAGACAGAACACCCGGCTGCAGGATGCCAAATATTATGATTCCGATTTTAACAAGGAAACGTTCACCGACCTCTATCCCTTCCTCCCGGCTCATTTTGATATCCTCCTTCACCTCCTGGGCGCCCTGGCAAAATCCACCGGCGGCATCGGACTCCGTTCAGCCATCAAGGTGGTGCAGGACATCCTGATTGAAGGCCCCAACAAACAGCTTCCTGTTGCAGAACAGCGAGTTGGCTGGCTCGCCACCACCGTTACCCTCTACGATGCTCTTGAAAAGGATATTCGAAGGGCCTTTCCCTCCGTCCATGTTTCTGTGGGGAAGGTTCTGCGGCTTTTCCCTGGAAGCGACATCCATCAGGGCGTGGCCAAAACTGTGGCGGTTCTTCAGATTCTTAAAAACCTGCCCGTGACGATCCACAATGTGGCTTCCTTGATGCATCCGGCCGTCTCAGCAGCCGGACGAAAGGAAGATGTCAAGAATGCAGTGGAGGAGCTGATCAGCGATCCGCTCATTCCATTTGGCGAGCGGGATGGAAATTTGTGCTTTTTTAGTGAGAAGATCAACGATATTGAACAGGAAAGGTCCCAGATTCCCCTTCGTTCCATTGAAATCCGACGGATCCGAAATGAGGCGCTCAAGGAAATATTTACGCCCCTCCCGTCGGCAAACCTGGACGGAACCCTCTCCGTCAAGTCCGGCCTCAAGGCACAGAGCGGCTCTTTTTCCACAGGGATTTCCGGCGAGCGCGAGATCATTCAGACCATCGTCGAGCTTGTGGACCCCAGCGACTATCAGTCCACCCGGACACGACATGTGGATGAATCCAGACAACGCAATTCACGGCATACCATCTACCTGCTGGCGCGGAACGACGGCAAAATCGACGAGAAAACAGCCGAAATCTACCGGTGCCTCGAAATATGCAACCGCTACCGCACCGAACCGGACCAGGAGGTCAAAGAGTATTGTACAGCACAGATGGAGAGGGCCGCAAAACTGGCGGGAGAGGTGGAGCGTCTCGTTGAGACGTGTCTGGCCAAAGGCTCCTTTGTGTTTCAGGGGCAGACGACCGCAGTCAATACCCTTGCCACGGATGTCAAGGATGCCTGCAAAAGGCACCTCTCCACTGTGGCTACTCAGGTCTTTGACCGCTACAGCGAAGCCCCGGTCCGCGTGGAAACCTCCCTTGCGGAGAAATTCCTCCGTGCAGGCAACCTGACAGCCATCACAGCACAAATCGATCCACTGGGCCTGGTGCAAGTGCGCGGCGGGACCCCGTATATCCGCACGGATCATAAGGCCCTGATCAGCATTCACGACTACATCGAGCGAAACGGGACCGTAGAAGGGAAACAGCTTATCGGCCACTTTACCGGACCTCCTTTCGGGTGGTCCCCGGACACGATCCGATACCTGGCGGCCGCCTATCTGTTAGCGGGCGAGATCAAGCTGAAGGTTTCGGGCCGGGAGGTTACGGTCAACGGACAGCAGGCCATCGATGCCCTCAAGAACAACAATGCCTTCAAGGCGGTTGGGGTATCCTTGCGCGAGGGAAAACCGAATATGGAGGTACTGGCCAGGGCCGCCGAACGACTAACCGAGTTGGTGGGCGATATGGTGGTGCCCCTCGAACAGGAGATCAGCAAGGCCGCCACAAAATTCCTCCCCAGATGTCAATCTGCGGTTGCCCCGTTGGGTGAAAAACTGGCCTCCCTTCAGTTGCCCGGCATTGACCGCGTGGAGTCTGTCACCAGGGATATCGCAGACCTCCTTTTTACCGACGCCTCCGATGCCCCGGAACGGTTCGGCGCCGAGGAATCGAGCCTCTACGAAAACCTGAAATGGGCAGGGGCGGTTCACGCTGCATTTAAAC
>Ga0209164_1000383_pt1 | contig 112505 bp, 82 predicted proteins | sample MTBNYHSulfiMetaG_FD_187458 | JGI IMG/M metagenome (GOLD analysis project Ga0209164, IMG submission 187458) | Enrichment culture microbial communities from rom New York Harbor, USA that are MTBE-degrading - MTBE-NYH (New York Harbor Sulfidogenic)... | ecosystem: Environmental > Aquatic > Marine...
CCTACCCCCCCCCGCGCGACCCTGCCGCCCCCGCGCCCCCTTCCCCCCCAGCAGCCTCTCCCGCGCTACCAGGTACAGCACCCCGCACAACACCGCGAACGGCGCGAGCGCGAGCAGGTCCGCTGCCGGCCCGCCATAGAAGGGGTTGTGCGCCCCCGACCAGCGCGTCAGCGTATCGTCCAGGCGCATGAGCACGCCCGCCATGAAGGCGATGATGATCCCCGCGATCGCCCCGCCCGCGATGTAACCCGAGGCCATCAAGACGCCCGGGCTCTTGTCGCTCTCGGCGGCGAGCTGCTCGGCGGTGACCTTCGCGCCCTTCAGCTCCCGCCGGCGCCGGCGATCGACGATCCAGCGGATCATCCCGCCGGCGAAGATCGGGCTCGAGGACGACAGCGGCAGGTAGACGCCCACCGCGAAGGCCAGCGAAGGAATGCCCGCCATCTCGAGGATGATCGCGATCATGACGCCGAAGAGTACCAGGGCCCACGGCAGCTGCCGGTCGAGGATGCCGCGGATGATGTAGCTCATCAGCGTCGCCTTGGGCGCATCGAACTTGCGCACGCTCGTCCCGTCGGGGCGCTGCGTGAAGGCGCCGTTGATGCCCGGGTCGACCAGGTAGACGGCGGCGCCCGTGTCGTCGACCAGGTAGCGGCCTTCGGGGCCTCCCACCAGGTCGCGCTTCTGCCAGACGCGGTACTCGCGCCCGTCGGCGCGCGCCTGCGGCCCGGTGAGCGATTCGCGGGCGGTGAGCTGTCCGGGGTCGGTGCGCAGCCCGGGCGCCACCTGCTCGATCGGCACGTAGACGGTGGCCGCGTCGTTCAGCTTGAGCAGGATCGGGCCCAGCACGAGGGCCGAGACGAGCGCGCCGATAAGAATCGACACCTGCTGCAGGCGCGGCGTCGCGCCCACGAGGTAGCCGGTCTTCAGGTCCTGCGAGGTCGCGCCGGCGTTGGAGGCGGCGATGCAGACGATCGCGCCCACCGAGAGCGCCGTCACGTAGTGGCTGCCGCCGGTCCACCCGACCAAGAGAAAGATCATGCAGGTCAAAAGCAGCGTCGCCACCGTCATCCCCGAGATCGGGTTCGACGAGGAGCCGATCTCGCCGGTCAGTCGTGAGGAGACCGTCACGAAGAGGAACCCGAACAACACGATCAAGATCGCGCCCAAAAGGTTCATGTGGAGCGGCCGGGCCAGCACGATTGCGATGATGATCGCCAGGATCCCGGCGAAGACGATCTTCATCGGCAAATCGTGCTCGGTGCGGTGAACGTCGGCGCCGCCCTTGGCGCCGAAGCCCACGTCGCGCAGCCCCTCCTTGACGCCGCTCCAGATGATCGGCAGCGAGCGGCCCAGGCTGATGATGCCGCCCGCCGCGACCGCGCCCGCGCCGATGTAGAGGATGTAGGCGCCGCGGATCTGGTTGGGCGTCATCTCGCTGATCGGGATCGTCCCGGGCGCGAGCGCCCCCGGGATCGCTTCGCCGAAGAACTTGATCAGCGGGATCAGGAGCAGGTAAGCCATCACGCCGCCGCCGCACATGACCGAGGCGATCTTGGGGCCGATGATATAGCCCACGCCCAGAAGCTCGGGCGAGATCTCGGCCGAGATCGAGGCGGCCTTGAAGGGCGCGCCGAAGATCTTCTCGGGCACGTCCTTCCAGCCTTTGAGCGCCACCATCAGGGTCTTGTACAGCAGGCCGATTCCAAAACCGGTGAAGATCGTCCGGCCACTCGTCCCGGACTTCAGGCCGGCGGCCTCGGCCGCGCGCGCCTCCTCCTGCGCGGCCGCGGAGGCCAGGCGGCGCGACTCCTCCGAGGCGCCCGCTTTCAGCACCTCGGCGCAGGCGGTGCCCTCGGGGTATTTCAGGACCCCGTGCTGCTGGACGATCAGGGCGCGCCTGAGGGGGATCATCATCAGGATCCCCAAGAGCGCGCCGAGAATCGCGACCAGCATCACGCGGGTGATCTCCAGGTCGAAGCCGAGGATCATGATCGCCGGCATGGTGACGCCGATGCCGAAGGCGATCGACTCGCCCGCCGACCCCGCGGTCTGCACGATGTTGTTCTCGAGGATCGTCGCGTCGCGCACGCCCAGCTTCGAGGCGAGCCGAAAGAGCGTGATCGCGATCACCGCCACCGGGATCGAGGCGCTCACCGTCAGCCCCACCTTCAGGACCAGGTAGAGCGAGGAGGCCCCGAAGATCATGCCCAGCACCGTGCCCATCAGCACCGCGCGCAGGGTCATCTCGCGCATCACGGTGCCGGCGGCGATGTAGGGCTGGAAGGCGGGGGCGGTCGAGCGGGGGGCATCAGCGGACGTGCGGGCGTCGGCCACGGGCACTCCTCCTGCTGCGGCGCCTTCGTCGCGGTCGGGCTCGGTCCAGGTTGGTCTGGATGCGATCCGGGTCGCGAAGGAAGGCGATTGCCCGTGATCCTAGGCGGGGCCGGCGCCGGCGGTCAAGCTGGCGCCGGCTGCAGCGACTTTCGCCGCGCCGATCCTGAGCGCCGCGCTCAGCCGGGCGCGACCCGCGGCGTCAGCCGGTCGGACGCGGCGCTACGCCGCCACGTCCGCCGACTCCAGCATCACCTGGTGCTCCTTGAGGAACGGCACGAGCATGCCCAGGGCCTGCACGGGCACCGGATCGAGCTGCGTGCCACCGACGCGGGTGATCTCGGCGTAGGCGTCCTCGATGCTCCAGGCGTCGCGATAGGGGCGGCGGGTGGTGAGGGCGTCGAAGGCGTCGGCCACGGCGATGATGCGGGCGAGCTGCGGGATGGCCTCACCGGAGATGCCCAGCGGGTAGCCCAGGCCGTCGATCCGTTCGTGATGGAAGAGGACCGCCTGACTGGCCGTCTTGAGCTGCCGGATGTGATTGAGAACCTCGTAACCGCGCCAGGTGTGCTCCTTGACGATCTCGTATTCGTCTTCATCGAGCCGGCCGGGCTTGTTCAGGATCGATTCGGGCATCCCGATCTTGCCGACGTCGTGCAGGATCGAGGCCCACTTGAGGGCCTCCATGGCCTCGGCGGGCAGGTTCATCTGCCGGCCGATCAGCATGGCGATGAGATTGACGCGGGCCGAGTGGCCCGAGGTGTAGCGATCCTTGGCCTCGATCGTGCACACCAGCGCCTTGACCGTCGACATGAGGAACTCGCTCAGGTCCTCGTGCAGGTCGGCGTCGTGCACCGCCATGGCGACTTGATCCGCCAGAGCCCCCAGCAGGCCGAGCTGATCGGGCGCGAAGGGGGTCGCGCCCTGGCGCAAGAAGACGAGGAAGCCGGCCTTGGGATGCACCGGGCTCAGCCGAATCGCGGCGGCCTGCACCGGGCCGTGGATCGCGGCCCGGTCGCCCAGAATCTGCTCCAGCGGTCCCTGGACCTGGGGACTCGGCCAGGCGCGCATGCTCCACCAGAACTGAGCCGCCAACTGGCGCAGCTCCTTGTTCGCGGCCTGCAGGCCGCCCCGGGCCGGAAAGGTGTGGCGGGCGATCAGCGGGGCCCGGTCCGTGGGTAATTGCAGCAACGCCAGGTCGGCCCCGGTCGCCGCGCAGCCCTGCTGGAGGATGAACTCGATCGCCTGCTTCCAGTTGGCCGGATCGGTCCGCCGCCCGGCGAAGCGGTGCATGAGCTCCTGCTGGTGGCGCAGACTGGTCAATTCCTTGGCCTGCCCGCCGAGCTGCTGGAGCAGGTCGCAGTGCTGGCCCATGAGCTGGGCCAGGCTCTGGAGCGTCGAACGCAGATGCGCCACCTGGCCGCTGGCCCGCGCTGTTCCTGGGGCCGCGCGACCGGCGTATTGGGGGTCGTGCCACGGACCGGCGCGGGCCGTCCGGTCGGATGCCTTGGACACGGGGTCTGCCTGGGAGGGTGTCACCCGGCCGATCAGGGCCACCGGGGAACCGATCCGTCCGCCCGGAGGTTCGACTTCAGCGAGCGGGCGAGCGGTGATCATGGCCACGATATCCTGGGCCGAGCAGACCGGCACGGCGAGCAGCGGTGGCCGGCTTCCGGCTGCGCTCCACAGCGCCCGTCGCTCGAGCAGCGCTTGCCGCGCCAGGGCCGACGCCCGGGACAACTCCGTCCCGCCCACGTCGGGCGGGGCCGAGAGGATCAGGGTGAGATCGGGTGCCCAGAGCTGCACGTGGGCCTCGAGCACGTGGGCCTGGTTGGCCAGGAGACTGAGCCAACCCGCATCCAGCAGCTCGCGCCGCGGCGAAAGGTGTTCGAGTTCGGGCATAGCGTTCGCGCGGCTCTCAGGCCCTGGATCGGTAAGCGGCTTCCGCCCGCGGCCGGGGCGCCAGAGCGCCCGCGGCCGCGGAGCAGAACGCCGGCGGGTTGGCGCAGGACGCCTTTCCCGCGGGAACGGGTGCTCCAGTCCGGGAGTGACCAGAGGTTCCCAAAAGGTGGCACCCACCGGATAGATCGGTGGGGTGGGCTGCTTCCCTGCGCCCGATTCTCAGCTCACCGTGCACGTTCCGGCTTTGGGGTTGGACGGATTCAGCCAGTCAAGTATCCTGCCTCCTCCGAGGGTCTTGGCAGGCTGACCGAGGGGCGCTGAAGTTCATGAGGATAGCCATGGGGATGGATCGGACCAGGGTGGACTGTGGGGCCGTACGCCGCCGGTCACGGGAAGGGTTGCGCCGCCCGGGGCGCGGCGTGCTCTGGGGTGCGCTCGTGTTGGCGATCGTACCGGCCGGGCAAGTGGCGGCGACATCCGAGCTCATAGAGCGTGTGATCGCGGTGGTGGACGATCAACCGATCCTGCAGAGCGAGCTGGAAGCGCAGATGGTCTTCGCCCTCCAAAGCATGAACATCCCGCCGAGCGACTCGACTCGGGTGAGGCAATTGCGCCATGACCTTCTCGAGCAGCAGATCGAGCAGCGGGTCATCTACCTGGAAGCGCAGCAGGAGGGCCTGCCCGTCGACGAAGGCGATGTCGACCAGCTCGTCGACGACGCGATCGCGCGCAATCGTCAGGAAGCGGGCACCGAGGAGGCCTTCCAAGCTCAATTGCGCCGCGAGGGCTTGACGGAAGAAGATCTGCGGGCGCGCTACCGCGAGCAGGCCCGCATGGAGATCACCGTCAGCCGGTTCATTCAGCGTGAGGTTCGCAGCCAGGAAGATGTCACCGCGGCCGAGGTACGCGCCTACTACGAAGAGCATCGCGCCGACCTGCCGCAACGCGAGAGCGGCATTCATCTCCAGCGCATCGTCTTCCAGGTCAAACCCGATGCGGGTCTCTACGAACGGGCCCGGGAACAGGCGGCGGATGTGGCCCAGCAGATCGCGCGCGGGTCGGTGAGCTTCGCCGACGCCGCCCGCCGCTGGTCGGACGACCCGAACGGTCGCACCGGGGGCGATCTGCAACGGGTCGCCCGCGGCGACTTCGTCGATCGCCTGGGTCAAGCGTTCGAGGACTCGCTCTTCGCCCTGACGCCGGGCGTGGTCAGCCGGCCGCTGCGCAGCCCGCTCGGCTATCACCTCGTGCTCGTGCAGGAGAAGGACCCCGCCGGCGCCTGGGTGCGGCCCAGCCACATCCTCTTCGGCGTCCCGATCGTGCAGGCCGATCGCGCCCGGGCTGAAGATCTGGCCGCAGAGATCTACGAACGCTTGCAGGCCGGCGGGTCGTTCATCGACCTGGCTCGCCAGTACTCGGACGATCCGCTGTCACGCGACCAGGGCGGCGACCTGGGATGGCTGCCGCTCTCCGCCCTGGGCGAGACGATCCGGGGCCCGATCGACGCGCTGGCGGTGGGTGAGACCAGCCGGCCCATCGCCACCGCGAGCGAAGTCCAGATCTTCCGCGTCGCGGGCCGCGAGTCGGAGCGCGAATTCGCCTTTGAGGAGATCCAGGAGGAGCTCACCGAACTGGTGCGCAACGCCAAGTTGGAGGAGCGCTATCGGACCTGGGTCGACGGCTTGAAGCAGAAGCACTACATCGAGAGGCGCGCCTGGGGCGAGTAAGGGATGCGGATCGATCAGGTGCTGCACTGGCTTTGCCTCGTCAAGAGCCGTTCGCAAGCCACCCGCGGGTGCCGCGAAGGACGCATTCTGGTGGGTGGCGAGCGCGTGCGACCCGCCCGGGAAGTCCACGCACGCGATGAGATCACGCTGCGCGGCCTGGTCGCCGGCCGGACGCGGGTCATTCGCATCGATCAGGTTCCGGAGCGCCAGCAGAGCCGTCAGGCTGCGGCGACGTTCTACACGGTGCTGCGTGAGGAGCACGGCGATGCGTTCGGCGAGCCCGGAGCGCCGACCGGTGGGACACCCCAGGGATGATTCACTTCGACCACGTCTGCATGACCTACCCCGGTCAGGGCGGCCGCTGGGCGCTGGATGACCTCTCGTTCAAGATCGAGCCGGGGGAGATGGTCTTCCTGCTCGGCGAGAGCGGCGCCGGCAAGTCGACCGTCCTGCGGATGATCACGCTGGAGGAGCGCCCGACCAGCGGCACGGTGCAGGTGGCCGACTTCGGCAGCGATTCGATTTCGCGCGCCGAGATTCCCCATCTGCGCCGCTGCTGCGGCATGGTCTTCCAGGATTTCCGCCTGATCCGCGACAAGACGATCTTCGAGAACCTGGCCTACTGCCTGCGCATGACCGGCACCTTGGAGCGCCAGGTCATCACCCGGGCGGTCTCGCGCGTGCTCAACGCCGTGGGCATCTACGGCAAGCGCAACAGCTTCCCCCACGAGCTCTCCGGCGGCGAGCAGCAGCGCGCCGCCGTGGGCCGGGCGCTCATCCATGAACCCCCGATCCTGTTGGCGGACGAGCCCACCGGCAACCTCGATGAGCAAACCGGCTTCGAGCTCATGCTGCTGCTCGAGCAGCTCCACCTGGTCGGCACGACGATCATCGTGGCGACCCACAATGTGGATTTCGCGTCGCGGTTCGCCACGCGGAAGCTGACCCTGCGCGAGGGGCGCCTCGTGGAGGACCTCTTCCTGCGGCCGCACGGAACGGAGATCTACTAGGCCCGTGAAGGCGCTCTGGTTCTTCATTCAGGAGGCCTGGTCCTCGCTGCAGCGGAATCTCTCCGCCAGCCTGGCGGCGGTCACCGCCATGGGCGCCGTGCTGTTCCTGCTCTCGCTGCTCATGCTGCTCAGCCACAACATCCTGCTGCTGGCGGGCCGCATGAGCGAGCGCAAGGGCGTCTCGGTGTTTCTCGACCAGGAGATCACGCCCGAACGCCGGTTGGAGCTCGAGCACCACTTCGCCGGTTTCGCGGAGGTGCACTCCGTGCGCCTGATCACGCGCGAGGAGGCGCTGCGGGACATGGAGCGCGAGTTGGAGGGCGAGGGCCTGCGGGAGGCGTTGGGGGAGAACCCGCTGCCCGATGTCTTCCTGCTCACGCCGAACCCGCAGGCCGACGATGTCACGACGTTGCGTCGCCTCGCGCGCGAGCTGGAGGCCTACGACGGGGTCGAGGACGTGTTGTTCGGGGAGCGGTGGGTGGAGGCGCTCGATCAAGGCCTGGCGATGGTCTACCGGGCCAATGCCATCACCGGCATCCTCGCCATCGTCGCCATCATGCTCGTGCTGGCCAACACCCTGCGCCTGATCGTGATCATGCGCGATGAACCGATCGCCATTCTGAAGATGATCGGCGCCACGGACGCCTTCGTCCGCTCACCGTTCGTCATCGCGGGTGTCATCTTGTGCCTGACCGGCGCCCTGCTGTCGCTCCTGCTCTTGTACGCCGGGTACCGGGCCAGCGGACAGCTCCTGCCCGGTCTGGTCTTTCTGCCGCCCTCCTCGATCTTGCTCTTCGTGGGCGGGGTGGGCCTGGTCGGCGTGGCGGGCAGCCTGGCCACGGTCGAGGTGTCCCTGCGCCAGCTCGAACGTCGGCGCGGGCGCCCGCGCCGCTAGGGGAGGCTGCGATGCGACCGGCGATGCTGATCCCGGCAGCAATCTGCTTGATCGCGCTCGGGCTCATCGCCCACCCGAGCGAGGCCGCGGGCGACACGGACAAGGTGATTCGCCAGCGGCAGGCCGAGCTGAACGACTTGAAGACCAAGATCGAGGATCGCAAGCGCCGGATCGCCAAGCTCCGCAGCCAGGGAGAAGACCTGGCCAAGATCCTGGCCGAGCTGGAGCGCCAGCGGGTGGTCACGACGCAGTACATCGGCGTGCTGGACGAACAGGCGACGGCGCTCGAGAACACGATCGTCAGTCGTCGCGGCGATCTCGAGCTCAAGAGCGCCGAGCTGGGCCGCACGCGCTCCGAGCTCGGGCAATCGCTTGTGCGCTACTACAAGCGCGGGCGCGTCGACGCGGCCGAGATGCTGATCTCTTCGAAGAGCTTCGGCGAGATCTTCGCCCGGTCGCACTACTGGATCCGCACGATCCGCAAGCTGCGCGAGCGGATCGGAGATGTGACCGAGCAGAGCGCCGAAATCGCCAGCGAGGTGGCGGACACTGAAGAACGCCGCCGGGCGGTCCTCGATCTGCGGCGTGAACGGGCCGAGCGCCTGCGCGAGCTCGAGCAGCAGGAGTCCCAGCGGCACCGCGATCGGCGGGAGCTGCAGCAGACGATCACCCGCTACGAGGCGCAGACGGCCGAGCTTCTGGCCTCGCAGGAGCGGATCGAGCAGCTGATCGCCGACGCGCGCCGGACGGCCGGCGCCGCCGGGGAAGGGCTGGCGGCCCTGCAAGGCCGACTGCCCTGGCCCGTGCAGGGCCGCGTCGTGGCTTCCTACGGCACCCAGGTCCATCCGCGCTACGGGACCCGCGTCCGCCAGAAGGGGGTGCAGATCGAGGCGGCCGCGGGCACGCCCATCCAGGCGGTGGCGCCCGGGAAGGTGGTGTTCGTGGGCTGGCTGGGGGGCTATGGTCAGACGGTGGTGTTGGATCACGGCCAGGACTACTTCACGCTCTACGCGCATGCCTCGGAGGTCCTGGTCGCCCAAGGCCAAGCGGTGGCGGCGGCCCAGACGATCGCGCGCGTGGGCAGCACCGAATCCCTGTACGGCGCAGGGGTCCATTTCGAGATCCGCCAGGGCAAGGAAGCGCGCGACCCGGCCCGCTGGCTACGCCGCCCGTGACGGCCAGGAGGAAGATGGACCTTTTTGGTCGCGAGGAGCGCCGCCCGCCCGGGCCGCAGGGCACCGTGCCGGTTCTGCTGGACCAGATCCGCCACCAAGAGACGGCCATCGCGGGGCTGCGGGAAGCCTGGCGCCGGGGCAAGATGCCCCACGCGGTGCTCCTGTGGGGGCCGGAGGGGGTCGGCCGGACGCGCACCGCCCACGGCCTGGCGCAGCTCCTGCTCTGCGAAGGGGAAGAGGCGCCCTGCGGCGCCTGCCCGGCGTGCCTGCGCGCGGTCCGCTTCACCCATCCCGACCTCATCGTCCTCGCCCCGGCCCTGCGCACCCGGGGTGAGGACGACCTTCACAAGCTGCTTGAGGCCTACGGGCAAGATCTCTATCATTGCTGGCGGATACCGCCGCAGGCCTCGATCGGGATCGAGCGGATTCGGGAGCTGAAGGCCGAGTCCTCGAAGGCGCGGGTGGAGAAGGGCAACCGGGTGGTGATCATCCGGGAGGCCGAGCAGATGACCCAGGAGGCGGCCCAGGCCGCCTTGAAGCTCATAGAGGAGCCCGGTGCAGGGACCTACCTGCTGATGACCTGCCGGGACCCGCAGCAGCTGCTCCCCACCATCGTCTCGCGCTGCCAGCGCCATCGACTTCGGCCCCTGCCGCGCGACTTCATCGCAGGCGTCCTGCGAGAGCGGGCAGCCCTGAGCCCCGAGGAGGCGCGCCTGGTGGCGTCGTTGGCCCACGGCAGCTTGGGCCGGGCGCTGACCCAGCACGAGGACGGCGTGGCTGCCCGGCGCGACCGGGCCGTCGAGTTGTTCGGCGAGCCCCTGGCGGATCCGGCCGCGGCGGCCTTGCGCGTCCAGGCGCTGGGGCGCGCCTGGGACGCTGAAACGGCAGTCGCGTTCGTGGACCTGATGATGGCATGGTACGAGGACCTGCTGCTGCTCGGGCAGGGTATTGCGGAACAGGCCGTCACCAACCTGGACCGACTCGATCGGTTGCACGCTCAGGTGGCGGCGATGCCGGTGCGTGAGATCAGGCGGCGCAGCGAGATCCTCGAGGAACTGCTCGAGGCGTTGCGCAGCAACGTCAATCTGGTGCTGGCCACTGAGGCGGCACTTCTGAAGCTGAACCGCCTGGTGCCCGACGCCGCGGACCCCTAGGTCCGTCAGGCGCGGCCCAGAGCAAGGTGGGAGCGATGAACGCGTTGCCGCCGGAAGCGAACGACCAAGCTGGCCGGGATGGTCCGGGGGAGCGGCCGCAGCCGTCCTGGGGAACCGGCCTGGATCGCCGTCAGGGGTCCGGAGCTGGGGAGGACCGTCGCCGATCGCGGCGCCGTTCTCGCCGCCGGTCACGGCCTTTCCCGCCTGCGGGCGACGGCCAGGCCCCCGTCGAGCACGGCCGCCAGGCAGAGCTCGCGGACCGGCCGCCGGCCGAGGACGGGCTCGATGCGGATTCCCCGGCGCCGGCCGATGGGCTGACCGAGCCCGGCGCGACGGCCGACCCGGTTACGGAGGCGGCTGACACCGTCGTGCCGGGCCACGACGGGCGGCTCGTGCACGTCGCTTTTCGCGGTGGCCGGGTGGAAGCCTTCCTCAACCCCAAGAGCATTGAGCTGCGCGATGGCGACCAGGTGATCGTGGAGGCGGAACGGGGGATCGACCTGGGGCGCATCGTCGCCTGTCAGGCGCCCGACCTGAAGCGCCGCAAGAACCAGGCCCTGCACGCGGTCGTCCGGCCCGCCACCGCGGACGAGATCCAGCGACTGGAGACGATCGTGGCGGAGGACCGCGAGGCGCTGGAGATCTGCCGTGGTCGCGCGGCGCGGTTCCGGCTGAAGATGAAGGTCATCGACGCCGAGACGCAGTTCGACGGCAACCGCGTGACGTTCTATTTCACCGCTGATCACCGGGTCGACTTTCGCGAGCTGGTACGCGACCTGGCGAGCATCTTCCGCACGCGCATCGAGCTGCGCCAGGTGGGCGCTCGCGACGCTGCCCGGCGTTGTGATGGAATGGGCCTCTGCGGGCGGCCGCTGTGCTGCAACAGCTTCCTGCGGGAGTTCGAGCCGGTGACGCTCAAGATGGCCAAGGAACAGAGCCTCTCGCTCAACCCGGCCAAGATCTCCGGCAACTGCGGCCGCCTCATGTGCTGCCTGACCTATGAATGCGCCGCCTACCAGCAGGCGAACCGCCGCGCCCCCAGGCTGGGATCGCGCTGGGTCATGGGCGGGCAGGTGGTGACCGTCCGGGCGCGCGACGTCGGCAATGACCGCGTGTTCGTCGAAGACGATGCCGGCAAGACCCAGGCGGTCGACCTCGACGCCTTTGGCGGCGCGACCCAGGCGGACGGCCCGCGGGAGGCGGCCCTCGAGTCGGCCCACAACGGCGTGGGTGAGGAAGATCCCGGGCCAAGCTGATGATCGATACGCACGCCCACCTGCACTTGCCCCCCTTCGACCCCGACCGCGAGCGGGTGCTCGCCCGCGACTTCGCCATGGGCGTGACCGGCATCGTCGAAGTGTGCATCACCCCGGAGCGCTGGCCGATCGTGGAGCGTCTCGCCCGGGCCGATCCGCGCGTCGTCGCCACGGTGGGCATCCATCCCCACGAAGCCGCCCGCACCACACCGGCCGACCTCGCCGCCCTCGAGCCCCACTTCGAGCAGCCGTTCGTGGTGGCGATCGGGGAGACCGGCCTCGACACCTATCGAGACTACGCGCCGTTGGCGGCGCAAGAGCGGCTCTTCGCGACCCAGGTGGCCGCGGCACGGGCGACCGGGCTGCCGCTGGTGATCCACTGCCGCGCCGCGTTCTCCGAAGTCTTCGAGATTCTGGACCGTGAGGGGCGCGGCCAGGTGCGCGGCGTGTTCCACTGCTTCTCGGGCACCTTGGCGGAGGTGCGCGAGGTGTTGGCGCGCGGCTTCCACATCGGGCTGGCGGGGGCGGTGACCTACGATACACCGCGCTGGGGTCCGCTCTTGCGTCAGGTGCCCTTGGAGGCGGTGCTGCTCGAGACCGATTGTCCCTATCTGAAGCCCGACCCGGATCGCGGCGGCCGCAACGAGCCGGCCTGGGTGCTGCGCACCGCCGAGGTGGTGGCGTCACTCATGGGGCTCGCCACCGACGAGCTCATCGGCGCAGCGGACCGCAACGCCGAGGAGCTCTTGGCCGTTCATTTCCCCGCGGGGGCGCGCGCTGGCGGGGTCGCGCCATGACCGAGCGCGAATGGCTGCGGCAACACGGGGTCCAGCCCCGGCGCGGGTGGGGGCAGTGCTTCCTGATCAATCCGCGCATTCCCGAGCGGCTCATGTCGGCCTGGAATCTCGCAGCGGGCACGGGTGTACTGGAGATCGGCGCCGGCGCCGGCGCCCTGACGCTTCCGCTGCTCGCGCGCGGACTGACGGTCGTGGCGGTGGAGCGCGACCTGCGGCTCTGCGAGCTCTTGCGCGAGCGGGCGTCCGGCGCCGGTGGGGCGGGGACGCTGCGCATCGTCGGGCAGGATGTGCGCGAGTTCGAGCCGGAATCGATCTTGCAGGGGGCAGCGGATTGGCCGCAGCGCTGGGTCGCCGTAGGCAACTTGCCCTATGCGCTCACCTCGCCGATCCTCGCGTGGACGGTGCGCCACCGCGCGTCCTTCGCGTGGGCCGCCTTCATGATGCAGCGCGAAGTTGCGGCGCGTCTGCTGGCCCGGCCGGGCGGCCGGGCCTACGGTTCGCTGACCGTGTGGATCGACTATCACTTCCGCGTCGAGAAGGAAATCGCTGTGGGTGCCGCCAACTTCTGGCCGATGCCGAAAGTGGAGTCGGCGGTGGTGCGTCTGTGCCCGCATGGTGAGCCGCCCGTGGAGGTGCCCTCGGCGGCGCGGCTCGAGCGCGTGGTGCGGGCGGCCTTCTCGCACCGGCGCAAGATGCTCGGCGGGTCGCTGGCGATGGGACTGGCGGCCGAGCGCAGCGGGATCGAGGCAGCGCTGCGGGAGGCGGGCATCGATCCCCGCCGCCGCGCTGAGTCTTGCACCCTGGAGGAGTTTGCGGCCTTGACCCGCCGGCTGGCCTCGGCGGGTATCCTGTCGGGCGAGGAACCCAAGAGGGAGGCGGTATGAGAGAAGCCGGGATGATCGGCATCGTGCTGGCCGGCGGGCTGGGCACGCGGCTCCACCCGCTCACCAAAGTCACCAACAAGCACTTGCTGCCCGTCCTCGACCAGCCGATGATCTACTACCCGATCATGACCCTCGTGCAGGCCGGCGTCCGCGACATCTTGCTGGTCACGGGCGGCAACAACGCCGGCGATTTCCTGAGGCTGCTCGGCAACGGCCGCGAGTTCGGGTTGAGCCACCTGGACTACGTCTACCAGGAGGGCGAGGGTGGCATCGCCGCCGCGCTCTCACTGGCCCGCTACTATGCCGAGAATCGGCGCATGGTGGTCGTCCTGGGGGACAACATCATCGAGGACGACATCACGCCCTTCGTGGAGTCCTACCGCCGGCAGGAACGGGGCGCCAAGATCCTGCTCAAGGAGGTGCCCGACCCCCAGCGCTTCGGCGTGGCGGAGCTGGCGGGTGACCGTGTCGTGCGGATCGAGGAGAAGCCCCGCCAGCCCAAATCCGACTATGCCGTGACCGGCATCTACATGTACGATGCCCGAGTTTTCTCGATCATCGATGGGCTCGCCCCGTCGGGCCGCAACGAGCTCGAGATCACGGATGTCAACAACGACTACATCGAGCGCGGCGAGATGAGCTTCGACTTCCTCCCGGGTTGGTGGACCGACGCCGGCACATTTGAGTCGCTGCTGCGGGCCACGCTGTTGACCGCGCGGCGCAAGGAAGGGTCGCTCGAGCGCTGGCGCAGCGTATTGGGGGAGTGAAGCGGGGCATCCAGGCCGGGATCGATCATGGCGCGATGGCGGAAAGATAGGCGTTGGCTGGCGGTGGCCGTCCTGGGCCTGATGCTGGGCAGCCCGGCCGCACGGGCGCAAGGAGCCCCGGGCCAGGAGGCGTCGCTGCTGGACCGCTACCGCATCCACCCCGTCTATGACACCGGCTACGAGGTGAACCGCGAACAGCGAACCTGGAAGCAGAAGCTCGCGCTCGATCGCTCCATCCTCCGGGCCGACTTCAAGGGCCAGGCCGATCTCCTGAAGCGTAAGGACAAGCGGCGCAACGATCTCGAACAGACGCAGCGCAAGCTGAACCTCAACGCTGAGCGTCGCTACAAGCTGCTGCGCCTCTACACCCGCGGGACGATGGACCGTGACCGCGTGGACCAGACGATCTCGAGCCGCCACATCGGCCGCGACAACCTCACCGTGGGCGCCGAGGCGACCCTCTTCTCCCGCGGCTCCAGCTGGATCAAATTCAAGGCCGACGGCGGCCTGATCAGCACCGAGGAGATCAACATCCGCCGGCGCAGCGAGGGCTACATCGCCGATTCGACCAACGCCTCCGGCTTGCGGGGCGGCTCGGCCTTGTCGACCTCGTTCACGCGTGGGAAGGACCTCAAGTTTTCGGGCGATGTCGCCTTCGAGGGGGCGCGCAAGGAGTCGAAGTCCATTCATGCCGAAACGGGGCTGACCTCGTTGGAGACCAGGCAGTCGGCCACCGATCGCGACGAGCAGATTACCTATACCTACACGGGGGAGTGGACTCGCTTCGAGGAGGCCAAGGTCCAGACCCGCGGTTCCTTCGCGGACGGCTCCTCCCAGTACTACCAGGCCAGTCAGCAGGGTCAGGAGACCAAGGTCACGGAGCGCCGCGACTTCAGCCTGCTGGTCGATGGCACCATCACGCCCACGCTGCACTACAACCTGAACATGTCCCACAAGCTCAGCCTGCTCGACTACAAGCTCGACCAGCGCGATCGTCGCACGCGCGACTCCGATCTCCAGGTGGAGGCCGGCTATACGATCGCGCGCGTGCCGATCCTCTCGGGCAGCGAGGTCCTCTGGGCCTTCTCGGTCGGCGAAGGCGACGTCGAGGTCCAGACCGGCAACGACTATCGCAGCGAGCGGGCGCAGATGAGCGGCGAGGTGAACCGGCCGCTGGGGTCCCGCTTCGCGGTCACGGCCCGGGGCGAGATCCAGTTGACCCAGGACTTCTACGACGATCCGGTCCTGGACCAGGACGTGTTCATCGAGCGCTTCAACGTGAGCGGGCGCTACACGCCCTCCGACCGCTTCCGCAGCACGGTCAACTACCGAATCGATTCCCGTGAGACGATCCTGATCTCATCCGATGTCTCGGCCGGCAATCAGATCCAGGAGGACTACGCCATCGTGGCCGACTACACGGCCCAGCTGCCGGCGGGCATCCAGGCCAAGCAGTCGTTCCAGGTCCAGGCCTCCTACCAGAGCTTCGTCTATACGCAGGAGAAGAACTCGCTGGCCCGGACGAATCGGGTGGTCACCTCCCTGGACGTGCCCTTCTGGACCCGGACGTTGCTCCAATTCCGCCACGATTTCCTCAAGACCGACAGCGGCGCCTACATCTATGCGTCCTCGGGCGGCGGGCGGGCCTATGCGCGGGGAGTCGAGCGGCTGCAGCAGAAGCTCCAGGTCACGGTCAAGCACAACCTGACGCGGGAGATCTACGTCAAGGTCGACGAGCGCTACGAGGTCACCTATAGCGAAACGGTGGCCACGCAGGCGCAGAGCCGGATGGACAAGCTGAACTTTACGTGGGAATTCGGGTTCCAGAAGCAGTTCCCCAGCGGGTTCAAGGTCGCCGCCGTCGCGGCGCGCACCGCCAGCACGCAGGAGGACTCCTACTGGAACATCCGGGCCGATGCGGGGATGAAGTTCTGATGAAGCCACAGCCATACACCCACCCAGGCAAGATGCGGGCGCGAGCGGCGGCCGCCGCCGCGCTGGCGATCGCGACGGCCTTGGCGGGTGGTTGCCTGTTCCAGCCCCGGGACGCGGGCGATCCCGGCGAAGCGCCGCCCATCGATTTCGTTCAACCGACCTCGCCGGAGATCGTGCTCACCAACGTCAAGAACGCCCTCGAGGCCCGCTACATTCCCTTCTATCAGCAGAGCTACTCCAAGGGGCAGATCGAGATGGAGATGGACCCGGGCGAAGCCGGAGCGCTCGGGATCGGGGAGAACCCCTTCCCGACCTGGACGCCCGAGTCCGAAGCCCGGCGCATGCGCTCGGTCTTGAACAGCATGAGCGCCGAGACCGAGCTCGAGGTGATCTGGGTCGACTTCGAGAACGTTGCGGACAAGTGGCGCACCGTGGGGGATGAGGAGTACTACGAGGGGCTGGAGTACCGCCTGGTCTTCGTGGAAGGGGTCAAGCGCGTGGTCTACGAAGGCCGCGTCGACCTCTACCTCAAGCAAGAGGGGAGCCAGTACTCGATTTGGAAGTGGATCGACACCCAGCAGAGCCAGGAATACCACACCTGGTGCTACTTGCGCCTGTACCAGGAGTGGGACCACGCTTTCCAGGGCTGATCCGGTCGCGCCAGGCGGACTGGGCGTGCAATTGTATTCAGGATAATGAGTTCCGGCTTGCGGCTCAGTGATCGCGGCGGGGGGGTGCCCGCGGCGCCAGGCCCGCGGTATAATGGCTGGTGGCTGGGGGTGCCCACGGCTTGCGGCCTGCTGGCGGAGATCAGAACCGCCCCGGCCTTTCCTGGCGGAAACTTGCCAGCTAAGGCCTGGGTACACCACCGGCGGATAGAGGCTCGGGCCATCTCAGTCGATAGAACCGGGTAGGATCCGTTAGGATTCTCCGGGAGCAACTCGAAGCCAGCCCGCGCCGAGGCACCTCGCGAGCCAAGGAGATCCTGTATGCGTAGACCGATTAGGCTTCTGACTCTGGCGGCCCTCTCGGTGGTGGCGATGGCCGCCCTGAGTGGGTGCCCCTTCTCGACGAAGCCCGAGCCGCCGGACCCGGTGGACCCGGTGACCTACCTACCCCGAACCTCGGCCGAGAACCTGCTCGCGAACCTGAAGACGGCCTACGAGGAGCGGCAGACGGCGCCCTATGAGAGCCTCCTGGCGACGGACTTCGAGTTCTATTTCGCGGAGCAGGATATTCAGATCGCCACGAAGTACACCCGCGATGACGAGATCGAGGTCCACCGGAACATGTGCAACTCCTCCGATGTCGATTACGTCCGGCTAGAATTCACGCTGGGCGAGCTGCTTCCCGACCCGACCCACGCCGATCCGAAGTACCCGGACCGGAACCTGTGGACGCTCACCGCCACGAATGTTGACCTGGAGCTGCGCCGGAGAGAAGGTGGGGACGTGAAGACCTACCAGTTGGACGACGGCATCCAGAAGTTCTGGTTCCGCGAGGAAGCCTGGACCGATCCCAAGAACGGCGGCAAGGTCTGGACGATCGTGCAGTGGAATGAGTTGAGCGAGCCATAGCCGCAGCTGAATCATCGCCGGCGGATCGCAGGGAGTGAGGGGCGGGCGATGGGCCGACAGCGCAGAGCGAAGAGCACGAAGGGTGCGCCGCCGATCAGGCTCGCACCCCTTCTTGTTTGTTTCCTGGCAGGCAGCGTGCTCACCGTGCTCGGGCTGTGGCACTGGGGTGTGCTGGGACCGCAAGCGCCGCTCGAGATCCCGCCGGCGCCCGGGGCTCCTGAGGCAGCGGGGCTCTCACGCCGCGAAGCTCTGGAGCGCCTCCTGACGCCTGCGGCCCGCTGGAGCCAGCGCGACCTGGAGCGCCCCATGGTCTGGACCGGCACACTCGAGCCCGCCGAGAGCGTCGTGCAGTGGAACGCCAGGATCTCGGCCGGTGTCGAGTCCCTGGGCCTCGAGATCCTGGAAGGCCGCGAGGAGATCCTGACCCGCCCCCGGGGCCGGCCGCTGACCCGGCTTACCCTCGTGGTCGGCGATGCGGGTGAGGTCCTGGCCACGCTCGTCGTCGAGGCGGTCCGTTCGCCCTCGCTGCCACCCGCCTTCTAGCCCGTTGGTCAGAGTCGGCCTCCAGAATGCGGTTGACCTGCTGGCGCGGGGTCGGATACTATCCATAGTCTCTGTTCTTGCTGGACGTTATGTGGGGCGGAGGAACTAAGCATGGGTGGTAACTTCCGGTGGAAGCTCATCAGCCTGGTTGTCTTGCTGGGGCTGTCCATCTACGCGCTCTACCCGACCGTGCGCTACTACTCGCTGAGCCCGGCTCAGCGCGAGGCGCTCCCGGAGGAGCAGCTCACCAAGTTGCGCGGCAACGCCCTGAACCTGGGGCTCGATCTGCAGGGCGGGATGCACCTGGTGCTGGAGCTCGACCGCACGGGCCTGACCGATGCCGAGGTGCCCGACGCGATGGACCGGGCGATCCAGATCCTGCGCAACCGGGTGGACCGGTTCGGCGTGGCCGAGCCGACGATCCAGCCGCAGGGTGAGGACCGGATCCTCGTGGAGCTGCCCGGGCTGCTCGATCGGGATCGGGCCATCAACCTGATTGGCCAGACGGCGCTGCTCGAGTTCAAGCTGGTCAAGCCGGAAGCGGAAGCCAAGCGCGTCCTCGAGCGGCTCGATCGCGCGCTCGCCCGGACCGGGGCCATCGACGAGGCGGACTCCGACTTCGTCGGCGCCCAGCCGCTGCTCACCCTCATGCCCTTCTGGCCTGAAATGCCGTTTGGCGGCGGCGGCTTCTTCATGGAATCGGACGTGGCCGAGGTGCAGCGGATGCTCTCGTCCGTGCGCGTCGACTCGATCCTGCCGATCGACACCCAGCTCATCTGGGGCAAGACCACGGAGTCCTACCAGGGCTACGTGGGTCGCGTACTCTACGTCACCGATCAGCGGGCGCAGATGGATGGCTCGGGCATCGCCAACGCCGTGCGCCGCATCGGCCTCGACGCCACGCGGCCGAACGCGGCCGGGGTGAGCATGACGCTCAACGCCGCCGGCACGCGTCAGTTCCGCCGCGTGACCGCCCAGAACGTGAACCGCAATCTTGCCATCGTGCTCGATGACCGGGTGGCCTCGGCGCCCAACATCCGCGAGCGCATCCCGACGGGCCGGGCGCAGATCACCGGGTCCTTCACCGATCAGGAGGCCCGGGACCTGGCCATCGTGCTGCAAGCCGGTGCGCTGCCCGCCCCGATCAACATCATCCAGGAGATGACCGTTGGGCCTTCGTTGGGGGCGGACTCGATTCGGCAGGGCACGCGCGCGGCCCTGGTGGCAATCGGCCTGGTCGTGGTCTTCATGCTGGTCTGGTACCGGGCCAGCGGCATCGTGGCCATCATCGCGCTCACACTCAATATGCTCTTCATCTTCGCCGCGCTGGCGGGGATGCGCGGCACCCTGACGCTGCCCGGCATCGCGGGCATGGTGCTGACCGTGGGCATGGCGGTGGATGCCAACGTCCTCATCTTCGAGCGCATCCGCGAAGAGCTGCTGACGGGCAAGAAGGTCCGCAGTTCGATCGAGGCCGGCTATGCTCGGGCCTTCACGGCCATCCTGGACTCCAACGTCACCACCCTGATCAGCTCCGGTGTTCTCTGGTGGATCGCCACCGGCCCCATCCAGGGATTTGCCACCACGCTGTTCATCGGGATTCTGGCGAACCTGTACACGGCCGTGCTGATCACGCGAATGATTTTCGATGTGGTCACGGGCAATCGGACGATGGAGAAGCTGTCGATCTAGCGCGGGGGGCTGACCCGAAGGGGAGCCGCAGCGCCAGGGGGAATCGCAGACGATGTTCACGATCTTCGCCGACACCCATATCAATTTCATGTCGAAGCGACGCCTGTTCTATGGCGTTTCGATCGCCGCCATCCTGATCGGGGTCGTCTCGATCATCGCCCACGGCGGGTTGCGGATGGGCATCGACTTCGCCGGCGGCCGCCTGATCGAGCTGCGCTTGAGCGAGCGCCTGTCGGTCCAGGAGGTGCGCAGCCTGGCCGGCCAGGCTGGCTTCCCAACCGCCGAGATCCAGGCCGTCCGGGAATCGAACGACGTGCTGATTCGCATTCCCCTCGATCCTGCGGATGAGACGCAGGGGGTGTCGGTGTCGGACCGGCTGCGCACGGCGATCACGAGCCAGCACCCGGGCCTCACGGCCGAGCTGCTGCGCGAGGAATCGATCGGCGCCAAGATTGGAGGCGAGATTGCCCGGCAGGCCTTCTGGGCGATTCTCATCTCCCTGGGTCTGCTGCTCATCTACATCGGCTTCCGCTTCGAGCCCCGCTTCGCCCTGGGGGCCGTCATCGCGGTGGCGCACGATGTCTTCTTCATCCTGGCGTACTTCTCGATCTTCAACAAAGAGATCACGATGCCGGTGGTCGCGGCGCTGCTGACGGTGGCCGGTTACTCGATCAACGACACGATCGTGGTCTTCGACCGCGTGCGCGAGCAGCTCGTGCGCCTGCGGCGCGAGCCGTTCGAACGGGTGCTGGATATCTCCATCAACCAGACGCTTTCGCGCACGATCATCACCGGGACGACAACGCTGTTGGCCTCGCTGTCGCTGGCGATCTGGGGCGGCGAGGTGATCCACGATTTCGCCGTGGCCATGAGCGTGGGGATCATCGTGGGCACCTACTCGTCGATCTTCGTCGCGACCGCGCTGGCGCTGGAACTGCGCCACGCCGCGGAGGCCAAGGCCAAGGCCTAGCCGCCGGAGCAGGGGCCGGAACCCCCAGGTTCTTGGAGTGTTCGAGGTTGCGCGAGCAGCAGCCTGGGGGCCGTCTGCGAACGCGGTCGGCCATTCCCCCCTGAGGAGCCGGAGGTCGGGCCACCCATGAAAGCGCGCAGCTTGAGCATCCTGGTGGGCGCGGCAGCGCTGCTGGCCTTATTGGCCGTCGCCCCTCTGGCCCAGGCGCCGCCGGTTATGCCGGGCGTGGCGCTGGCGCGCCTGAAGTACGGCGGAGGGGGGGACTGGTACGGCAACCCCACCTCGCTGCCGAACCTGGCCCGCGCCCTCGAGGAGCGCACCACCATCCCGATCAGCCGCCGCCAGGAGGTTCGGGTGGCGCTGCTGGATGAGGAACTCTTCGCTCACCCGCTCGTCTATATGAACGGGCATGGCCAGGTCAAACTCACTGAAGCCGAGGCGGCCCGGCTGCGGCAGTATCTGCTCCAGGGCGGCTTCCTGTGGGCCGACGACAACTACGGAATGGACGAGAGCTTCCGGCAGATGATGCGCCAGGTTCTTCCGGACCGCCCCCTGGTGGAGCTGCCGTTCGACCATCCCATCTATCACGCGTTGTACGACTTCGCCAGCGGGCCGCCGAAGATCCATGAGCACGATGGCAAGCCCCCGCAGGGTTTCGGCATCTTCGACCGGGGTCGGCTGGTCTGTTTCTACACGTACGAGTCGGACATCGGCGACGGCCTCGAGGACCCCGACGTGCACAAGGATCCGCCTGAGAAGCGCGAGGCGGCGTTGCGGATGGCGATCAACGTCGTCGTCTACGCGCTGACGGGTGAGGCGGCCACCCAACGGCTGGACGCACCCGGCCGCGGGCAGCTGCCCACGGACCCCGCCGGCGGACAAAACTCCCCCCGGGGAGATGGGTTGCCATGACCTCAGGCGCTGCGACATTCGCCACCCGATTGCGCCGGGCCGCCGCGGCCCGGCGGGCGCGCGTGGCCCTGGAGGCAGGGGTGCGCTGGATAGGCATCCTGTTGCCCGGGCTGGCCGTGCTCCTGCTCGTGGCCTTGCTGCTGCCCCCAACCCGAACCTGGTCGGCGATCATGGCGGCGGCAGCCGCAGTGTGGGCCGCGGGCACCTTCGGTGCGCGGGTGCTGGCGTCGGTGGTGCGGCCGTTGGGGGTCGATCGCTATGCGCTCTGGCTCGAGGGCGCTGCGGGGCTGCCGCGCAATGAGCTGATCAACGCCCTGCAACTCGAGCGCGATCGGGCGCAGTGGCAGGGCGACCCGATCTCGGGCACGCTGGTCGAGCGCACGCTGCAGCGGGGGCGGGAGACCCTGGACCACCTGCCGCTCGGCCGGCTGCACGCCACGGGCAAGCTCGTCCCGCCCCTGGCGTGGGGTGGGGCCGGCGTGCTCGTTCTGCTGGCCGTCTGGTGGGTCGCGCCGGTGCGTTTCGCCGATGCAGCGCGGCTCTTCCTCGCCGCCGGCGGCCCGGGCGTGGTGCCGGTGGTGAATCTCACCGTCAGCCCCGGGGATCTCACGGTGGAGCGGGGGGCGTCCGTCACCATCGAAGCCGAGGTCGGCGGCCGTCGCCGACCGAGCCAGATCGACCTCGAGATGCGCTCGCCGGAAGGGGCGTGGACCCGCGTGGCCATGACCCGCGACCCTGCGCCCCAGCCGGCGTCCGAGACCGATCGCTACGCCTTCTTGGCCAGCGCTCTGAAGGGCGACCTCGAATACCGGGTGCGTGCGCGCTGGGCGAGCAGCCCGGAGTATCGCCTGCGGGTGCTGGAGCCGTTGCAGGCGCTCGGGTATCGCAAGCTCTACGAGCCACCCGCCTACACGAGGCTCCCCGCGCAGCGCCAGGTCTCGGCCAGCGCCGATCTGGCGGCGCTCGAGGGCACGCGGGTGACGCTCGAGGTCCGCCTGCGGCGCATGGGGCTCACGGGCCGAATCCTGCTGGGGCCGGCCGACAACGTGCGCGAGTTGCCGCTGGAAGTCGCCGGCGCGGACGCCTTGGGGTGCTCCTGGGTGCTCGACCGCGACGAGCCCTTTCAGGTGGAGCTGCGCGATCCGGTCGAGCATGAGGTCTGGCGTTCGGAGGCCTTCACCATCGAGGTCGCGTCCGATCTCGAGCCGGCCGTGCGCCTGCTGTCACCGGGGCCGCAGATCACCATGCCGCCCGACATGCGGGTCACCCTGGGCATCGACTGCGTGGACGACTTTGGCCTCAGCGAGCTGGCCCTGATCTACGGGCGGGCCGAGGACGATCCCACCCGCCTGCGGCTGGCCTCCTGGGATGACCGCAAGGAAGCGCGGGTGACCTACACCTGGGACCTGACGACGATCACGATCCTGCCGGGACAGGACCTGCATTACTACGTCCAGGTGCTCGACAACGACCCCATCCACGGGCCCAAGGCCGGTCAGACCGAGCTCTTCACGATCCGCTTTCCGACGATGGCCGAGATGTACGCCTCCGCGGAGCAGCAGCGCCAGGAAGAGACGATCAGCCTCGAAGAGGCGCTGCAAACGCAGGAGGACCTGAGCAAGAGGCTGAAGCAAGTGGCGCAGGAGATGCTGCGGGAGGACAAGATTTCCTGGGAGCGCCAGCAGCAGATCCAGGACCTGCTCGAGCGCCAGGATGCGCTCACCCAGAAGGTCGAGCAGGTGCAGCAGTCGCTCGAGGCCTCGCGGCAGCGCATGGAGATGCAGAACCTCTTCTCGCTGGAGATGATCGACAAGGTCCGCGAGATCCAGCAGCTCGCCAGTCAGATCCAGAGCGAGGAGTTCCAGCGCCAGATGCAGCGCATGCGCCAGGCGCTCGAGCGCATGGACCGGGCCGAGCTGCAGAAGGCGATGGACCAGTTGAAGGTCACCCAGGAGGAGATCACCCGGGCGCTCGATCGCACGCTCGGCATGCTGCGCCAGTTGATGGCCGAGGAGAAGCTCGATCGGCTGCTGCAGAAGATGGAAGAGCTGGCCACCCGCCAGGAGATGGTGAACGAACAGCTCGCCCTGCACGAGCAGCTCCGCGATGCGACCGATCCCCGTGAGCGGTCCGAGAGCGAGCAGAGCCAGGGCGACCAGCAGCCGGGCGAGCGGCCCGCGGGCGACCGCCCGCCGGCAGAACAGCCCCCGGCGCCCGAGAATCGGCCGCTGAGTCCGCAAGAGGCGGCCGATCTGGCCGCCCAGCAGGAGCAGCTCCGCCAGGAGCTCGCCGAGTTGCGTGAACAGATCGAGGCGCTGCGCAAGGAGAACGAGCAGGCGCTCAAGGAGTTCGCCGAGGCGCTCAAGGAGCAGATGAAGAGCGGTGAGGGCCAGCAAGCTCAAGAGGACATGCGCCAGGCTCAGCAGGCGATGGAGCAGCAGAGCCGGGAGATGGCCCTGAAGTTCGGGCGCAAGGCCCACCAGAACCTGCAGGCCATGGCCTCCAAGATGTCGAGCCTGAAGCAGGAGATCGACATCGAGAAGCAGATGCGCCTCGCGCGCTCGCTCTACAACATCGCCAACCGCATGGTGGGCGCATCGGTCGAGCAGGAAGGGCTGCTCGAGGAGGCGGAGCACATGGGACCGCGCGAGCTGGCCGTGCACCAACAGGAGCTGCACGACGAGGTCCGCGTGGTGCGCGATTCCCTCCAGGCGGTGGCGCGCGAGACGCCGGTGCTGACCCCCGCGCACCTGCGCTCCGTCGACAAGGTGCTCTACGAGATCTCGCAGGCCCGCGACCAACTCGTGGCCGGGCGGCGCCACTCGGCGGTGGCGATGGCCGGCGAATCGGGCCGGACGCTCAACGCGGCGGTCAAGGCCTTGCTCGAGGCGGCCAATCAGGCCCAGTCCAGCTGTGCCTCGAGTTGCCCGAGCCCCTTCAACAAGATGCAGAGCCTGACCGGCCAGCAGAGCGAGTTGAACGAACAGACGCGCCAGCTCATGGGTGCGTGCGACACCCCTCGGTCCCAGATGGCACAGGGTGAGGCCCTGATGCGCCTGGCTGCCCGCCAGGAGATGATCCGCAAGGGGATGGAAGAGGTGCGCGAGGAAATCCAGGCCTCGGGCAACGCGATGAACGAGCTGGGCGAGGCGGTCCAGGAGATGGAAGAGGTCGTCCGCGAGATGCGCAATCGCCGGGCCGATCCGCGCCTGGTGGAAAGGCAGGAGCAGATCCTGAGTCGGCTGCTGAGCGCGCAACGCAGCATCCGCAAGCGCGAGGAGAGCGAGGAGCGGCTCTCGCGCACCGGCGTCGATCCCGAGGGCCTGCTCAGTCCGGGTCCCGTCGACATGGGCGAAAGCCGCCAGGAGGCCCTGCAGCGGGCCATGCTGCGCGGCTCGCAGGATCCGGTGCCGGCCGAGTATCGGCGCCTGGTCGAGCACTACCTGCGCTCGCTGCTGGGGAGGCCGCGCTGATGCCGCCCCGCGTGGAAACCCGTCCGACGGTGCCGCCCTCATGGCGGCTGGTCCGGAGGCCTCGGGCGGCGCTCGTGGTGGCGCTGCTGGTCTGGTCCGCCGGACTGCCCGCCGGGGGCCAGCGACCGCTGCAAGAACGGCAGCCGCCAACGCCGCAGCAGCAACAACCCCCGCGTCCAGCGCCCCGCCCGCCGCGCTCGTCCCAGCCGCTGGGGCGCGAGCAGCCGCGCCTGGAGATCGAGCGCGCGCTCATGGATGCGCGCCAGCTGCTGGCCGCGGGTCGGGCCACGCAAGCCATCGCGCAGCTCGAGCGCCTGCACGCGCGCCATCCGCGCGATCTGCGCGTCATCATGGCCTTGGCCGATGCCTACGCTCGCGGCAATGAGCCCCTGAAGGCGGCCGACATGCTGCAGGGAGAGATCGAGCACGCGGGCGCGCAAGAGCCCGACCTGTGGGCCCGCTTGGCCATGGCCTATCAGCTGGCGGGCCGCGGTGCCGACGCGACCGAGACGCTGCTGGCCGCCTTGAAGCTCCAACCCGACTGGCTGGGCCGGCTGCGGGACCAGTTCGAGATCGCGATCACCGACAGCGCCGCGGGGCCGGCCGCTCTCGAGCGCCTGCGCGACCGCGCGGGAGGCCGGGACGTTCCCGCGGTCTGGCGCGAGGCGCTGGCGCATGTGCTGGTGGTGACCGGCAGGTTCGAGGAAGCGGTGGGGCTCGTGGCCGGTCTGGATCGCGAGAGGGGGGCCCGTGGCCGCAGACTCGCGGAGCTGGCCCAGACCGTGGCCCGCCGGGGCGATCCAGCGGTGGCCCTGGCGGCCTTCGATTCGTTGCTGGCCCTCGCGCCCGATCCGGGCACGGCGGAGGAGGCGTGGTACGAGCGCGGCCGCTTGTTGGAGCGTCTGGGGCGCCCGCATGAGGCGGTGGCCGCCTACGAGTCGCAGCAGCGTGAATTCCCGCGCGGTCCCCTGGCGGTGCAGGCCCGCCTGAGGGCCGCTGCCGTGCGTCGCGGTCCGCTCCACGACGTCGCCGGCGCCCGCGCGATCTACCGGCAGCTTCTGGCCGAAGCCGCACCCGGCAGTCGGAGCCGCAACGTCAAGGCGATCCGCGAGGAGGTGCTGCTGGGCCTGGGGGAGTGCGCCCTCGCGGCGGGTGCGTTCCCGGAGGCGGAGAGCACCTTCGCGGTGCTGGAGAACGAGGCGGTGCAGACGTCGGCGAAGGAGCGCGCCGCCTTCGAGCGCGCCGAGCTACTCTTCTACTCCGGCCGCTTCGCCGATGCCGAGGAGGCCTACTACCTGCTGACCGACCACTATCCGGCTGGCCGGTGGGTCAACGACGCCCTGGGCCGCGCCCTCTTGCTGGGAGAATTCGGTGCCACGGCCGGGGCGGCCCTCGAAGCGTACGCGGGCGTGCTCTATCGCCAGCGGGTGGGGGCGTCCGAGGATGCCCTGCGGCTCTGTCGCGAGGCGTTGCGCGACTCGAGCCGCGTCGAGCTGCGGGCCTACCTGCGCTGGGAGGAGATCCGCATCACGGCCGGGCTCGGCCGGTGGAGCGAGGTCGACGCGGCGCTGGCGCTGCTGCTCGCGCAAGATCCGGACAGCCGCGTGGCGCCGACCGCCCTTTACCAGGTGGCCGGCTGGGCCGAGGCGAGTGCGGATCGCCGGGCGCAGGGGTTGGAGCTCTACGAACAGGTGATTCTGCGCTATCCGCACTCGCTCGAGGCGCGCCAGGCGCGCGGACGATTGCAGGCCATGCGGGCAGGCTCCGAGCAGTCCTAGCGTTCAACGATGGGAGGGGTGGTTCCTTGATCACGAAGGTTACCGGTGGGGCGATCGCGCTGCTCGCCATCGTGGCCCTGGCCGGGTTGCTGCCGGGCGCTGCCGGGGCGCGCCTGCTCGTGCCGATGGACCTTAGCCAGACCGACCACCTGAAGGCCTACGGGGTCGCCTACGCCGCCCTCGCGGCGGGCGAGAACGTCGAGTGGCTGCTCAACTATCGCAGCGGCTCCTTCCTGCTCGAAGACACGCCCGAGAACCGGCGCACTGCCCTGCTGCGCGGCGTGCGGATCGAGGAGACGACCGGTGCCGACGAGGCGGACATCTACGCCCAGATCGAGCAGAACAACATGGACGTGATGCTGCTCGAGAAGGCCCCCCGCGTGGCGGTCTACGTGCCGCCGCCGACCGTGGACGAGCCGTGGGACGATGCGGTGATCCTGGCGCTCACCTACGCGGAGATTCCGTTCGATCAGCTCTACGACCACGAGGTCTTGAGCGGCCGGATGGAGGAGTATGACTGGGTGCACCTGCACCACGAGGACTTTACCGGGCAGTACGGCAAGTTCTACGCCGCCTACCGCAACGCGCATTGGTATCGGAACACGCAAGCCCAGCTCGAAGCCGCCGCGCGCGAGGCCGGTTTCCCCCACGTCTGGCAGCACAAACACGCCTCAGCCCGGCGCATCAAGGACTACGTGGCGCAGGGCGGGTTTCTCTTCGCGATGTGCTCGGGCGCCGACACCTTCGACATCGCGCTCGCGGCGGGCGACGTCGACATCGTCGACACCGTCTACGACGGGACGCCGGCCCATCCCAACGCGCAGCGGCTGCTCGACTACGACCGCTGCCTCGCCTTCGAGAACTTCGTGCTGGAGATGAACCCGTTCGTCTACGAGTTCTCGGACATCGACATGAGCGACTACGCCCAGCTCCGCGGTCCCGAAGCCGACTACTTCGTGCTCTTCGAGTTCTCGGCCAAGGAGGACCCGGTGCCCACCATGCTGACCCAGTGTCACGTCAACATGGTCAACGGATTCCTCGGGCAGACGACCAGCTTCAAGCGCGACACCCTGAAGCCCGCCACGCTGGTCCTGGCCGATGTGCCCAATTCGCCGGAGGTGCGCTACATCCACGGCAACTACGGCAAGGGGACCTTCACGTTCCTGGGCGGGCACGATCCCGAGGACTACCAGCACCGCGTGGGCGATCCACCCACCCGACTCGAGCTCCACAAGAACTCGCCCGGCTACCGCCTGATCCTCAACAACGTGCTCTTCCCCGCCGCGCAGAAGAAGGAACGTAAGACCTGATCCTTGGCCGGCCCCGGCGCGGCCGACCCATGCGTCCCGGCGGGCCGGCGCGCCACAGCCGGCGCATCCCCACGCGCTGCGTCCCGCGGATTCCCGCTCGCTGCGTCCCGCGCTTCCCCCTGGCTCGCGCTCGGTGCTATGATGCTCCGATTACGGACCAGGAGCATTCCCCCCCTTCCGGAGGTTGGCATGGCTGCTCAGAATTCGTCCTTGCCGCGCTGGGATCTCTCCAATGTCTACGCCGCTCTCGCAGCAGGGGACTTCAGGGCCGACGTGGCTTTGGTTGAGAAGCACCTGGACGCCATCGACGGCCTCATTGCCGGCGAGGGCATTGCCCGCCTGGAGGGCCCGCCGGCCGATCTCTCGGCGGCGACGCGGGCGCTGGACAGCCTGCTGGGCGAATTCAACGCTGTGCGGCCGGTGCTGAGCACCCTGGCGGCGTATGCGCACAGCTTCGTGACGACCGACTCGTACAACCAGGCGGCGGCCCGGGTGCTGAGCGAGCTCGAGCAGCTCGAACTGCGCTTGGAGAAGCAGTTCACGCGCTTCCAGGCCTGGACCGGATCGCTGGAGCGCGTGCTGGGCGACATCTGCGCGGCGTCCGCGACGGCCGCCGAGCATCGGCTGGCGTTGGAGGACATCGTCCGCGACAGCCGCCACCTGATGAGCACCGATCTCGAGGACCTGGCGGCAGAACTCCAGCTCTCGGGCGGGGGCGTGATGTGGAAGCTGCAGGGCGGCGTGCTCAGTCAGCTCAAGGGCGCCATCGAGCGCGACGGCCGGGTGGAGACGCTCCCCATCACACTGCTGCGCAACCTGGCGTCCGACCCGAGCGAGGATGTCCGCCGGCGGGCCTACGAGGCGGAGCAGCAGGCCTATGCCACGGTGCGCACCCCGGTGGCCTTCGCGCTCAACTGCGTCAAAGGCGCGGCGGTCACGCTGGCCCGGCGGCGCGGCTTCGAGGACGTGATTCACGTCTCGCTCGAGCACAACCGCATCGATCGCCCGACCCTCGAGGCGTTGCTGGGCACGATCCGGGAGTACTTCCCCGTCTTCCGCCGCTACCTGCTCGCCAAGGCGGTCAAGCTGGGCAAGCCGCGGCTGGCGTGGTGGGATCTGGCCGCGCCGGTGGGCCGCGCGAATCCGACCTACACGTGGGACCAGGCCTCGCGCTTCATCGTCGAGCAGTTCGGGCGCTTCAGTGACGAGTTGGCCGCCTTCGCCGCCCAGGCCTTCGAGCGGCGCTGGATCGATGCGGAGCCGCGCGACGGCAAGCGCGGCGGTGCCTTCTGCATGCGCGTGCCCAAGGTCGAGGAGAGCCGCATCCTGGCCAACTTCGACGGCACCTTCGACGGGATGGTCACGCTCGCGCATGAGCTGGGGCACGCCTATCACAACCGCTGTCAGCAGGGGCTGCCCATGCTGCTGCGTGGATCGCCCATGGTGCTGGGCGAGACGGCCTCGATCTTCTGCGAGACGCTCGTCTTCAACGCGGCGCTCGAGCACTGCTCGGCCGATGAACAACTCGCGGTTCTGGAGAACCAGATCTTGGGGGCCACCCAGGTCACCCTGGACATCTCCTCGCGATTCATCTTCGAGTCCGAAGTCGTGCGGCGCCGCGCCCAGGCCGAACTGAGCGCCGACGACTTCTGCGAGATCATGCTCGCGGCCCAGGAGGAGACTTACGGCGAAGCGCTCGAGCCTGAGCACCGCAATCCCTACATGTGGCTCTGGAAGCCGCACTACTACTACGGCGACCTGCAGTTCTACAACTACCCCTATGCCTTCGGGCTGCTCTTCGGCCTGGGGGTCTACGCCTGCTACCGCCAACAGGGGACGGCCTTCATCCCGCGCTATCGGGAGCTGCTGCGCAGCACCGGGGCCGGGCCGGCGGCCGACCTGGCGGGCCGTTTCGGCATCGACATTCGCGCGCGCGACTTCTGGCGCGGCAGCCTGGACGTCATCGCAGCGCAGGTCGAGCGCTTCGTCGCGCTCGAGGGCTGATCGCGACGCGCCCTGGGCCCCGGGTCTACGCCGGGGGAGACTGCCTGGCCGATCAGGAAGGCCATCAGGAAGGTCATGGCCCGCTCCGATAGGTTATGGGCGGCGGCCGACCGGTGTCTGGTCGCCGTCCGAAGCGCCTGTTTTGCCCTCGATCGGGTAGCCAGGAGGAGAAGCCCATGGCCGAGTTCGATCGCACGGCACGAGCCGCGGGGACGTCCGGCGCCACCGCCCCCGGGCGAGCGGCCCCCACCACGCCTGAGAGCATCGTGGAGGCCAGCCGCCAGCGCGTGGCCGACCAGATCATGCGCGAAGCCCGCGCGGTCAACCTCGACGTCCTGTCTCAGGAGGAAGCCCTGGCCCTGGCGGCCGGCATCAGCACCAAGCTGCGGGCGCTGGGCCGCAGCCGGCTCAGCCCCGAGGACTACCGGTTTCTCGGCGACCTGATGGCCAAGCTGCTGGCACCTCGCTCCTAGAGGGCCCCGAGACGAACGCAGGCGCAGCCGGAACACCTGGACGGGCCCGGCCGCGCCTGGTCTATTCGCTCCACCCGCTCGACCTACTGGAAGGGCCCGGCCGCCCGGTCAGGTGGCTGCGTTCGTTCTAGCCGTTTGTCTTGGCGAAGGCCTTCATGAAGGCGCACACCTGCTCGACCGCGTCCAGCGGGCAGGAGTTGTACGCCGAGATGCGGATGCCACCCACCGAGCGGTGGCCCTTCAAGCCGTACATCCGCTTCTCCTTGCCCTCGGCCACGAACTTGGCCTCGAGCTCCTCGCTGGGCAGCCGAAAGACAATGTTCATCATCGAGCGGCTGTCCTTGGCCACCGGGGCGCGGAAGAAGTCCGGGTTGGCGTCGATCGTGTCGTAGATCATCCCCGCCTTCTTGCGGTTGTGCTCCTCGATCTTCGCCATGCCACCCACGTCCTTCATGTAGGCCAGGACGTTGCGCACCATGTAGATAGTGAAGACCGGCGGCGTGTTGAAGAGCGAGTTCTCCTTGGCGTGCGTCTGATACTTGAGCATCGTGGGGTTCTCTTCCTTGCACGCGGCCAGAACGTCGTTGCGAATGATGACGATCGTCACGCCCGCCGGCCCCACGTTCTTCTGGGCGCCGGCGTAGATCAAGCCGAAGGGGGAGGGATCGAACTTGCGCCACAGGAAGTCCGACGACATGTCGCACACCAGCGGCACATTGCCGGTCTTGGGGAGCCAGTGCCACTGCGTGCCCTTGATCGTGTTGTTGCTGGTGAAGTGAACGTAGCGCGCTCCCGGCGTGAGCTTCAGCTCCTCTTGCTTGGGGATGCGCGTCAGCTTGACGGTCTCGCCGTCGAAGGCGACATTGACGTTGCCGAAGAGCTTGGCCTCGGCGATCGCCTTCTTCGACCAGGTGCCGGTGTGAACGTAGTCGGCCGTCTGGTCCTTGGCGAGCAGGTTCATGGGCAGCATGGCGAACTGCATGCTCGCCCCGCCGCCCACGAAGAGCACCTGGTAGGTGTCGCCCAGACCCAGGAACTCCTTGATCAAGGCGATGGCCTCATTGTGGATCGCCTCGTACTCCTTGGAACGATGGCTGGTTTCCATGACCGACGTGCCGGTGCCGCCGAAGTCGAGCAGTTCCTTCTGGGCTCGCTCCAGCGCGGGGACAGGCAGAACGGCCGGACCGGCGAAGAAGTTCAACGCGCGTGCCATGACGGACTCCTCCTTCCAGACCGCGAGTCTGGCTGCGATGGTCACTACTTGCCGTAGTGCTGGGTCAGCAGTTCGACGATGACATCGCCGATCCGCAACAGGTTCTCAACCGACGAAGCCCCGATGTGCGGGGCCATGTAGACATTGGGTGCCTTGAGCAGCGGCGAGGTCTCGGGGGGCGGATCGCTCTCCCAGACATCGGTGCCGTAGGCGCGCACCTTGCCACTGGCCAGGGCGGCCGCCAAATCCGGCTCGTTCACGACCTTGCCGCGGCCGGTGTTGACGATGATGACGCCGCTCTTCATCTTGCCGATCAGGTCGGCGTTGATCATGCCCTTGGTCTCGTCGGTCAGCGGTGTGTGCAGGGAGATGAAATCGGCGCGCTTGAGCAGTTCATCGAGACTGACCAGTTTGGCGACCGGGTGGCTGCTGACGAACTTGTCATAGGCGATCACGTCCATGCCGAACGCCTTGGCGCGCACGGCGACCTCCGAGCCGATGCGGCCGATGCCGATCAGACCGAGCGTCTTCTGGTAGAGCTCGGTGCGCTTGAGCTCCTTCTTCAGCCACTTGCCTTCCTTCATCGACATGTGGCCCTCGATGAGCCTGTTGGGAATCGCCACCAGCAAGGCCATCGTCAACTCCGCCACCGCGACGCTCGAGGCGGTGGGTGTGTTGAGCACCTTGATGCCCTTCTCCTTGGCATAGGCCTGGTCGACGTTGTCGAGGCCCACCCCGCCGCGGATGATCATCTTCAGCTTGGGGGCCGAGTCGATGTATTCCTTGGTTGCCTTGGTCTTGCTGCGGATCAGCACGACCTCGCACTGAGCCAGTTGGCTCTTGTCGTCCGTGACCTCGCCGAATTTCTTCAGCCGGTCGGGCAGGGATGGGTCGAACGCGTCTGAGAGCAGGATTTTCATGATGCCTCCTCACCTCCGGGCTGCGCCAGCCCGCGAGGCCACACCCAGGGTCTCCTCTCCGCTGTCAATCGGCCAGCGGACGAATGATCAAGCCCGAGCGCAATTTCGGCTCGAACCATGTGCTCTTGGGCGGCATGACCTTGCCGGCATCGGCCACCGACATGAGCTGCTGGATGCTGGTCGGGTAGAGCGCGAAGGCGACCGCCCAGCCTTCCCGGCAGCGCCTCTCCAACTCGGCCGTGCCGCGGATACCGCCGACAAAGTCGATGCGTTCGTCGGAGCGAGGATCCTCGATGCCCAGCACCGGCTGCAGGAGGTTGTTCTGCAGGATCGCGCAATCGAGCGACTGCACCGGGTCCTTCTCGGGGAACGTCCCCGGCTTGGCCGCCAACCGGTGCCACCGGCCCTCGAGGTACATGCCGAAGCTGCGCGCGCGGGACGGCTCGGGCCGGTCGGCCGGTCCGATGTCGAAGCGTTCCTTGAGCGCCTCGATGAGCTGCTGGGGGGACTTGCCGGCCAGGTCCTTCACGACGCGATTGTAGGCCATGATCTGCATCTGATTGTGCGGGAAGATGACCGCCAGGAAGTAGTTGTAGGGTTCATCGCCGCGGTGGTTCGGGTTGGCTTCCCGACGCAGGGCGCGCACCCGCGTCGCCGATGCGCTGCGGTGATGGCCGTCGGCCACGTACAAGTGGGGAATCTCGCTGAACGCATCGGCGAGCTGTTGAATCTCGCCGGGATCCGCCGCCACCCACACGGTGTGGCCGATGCCGTCGTCGCTGACGAAGTCGTACTCGGGCTCGCGCTGGCGAATCTCGTCCACGAGCTGATCAATCTGCTTGCGCGCCACATAGGTCAGGAAGACCGGCTCGGCATTGGCGTTAAGCACATCGACATGGCGCGTGCGATCGTCCTCCTTCACCCGCCGAGTGTGCTCGTGCTTCTTGATCAGGTTCGCGTCGTACTCGTCGACGCTGGCCCCGGCCGCGATCCCCGCCTGCACATGGTTGCCCATCTTCTGCTGGTAGATATAGAAGCAGGGTGTCTTGTCACGCTCGAGCGCGCCCTCGGCGATGAGGCGCTGCAGGTTGCGAGCGCCTTGCTCGTAGACGCGCGCGTCATAGTGATCGATCGCGGGATCCAGGTCGATCTCCGGCTTGACCACGTGTAGATACGACAGCTCGTTGCCCTTGGCCATCTGGCGGGCTTCCTCGCTGCTGAGCACGTCATAGGGCGGCGAGGCGATCTGGGCCGCCAGACCGCGCCGGGGCCGCCAGGCCCGGAAGGGTCGGATCTGGGACATCGAGAACCTCCTCATCATTTCCGCTCGTGTTCTCCAGCAAGCCGCCGATGATACCAGAAGGGGCGTCCGGGTTCCATCGTGTTCCCCGCCCTGGGTGGGGCTTGACATCCCGCCTTGGCGACGCCCAGAATGTGCCCCGTGAAGAGCCGATCACAGGCTCCGGCCGCGCGGGGTTTGCGACGAGGGGGTGGGGGCGGTGTCTCCCAGAGGCACGCGCATCTGAGGCTCTTCTCAGAGGGGGAGGGGAGGAATGGATCGGGAGATTGCGCCGCCGAAGTGCCTTAAGTGCGACCGCGGAGTTTTGATCCCTCTTTCCGATTACGGCCGTGAAGGCGCTCCCATCAACTTCAAGGCTTGGGTCTGCACCAATCCGGAGTGCGGGTTCAACATCCGCATCGACAACGGCGAGATCAGCTACGGCCGGACCATCAGCTACTCGAGCAAATGAGGGGCGCACGCTCGGCGGGACGGAACCCATGATCCGCGCCGTCATCTTCGACCTCGACAACACCCTGACCGACTTCGTCAAGATGAAGGACCAGGCGATCGCCGCCGCGGCCCTGGCGATGATCGACATGGGCCTGCCGCTCGGGCTGGAAGAGACCCAGCGCCGCATCTACGCCATCTACGACCGTGAAGGCATCGAGTACCAGCACGTCTTCGACCAGCTCCTGCGCGAGGTCTATGGCCGCGTGCCTCCGGAGGTTCTGGCGGCCGGCATCATCGCCTATCGGCGCGCGCGCGACTCGATCCTGGTGCTTTATCCCCACGTCACGCTCACCCTCATGGAGCTCGTTCGCCGCGGGGTGCGGCTGGCGGTGCTCTCCGATGCGGCGGCTCTCCAGGCCTGGCAGCGCCTGCACCACCTGTCGCTCCAGCACACGTTCGATCACGTGATTACCTTCGACGACACCGGCGAGCGCAAGCCCTCGCCCGGGCCCTTCCGGCGCGCCATGGAGCTGCTCGCGTTGCCGGCCGAGAACCTGCTGATGGTGGGTGACTGGCCCGAACGCGACATGCGCGGCGCCGCGGCGCTGGGCATCCGCACCGTGTTTGCGCGCTATGGCGACACCTTTGGCACGCTGCGATCAGGTGCCGACTACGAGATCGACGACATCATCGAACTCCTGGATATACTGGACGACCTCAACGCGGGCAGCCGCTGAGGCAGGCGAGTGATCGCCCCGGGCGGCGTACGGCTGCGCCGGGCGCAAGGGGAGGCGATGAAGCTCATCACGTCGCTGCAGATGCGCGAGTGCGACCGGCGCACGATCGCCGGCGAGAACCTGCCGGCCCCCACCCTGGGGCTCGTGCTCATGGAGCGCGCCGGCTGGGGCATCTATGCCGCCCTGCGCCAGCAGTTCGATCGGCTGGCCCAGCGCCCCATCCTCGTCTTCTGCGGTCGCGGCAACAACGGCGGCGACGGCCTGGTGGTGGCGCGCCTTTTGGCGCTCGACCGCCGCGATGCCCTGGTGGTGCTGACCGCCGGGCCCGCCCAGCTCTCGGCCGACGCGCGCGCGCAATACGAGCGTCTGGTCGCGGTGGGCGGGAGGATCTTGGAGCTGGCCGGCCCCGACGACCTGGAGAGGTGCCTGGCGCGCGAGCTGCGCAGCGCCAGCCGGTTATCTCCCCTGGTGATCGATGCGCTCCTGGGCACCGGCAGCCGGGGTGCGCCGCAGGGGCTGATCGGGGCCTGCGTCGGGTGGATCAACCGAGCCCGTAAAGAGCGCGGCGCGCGGGTGGTGGCGGTCGATCTGCCCACCGGGGTCGACGCCGATACGGGCGAAGTTCCTGGGGAGGCCGTGCGCGCGGATCTCACCGTCACGATGGCCTACGCCAAGGTGGGGTTCTGCCACTTCCCGGCCCGCGACTACGTCGGGCGCTGGCGGGTGGTCGACATCGGCATCCCGCCCTCCGTCGAGGCGGATGTGGGGCTGCCGGTGGCGCAAATGGACGCCGCCGAAGCCGGGGCCCTCCTGCCCGCCCGATCCGGCGATGCCCATAAGGGCCGCGTCGGGAGGATTCTCATCCTAGGAGGCTCCCCGGGCCTCACGGGGGCGCCCAGTCTGACCGCTCTGGCAGCGCTGCGGGCCGGGGCCGGCCTGGTCACGATCGGCCTGCCGGCGGGGCTCAACTGCGCGCTCGAAGCCAAGCTCACCGAGGTGATGACGCTTCCGCTGGCGCAGTCGGCCCAGGGCAGCCTGGCGCCCGAGGCCGAGGGTGATATCCTCGCGCGCCGGGCGGCGACGGATGTCTGGGTCGTGGGCCCAGGTCTGGGCCGCGATCCGGGTGCCCTAGCCTTGGCGCGGGCGGTGATCCGCCACGCTCCGGGGCCGATGGTGGTTGATGCCGACGGGCTCTATGCGCTGGGCGACGGGGTGGCGTGGTGGCGACCCGAGGACAGCCCGCCGGCCGTTCTGACCCCGCATCCGGGCGAAATGGCCCGGCTGCTGGGTAAGGAGCCCCCAGCGCCGGGTGCGCCGGCCTGGGAAACCGCCGTGGCCTTCGCGCGCGCCCACCGCTGCGTCCTGGTCCTCAAAGGAGCTCCGACGGTGGTGGCCTCGCCCGCTGGGCAGGCTTGGATCAACCCCACCGGCAACCCCAGCATGGCGACGGGCGGGACGGGCGATGCCCTGACCGGCGTCATTGCGGCGCTCATGGGCCAGGGCCTGGGACCCATCGACGCGGCGCGCCTCGGCGTCTACCTGCACGGGCACGCGGGCGACCTGGCCGCACAGGTCGCCGGTCCCGTGGGGCTGCTGCCGACCGATATCATTGCCGCCCTGCCCAGGGCCTGGCGGCTGCTCTCGGCCGCCGAGCACGAGGACTAGATTCTCCGTTCAGACTCGGGCCCGGATCTCCGAAAGTTCTATCAGGGAACCCTCTAGACCGGTCGACCGGAGCCGCGGGTCAAGTCCGACAGGATAGCTATGGCCATGGAAATCCGAGAAGAGCTCGAACCTGCCCAGCCCGAAGAGGGGGGCACGAGGCCGGCCGCCGAGGATCCGGGGCTGGAAGCTGACGGCCCGGGGCTGGAGGCCAACGGCCCGGGCCCGGAGGCGTGTCTCCACGCGGCGTTCATGGGGGCCCTCAAGGCGGTGGGGTTCTATCCGGCCGGCAATCAGGTGCGCGATCGCCTGGTCGGGGCTCTGCTGAGCCAGATCCGCTCTGCGCCGGGCGAGGTCGCGCTGGCCTTTCGGCAGGACGAACTGCACGTCGCCGGCGTGCGCGTGGCGGGCCGCGGGGACGAGGGGTGGGAGATCCCGGTGCGCCTCTTCGAAGCCGGGCTGCGCGATCTGACCTTCTTGCCCCAGGCCACGCCCGAGGAGTTGCAGAGCCTGCTCGATTTGCTCGCGCGCACGGTGCGCGGCGAACTGAACCCGACCGACGAGGACCTCTCGGTGCTGCTCTGGGAGATGGATCTGCCATCGGTTGCCTACCGCGTCATCGATGCGACTGAAGAGGCTGCCCGCCTGAACGAAATCGATGACCAGACGCCCCCCGGCGGGGCGAGTGATGATCCGGCCGCCTGGGAAGGCATCCACCCGCTGGAACGCTACCTGGCCTCGGCCGGCGGGCTCGAAGAGACCGACCTGGACTTGGGCACCCTGCGAGCCGAGGAGAGCGAGCTGGCGCGGCTGCGCAGCCGGGCCAAGCAAGAGGCCCACCAGCTGCGCCCCAAGCTCATCATGGTGCTGCTGGAGCTGATCCTGGTCGGCCTGGCCCCGGACGAATTCGAGCGGGTGATCACCTTGCTGCGGGGCTATGCCCTCGACCTGCTGCAGGTGGGGCGCTTCGCCTTCTTCGGGCGCGTCATGCAACGCCTGCGCGAACGCGCCGAGGAGCTGCACGGGCCGGAGGCCCAGGCCTTGGTGGCGCTCGTGGGTGAACTAACCGGGCGGGAGGCGGCCACGCGCGTTCTGGCGGCCCTCGAGGCCAAGCGCTGCGACGATGAGCCGGCGGCGACCGCCTTCCTGGCCGAGCTGAGCCCGCCCGGGCTGAGCGTGCTGCTGGACGCCCTGGCCGCCAACGTCGAGCTCGAGGCGAGCGATGTTCGCTGGCGCGTGATCGGGGCCGCGCTGCAGGCTGCCGCGGCCGACAGCCCCGAGCGGGTGGTGGGCGATCCGGCGAGGCTCACCGAGAACCACCTGCGCGTGCTGGCCCGCCTAATCTCCCCCGGCCAGGCTCCCGAGCGGGCGCGCTTCTGGGGCCAGAGCCTGAGTCCGCTGTGGACCAGCGGGGACCCGGGGGTGCGCGCCGGCGCGCTGCGGCTTTTGGCCTCCGTGCGGCCACCGGATTTGGAGCGCCTGATGCAGCTCGCGCTGAATGACGAGGACAGCGCGGTGCGTCAGACCGCGGCCGAGCTCTACGGCGCGGTGTTCGGCGCTCGAGCCCTGCAGCCGCTGCTGCACCTGCTGCTGAGCCACGGCTTCGAGCAGCGCAGCTTCGAGGAGCAGGCCACGTTCTACGAGGCTCTGACCCGCTCGTCGCCCGACGAGATCTTCCCGTTGCTCGAGAAGACGGTGCGCCGGCGTGACTGGCTGGCGCGCAAGCACTGGCGCGTGCAGAAGGCCTGCGCGTTGCGCGCTCTGGGCAGCGTGCCCATTGAGAAGGCGGGATCCCATCTGATGCGCTACCGCAACTCCCGCGATCCCCTGCTCGCCGAGGCCAGCCGGTACGCGCTCGAGTGCCACCGGCGCAAGCTGCAGGCCCCGACCCCCGGCGCGCGGCGGGCGGCGTGATAGGAAGGAAGCCGAATGACCGCCATGCGCCAGCCAGTCCCTGAGTGGGACGCCGAGCCCGAGCAGGACCGGGCGAACGGAGCCTCGCTGGTCTACGCCGGCCGCGAGACACCGGGCGCGCGCATGCTGCGCTGCTTCCATTCGAGCTGGCGGGCGCTGGCCCTGCGCGGCATGGCGGATCCGGCTTTCCTGCGGGCCCTCGATGCGCTGCGCGATGCCGTGGCGGCGCTGTGGGAGGCGGGGGTCCCGGCTCGCATGGTGCGTCACGGAAGCGGCCTGCTCGTTGGCGACGAAGCGCTCTCCCCGTACTCGTCGGGCAATCTGCTCGCCCACCTGGTGGCCGAGGAGATGGCCGCCATGGATCTGGCCGGGGTGGCGTTCCTGGGGCCCTGGGACGACGCTGAGACGGCCCGCTTCCTGGAGTTGCTCGAGGACTGGCGCCGCGGCAAGACCCCGGCCGACGACCGGGCCGACGAGATGGAAACGATGGGGATCCAGGGCATCACCCTGGTGGATCCCGAGGCGGTCAAACCGCCCGAAGAGGAGATGCTCGGCTGGGACACGGTGACGGAGCTGGGAGAGCTGCGCCGGCGGGCTCGGCGGACCTTCTTCCACGCCCTGCGCTGCTCGCGCTGGCATGCCGGCCGGCTGGCCAGCGAGTCGGTGCCCGAGTTGCGCCGCTCCCGCCAGGTTGTGCACCAGATCATCGACACGCTCGTCGAGGAGGAGTTCTCGCTCCTGGCGCTGACGGCCCTCAAGGCCTTCGACGTCCAGACGTTCCTGCATTCGGTCAACGTGTGCATCCTGTCGACCGCACTGGGCCAACGCCTGGGTCTCAACAAGCGGGAACTCTCCGAGTTGGGCGTGGCCGCCCTCTTCCACGACCTGGGCAAGATGACCGTTCCCAAGCCGGTGCTGCACAAGCCCGGGACCTTCAATCCGGCCGAGTGGGAAATCATGCGCACCCACCCCCTGGAAGGGGTGCGGACCCTGCTGCGCGTGGGCAAGTTGTCGGATCTGGTCATCAAGGTGTTGCTGGTCGGTCTGGAGCACCACATGCGCTACGATCTGACGGGGTATCCGCGCCTGGGTGATCAATGGGACATCGGCGTACTGAGCCGAATCGTCAGCATCGCCGACTGCTACGACGCGATGACCTCGCGGCGGTCCTACGAGGAGGAGCGGCTGATCCCGCACCGGGTCATGGTCCACATGCTGGGGCGCGCGGGGAAGAACTTCGATCCCGAGCTGATGCGCCTGTTCGTCTGCCTGATGGGGCTCTATCCGGTAGGGAGTCTGGTCGAGCTGACGACCAGCGAGCTCGCCGTGGTGGTGGCTTCGGACCCCGAAGACCCCACCTATCCCGTCGTCCGGGTGGTGCGCGACCCATCTGGGCAGCTCGTCGATCCCCAGGAGCTGCGTTTGGTGAACCTGGCAGCGGAGGGCGGCGGCTCCGCCGGCAACCGCCGAATCCTGCGCGCCCTGGATCCCGAGGATCAGCAGCTCGATCTGGCCGGGTATCTCGCCTGACCTGGCTCGCCTAACGCCTCGTGCACCGCGACGGTCGGCGCTCGCCGGCGGCCGGGAATCCTGTTGACCACCTCCGGCAACCCACCTATATTCCTAGCCTAATCAAGATAATGCCCCCTCCGGTGGGTCTTGCGCCAACCCGGCGCGGTGCCCCAGGGGCGCATTCCGCAGCCCGGTCGGGGAGGCAAGGCGAGGCGACTATGAGGCATGCCGTCCTACTGGCAATGTCGGTCCTGGTCCTGTGTGCCGCAGGGGCGGGGTGTACCAAACGGATTCCTTGGGAGGGGCCACTCGAAGCGCGCAAGTCCATGGTGCTCGTCTTCGCGGACGGCTCCGAGATCCGCGGCAAGATCAACCTCGACGAGACCGTGGAGCTCACCCATCAGGGGGCTGTCTATCGGGGCGTCATCGAGGATCTGACCGACCAGGAGATCGAGCTGCGCGATTGCCGGTTCGTCCGGCGCCAGGGGGTGAGCGACGCGGAAGTGCAGCGCCTGGGCCAGGCGCGGGTCGATCTGGGCATGGAGAACATCGACAACATCGTCCTGGAGCGCGAAGACATCGTGACCACCGAACACATCCGCGTTGACGGCCTGAAAACCGCCTCGCGCTCCGTCTTTTGGGCGGTGTCGGGGGTCGTGGTGGGGCTTCTGCTCAGCGAGAAGTCCTGAGTCATCGGTCGGGTCAAGAGGGGTGGAGCGATGCCGAGGCATTCCAGGCCAGGGCTGATGTTGGCTGCGGTGGCGGCGAGCCTCCTGCTCAACGCCGTGCCGGCATTGGGCCAGCGCGTGATCGACTACGAGGTGCCCTTTCCGCTGCCGGTCTACGGGGGCGAAGTGCTGGTGGGCTACGACCCCACCGGCGAGATCGTCGACGTTGCGCGTGGCCTGCCCAAGTACTTCTATCGACCGATGGACGACTTGTCGGCCCGCGCCGGCGCCGACGCCCAGACGATGGGCGGCGCGTTCGTATCCCGCCCGGCGGGGGCGATGTCGATGTCGTGGAACCCCGCCGGGCTGGCGAGCCTGAGGGAGAGGTCGGTCGCCCTCGACGGGTTCGTGCGTTCGTCGTCGGGTAGCGCGAACGCCGCTGACCTGCCCGACACGGTCGTGGTGCCGCAGTCGCCGCCCTTCCGCATCGACACGTACACCGACCGCCTGGGCCCCATCCAGGGGTACGGCTTCGCGGGCATCGCCAGCCCGCTGGTGAACCTTGGCGACCGGCCGCTGGTGGGTGGGGTCAGCTATCGCCGCCACACCGAGATCGCCTACGGCACCGAGACGGTCCTGCAGATGGTGTTGATCACCGGGACCGGCTACCCTCTGAACTTCGGAGGCGACAACCGCGAGCGCGGGGCGATCTACGCCTACACCCTCAGCCTGGGCTATGAGCCGATCGCGTCACCCGGGTTCTCTCTGTCCGTGGGTGCCACCGCCAACATCCTCGACGGCCGCCTGCGCTCGAAGGAAACCAGCCGCGTCAATGTGCGCGGCTACAACGAAGGAAAGGCCACCTATCAGGCCGACTACTCCGGGACGAGCTTCGAGCTTGGGGCGCTGCTGCGGGTCAAGGACCTCGTTCAATTCGGGGGCTGGGCCAGCCTGCCCTACGTGCTCAAGGTGACCGACGCGCGCTTCTCATCGCTGAGCCTGGCGGCGGCAGATCAGACCGCCCTCCTTTACGTCCACGGCACTATCGCCGATTACGACCTCGAGATTCCGCTGTTCTTGAGCGGCGGGGTGACGGTCGGCCCCATCAAGGGCTTCAAGGCCTCGGTGGACGTCAACTACCGCCCCTGGTCCGACACCGACGTCGCGTACAAGGACTATGAAGTGATCAAGTTGGGCTCGCTCGAGATTCCGATGACCGAATTCGACGGGGCCTATCCGGCGAAGGATGTGACCAGCGTGCACGCCGGCCTCGACTTTCCCGTGCCGCTGTTCCGCAGCACGCTGCAGCGTCATGCGATGGATCTGCGCGGGCGGGCTGGGTTCCGGACCCTGCCCCTGTCGATGGCCGAAATCGACCTTGTTGGCGGCGAGGCGCCCTACTATCTGGGCGATCAGGTTACCGGTCAGGGCTTCAGCGCGGGGCTATCGCTCGACAGCGGCAAGGGGATCCTCTTTCACGCTGGTGTCGAGTACCAAAGCTATTCCTATCGCAAGTGGTTCCTGGATGACCCCAGCGACGTGGAGGCCCGCGTGCTGAGCTTCACAGACCCCTACGCGCGGGCGGTCACCGTGGACCGCAACAACACGTTTGTCCGCTTCAGCACCGAGATGCGCTTCTAGGGCCTCGGTCCGACGCCCGAGAACAGCCTGGGAGTAGCCTAGGAACACCCCAGGAACACCCTAGGAACACCCGCTCGTCGCGCCGCAGTTCTGGCAACGGTAGCAGCTGCCGTTGCGCGTCATGAAGGATCCGCACTCCGAGCAGGTCGGGGCATCCACATCGTTCAGAAACGACAGCTGGGTGGTGCCGCTCGCTTCGGCGTGGGGTGGCTGGGCCTCCCCGTGGTTGCCGTTCTCGTCGCCGTTTTCCTCCGCGTGAGCCCCGAACTTCAGCTCCAGCCAACGGAAGATGTAGTCGGCGATGCTCTTGGCGTAGTGGATCTCGGGATGGTGGGTGAACCCTGAGGGCTCGAAGCGCGTGTGGACGAACTTGTTGACGAGCACCTTCAGCGGCACGCCGTACTGGAGCGCCATCGAGATCGCCGTGGCGAAGCAGTCGCACAGCCCCGAGACGACCGTGCCCTCCTTGGCCATGACGATGAAGATCTCGCCGGGCTTGCCGTCGGGGTAGAGCCCGACGGTGACATAGCCCTCGTGGTCGCCGATCACGAACTTGTGCGTGATCGACTGGCGTTCCTCGGGCAGGCGCCGCCGTACGGGCCGCGTCTGCTCCTCTTTCTTCGCCTTCTTCTTGGCCCGCCCGGAGGAGAGCGGCTGAACGCGCTTCGAGCCGTCGCGGTAGATCGCGATCGACTTGAGGCCATGGCGCCAGGCTTCGGTGTAGATCTCGGCGATGTCCTCGGGCCGGGTGTCATTGGGCACGTTGACGGTCTTGGAGATGGCCCCGGAGATGAATGGCTGCACCGCGCCCATCATGCGCACGTGGCCCATGTGGTGGATGAAGCGCCGGCCCTTGATCGGACGCAGCGCGCAGTCGAAGACCGCCAGGTGTTCATCGCGCAGATGAGGGGCGCCCTCGATCGTCTCGTGCTCGGAGATGAAATCCAGGATTTCGGCCACCTGTTCGGCGCTGTAGCCCAACCGGCGCAAGGCCATCGGCACGGTTTGGTTGACGATCTGGAGCGTGCCCCCGCCCACGAGCACCTTGTGCTTGACCAGGGCCAGATCGGGCTCGATGCCCGTGGTGTCGCAGTCCATCATGAAGGCGATCGTGCCGGTGGGGGCGAGCACGGAGACCTGAGCGTTGCGGTAGCCCGACCGGCCACCCTTCTCGACCGCTTCGTCCCAAACCCGCCAGGCCCCCTCCAGCAGGTGTTGCGAGACGAGGTCGGGGTTGATCGTGCTCAGGGCGTCGCGGTGCTTGCGCATCACGCGGGCCATCGGCTCCCGATTGCGGGCGAATCCCTTGAAGGGTCCCAGCACCTGCGAGATCTCGGCCGACGTGGCATAAGCCTGACCGGTCATGATGGCGGTGATCGTGGCGGCCAGGGCCCGCCCGGAATCGGAGTCGTAGGGCAGGCCCCGGCTCATCAGTACCGATCCCAAATTGGCGTAGCCGAGGCCCAGGGGGCGGTAGTCGTAGCTGTTGCGCGCAATCCGCTCGGTGGGGTAGCTGGCCTGATCGACGATGACCTCTTGCGCCAGAACGATGATCGCCACGGCCGCGCGGAACGCGTCGATGTCGAATTCCCCTTGGGCGTCGATGAACGTCATCAAGTTGAGCGAGGCGAGATTGCAGGCCGAATCGTCCAGAAACATGAACTCGCTGCACGGGTTGCTGGCATTGATCGGGCCGGTGTTGGGACAGGTGTGCCAGTCGTTGATCGTGGTGTGGAACTGCAGCCCCGGATCGCCGCACTGCCAGGCCGCCTCGCTGATCTCTTTCATCAGGTCGCGCGCCCGGCAGGTGTCGATCGGCTCACCGGTCGTGACCGCGCGCGTCTGCCACAGGCCATCGCTCTCGACGGCCTTCATGAACTCGTCGGTGACCCGCACCGAGTTGTTGGAGTTCTGGAAGAAGACCGAGGCGTAGGCTTCGCCGTTGATGCTGCCGTCGTAGCCGGCGTCGATCAGCGTCCAGGCCTTCTTCTCCTCCTCGGGCTTGACCCGGATGAACGCCAGAATGTCAGGGTGGTCGATGTTGAGGATCACCATCTTGGCGGCGCGGCGCGTTTTGCCGCCCGACTTGATGACCCCGGCGAAGGCGTCGTAGCCGCGCATGAACGAGACGGGGCCCGAGGCGGTGCCCCCGGTCGAGAGCCGTTCCCGCGACGAGCGCAGCGGCGAGAAGTTCGTGCCCGTGCCCGAGCCGTACTTGAAGAGCCGGCCTTCGGTCTTGGCCAGCTCGAGGATCGAGTCCATCGTGTCTTCGACCGAGTTGATGAAGCAGGCCGAGCACTGCGGCCGTTCTTCGACGCCCATGTTGAACCAGACCGGGCTGTTGAAGGAGGCCTTCTGGTGAACGAGCAAGTGCAGCAGCTCCATCTCGAAGCTGACCACGTCGTCGGGGCCGGCGAAGTAGCCCAGCTCGCTGCCCCAGCGGGCGATGGTCGCGGCGACGCGCGTCAGCAGGACCTTGACCGAGCTCTCGCGCTGGGCGGTACCCGGCGCGCCATAGAAGTACTTCGAGGCCACGACCTTCAAGGCCATCTGCGACCAACCGCGCGGCACCTCGATGTCGTTCTGCTCGAAGATCACCTCGCCCTTGTCATTGGTCAGGTTGACGCTACGCCGTTCCCAGTCGACGGCGTCGAACGGATGGCGTCCGGGCGTGGTGAAATAGCGCGGGATACTCAATCCGTGCCGGGGCTTGTCCTTGCCGGGCCCGTCTTTGGCCTGGGCATCTTTGGCCTGGGCATCTTTGGCCACCTCGGGCGATTGAGTTCCATGGCTGGTTGACCTTTGCGCGCGCTCCTCCATGAGAGCCTCCTGCCGGAACTCTATTCCGTTTGCGCCGTGTGGCGAAACCCATTCCCTGAGGGCGACTCGGCGAGACCACCCCCGCTGCCAAAGCCCCCGTCATCCAAGGGCACGCTCGAAACGAACGGCTCGGGAATTCCAGGACCCCAACATCTTGAGGTCGGAGCCGCAAGCTAGTACCAGCGGTTGGGATCGTCAAACCGAAAAACGTAACCGTATGCTAACCTCTTAGGTTCCACGGGATTGGAATTGTCACGCACTTGCGGTCGCTTCGCGCAGCGGCGCGGCGGCGTCAGATGCGACCCCGCAACGCCTTGTGGGATTACCAGATGCGCGAGCGTCTCGGCGTGCCACGCGGGATCGCTAGTGTTCACGCGTCAAAACGTCGAGGAGGCGCTGCATGGCCGTGGGAATCTCGCGCCCACGCTTGATGAGAATCCCCAAAGGCCGCAAATAGCGCTCGCCCGCGAACTCGACCGCGACCAGGGTCTTCAATTCCACCTCGGGCGCCACGCTCATCTTGGGCAAGACGGCAATGCCGCTGCCGATCTCGACGGCGCGCTTGATGGTGTCGACGTTGTCGAGCTCCATGACGATGTTCACCTTGACGTCGTGCTCGCGCAGGATCCGATCGACAGCCCGGCGGGTGGGAATGTCACGCTCGAAAGTGACGAAGTCCTGGCCCGCGAGCTGCTTGAGCTCGACCTTCTTCAAACGGGCCAAGGCGTGGGTCGGCTGGCACACCAATACCAGCTCGTCGCTCTGGAAGGGCAGAATCTGAATGCCCGAGCGCCGAGCCGGGTAGGCGACGATTCCGATGTCGGCCTGGTTGCCCAACACCGCCTCGTAGATCCGGTTGACCCGGCTGTACTCCATGCGCACGCGCGCGCCCGGATACTGGCGCATGAACTCGGCCAGGTGCTCGTGCAGCTCGTGCATGCCCACGCTGTAGATGGTGGCCAGGCGTACCTCGCCCACCACGCTCTTCGAGAGCTTCTGCAGCCGCTGCTCCATGCCGGCCAGGCGCGTGAGGACATCCTTGGCGACCTCGTAGAGGATCTGCCCCGCCAGGGTGGGGGCGAGGTTGCGCTTGCCACGCTCGATGAGCTTGTGGTCGTACTTCTCCTCGAGCGCGCGCATCTGCTGGCTGACCGCCGACTGCGAGATGAAATTGAGCACGGCCGCCTTCGAGAAGCTCCCGGTCTCCACGACGTCGCAGAAGACCTTCAGCGTTTCGAGCTGCATCGCCACCTTCCTCTCGGCCGGCCCCGTTGCTCCCGGCGCGGACAGGCTCGCCAGCGCAAGTCCCGCGGGTCCCGCGAGCATAGCGGGGACCGCGCCTCTGACCGGTTCGATCTACTTATCAGCATTAGCAGCGGATGTCCACGTCGAACGTGGACCGGCGCGTTGACATACCCGCCCTGCCCTCCCTAGGCTGATCGCTCCGGCACGGCGCGCCAGGGGCGAGTTTCCCGGGGCAAGACGCCTGCGGGGGTCCCGCTCGCTGCGGTGGTGCCGGACGCGGAGGACCATGACGCTCTTCAGCTTCGCCATCGCCTTCCTGGGCTGCCGGGCCAACGAGGTCGAGGCCGATGCGCTGCGCTCGGTTCTGCTCGGGGCCGGGGGGCGAGAAGTGGCGCCCGGCGAGACGCCGGACGTCACGGCGCTCAACACCTGCGCCGTCACCGCCGCGGCGGTGGCCCAGTCGCGACAGGCCGCGCGCCGCGCCGGCCGCGCGGCGCCCGCCGGGCTGCTGGTCGTGACCGGGTGCGGCGTCCAGCTCGACCCGGGGGCGTTCGCCGATCTGCCCGGCGTCGACCTGGTCGTGGGCAACCGTCACAAGGCTCGCCTGGGGGAGGTGCTGCGTTTGCTGGCCGATCGGACGGCATTGCGACTGCCGCCGGGACCCAGCCGGGACGAGGCCTTGGCGCGCGCGCTCACCGATGCCGGGCTTTCGTCGCTCGTTGGGGCCGAGGCGCGAGCGAACCGGCGCGCACCCATCTGCTGGACGGCAGACCCGACGCTCGAGCGCGTTGTGGGACGACCGGGGCCGACGGCCGGGCGTCGCACGCGCCCCTCGATCAAGATCCAGGACGGGTGCAGCTTCCGCTGCACCTACTGCATCGTCGCCGCCCTGCGGGGCCGGCCCGTGAGCCGGGATCCGGTCGATATCCTCGCCGAGGCTGCCCGTCTGGCCGCCGCCGGGGCGCGCGAAGTTGTCCTGACCGGCATCAACCTCGGGCTCTACGGCCGCGAGATGGGCGCTGCGGGTCCGGCGGGCGAGCCCCGTGCGCTGGCCCGTTTGCTGGGCGACCTGACGGCGGTGGAGGGCCTGGAGCGCATTCGCCTGAGCTCGCTCGAGCCGATGACGATCACCGGCGCGCTGCTTGACCGGATCGCCGGCCTGCCGAAGGTGGCTCGCAGCCTGCATGTGCCCTTCCAGAGCGGGGACGATGAGGTGCTGCGTCGCATGGGCCGTTCCTATGGGGTCGGGGAGCTGGAAGCCCTCGTCGAGCGCATCATGGCCCGGTTACCGCTCTGCGGCCTCGGTGTGGATATCGTGGCCGGCTTTCCCGGCGAGTCGCCGGAGGCCTTTGCGCGGACCCTGAGATGGCTCGAACGCCTTCCCGTTACTTATCTCCATGCCTTTGCCTTCTCGGAGCGTCCGGGAACGCCGGCCGCTGAGATCACCCCCCGCGTGCCGGTGGCCGAGCGCCGAGCGCGCGTCGCCCGCCTGCGGGAACTCGATGCCCGGTTGCGGGTCCGGTTCCAGCAGCGGCTGGTCGGTCGCGCCTGCTGGTTGGTGATCGAGCAAGTCGAGGGCGACCGCTTCACGGGCATGAGCGGCGAGTACGTCCGCATGTCAGGCGAGGGGCGGGGCCTGGCACCCGGCGATTGGGTGGCCGTGATTGCCGGCGATACGATCGCCCCGGGCCGGCAAAGCTGCCGACTGGATGAGAAGCTCGTGGGGCGGCCGGGCGCGCGATCGCCGGAAGGAGCATGATGCCTCGCTACTGCATCGAGACCTACGGGTGCCAGATGAATGTGGCCGACTCCGAGCTTCTGGCCGCCATCCTCGCGCGCGCGGGCTGGGCCGCGGCCGGCGGGCCGATCGACGCCGACCTGATCATCGTGAACACCTGCTCGGTGCGCGAGCGGGCGGTCGAGCGGGTGACGGGGCGGGTGCGGACCCTCGCGTCCCTCAAGGCTCATCACCCCGGGTTGCGGATCGTTCTGGCCGGCTGCGTGCCCCAACACCTGGGCGCCCAATTCGCGGCGCTCTTGCCCGACGTGGACCTCTTCATCGGCCCCGACGCTTACCGGCGCCTGCCCGAGCTCCTGGCGGAAGCCGCCGCGCAGGCGGCGCCGGGCCACGCCGCCGGCGCATCTGACCCGGCGGGTCGGCTGGCTCTTGAGCGCGACCGGCAGGAGACCTACGCCGATATCCCCCCGCTGCGGCGCCGGGGCGTCAATGCCTGGGTGACGATCATGCGCGGGTGCGACCGGTTCTGCACCTACTGCGCCGTGCCCTTCGGGCGCGGGCGCGAGCGCAGCCTGCCCGGTGGGGCGGTGCTGACCGCGGTCAGGCAGGCGGTCGACGAGGGTTTCCGGGCCGTGACGTTGTTGGGCCAGGCGGTCACATCCTGGCAGGCTGCGGGCCACGATTTCGCCTGGCTGATCGATCAACTGGCGCTCGTGCCAGGCCTGGTGCACTTGCGGTTCCTGGCCCCGCACCCGACCGATTTCAGCCCGCGCCTGCTCGAGACGGTCGCACGCCACGCGGTGGTGGCGCGCCATCTGCATCTGCCCCTGCAGTCAGGATCGGACCGCATCCTGGCGGCGATGCGGCGCGGCTACACCCGGGACGAGTACCTCGCGCTCGTCCGCGACGCGCGCCGGCTCATTCCCGGCGTGAGCATCACCACCGATCTGCTCCTGGGATTTCCGGGCGAGACCCAGAATGACTACCAGCAAACCCTCGACCTCATGGACGAGGTGCGCTTCGACAGCGCGTTCATGTTCGCCTACTCACCGCGCGCGCACACCTATGCCGCCCGGATGCTCCCCGATGATGTGCCCGCCGAGGTCAAACAGCAGCGCTTGTCCCAGGTCATCGAACGCCAGGAGCGTCACTCAGGCGAACGCTTCGCCGCGCTGGTCGGGACCCGGCGTCCGGTCCTGGTCGAGGGACGCGCCCGCCACGCCGGGCGCCAGTGCTTCGGCCGCTGCCTCGACTTCAGGCCCGTGGTGATCACGCCCGCGGCCGGCGCCGAGCCGTCGCCCGGGGATGTCGTCGAGGTGGAGATCACCCGTACGACGTCCCACACGCTCACGGGGCGTCAGGTTGGCTGAGCTGCGCCATCTCGTCGCGCGGGTAGCGATAGCATCGCCGGGCCCCCAGCCCGACCAGGATGGCGCCGAAGAAGAGGTGCAGCATGCCCATCAGGCCCATGCCGCGAATGGCCAGCACCAGCGCCGCCCGCGTTTGCCCTCCGGCGGCGTCCGGATCGAGGGCGGCCAGGCGCAGCTGAGATGACACTTTCGGGATCAGCCAGAGCTGGGGCCCCACCGCGAGCGCGGTCATGATCAGCACCAGGGCCAGCATCACGAGGATGGTGGCCGGGCGCCGCAGCGCGAACAGGTGCATGCCCAACACGGCCAGCAGCAGGATACCGGCGGCGATGGCCGCCACATAGCCCAGCGATTCGAGCAGCCAGACGAGCAGGCGTGCCATGTCGATACTGACCTCGGGCGAGCGGGCGACGAGCGGCGCCGTGAGCAGGGCGGCCGAGGCGTGCACGCCCATCCACAGGGTGGCCCCCAGCAGATAGGTGAACTCCAGGATCTGGGCTGCCCAGTCCGGGACGGGACGGGGCAGCGGGTAGATCAGGGCCCCGGTAGATATGTCTTTGACGCCGATGCTCATGCCGATCGGTCTCCGCCATGCTGATGGGCTAACGGCACGCTGAAGCCGCACCCCATCCGCCACCCGGCCGCGGGTCGGGGGGCGCAGGCGCCCCGCCCACTCCCAATATCGTCACGCCCGCGCGCATCGCCAGTCCGACGAGCCATTGACAGGTCGGCACCCTAGCACCTAGCATGACCCATTCTGGCATCAAGCTAGCCGTCCGGTGTCAAGATCGCCCCGGGGCGTCGGGCCGCGAAGGGGACCGATTCATCCATGAAATGCTGGAACTGCGAAAACGCGCTCGAGAGCGCCCTCCTGTGTGGGCGCTGCGGGATGCCGCAGCCGGTGGACGTCCTGGGAGCCTTCGAGGCTCTTGGGATCCCTCCCCGGCTGCAGTGGCCCGCGGAGGAGCTCGAGCAGACCTACGAGCGCATGGCGCTGCAATGCCATCCCGACCTTTTCCGCGCCCATCGCGATGAGCGGGTGATCAACGCGGCCCGCGTGGCCATGCGCACGCTGAACGATTCCTACCGGACGCTCAAGGACCGCACCAAGCGCCTGCGCTATGTGCTGGCGGCCAGCGGGCGCCTGGCGGAGACGACCCGCACCGTGCCCGCGGGGCTGCAGGAGTCGGCCCAGATCATCAGTCGCATCCTGACCGCGGCGGAGGAGGCCAGACAGAAGGGTGATCGTGAGGCCTGGGAGTCCCACCAGGATCACCTCGCCTCGCTGCAGGTCCAGGCCGAGGGCGCGGTCGAGCGGTCGCGCGTGAACCTGCAGCTTGTGGAACAGCAGTGGGATGATGCGGTGAGGCGGGCCGGGGACCATTGGCCGGATGTGCCTGATGGCTGGGAAGTCCAGGCCCAGCGCTGGCTGGGTGAGCAGGAGTATCTGGACGCGCTGATGGAGCGCTTGCGCGCGGCGCGTTCATGGGAGCGGGCCGCGGCCGTCGCCAGCCGCTAGCCGTGGCGCCGGCGGTGGCTGTCAGCCCGGGATGGGCACGGACGAGGAGGGCATTGGGTTTGGTGAGGCAAACGTCGGCCCCATCCGCGGGTCAAGGCTATGTCGCCTTCGACTGCGGAACGAGCGTGAGCCGCATCGCCTTCGCACGCGGAGACGGCTCGGCGTTCGTGACCGACCTGGCCGGCGACGCGCGCATCCCGTCCGCGCTCGCGATCTCTCCGCAAGGGGGCATCCTGGCAGGGATGCCGGCCCGCGACCGGCAGACCCTCTACCCGCACCACACCGTTCTGTCGCCCAAGGCGCTCTTGACCCACGACGCCCAGGATCTCAACGCGCGGGGGCCCTTCTTTCCGCATCCGATCGTCTCGGGAGCGTCGCCCTTGCTGCAGCTCGACCTGGGCGGCCGAGCGCGCTCGGCGGTCGAGATCAACGCCCACTTCCTGGCCCACCTGCGGCGCATGGCTGAGTCGTTCCTGGAGCGGCCCGTCGACAGCGGGGTCTTCCCGGTCCCAACGGCCTTCTCGCCCTTCGACCGGCGCGGCTTCTCACTGGCGGCGCGGATGGCGGGTTTCCAACAGGTGCGTCTGATCGACGAAGCGACGGCCGCGGCGCTGGCGTGGATCGCGCAGGGCGGCCGCGGGCGCATCGGCGTCTGCGTGTGGGGCGCCGGCTACCTGAGCGTCGCGGTCGCGAGCGTGCGGGACCGATTGGTGCGTGTGCTGGCGAGCGGCGGCGTGGCGAGCGGCGGCGATCGCATCGATCAGGCGCTGGCGGCGGATCTGCTCGCCCGGGCCCAGGCCGGTGGGCCGATTCACAACGTGGCGCACGTCGCGCGCCACCTCCTGGCGGTGGCCGAGGCGGCCAAGCGGGATCTGGCCGCGCGGGGCAAAGCCGACGTGGGTGTGTCGCTCGGTGCCGACCGCCCGCCGCTGCGCCAGGCTTACACCTCCGCCGACCTGGATCGGCTGATCGAGCCGCTCAAGCTGGAGGCCACCCGCGTGTGCCAGAGCGTGTTGGCCGATGCCCGTGTCCAGCCCGGCGATCTGGATGGGGTGCTGTTGGCCGGGGGCCTCACGCGCATCCGCGGCCTGGCGGAGCATCTGAGCGGGATCTTGGGGCGCGAGCCGCTCGCCGGCTTCGATCCCGAGGAGTGCGTCGCCCTGGGAGCGCTCGAACGGGCCCGCGTGCTCGAGCGCGAGAAGAGCGACATTGTGGTGCTGGATGCCAACCCGTGCGCGCTGGGGCTGGAGGGGCAGTCCGGGCAGGTGAGCCCGATCCTGGAGCGATCGATCCACTTGCCGGCCGGCAACCGCGAGATCTTCACGACCTACCTCGAGCGGCAAGCCGAAGTCGCTTTCGAGCTCTTCGGCCAAGGCACCGGGGCCTGGGCCCCGTTGGCTCGCGTGGAGGTCTCCAACATCCCACCCATGCCGGCGGGTGCACCCGCGATCGAGGTGCTGCTCGTGATCGACGAGGATGGGCAGCTCAGCGTGCAAGCGCAGGAGAGCGCGCGCTCGAAGCGGCTGGGTCTCGAGGTGCGGCCCGTGCGCGGGTTGCCTGCGTCGGTGTTCCAGGCCACGCTGGAAGCCCTGCCCGCGCCCGCGGAGTCGTCCGACTTCGAGGCGGGCCTCCGGGAGGAGCTGCGCCAGCGCGGCCGCTTCCTGTTGGAGAATCTGCGCGAGCTCAGCAAGCGCCAGGCAGCGAGCATGACGCGCGACGAGAAGCAGATTATCGCGAAGAAGGCGCGCGAGCTTGAGGAAGTCCTCGACGGGGCGGATCTTGTCGAGATCCGCTCGTGCGCGCAGGAGCTGGAAGAGGCTGCCCGTTCGCTGGTCCAGCGGGATATCGACGCCAGCATGCAGGCGGTCTTGCGATAGCGACCGGGGGCGGCGCGGGATGTCCAAGGGGCTCATCGAGTTCTGCGAGCAAGCCCGCACGCGCATCGCGTCGGCCCGATCGGTTCTGCTCGCGTCGCATGTTCTGCCCGATGCCGACTCGGTGGGCTCGCAGGCCGCGCTGGCACGCCACCTGAGCAGCCTCGGCAAGCAGGTGACGATCTGCAATCCTACCCCCGTGCACGAGATCTACCGCTTCCTGATCGACTTGGCTGGTTTGCCTCCCGAGGCCTGGCACGACGGGCAGGTCGTCCCGGCCCACGACCTGGTGATCGTGCTGGACGTGAACGACTGGGACTACATGGGCGCGTTGGGCCAGGTCCTGCGCGCTTCGCCCGCCCCCCGGTTGCTCTTCGACCACCATCACGGTCCGGCCCGCACGGCGGACGTGGCCCTGGTCGACCCCTCGGCCAGCGCCACCGGCGAGGTGCTCTACCGGTACTTCCTCGCCACCGGGGTGGAGGTGGACGCCCAGATGGCTGCCGCGCTCTATGCCTCCATCCTCTTCGACACGGGGGGCTTCCGCTTCCGTAACACCCGCGACGAGACGGTGCTGATCGCGGCCGAGCTGATCCGCCGCGGCGCAAGCCACACCCGCACCGCGGCGCGCCTCTTCGAAAACGAGTCGTTCTCGCGGGTGGAGCTGCTGACGGCGGCGCTGGCCCGGGTCGTCAGCGACACCACGGGAAGACTGGCCTGGACCTACGTCACCCGCGACATGTTCGCGCAAACCGGCACCTCAGCCGCCGACGCCGACGGCATCATCGACCAGCTCATGACGATCCGGGGGGTGGAGCTGGGCGTGCTCTTCCGCGAGCTCGCGGGCGGCGGCGTGAAGGTCACCTTCCGCTCCAAGGACGAGCGCAACGTGGGCAGGCTGGCGGAGCAGCTCGGCGGCGGCGGCCGGGCGACGGCCGCCGGGGTTACCGTAGCCGGCGAGCTCAAGGAGGCGGTCACGACCGTGCTCGACTGCCTGCGCCGGGAATTCCGGTTGGACGGCGAACGCCGGAGCAAGGAGCGTAGCGATGAGTGAGATCAGCGGGCATGTCGCAGCGATTTTGCGCGCCCTAGGTGAGGAACCCAGCCGGGCCGGCCTCGTGCGCACGCCCGAGCGGGTGGAGGAGGCGCTGCGCTTCCTCACCCGCGGGTACCACCAGGACCTGCAGGAGCTGCTGAACGGCGCGGTCTTCGACGAGCCCTACGACCAGATGGTGATCGTCAAGGACATCGACCTCTACAGCCTGTGCGAACACCACCTGCTACCCTTCGTCGGCAAGGCCCACGTCGCCTACATTCCCGACGGCCGGCTGTTGGGGTTGAGCAAGATTCCGCGCATCGTCGAGCTCTTCGCCCGCCGGCTGCAGCTCCAGGAACGGCTGACCAGCCAGATCGCCGAGTGCATCCAGACGGCGATCCAGCCGCGCGGGGTCGGGGTGGTGATCGAGGCGTTCCACCTCTGCATGGCGATGCGCGGCGTCGAGAAGCAGAACGCCTACATGACGACCAGCGCGGTGCTGGGCGATTTCCGCGCAGACCGCGCCACGCGCAGCGAGTTCCTCGACCTCTTGCGCAAGCGTGCCACGACGCCCGGCCCGGCGTAGAGCGGGGCGCACGCCGGGCACCTGGGCGAACGCCCGGAGGCGGTGGCCCCCGGGCGTTGACGTTAAGCACGACCCTCGGGATGCGACGCTGGGCGGCCGCTCCCGGCTAGATCTCCTCGAAGAAGTACTCACGCAGCGGCTGCAGCCGCTCGACATAGTCCTCGGGGTAGAGGAACCACGCGGTGATGGCCACCGAGGAGACCAGCGAGTTGCCGTCCTGCGGCGTGAAGGTGAAGCCGATTACATCGTGGTCGCCCCGCACCGTCAGCGTGGGCACGCACACCACCGTCTGACTGAGCAGACGGCCGAAGTGGCCCTGGTCACGCCCGAACGAGAAGACCGCGTTGGTGGAGCGCTTCTCGGTCAGCGCCACGCGCTGGTTCTCGCGCAGCCGGGCGATGACGGTGGGCAGGGAGACCTTCTCCTTCAGCTTGATGTTGAACCACATCGAGTGCATGTACTGGCTGTTGACCTTCATCGCCGAGCTGAACAGCGGCAGCTCGTAACCCAGGGTCTTGAAGAGGTGATAGGCGTCGCGAGCGTGGTGCGTGCCGAACTCGGGATCGTCATGCTTCCCGGCCTGGGGCGCGGGGATGAACTTGCCGTCCTGGCTGATGTCATTGGCGCGGCGGATCAGGACGAAGCGACCATCGACGAGGTTGCTCGGATCCTTCTCCTGGAGTGCCAGGGTGTCGATCACCGCGGCCAGGTTGTGAGTGTTGCAGGAGACGATCTGTATGTACTTGTCCTTGCCGGGCTCGAGCGCTTCGTCGTTGATCCCCCGGGCGTACATCTTGCCGAAGCCGAACTCGCTGCCCTGGGCCACGAACCCCTTCGTGTTCGCCTCGTGCTTGGTGTAGGAGGCTTCCTTGTTGGCGTTGCCGGCCGGCGTGCAGTCGATGATGACGTCGGCCAGCCCACAGGCCTCCTCGTACTCGTAGGTGATCTTCATGCCCAGGTCTTCGAACTTGGGGATCATCTCCTTGTCGGCCACCAGGTGCGCCCCGCGCTTCATCAGGTTCTTGACCTTCGGGCGATCACTGGTGAGCGCCTGTTTCTTGTTGAAGCTGATCGTCTCGATGCCGAGGTCCTTGCGGAAGCCGCACAGCAGCCCGATCAAGGGCTCGCCGATCGTTCCCGTGCCCACGACATGGACGTGCTTGCCGTTCTTCCCCATCATGACCCCCTTCTGGTTCGCGCCAAACGGGCGCGTGCGCGCCGCGGCGACTATACCTGCCGGAGACGCTTCCCCGGTGCTCGGCACTCTCGAACGGCGCCGCCCGGAACGCCGGGCCGCGCCCTGGGAGGGCTGCCTTCGAGAAGGTAACGGCCTGCCTGGGGTGGCGTCAAGCCGAGGTGCGGCTGCCGCGCCCCTGGGCGGGTGTGCCGTCCCCGGCGTGGGCGGGCGCACCGGCCCACCCGGTGGGCTCATGTTGCGGCCGCGGGCTGCGGCCGCGTACCATGCCGGGACGTCCTGCCGCAAACCCGGGTCGCCTAGCACAGACCCGGGCGGCGTGTCGGGGGCCACCATGAACGGGAGGCCGGAATGGCCAGAGAGCAGCTGCGCAAGCCGAGGACGCGGAAGACAGGGAAGAGCGGGAAGACGGACGCGCCGGGCGCGCCGGAGCGCGGGCGGCGTCGCCGTGGTCAGAGCGCCGGCCAGGAGGGCTTCTTCGTTCCCGAGGTCCTGGGGGCCGATCACCGCGTGCCCCTGCTCACGGGCGAGTGGGTGCGGCAAGTCTTCATGGACAACGCCGCCAGCACCAAGCCTTTCCGTGCGGTGAGCACCTTCCTGCGCGACATGGAGGGCTACTACTCGAACATCCACCGCGGGACCGGCTTCGATGCGGTCTTCTGCACGGACCGCTACGAGGAAGCGCGTGAGATTGTCCGTAGGTTCGTCGGCGGCGACGAGGCGCGTGACATCGTCATCCCGGTGCGCAACACGACCGAGGGGCTCAATCTTCTGGCCGCCACCTTCCAATGGCGCCCGGCGGATGTTGTGCTCACCACCATCCTCGAGCACCACTCGAACGACCTGCCCTGGCGCGGCAAGGCCAAGGTCGACTACGTCGGCCGCCGGGCGGACGGGACGCTCGACATCGCAGACTTCGGGCGCAAGCTCGCCTGCCACCAAGGGCGCGTGCGGGTCGTGGCGGTGACCGGCGCCTCCAACGTGACCGGCGAGGTTCTGCCAGTCCACGAGATCGCCGCGCTGGCTCACCAGCACGGCGCCTGGATTGCGGTCGACGCCGCTCAGCTCGCGCCCCATCGCGCGATCTGCATGCGGCCGCACGATGACCCCGGGCACCTCGACTTCGTCGTCTTCAGCGCGCACAAGATGAACTCGCCCTACGGCGAGGGCGCGATCATCGGGCGCCAGGACCACTTCGCCGACGCCTCGCCCTACCTGCAGGGCGGCGGCACAGTCTACTCGGTCGGCCTCGATCACGTCATCTGGGCCGACCCCCCTGAGCGCCAAGAGGCGGGCACGCCGAACATTCTGGGGCTCTTCGCCCTGGCCGCGGCGATCCGGCTCTACGAGCGGATCGGCATGGAACGTATCGCCGAGCACGAGCGCCGGCTGACGCGCCGGCTGCTGGCCGGCATGAACGCCATCGACGGCGTCACGATCTGGGGGCCGCGCGATCCGGAGCGGCTCGAGCATCGGCTGGGCGTCGCGACCTTCTCGGTCGCGGGCGTCCACTACAACCAGGTGGCCGCGGTCCTGGCCTACGAGCATGGGATCTCGGTGCGGGCCGGCTGCTTCTGCGCCCACCCGCTGATCAAGAGCTTCCTGGGCATCACGCCCGATCAGGAGCGGGAGTTCGAGCAGCGGGCCGGGACGGGTGACCGCAGCCTGGTGCCGGGCGGCGTGCGGGTGAGCATCGGCCTGCACAACACGGATGAGGATGTCGACCGATTCCTGGTCGCGTTGCGGGCGATCGCGGCGCGCCGTTGGCAGGGCGATTACGAGGCGAACGTCGTGACGGGGGAGTACCTGCCGCAGGGGTATCGGTACGACTTCGAGATCTGCCCAGATTTTCCGGGGTGCGGCGCGCCGGTAAGAGGTTCCGGAGACTAGAGAGCCCGCGTGGAATGCAGGTTTGCCACGAACACATCCGCCCGGCGGCGTAAGAAGCTGACCGCCACGCGCAAGCCGTCGGGTGCCACGTCCAGTGAGAGCAACTGGCCCTCCTCGTCGAGCGTCACCATGCGGCGCGCCTGGCCGCTGGCGCAGTCGTAAGCCAGGATCCACATCTTGCCGTCACCACGGTTGGGCAGAGCGAAGAAGAGATGGCGCTGATCATCCGCCATGTCCATGAAGTAGATGTTCCCCTGAGGTTCGAGACCCGGCAGCTCCAGCTCGGCAACCTTGAACAGGAGTTGTAGCTCACCGCCGGGCTGAGCGAGAACTGACACGGCGGGCTCCGCAGTGGGCCCGCTGCCGAGGAGGTGGCCAACAAGCACTTCCCCGTCTCGCCGGCCCCAGGTGAAGCCTCCGAAGGTGAAGGCGTTCGAATCCCGGAGCAACTCATGCAGGGATCCACCGCGGTCGAGGTATTGCAGGCTTTCATAGGGTTGGTGTTCCGCGAGGGTCAGCAGCAGGCCGCGCTGCCCGCTAGGGTCGCCGACCACGCGGGAAACGCGACTGCCGGTTTGCGGGACACGTTCCCGGTGACCGCGCTCGATATCGTAGCGATTGAGCCGGTTTCCCCACTCGATGTCGCCGAAAACCGTGGTGAAGGCGAGGTCCGACTCCACGTAGTACAAGATCCCCGGACCGCCGGTCACCGGCTGCTCGCACGACATCGCAGGATCTGCGATCAGACGGCGCGGAGCGGCTGCGCCGCGGGCATCCGCGGCCCAGATCTGCCAGTTTCCGTTGATGAGGGCCTGGTAGTAAAGCTCCGAGCCATCGGCAGAGTAAACGGGCATCCGCGCCGCCACGCTCTGCTTGAGCGGGTCCTCGGCGGCTCCACCGTCGATTGGGTAGACGCAGATGCAACTCAGATCCTGGCCGCGGGTGAACGCCAAGGCCGACTCGTCGGGCGAGAGGCTTGCATGATACGTAAACTCCGTGCCTTCCGTGAGACGGATGGGATATCCGCCGTCGGTCGGAATGCGCCAGATGCTGAAGAGCCCATGGAGGTTGCCCGCGGCAACGATCGCTCGTCCGTCGTGGGTCCAGCAGAAGTGGCCGCCGACATGCATGGGGTCCATCTCGATCTTGCGCTCGTTTGACCCATCCGCGCGGCAGACGTACAGCTCGTGGCCGCCTCCTTGCCAGCGGACGAAGGCGATCTGCTGCCCGTCGGGGGACCACTGGGGTTTGTACACAGCCGTCCCCGGTCCGGTGTTGGTCAGGATCCGCTGCTCCTCGCCCGTAGTCAAATCACGTCGCCAGATGGCATCCTGGACACGTGTTTCTTGAGCTTCGCCGGTGTAGAGGATTTGGCGCCCGTCGGGACTGATGTCCCCGTAGAGAGCAGATTCCACCAGGGGGTGTGCGGATTCTCCGGTGAAGGACACCAGCCAGACACAATACTTCTGAGTTGCTGGATCCGGGCCATGGATCAGGGCCGATTGTCCGTCGGGTGTCGTGTTCCACGGCACACCGAGGACTCCGACTTCCAGATCGCGCGTGCTGCTTCCGTCGGCCGCCGTGACATGGAGCCCGGCTGCATCGCCATACATGATGCTCTGTCCATCCCCGGACCACAGGGGACAAAACGCCGTCCCGCTGGTCGTGACCTGGCGGATATCGGTGAGCAGGACCGAACCCCCAGGCGGAGCCGTGAGCCGACTCCGATTCAGCCAAGCCGAAAGGCCGATCGCGCCGGCGACCACCAGGGCTGTGACCATCGCCGCGCCAATCAGCCACCGGGCGCGAAGAAGCCGCCGCGGGACCGGGGTACCGGGGGTGCCGGGCAGATCGGCGAGGACCTCTTCGGCGTTCTGGTAGCGTGCGCCCAGTTCCTTCCTCAGACAGCGCAGGACACAGCGGTCGAGCGCGGAGTCCACCAGCGGATTGCGAGCACTGGGTGGTTCCGGCCGGTCATGGCGAATGGCGTGGATGACTGCATCGGAACAGTCGGCGCGGAAGGGTAGCTCTCCGGTGAGCATTTCGTAGAGCATCACGCCGAGTGACCAGATGTCAGCGCGGTGATCCACCTGGGCTCCGCGGGTTTGTTCCGGCGACATGTAGCTCACGGTGCCCAGCGTGGCCCCCGTGCGGGTGATCTGCACGTCACTCGCCAACTTGGCCAGACCGAAGTCCACGATCTTGACCAGCCCGTCGTTCAAGAGGAACACGTTGGCGGGTTTGAGATCGCGATGGACGATGCCATGCCCGTGTACTCGGGCGAGTCCCGTCGCAATCTGGCGCGCGATCTCCACGGCCTCCGCAATGCTCGGACGCCCGCTGCGGAGCCTTGTACGCAGGTCCAGCCCCTCGTAGCAGGCCATGGCGATGAACAGCTGCCCGTCCTCGGTCTCGCCGATGTCGTGGATCGTGCAGATGTTGGGATGATCGAGCGCCGACGCGGCCTGCGCCTCGCGCACGAAGCGGGCCTTGGCCTTGGCGTCGCGGGTCAGCTCGGGGGCAAGGAACTTGAGCGCCACCGGACGCCTGAGCCGCAGGTCATGGGCGCGATAGATGATGCCCATGCCCCCACGCCCGAGCTCCGCCTCAATGCGGTAATGTGAGACCACCTGTCCGCGGAGATTCGGCGTGTTGCTCGATTTCGTCCCCAGGCGGGGAGTTCAGCCGCGCCGTGGGGACCTGGGTGCGATCACCGGGGGCCGCATAATCAGATGGCTGGCGAGTCATGGTTGCCGGTGCCCTCCACGAACGCCGCTCTCATACGCCCAGGCACAGTTCTCCGAGTCGCTCACACGATCCTACGGCCCGCGCGTTCGAGGGTCAAGGTTGACCGGAATCTGTCCGATGCCCACTGGCGTGATCGCCGCGGGCACTAGCGTGGATTGCTCTAATCCCGATGTGATTGTGGCTTCTGGGCGCCCACATCGCCGCGCTCCGCGGCCAGTGCCCGCTCCAGCCGCGCGATCAACCCCAGCAGCCAGCGTGCCTGCTCGCGCGTGAACGCGCCCGCGCGCAGCGGATCGAGGTACGCGCGGTGCGGGTGGCTGCGCAGCGAGCGCGTCGGGTAGCCGATGCGCGCCAGCAACGCCTCGGTGCGCGCGAGGATCTCGCGGCGCGCCTCGGCCGCCACCGGCGCGCCCCGGCGCCGTGGAACGCCGGCGCCGGCCGATGCGGCTGCCTCGCTGGCCGCCCCCGGGGGCCCGCAGGCGCCCGCCGCGCGCGGACCGCCCAGCGCCTGAGCGCAGAGCTCGTAGGCGATCACCGTCACGGCCTGGGCCAGATTGAGCGGCCCGCCGGGCGTGGGGATGCGCACGAGCCGATCACAGCGATCGAGCCACTCGAGGTCGAGTCCGGTGCGCTCGGGGCCGAAAAGCACGAGGAGCCGGACCGGCTCGCGCGCCGCATACCGCGCCACCGCCACGCCCGGGTCGACGAGGGCGCGCCGGCGGCCCGCCCGCGCGCTCGTGGCCCAGATCTCGTCGAACTCCGCCAGCAGCGCCGGCACCTCGCTGAGCCCGATCACGCGCGCGCGTTCGAGCACCGGCAGCCCGAAGCGCACCGCGCGCGCCTGCTCGACCGCCTCGTTACGCCGCGGCGGGTCGATCAGCACCAGGCGCTCGAAGCCGAAGGCCGCCAGCGAGCGGGCGACGGCGCCCACGTTGCCCGGCTCCGAGGGCTGCACCAGCGCAAACGTCACCGGCAGGGTGCTAGCGACCGGATCCATCACGCGCCCCGCCTCCGCCGTTCCGTTCGGCGCTTGCGGCGCCATGCCATGGGTCCTCATCAGAGCCCGCCCTCCACCGCGACCCCTGGCGCCGCCCGCGCCGCGCCAGCACCGCGATGATCTCGGCGCGCACGCATTCGGCCGATACGCCCCAGCGCGGCGCGATCAGCATCCGCCGGGGCGCGCTGGCCGTGAGGCGCTCGATCACGACCTCGGGATCGAGCCGCTCGAGGTAGGCCGCGGCCAGGCGCGCGTAGGCCCGCCACGGGGGCAGGTGCGCGCACTCGGCCGCGGGCATCTCCGCCAAGCGGCTGCCTTTCAGCACCTGCAGGTGATGGATCTTGACCGCCTGGATGCCCGCGGCGCAGAGCCGCGCTGCGCCGGCGAGTTGTGAAGCGTGGCTCTCCCACGGTGTGCCCAGGATCACGTGCGCGCCCGTGCGGATGCCCCGCGCGCGCAACGCGCCGATCGCGCGGCGCGCGCAGGCCCAATCGTGGCCGCGGTCCATTGCCCGCAGCGCGGTATCGTCGGTCGACTGGACGCCCAGCTCAACCTGCACGAAGGTCTGCCGCGCGGCCTCGGCCAGCACCTCCAGTACCGCCTCCGGCAGGCAATCGGGCCGCGTGCCGATCACGACGCCCAGCGCTCCGGGGCACGCGCGCGCCTCGGCCAGCACGCGCGCCAGGCGCTCCGGCGTACCGTAGGTGTTCGTGTGGGGCTGCAAGTACACGAGGTAGCCCGCCGCACGTGGATGACGGCGCGCGAGATGCAGCGTGGCGCGCGCGACCTGCTCGCTCAACGTCAGGTGCGGGCGGCTGGTGGGGGGGCGGAAGGCGTCGATTGTGCAGAACGCGCAGCCATGTCTCCCCAGCGTGCCATCGCGGTTCGGGCACGAGAAGCCCGCATCGACGATCACCCGGTAGACCAGGCCGCCGAAGCGCTCGCGCAGGAACCGCCCCGCGCTCCGGTAGGGAAGCGCCACCTCCGCCTGGGTTGGGGGAGCGCCGATGATGGGAACCGGGTCCACGCTGCAACGGCCCTCATCGCCTGGGTGTTCGCCCCGAATGGCCCCCAGGTTGCTGGGGAAATCGGGAGCGCGCACAACCCGGGGAGCTTAAATGCCCGCGGGCGCTGGGGGCAAGAACCCTGCCCCGCAGCGCCCGCGCAAGATCGCTGCGCGCCCGTGCGGCGCGTTACCGCTCCGGCACCCGGATGGCCACGAAGCGCCCCCGGGCCTGGTTGACCACGCGCAAGAGGAGCACGTCGCCCGGCTGCAGATCCGCCACCGCCCGGCGCAGGTCGCTCGGCCGCGAGATGTCGCGGCGCGAGGCGCTGACGATGAGGTCGCCCACCCGCAACCCGGCCTCGTCGGCCGGTGAGAAGCGGGTCACCTCGGTCACCACGACGCCCGTCGCCGAGCGGTCGAGGTCCAGCTCGCGGCGCACTTCTTCATCGAGCCCGGTGATGTCGAAGCCGAGCGCCACCAGCGCATCGTCGGTCTGACCCGGCGTCATCCCGGCCACGCCCTGGTCGGATTCCATCTCGCCCAGCTCGACCCTGATTTTCTGCTCGCGGCCGTCGCGCAGCACGGCGAAGTCGACCTCTGTGCCGGGGGGCATGGCCGCCACGCGGAAGCGCAGGTCCTGGACCTTCTCCAGCTCCTCACCGTTCATCCGCAGCAGGACATCGCCTTCCTGGAGCCCCGCCTTCTCGGCCGGACTGTCCGCGGTCACCTCCTGGACGAGGATGCCGCCCCGGCCCTCGGGATCCATGCCGAAGGCCTCCCGCAGCGAGCGGTCCAGATCGCGGATCATGACGCCCAGCCAGCCGCGCTCGACGCGGCCACGATCGAGGATGCTTGCCATGATCGGTTTGACCAGGTCCGCCGGAATGGCGAAGCCGACGCCCTGGTAGCCCCCTGTCCGGCTGGCGATAGCGGTGTTGATGCCGACGACCTCGCCGCGCAGGTTGACCAGCGGGCCCCCGCTGTTGCCGGGATTGATCGCCGCGTCGGTCTGGATGAAATCTTCGTAGGAGGTGAGGCCGATGTTCGAGCGCCCCAGGGCGCTGATGATGCCGGCCGTCACCGTGCCGCGCAGGCCCTGGCCGAACGGATTGCCCAGCGCCACGACCCATTCGCCGACGCGCGGGCGCGCCTCGGTCAGACGCGCGAAGGGTAGATCGCCGCCGGCCTTGACGCGCAGCACGGCCAGGTCGGTCGCCGGATCGGTGCCCACGACCTCGGCCTCGAGCTCGCGGTCATCCGACATCAGGATCATGACGTTCTCGGCATTCTCGACGACGTGATTGGCGGTCAGGATGATGCCGTCGGCGCGCACGATCACGCCCGACCCCAGGCCCTGCTGGCGGAATTCCTGCGGGCCCTGGTTGAAGGGGGTCATGAAACGCTCGAAGAAATCGGGAAACGGCGAGCGCATCCGCGTCCCGGCGGTGCGCACGACACGCTCGCTGGTGATGCTCACCACCGCGGGTAACACTTCCTGGGCCACATGGCCGAAGGCGTCGCTCAGCGCGGTCGCCACCTCGATCGGGTCGCTCGGTGGAGCGGCCTGGGCGGCCGGGGCCAGCGGCAACGCGCCGTGCCCGGTAGCGAACAAACCGGCCCCGAGGACCATGCCCGCGGCCACCAGCAGCACGGCGACCGGCAACACCCACGTTCTGCTCCTAGCGCGGCGATTGAGAATCCTCATCATGGTCCAACTCCTCCTTCCATCGCTCCGGCAATGCTCTAACGAAAGGCCGCCGCCCGAGAGGGGGGCGACCGAGCCGGCCAAACCATCCCACCAATCTTGTTTGCGGTCCAAGAACACCGCCCCCCCTCCGCCTGTTCCCGCGGGATTGCCCCAGCTGGAGCTCTCCGAGGAGCCGTTGGGCGTGTGGGGGGTCTCGCCGCGAGTTTCCGCAGCTCGCGTGCCCCCGCGAGGGGCACGCGAGCGAGGACTGTCTGAGCGCCGAGACCCCCCACACGCCCAACGGCGGACCCCCATCGCGCTCAACTGCTCCTCCGCCCGGGCCGCGGGCAAGGCGAGCGGCTCGGGGCCAAGCGAGGGGCTTCAGGCCGGGCTACTCGACCGATCGAAAGCTGTCGGTGTTGCCCTCGAGGTAGGCGCCCTGGTTCCAGATGCGTTCGTGGCGCTTCAAGGCCATCCGCCGCCCGCGCGCCTTCGCCCGTGCTCGCAGCAGGCGCGTGAAGCCCTGGCGCAGGCGGGCAGCGTCGTAGCCAGCCAGCTCGGCCATCGCCGCAATCGACTCGCCGGCGCTGGGGCTTTCGACGATCAGCCGCCGGCCCTTCAAGGAGACCGACACCTCAGGGGGATTGCCGAAGAGGTTGTGATAGGCGCCCATGATCTCCTGGTAAGCGCCCAGCAGGCAGATCGCCAACAGGTAGGGCTTCCCGCCGCCGGCCTCGGCGTGCAGCTCGAGCGCCTCCTTGACGTCGCGCACGTCGACGAAGGCGTCGATGACACCGTCGGAGTCGCAGGTCAGATCGACCAGGATGCCCTTCTCGGTGGGGGTCTCGTTGAGCCGGTGGATCGGCACGATCGGAAAGAGCTGCTCGATGGCCCACGCGTCGGGCACGCTGCGGAAAACGCTGAAATTGGTCACGTACTTCTGGCGGAAGGTCTTCTCGAGCGCCTTGAGCTCCTCGGAGATCGAGTGCGTTCGGCGCGCGAACTCGAGCGCCCTGCGGCAGACGGTGTAGAAGTGCTGTTCGGCGACCGCCTTCTGCTCGAGCGAAAGGTAACCCAGATCGAAAAGCGTCTGCACCTCGCCCCGCGTCATCAGGGCGTCGTGGTAGTACTCACGGAAGTTCTTGATCGAGATCTCGCGGGCGATCGCCTCGATCTCCGCGACCTGCGGGGGCGTCTCTTCGTCCTCGTCGTCCAGCTCGGGCGTGCCGCCGCGTGCCCGCGGCGGTGCTTCGCCCGGCTCAAGGTCGCGCGGCAGGAACGAAGCCGGGACATCGCTGTCGCGGCTCTCGCAGTTGGTGATCAGCAGCGCATGGTGGGCCGCGATGGCCCGGCCACTCTCCGAGACCAGGTCGGGCAGCGGGACCTCCTCCTCGGTGCAGACCTCCTGGATCGTGTAGACCACGTTGTTGGCGAACTCCTGCATCGAGTAGTTCACGCTCGAATCTGAGGGGGTGTTGCTGCCGTCGTAATCGATGCCCAGGCCGCCGCCCACATTGAGGTACTGCAGCGGAATGCCGCGCGAGCGGAGGCGAGCATAGATGCGGGCCGACTCCTTCACCGCGTCCTTGATGCGCCGCACACTGGTGATCTGCGAGCCGATGTGATAGTGGAGCACCCGCAAGCGATCGAGCAGACCGGCCTCGCGCAGCTTCTCGATCGCGCACAGCAGGCCCGAGGAGCCCAAGCCGAACTTCGACGTCTCGCCGCCCGACGCTTCCCAGCGGCCGCTGCCGCGGTTGTCGAGCCGGCAGCGCAGGCCCAGCACCGGGGCCTGCTTGTACTTGCGCGCCGCCGCGACGATGAGCGGGATCTCCGCCAGCCGCTCGACCACCAGCACGATCGTGGGATCTTCGCCCGCGGCGACCGTGGCGAGCTCGACGACCTGGGCGTCCTTGAAGCCGTTGATGCAGATCCAACTCCCCGGCGGCAGCTTCTGGGAGAGCGCGATGGCGAGCTCGGTCTTGCTGCCGACCTCGAGCCCGAAGGCGTCGGGCCGCCCGGCCTTGATCAGGCTCTCGACCACCGGCCGGCGCGGGTTGACCTTCAGGGGGAAGACCGCCCGGTAGTGACCGGTGTAGCCGAACTCGGCCATCGCCCGCTGGAAGCAGATGTAGAGTTGCTGGAGCTGCGTCTGCAGCAGTTGGGGAAAGCGCACGAGCAGCGGCGGAACCAGATCCATCTCCGCGCAGCGCCGGACGACCTCGGTCAGATCCACCGAGCGATCATCGAGGAACGGGCGCACCCGCAGGTGCCCATCGCGCCCGATGAGGAAATAGCCCCCACCCCATTCGTCCACGCAGTAGGGGCTCTGAGTTTTGCCTTTGCGAGCCACGGCGGCAGGATGCCTCATCCGGCCACCGTGGGGCAATCGCCTTTTGGCGCGCCGCGCGCGCCGCTGGGCGGATCAGGCCGCGTCGCCAGGCCGGGCAGCTTCCGCTATCAGAACTGGTAGCTGAGCCCGAGCCGGTGCGTATCGCCCAGTTCCTCGCGACCGATCGCCAGTCCGTAGTCGAAGGCGATCCGCATCCACTCCAGGCCGATGCCGCCCGCGGCGTGGGTCTTTGTCTCGTTGCCGTCGTCGCGCCAGCGCAGCCCGCCGCGCAGCGCGAGCGTGCGGCCGAGCGGGCGCCACTCCACCCCGCCCGACACTTGGATCAACGCGTCGACGTCCAGGTCGTAGGTGCCGGCCACCGGGATCGTCAGAGCGCCCCGCGGGCGCCAGCAGAGGCCGGCCTCGGCCCGCGGCGTGAGGGTCTCGCGCTCGGAGTCCTCCCAGCTCAGGGACGACAGGAGCGATCGCAGCACCAGGGAAGCCTCCAGGCTGTGAACGACCGGGCGCGCCAGCGCGAAGTCGAGCGCATAGCCCGTGGCGCTGACCTCGGCCAGGTCCGAACGCACCACCAGCAGATGGCCGGTGACCGCCCAGCCCGTGCCCCAGAACCCGCGGCGGGCATGGGCGATGCCCAGGTCGTATTCGGCATAGGAATCCCGATCCAGATCGATGTTGGTGGCCTGGATCGCGAAGCCCCAGGCGCTCGTTGTCTCCTCGAGCTCGCCTTGCAGCTGGCCGTCCGACCAGGTGAGTCGCCGCGGGCGCTGCGGCAGGACTACGAAGACGCCGGTCTGACTGACCAGTCCGAGACCATAGAGGTCCGCATACGTGACCGTCGCGCCCGATTGGATGTTCTCGAGCAGGCCGGCGGCGTTCCAGTACGTCGCCGTGGGGTCGGCCGCGCCCGGTCCCCCGGCGCCGCCCAACGCAGCGGCCCGCCCGCCTGGCTCCGGCGCCGCGAAGGCCCCGGAAATCGCCTGCCCACCGTCGGCGGCCCAGGCCGGACCGGCGCCCGCCGCGAGCAGTGCTACCGTCAGAAGCGCGGCGGCGCGGGCAGCGGGTTGTCGGACCCCCCCGGGGGACCAGACCGGGGCGGGGAGTCGCGAGAAGCTACTTCTGGAGCACAAAGGCTTTGACCTCCTCCATCGCGGTCCGCCCCGCGCCGTCGGCCATCCGATAGCGCAGCAGGTAGGGACCCTGGCGTACCAGTTCGCCGTTCCCGTTGCGACCGTCCCACTCAATGGTCACCTCGTAGAGCAGGCCGCCCGCCCCTTGATGGGTCCACGAGCGGATGCGATCGCCCTCCAGGTTGTAGATTTCCACTTCGATGCGCGACCACCCGCCCGGGGCGTCGAAGACGAACGCCTCGCCCGGCCGGAACGGCTGCGGGATCGAGATGGCCTGGGCGGCCACATATTTCACGGTGCTCACGGCCGGCGTCGACGGGTTGCCCACGAGGTCGCGCCCGTAGGCGGTCAGCTTGTTGTTACCCGGCGCCAGGGCGACCTGCCCTGAGAAGTGCCAGTTCGCGTCGACGTCCAGCACCACGCGGGTCGTGCTGTCGGGGTTCTCGGCGTCCAGGTGCTTGACGACCAGCAGGAGGTCCTCCGACTCTTCGGGCGCCACGCCCGCCACCGGCAGCAGGGAGCTGACCGTGTGGACCGGCAGCTGGGGCGCGAACAGGGGCGCCCCGGCGGGACCGGTGATGTCCATCTCGAAGAAGAGCGTCGCGTACTCGACGCCGCACTGCGTATCGGATCCCTCGATCAGCACCGGCACCGGGTACTTCGGCCGCGGGTCATCCTGCGGCCAAGCGGTGCGGCTGAGGCGGTAGTTGATCTCGTACGTCGCCAACGTGTCGCCGATCATCTCGACCAGGACCGGCAGGGCATCCGCCAGGGTGAAGAATTGATCCAAGTGCAGGAAGTCGGACTTGATGGTCATGTACTCGCCGCGCCTGATCCAGGTCGTTCGGACGGTGATCTGATCCCCGTTGCGGGTGCGGTAACAGAGGGTGCCGTCGCGGTCGATGAAGCGCGTCGAATCGCCGATCACGCGAGTCTCCACGTGGGCGATCGGATGGTTGTACAGACAGAAGCGCACCGACTCGGTCGTCGTGCTGAGCTGCGTCGCGGGATCGTAGGCGGTGATCGGGACCGGCGTGTTCCCCCGGTCCTCCAGCAGGTTGTCCGGGGAGATCTGGTGCTCGAACGCGTAGCAGCTCCAGGTTTCGGGTTCCCCACCCACCTGGACCACCCGGTCGGCGAGGCGCGTGGCGATCACGGCGGAGTCGGCGTTCGAGTCGATCGGGCGGAAATCGGCGCGGACCTCATAGGGGGCGCCGCTGTCCCAGAAGGTGTGGATCACGACCGTGTCGCCGTCGCGCACGGTTCGCTGACCTCGTGAGACGGCGAACGAGTCCGGCAGCACGATCTGGAATTCCTTGAACTCGGGTGCGGTCTGGGATGCCAACGCGCGGCCGGCCAGCGGATTCGGCGCGGGCATGACCAGCCAGACCAGGCAGAAGAGCAGGCCGGCGCCCACGGCTGTCCGCCGGGGCCCGAGCCCCGCGGCGCCGCGGCCGCTCGACCCGATCGCGGCAATCTTCATGCAAACTCCCTCGCTTCGGATTCCCTTGGTCCAAGATCCCCCTCGCCGCAGCCCTGGCGCACAAAACGATGGCGCCGCAGTGTCAGGTAAGGCGGGCGCAGCAAATCTTCGTGGGCATGTCGCCGGATGTCAAAAGGAAACTGCCCGCTCGGCCGGACGGCGTGCGACGGTGGCTTCATTCACCCTCCCGCGGTCATCAGCTCTTGGACACGCCCGGCGGCGTCCCGGTTCCCCCGGCGAGCGCTAGGGGCTTGCTTGAGGGGCAGGCACGGGTCATGGTACTTGCGGATCGTGCTCGCGGAGCGGGCGAGGAGCGTGGAGCGGATGGTTGCACAGGCGAGTCGGGGCGGCATCGGTCTGGCGCTGGGCGGCGGCGCGGCGCGGACGCTGGCGCACGTGGGGGTGCTGAACATCCTCGAGCGCGAGGGCATCGCCGTCGGCAGCCTGGCCGGCACGAGCGGCGGCGCGCTCATCGCCGTGCTGGTGGCGGCCGGTTACCCGCTGGAGGACATCGAACGCGAAGCGCGGTCGATGGGGTGGCGCCGCATCGCGCAGTTCAAGCCTACGCCGCTCGGCATCATGTCGACCGAGCGCCTGGGAAGCTTTGTGCGGCGCGCCATCGGCGAGCCGCGCTTCGAGGACTTGCGCTTGACCTGCGCGGTGGTGGCGGCCGACCTGACCGCCCAGGCGCGGCACGTCTTTCGGTCGGGCCCGGTCGTCCCCGCCGTCGAGGCCAGCTGCGCCATCCCCGAGTTCTATCGGCCCGTCCAGATCGAGGACCACAGCTACATCGACGGCGGCGTCGTCGAGCCGCTGCCCATTCACACGCTGGTCGACCTGACGGTCGATTGCCCGGGTCCGATCGTGGCGGTGAACGTCCTGCGGCGAGCGCCGCACATGGCGCCGCCGCGCAACGTCCTCGAACTCATCGGGCAGATCACGCACCTGGTGCAGTACCAGATGGTGCTTCAGGCCGTCGCGCGCGCCGACGTGCTGGTCGAGCCGGAGGTGGGGGAGTTTCCGCTGCTCGATCTCGACAACGCGCCGGCGCTGATCGCGGCGGGCGAGCGGGCGATGGAGCAGAGCCTGCCCGAGCTGCTGGATGTGCTCTACCGCTGGGAGCGGGACGCAGCAGGCCCGCCGGAGATCGCGCAGTGAACCGGGCCGATGTGGACGGCGGCGCCCCCGTGCGCGTGCTGCACCTCGTCGTGCTGCGCTTCTGGAGCGCGATCGCCTGGCATGCGGTGATGACCGCCCTGGCGCTCCAGCAGCGCGGGCACGCCTGCTGGCTGGGCGGGCAAGCCGGGACGCCCGTGCTCGCCGAGGCGCGCCAGGCGGGCGTCGCGCCGGCGGCCGGGCTCGACCTGCCGCGATTGCGGCCGTGGACGTGGGGCCTGTGCGTCGCACGCCTGCGGCGCTTTCTCACCGCCGCCGGCATCGACGTGGCTTTCGTGCACACCGGGGCCGGGCAAATGGAGCTCGCCGCGGCGCGGGCGGGTTTGCCGGTGGCCGCGGTGCGAATCCGGGCCGATGCACGCCGGCCGCGCTCGGGGCCGTGCCAGCGCTGGGCCTACCGGCGGGCGGTCGAGGGCGTGGCCGTGACCGGGCGGCACATGATCGACGAGCAACTCGGTGGGCTGCATCTGCCGGCCGGCCGGGTCACGCATTTGCCGCCGGCGATCGATTGTGAGGCGATCGAGCGCGACGGTGAGCTCCGGCGCGAGGCGGCGCGCGCCCAGATCGCCCGGCGGCACGGTCTGCCGGCCGACCTGCCGTGGCTGGGCATCGTCGGCCGGTTGTCGCCGGTCAAAGGGCATGCGGTGTTCCTCGCGGCGGCCGCGGAGCTCGCGCGCCGCGGCTTCGACTTCCGGATCCTCATCGTGGGCGCCGAGTGTGAAGTGACCCACGCGCAGCTCGCGGAACGGGCCTCGGCGCTGGGCCTCGCCGAGCGGATGGTCTTGACCGGGCACATCGGCGATCCGCTGCGCTACACCGCCGCGCTCGATGTCGGCGTGATCGCCAGCCTGGGTTCGGAGGCGGTCTCGCGCAGCGCGCTCGAGTTCATGGCGGCTGGGGTACCGGTCATCGCCACGCGTGTGGGCATCCTGCCCGAGGTGGTCGCCAGACCTGAGCAACTGGTCGCGCCGCGCGATCCGCCAGCCCTGGCGGCCGCGCTCGCACCCCTGCTCGAACGGCCCGAGATCGCCCGGGCCTGGGGCGCCGCGGGGCGAGAGCGGGTGCGCTCGCACTACTCGCTGGCGGCGCTGGGCGCGGGGGCGGAGAGTCTGGCGCGGGCCGCGCTGGTGGAGCGCCGCCGGAAGCACGCGGTGCGCGGGGCGGGGTAGACGCGCGGAGGTGGGCATGAACGAGCGGCTGCCGGTGGCCGTCATCATCATCGCCTTGAACGAGGTGGATCGCATCGGCCGCGCCTTGTCGAGTGTCGCATGGGCCGAGCAGCGGCTCGTGGTCGACTCCGGCAGCAGCGACGGCACGCCTGAGCTTGCCGCGCGGCAGGGTGCCGAGGTCATCGCCCACCCCTGGGAAGGCTACAGCCGCCAGAAGGCCTTCGCCGTCTCCCTCGCGCGCCACCGCTGGGTCCTGTGGCTGGATGCGGACGAGGAGGTCTCGCCGCGGCTGCAAGGTGCCATCCAGGCGCTCTTCGCCCGCGGCGAGCAAGAGGTCGCGCGCTATGCGGCCTATGCCGTCAACCGGCGCACGTGCTACCTGGGGCACTTTGTGCGCTTCGGCGGCTGGTACCCGGACCGCAAGGTGCGTCTGTTCGACCGCACGCGCGCCCGCGTCGGAGAGCAACTTATACATGAGGAGCTGGAGGTCGCCGGACCGATCGGCTTTCTGCCCGGAGACATCTGGCACCATTCCTACCGCAGCGTCCGGCACCACTTGGCCAAAACGCACGCGATGGCGCGCCTGTGGGCGGATCAGCATGGGGACCACCGGGTGGCGGCCTGGGAACCGGTGCTCCATCCGCTGGCCAAGGCGCTGAAGAGCTACTATCTGCGGGGGGGATTCCTCGAAGGGTGGCGGGGGCTGCTCCTGGCCGGCATCGCCTGCTACTCGGTGTGGCTCAAGTACGCGCTCCTGCGGGAGCGGCCGAGGGCGCGCGAGTGAGCCCTGCCCGCGGCGATCTGCCGGCCGGCTGCCGATGCGCTGGCCGGGGCGAGGTCCGATTCCGCTACCAGCTCGTGGCTCGATAGGCCTGCCCGCTCTCATAGAGCGCGACGCGCGCGTTGATCTGCGCCGCCAGGTCCGCGGACCCCGCCTCGGCCGCCAGCCGCGCGGCTTCGCGTCCAACCTGCGCGGCGCGCTGGCCAGCGCCCGTCTCCGCCAGCGCGGCGGCCAGCAGATCCAACAGCGGCGGCTCGCGCCGCCGGCCATCGGCGCTCAGCTCGCGAGCCAGCGCCAGACCCCGCTGCCCGTCGCGCAGGCTGGCGTTCGGGTGGCTCACCAGCAGCCAGGCCAGCCGCACGCGGGCGACCGGGTCCTCGGGATGGGCGCGCACGAGCTCTTCCAGGCCGGCCCGGGCCCGGTCGGCGGCGCCCGCGTCCAGATCCAGGCTGACGAGATTGTGGCGCGCTGCCAGATCATCGGGCCGCAGCGCCCGCAGCCGCTCGAACGCCTGGCGGGCCTCTACCAGGCGCCCGGCGCGTCGCAACGCCAGGCCGTAGTTGAAGAGCAGCTCCGGCGAATCGGGCTCCAGCGCCAGGCCGCGCTCCAGCAGGGCGACCGCCTCCGGGTACTCGCCGCGCTGCGCGAGGGCGATGGCGAGGTTGCCGTAGGTGTTCCCATGCGTCGGGTCGCGCGCCAGGGCCAGGTGGTACTGCGCGATCGCCTCATCCCAGCGTTGCTGCCCCGCCAGCAGCGTGCCCAGGCAGTAGTACGTGAGCGCCGTGGCGTGATCGCCGCCGATGGCGATCCGGTAGTGGTGCTCCGCTTCCTCCACGCGGCCGACCTCGGACAGGGCCACGCCCATCAGGTGGTGCGCGTTGGGGTAGTCGGGCGCCAGCGCCAGCGCCGCTTGCAGATGAACGAAGGCCCGTTCGTGCTCCCCGGCGGTGATCAACGCGTTGGCGATGTTGGCGTGGGTGCTCACGCGATAGCTCTCGGGGCGATAGAAGGGCCAATTGGCGATCACCGCGGCGAGCGCGCCGAGCGCCAGAATCGCGACCACGCGCCCCCATCCGCGCGCGGTCTGGCCTGCCGGCCAGCGCCGCCGATCGCGCGCCGCGACGAGCGCATACGCGGCGAAGAGCGCCAGCAGCGGGACGAGCGGGTAGCGGTAGCGCGCGTAGATGACCGAGGCGAGCACGCCCAGCGTGTAGGCGGCCAGCAGCGCGTAGAGGCCGCCCACCGCGCGGCGGCGGGGCCAGGCGAGCGCCAGGCCCATCACGGCCAGCGGCAGGAGCACGCCCAGGTGGAACACCGCCAGGAGCCCGCGCAGCAGAGGCGAGTCCTCGGCGTAGGTGTAGATGTCCTCGGTGTCGCCGATCTCGATCGCGTTGAATGTGAGCAGCAGCTTGCGTCCCTGCAGCGCCAGCCAATCGAGCGGCTGCGCGCGGGCGTAGGCGAGGACCTGCCCGGTCCAGTAGCGCGAGACCTGGGCGGGGCTCAGGGCGCGACCCAGCGCCTGTTCCGCCAGCCAGGTGGCGTCGTAGCGCTCGTAGCGCGGGTCGCCGCGACCCGCCCGCAGCGGCACATAGGTGCCGTCGGTCTCGGGGTTGTTGCCCAGGTAGAGGTTGGGCCCGAACTGCGCGGTCGTGAGCTGGAATTCACCGCCGACGATCTGGTTGCGCAGGGCCACCGGCAAGAGCACGGTGGCCAGCCCGGCGATGACGAGCGCGCCCGCCAGCATGCGCTCGCGCGCCGGGGCGCCGCGCCACGTGCGGCCGGGGGACAAAAGCAGCGCCCACGCGACGACGACCGGGGCGAGGATAAGCGCGTTCTCGCGGTTGAGCGCCATGAGTCCGAGCACGACGCCGGCGCCCCAGATCAGGAGGCGCCGTGGACGGGCCGCGCCCGCCGCGGCCTCCCCGGTGTGTCGCAGGTGGCGGCCCAGCACATAGAGCAGCGCCGCGAACAGAAACCCGGTGACGCTCGCCTTCTGGATGATGCCGTCGAAGAAGAGCGCCGGCGGGTAGATCGCCCACATGAGGCCGGCGGTCACGCCCACCCGCCGGCTGAAGAAGTCGCGTCCGGCCAGCGCGAGCAGCACGCAGCCGGCGGATCCCAGCAGCGCTTGCACGAGCTTCACCGCGATCGGCACGCTTCCCAGGATGCTGTAGATGGCGGCCAGGAAGTACGGATAGAGCGGGGCCTGATAGAAGACCCCCTGGCCGATCCAGTCGCCGCCCGCGATCTGGCGGGCCCACAGGTCATAGGCTCGCGCGTCGCCCAGATAAACGCGGAAGGCATCGGTGCCCACGATCTGGAGCAGGTAGATGGCCCGGGTGAGAAGCGCCACCAGGCCGACAAGGCCATAGGGCAGATAGCCGGGCCACCGGCTCGCGACGCCGGGCCCACCGCCGGCCGGTGGTTTCGGCGGCGAGGGCAGCGGCTGGCGAGCGCCGGTGGTCACGACGACTGAGTCTCCGCACCGTCCGCAGCTCCCCGGGAGAGCAGGCGCGGCAGGTGACGGCCCAGTCGGGCCGCGAACTCGTAGTTGATGGTGCCGCACAGGCGGGCCAGGGCGTCGAGCGCGATCGTCTCGCCACCGCTCTGGCCGATCAGCGTCACGCGTTCACCGAGCTCGACCGCGGGCATATCGGTGATGTCGATCATCGCCATATTCATGCAGATGCGCCCGACGACCGGGGCGCGGCGCCCGCGCACGAGCACGTAGCTCTGCGCGGACAGCCGCCGATCGTAGCCGTCGTAGTACCCGACGGGCAGCACCGCCAGCCGCATGGCGTGCGTGGCGCGGAACGCGCACCCGTAGCCCACGTACTCACCGGCCGCGACGCCCTTGATCTGGGCGATGCGCGCATGCCAGCTTAGCACCGGCATGAGATCCGGATCGGTGACCCGCGTGAGCAGGGTGGAGAGCAGCGTTTCACGCGACGGCCACAGGCCATAGCTGGAGATACCCAGACGGACGAGGTCGCGGTGCGTTTGCGGCATGACGATCGCGGCGGCCGAGCAGGCCGAGTGGGTCAGCTCGGGCGCCACGCCGTGCGCGGCGAACGCGCGCCGCGCCTCGGACAGCTGGGCCATCTGCCGGCGCGCGAAGCTGTGATCGGTCGTGTCCTCGATGTTGGCAAAGTGCGTGTGCAGGCCGCGAAAGCGCACCTCACCATGTTCGCGCAGGAAATCCCCCCAGGCCGGGATCTCCTCGAGCGTCACCCCCTGGCGGTGCGTGCCGGTCTCTGCCTTGATGTGGATGGCCACCGTGCGGCCGGTCGCGCGGGCCGCCTGGGCCAGCGCCGCCACGGTCTCGAGCATCGACACGGTCGGCTCCACGCCCGCCGCGACGACGGCGGCCGCCTGGCCGGGGAGCGTCGGCCCCAGCAGGCACACCGGCACGTCCTCCACCAGGTCGCGGATCTCGTGAAACTCCTCGAGCGAGTTGAGCCCGACGTAGTCGGCGCCCTCCGCCACCGCCAGCGGGGCCAGTAGGCTCGCCCCGTGGCCGTAGGCGTTGGCCTTGAGCACAGGCATCACCAACACGTCGGGGCCGACGATGCGTCGAAAGGTCCGCAGATTCTGGACGTAGGCCCGCCCGTCGATTTCCAGCCAGGTGGCCCAGGTTTCGACCGCTCCGCGCGCGGAGCGGCTGCCGGCGCCGGTCACGGTCGGTCTTCCTCCTTCGGATGGGATGGGGCCGCCCGGCTGGAGCTCGGCTCGCCCGCGATGTGCGCAGCGACGATGCGATCGAGGCGGAACGTCCGCTCCTCCTCCGATTCGAGCAGGCTCGCCCGCAGATAGTAGAGCGGACCGTTGTGCTCGGGCGCCCGCGGGCGCACCCAGTAGATGCTCGCTCCGCTGCGGCTCTGGTACTCCAGCTCGACGACCAAGCCTTCGCGCCCGGCCTTGGCCACCGTGGCCATGGCGGCCGTCGGGTGCAGCTCCAGGCAGGCCTCCCACGTGGCGGGCAGCGGCTCCTGAGCGCGCAGGAGCTCGCCCAGACAGCGCGGCCGCGGTTCTAAGCGTTCGATCAATCTGGCGAGCAGGGATGTGGTGGCCAGCACGTCGGCCAGCGCGCGGTGGGCGGGGGCATGATCGAGCGCCAGCGCCTGTTTCAGGTCGCCGAGCGCGTAGCTCGGGAGCGCTAGGGCATTGCGGGCGAGGCGCAGCGTATCCAGGACCGGGCCCTGCCAGGGCGGCATCTGCCAGCGCTTGCGCTCCCGGCTCAGGAAGGCGAGATCGAACGGGGCGTTGTGGGCCACGAACACGCTCCGGGCCAGGAGCTTCTCGAAGCCGGCCGCGATCTCGGGGTAGATCGGGGCGCCTTGCACCATCTCGTTCGTGATCCCGCTGATGGCCGATGCGCTGGGCCCGATGGCGATCCCGGGGTTGACCAGACTCTGGAAGCGCGTCACCTCCTGAAAGCCCCGCAGGTGGATGCAGGCCACCTCGATGACGCGGTCGGCGGCGCCCAGCCCGGTCGTCTCGACGTCGACGACGGCGAAGTCGACCTCCTCGATCGGCAGATCTGGTGAGATCTCATCCATGCAACCCAGGGTATCGGCTGGGCGAGGGCGCAAGCAATGAGCCATTTGCCGGCTGCTCCCGGGACGCTCGACCTGCTAGGGTGGGCCACGGCCAGAGGGGCCGCGCAGGTCGATGCGCCGGTCTGCCCGCGGCCCGGTGACGGAAGGGGGATCAAGATGCCGCCAGCGGTCGCCATCGTGGGGGCGAGCAGAGATCGCGCCAAGTATGGGAACAAGTCGGTGCGGGCGCACCTGAAGGCCGGCTACACGGTCTATCCGGTCCACCCCACGGAGAGGCTCGTCGAGGGGCTCCCTGCCTTTCCCGACCTGACCTCGCTGCCGGGGCCGGTGGAGCGCGTGTCGATGTATGTGCCGCCCCGAATCGGGATTCGCATGCTCGCTCAGGTGGCGGTGCTCGCGCCGCGCGAGTTCTTCCTCAACCCCGGATCGGAGAGTCCCGAGCTCGTCGCCGAGGCCGAGCGCCTGGGTCTTCAGCCGATCCAGGCCTGTTCGATCCTCGATTTGGGTGAGGATCCGACCGAACTGCCGGGCTGACCGGCACCTGGGAGTGCGTCCGATGTGGCCCAGCATCTTGGCCCTTGCGCCCCCGGTCGTGCGACTCGCTGTCCTCGTGCTTGCCCTTGGCGGCGCGGGTTGCCGGCCCGGTCGCACGGTTCCACGCCTCCCGGATGCGGCCAGCGTGGAAGCGCTCTTGCGCCCGGCGGCCGGCGCGGAAGCGCCGCGCTCCGCCAGCGGGCGAGCCAGTGTGCGGCTGCGCGTGGGGGAGCGCGACCTGCCGGCGCTGTCGCTCTCCTTCTCCCTGCGCGAGGCCTCCCAGATGGGCGCGGTGCTGCGTCCGGGGGCCCTCACCCCCGTCCTCAGCCTGTGGTCAGGGGCCGATGGATGGGCCCTGCGGTTTCCACGCCAGAAGGCCGCCTTCGATCTGGAACACGAGCCGGGTCTCGTCGGGCTGCTCGATTTGGAGCCCCAAGGCCAACCGCAGGCCGGGTCTACACCGACAGGGCCCGCGGTCGGGAAGATGGGCGCGTGGATCCTCGCTCCCCACGCGCTTCTGGAAGACCTCCGTGACGTGGCCCTGCGCCAAGAGGGTGAAGCCTGGATCGTCTCCGGCTCCCCAGCGGGCATGGGAGGGCGTGACCTGCGCGTCGAGGTGCACCTGACCGCTTGGGAGGGGGCGATCCTTCGCTGGAGCTTGAAGTCGGAGGCCTCAACTCCTTTGATTCAAGTCGAATACGCGCCCCCGCGCGGGAGCGGCGTTGGCCGGGCGGGGCAGCGCATCCACTTCGAGTTGGCGCCGCTCGAGACGGTGGGCACCGTGAGGCTGGACTTCATCCGGGCGCATCTGCCCGGACTTCGAGAGCGGCCCCCTCTGCCCGAGGGGTGGGTGCACTATGACGGCAGCGAGCTGGGCGCGGCCCTGGAGCGCCTGCGGGAAAGCCTGGCCGCCGAACGGTAGATGGATTTGCCGGCCGTCAAAGGCCGATTCCCAGGCGGGATTTGGAGTTGACCTACATGAGGGGCTCTGGTAGCCTACGGCCGTTGTTTGTCAGGTCCGGAGCCGCAGCCTTACCCGGGCGAGCTAGGTGACCCCGTGTCTGGGCACTCGAGGGGCCGGCGCCGGACAGCCGAGTCGCAGTGCGTCGACGAGCTTCGCTCGAGGCTTCGCAAGGCCCCGCGTGAGCTCGTTTATTTTGTCTTTTAGATAAGATAAGTTGGCGGCGCCTGGGTCAGGGGTCCATCCGCGATGGACTTGCGCCCGGCCGCGTGCGGCGGGGGATGAGGGGTACGGAGGAGCCAGGAATCGTGAAGATCGTAGTGTGCATGAAGCAGGTTCCGAGCTCGGAGGCGCGCATTGTCGTGGCGTCCGGCGGCACGACAATCGACGCGGCCGAGGTCGAGATGGTCGTCAACCCTTACGACGAGTACGCCATCGAGGAGGCGCTGCGCATCAAGGAGGCCAAGGGCGCCGGCGAAGTGATCGTGCTGGCGATCGGGCCGGAGAAGGCGAAGGAGGCGATCCGTTCCTGCCTCGCTATGGGGGCCGACCGGGGCCTGATCGTCAAAGACAGTGCCTATCACGGCGGCGACGGTCTGGCCCAGGCGCGCATTCTCGCGGACGTGATTCGGGGTCTGGAGCCCGATCTCGTCCTGTGCGGCAAGCTCTCGATCGACGTCGAGAACAACTGCGCGGGCGTGGGCCTGGCGGAGTTCCTGGGCTGGCCGCACGTCTCGCTCGTCGAGAAGATCGATTGGATCGAAGATCGCAAGCTGCATGCGTACCGGGCGATCGAGGGCGGCAGGGAGGTCGTCGAGGTCGGTCTCCCGGCGGTGCTCACCGCGGAGAAGGGGCTCAACGAACCGCGCTACGCTTCCTTGAAGGGCATCATGGCTGCCAAGCGCAAGCCGATTGACGAGGTGACCCCGTCGATTGCGGCGGCAGAAGTCGGCGCTCAAGCGGCCGGCGTGCGCGTGGTCGCCATGGCCCCGCCGCCCGCGCGCGGCGGCGGGAAGATCTTCGACGGCGAGCCGGCGGACATCGTGCCCAAGGTCGTGGCGTTGCTGAAGACCGAAGCCAAGGTGTTTTAGGGGGAGGTGCAAGGGATGGCGGGTCGGATTCTCGTCTTCGCAGAGCAAAGAGATGGCAGCTTCCGCAAGAGCACGTTCGAAGCGCTCGGCCGGGCCAAGGAGCTGGGCAGTGAGGTCCACGCGTTGCTGGTCGGATCCTCGGTGGCCTCCATCGCCCCCTCGTTGGGGAGCTACGGGGCCACCAGCGTCCACACTGTGGAGGACTCGCGCTGCGAGCTCTACTGGAGCGACGGCTACGCCGCGGCGTTGACCGCCGCCATCGATGCCCTCGCGCCCGAGCTGGTGCTGCTGGTGGCCACCGGGATGGGCAAGGATCTCGCGCCCCGCGTCGCAGCCCGCCGGAACATGGCCTTCCTGAGCGATTGCATCGCGCTCGATGAGGTCGACGGCGCCTTCGAGGCGACCAAGTCGATGTACGGGGGCAAGGTCTTCGCCCAGGTGCGCTCGACGCGCAAGCCGGTGATCGCCACCCTGCGGCCGTCGGCCTACCCCGCGCCGGCTCCGGCGTCCGCGGCGGCCGCCGTGACCCCGCTCGCGGTCGAGCTGCCCAACGACAGCCGCGCCCGCGTGATCGAGGTGCGTAAGACCGAGGCCGGCGTGCTCGACGTGCAGGAGGCCGACATCGTCGCCTCGGGCGGTCGCGGTCTGAAGGAGCCGGCCAACTTCGCCCTCATCGAGGCCCTGGCCAAGGCGCTCGGCGGCGCCGTCGGCGCCTCGCGTGCCGCGGTCGACGCGGGTTGGATCGACCACGCCCACCAGGTGGGTCAGACCGGCAAGGCGGTCTCCCCGAAACTCTACGTGGCGGTGGGGATCTCCGGGGCGATCCAGCATCTGGCGGGCATGCGGACCTCGAAGTGCATCCTGGCGATCAACAAGGACCCCGAGGCTCCGATCTTCACCATGGCGGACTATGGGATCGTGGGAGATCTTTTCAAAGTCGTGCCTCTGTTGACCGAGGAGATCAGGAAGGCGCGCGAGGCCTAGGGCGCGGCGGCGACACCCCGCTGGCGGCCCCGAGCGGGAAGGCGAGGGGCTGTCCGCAGAAAGGAGTGGTGGCCTTGGATAGGGATCAGGCGTTCGAGCAGATGCTGCCGCGGGAAGCGGCAGCCGCGCGCGAGATGGAGCCCGACACCGAGGCGGGCGGCGATCAGACCACCCCTGAGGCGGCGGACACCGGCGCATCCGAAGCGCTCGAGGACGCCAGCGTGCCGGCTGCAGACGAGGCTGCCGAAGCCGAGCAGCCGCGACCGCGGCGCGAGCTCATCTTCCCCTTGTGCTACCCCGTGCCGCTGGCCCATCTCCGGGAACGAATCCCCTTCCTGCTCGACCACGGGCTCAACGTCGAAGTGGATCTCTCGGACACGACCTACAACGGCGAGGTCCAGATTCGCGATCTGGAGCGGTTGGCGATCGAGCTGCGGCGCAGCAAGATCAAGGTGATCGCCGGCCTGCCGCACTACGATCTGAAGCTCGCCAGTCGCGATCGGATGATCCTGCAGCACAGCATGGACGCGCTCCAGGAGGGGCTCGAGATCGGCAAGATCCTGGGTGCGCGCATTGCGATCTTCCGCAGCGGGTTCAGCAATCACGTCCGGCCCCAGGACGTCGACGGCTGGGTCGAGAAGTGCATCGAGGGGCTCGAGGACCTCGTCTCGCGCGCGCACGAAGAGGAGGTCATCGTCGCCCTGCAGAACACGTGGGAGTCGGACGAGCAGGTGATCGTGCGCCTCTTCGACGCGGTCGACTCGCCCTGGTTCCGCTTCTGCGCCGACCTGGGCATGGCAGCCTGCTTCTCGCAGTTCGCGCCCGAGGACTGGGTCGTGCAGTTCCGCGATCGCATCGCCCACATGCGCTTCCACGACAACGACGGCATGTCCGACCTGCACCTGGCCTGCGGCCAGGGCGTCGTGGGCTATGATCTCGTGGCCGAGACCGCGCACCAGGAGCTGACCGAGCCGGTGCACATCACCCTGGACGTGACCGACCACGATCTGGTGCCGTCGATTGAACATCTCGAGTCGGTGGGCTTCCGGTTCGATCGGCCGTCGTAGCGGCGCGGCGGGGGGGCGCAGCTCAGCCCGGCGGACACCCGGGCCTCACCCCGCCGGCGATCGGGCCCGCAAGCCGCGCTCGTCAGCGCGGATCGAACCGCAGCGCCCCGAACGACACCACGCTGCCCGTGGCCTTCTCGACGCTCTGCCCGTAGTCGAGAACCTGCCCGCGCCCATCCGGCACGAGCGCGAGCAGGCTGTAGAGCGCCGCGAATCCGCAGATGCGCCGGCTGTCGCGCTCGCTCACCATCTCCTCGACGAAGCCGCCCCGATCGGCGCGCGCGATCCGCTCGAGCGTGGCCAGATCACGGCGGCGCAGCTCCGCACGCTCGGGCTCATTGGGCGCGCGCGGATCGCCGAAGCGGCGCCCCACGTGGGCGAGGTCGACGCCGGCGATGACCAACAAACCCTCCGGGTCGCCGGCCGCCAGCTCCCGCAAGCGCTCGAGGAAACGGTCCACCTGCGCGCGCACGACGTCGAGGCCTTCGTGTTCCGCGAAGATCTGCCAGGGAAAACTGCACAGGATCGGGACGAGGCGCGGGAGCGCTTCGACCGGCGCGCCGGTGCCCTCGCTCAGCGCGTGCTGGAGAAACAGCACCTGGAACTCGAGTGAGTGCTCCCAGCGGTGGAGGTCCTCCTCCGCGAGGGGGTCCCAGGCGCAACCCTCCGCCAGATGCCGAACGAACTGCGCGTCGGTGGGCAGGGTACCCAAGGGGGTGGCGTAGTCCTTGGTCGTGAGCACAAAGGGCGCGCGACTGCCGGCGTGGTTCACCCCCAGGAGGATCACGCGCCGGGGCCGCGCGCCCCAGACGGCGGCGTAGGCCCGGGCGTAGCTCGCCGCGCCGCGCTGTGGGTCGATGTGCGGGGCAACGATCGCGACGGGCCGCTCTGCGGCCGCGACCGGCGCGCGGGGCATGCCCGGCGCACCCGGAGCGCTCGGCAGGACCGGCGCGCCGGGCACCGAGTAGACCTGGGCGAGCTCGCTCAGCAGCGCCTCGGGCTCGGCAGCATAGGCCTGGCCGGCGAAGCGGGCGGGCCGGGCGGGCAGGGCCCGGTACTCGTCGGCCATCTGCCGGCGGCGTTCGCGGAAGCGGTCGCTGGCGAGCATCAGATTGCGATCGAGCGCCTCCACGAAGGAGCGCACTTCGTCGAGCGTGGCGATGTGGCCGGTCGACCGCGTGAGCGCGAGCTGGAGATCACGCGCGGTGTGCCGTCCATCGAAGAGGTGCAGCAGCGTGGCGAGCGCCAGGGGGAGAAGGAGCGGTTCGGGCGCCAGGCCCTGCGGGTCGCGCAAAAGCAGGTAGTCACGCCCCTCGTGTTGGATGCGCAGCGCTTCCACCGGGCGCAGGGCGGGGATGACATCCTGGCTCACGCATTGCCTCCCGTTCGGCGGGACCCTATGCTGCCTGGCATCGTGCTGCTCGCGGATCCGGATCGGCTCGAGCATCGGGATCGCCACCTTAGCACCGGGGAGACGTAGCCGTCACGTCTTGCCCGGGCGCGCGTGACGGGGAGGACGGGTGAACAGGCCTGCGTGGCGTCGCATCCCGGGTCAGGGTGGTCTCGCGCGCCGCCGCGTGCGATCGTCCTGCGCGTGGTGGCTGTTGGGTCTGTTCCTGATCCTGCTGCTCGTTGTCCTCAACGCGAGCCTGCTCCTCATGTATCGCCACGTGCGTGGCACGATCGCCGTCGAGCTGGGCGAGCGCCTCGTGGCCATCGCATCGACCACCTCGGCGGGCATCTCGCCCGCGGGCATGCGCGCCCTGATCGCGGAGCCGCAGGGCGCGGCGGCCGACGATCTGGCCACGCTGCTCGCCCGCGTGCGCGCCGACACCGGCGCCGGGGACGTCTACCTCTTCGATCGCGACGGCCGTCACCTGCTCGACGCCGGCCGGCGCTTTGCGGCCGGTTACGCCAACCCCGCCCTCGAGCTGCACTACGGGGCGGCGACCGCCGCGCTGGCCGGCGTGGCGGCGACGAGCGAGCTCTACCGCATCGGTTCTGTCTACCTGGAGACCGCCTTCGCGCCCGTCCTCGACGAGGACGGCGCCGTGATCGGCGCGGTCGGTGTGGAGGGGGGCAGCGATTTCTTCCGGGGGTTCTGGGATCTGCGCCGGCAGCTGCTCCTGAGCGGGGCGATCGGCATGGTCGCGATCTTGGCCGTGGGCGTCTTCTTCGGGCGCCTGCTGCGCGCGCAGGCCCGGGCCGAGCGCACGTTGCGCGAGACCTCGGCCCTGGCTGCGGCGGGCGAGCTGGCGGCGATCCTGGCGCACGAGATCCGCAATCCGCTGGCGATCATCTCGGCGCGCGCCGAGCGCGTGCGCACCAAGATCGAGCGCGGCCGGTCGCCGGAGGAGATCCTTGAGTGGTTCGATGCGATTCCGCGCGAGGTCGATCGGCTCGATCGCGTCCTCGCTCGGTACCTGTCTTTCGCGCGCCCCAGCGATCCGGGCGGGGAAGCGGCGGAGGTGGGGCCCACGATCGATGCCGCCCTCTCGCTGTTGGAGGGCGACTTCGCGCGCAAGGGGATCACCGTCGACCGCGGCAGCGCCGACAGCGAAACGGTGCGGGTGGCGCTGGCCCCGGCAGCGTTGCATCAGGTGCTGCTCAACCTCATGCTCAATGCCCGCGACGCCATGGCGGCCGGCGGGCGCCTGACGATTGCGGTCGTCGCCGAGCCCGCGGTGGTGAAGCTGCGCGTCGGTGACACCGGAACCGGCATGACGCACGAGCAGAAGCGGCGGGCTTTCGAAAGCTTCTACACCACCAAGCCCGGCGGGTCGGGCCTCGGCCTGGCGGTGGTGCGCTCGATGCTCGACCTCTACGGTGGCTCCGTGGCCGTTGACACCGCCGAGGGCCGCGGCACGGTCTTCACGTTGCGATTGCCACGGGCCCGCGGCGAGCGGGGGAAGGAGCACGAGGGATGACAGCCGACGAGCGGTCGCACGGGCCGGCCGGCCCCACGCGCAACGGCGCTCGGGCGGGCGAGATGAGCTTCCGCGTGCTCGTGGTCGATGACGAGCCCGAGATTCTGCGCAGCCTCGAGGACCTGCTGAGCGAGGAGGGCTACGAGGTCGACGTGGCCGGGTCAGGCAGCGCGGCCTTGGAGGCGCTGGCCGCCCAGGCCTACGCGCTCGTCATCACCGATCTGCGCATGCCGCCGCCCGACGGCCTCGCGCTGCTGCGCACCGTCCGGGAGCGCTGGCCACAGACCGCGGTGATCCTGCTTACCGCCTTTGCCACGCGTGAAACCGCGCGCGAGGCGCTGCGCGCGGGCGCGCTCGAGTACGTCGAGAAGCCGTACAAGGAGTTCGAGATGCTGCTGCGCGTCGGGCGCGTCCACGAGCGCTGGAAGCTCGCGCGCCGCAGCCGGGAGCTCGAGCATGACCGCGCGGCGCTGGAAGACCAGCGCGAGGTGCTCTCGCGCCGCGTCGAGACGCTCGAGGAAACCTTCGCGCAGGAGGCCACCTTCGAGAACCTGGTCGCCCGCAGCGCCGCCATGAAGGAGGTCTTCTACCTGGCCCGCCGGGTGGCGGCCACCGATGCCACGGTCCTGCTGCGCGGCGAGAGCGGCACGGGCAAGACCGCTCTCGCGCGCGCCATTCACCTGGCGAGCCCGCGCCGCGGAAGGCCGTTCCTGAAGGTCAATTGCGGAGCGTTGCCCGAATCGCTGCTGGAGAGCGAGCTCTTCGGTCACGAGCGCGGGGCGTTCACGGGGGCCGTGCGCCGCAAAGAAGGGCTCCTCGCGGTGGCCGAGGGCGGCACGCTCTTCCTCGACGAGATCGGCGACGTGAGCGCGGCGCTCCAGCTCAAGCTCCTGCAGGTCATCGAGGAGAAGACCTTCCTCACCGTCGGCGGCACGCGGCCGATGCAGGTCGACGTGCGCATCATCACCGCCACCAATCGGGCCCTCGAGGAGGCGATCGCGGCGGGCACGTTTCGGGCCGACCTCTTCTACCGGCTCAACGTCTTTCCCATCGCCATTCCCCCCTTGCGCGAGCGGCGCGAGGACATCCCCGCCCTGGTGGAACGCTTCTTGAAACAGAGACGCCTGGAGCCCGAGCGGATCGAGCCCGAGGCCATCCAGGCGTTGATGGCCCACCCGCTACCGGGCAATGTGCGGGAGATCGAGAACATCCTCGAGCGGGCCCTGATCATGGCGGGGGCGGGGAACGTGACCGCTGGCGCAATCCAGCCCGCGCTCCCGGCCGCCGGCCCGAACTCGAGCGGGGGCATAGAGATCCCCGATGAGGGCCTGGTCCTGGAGGACCTCGAGAAGGAGCTGATTCTCAAGGCGCTCGCGAAGGCGCAGGGCAACAAGAGCAAGGCGGCGGCGCTGCTGGGGCTGACCCGCCGCACGCTCTACTCGCGGATGGAGCGCTACGGCATCGCGCGGTGAGTGTACCGGGTGGTGCAAGGGGTGTCCGCCATGGTTCAACCGGCACGGTCAACGGAGGGTCGCGTGCTGCTCGGCGTGCTGCTCGGCGCCCTGCTCGTGCTGGCCGTCGCCGAGCCTGCCGGTGCGGGGCGGCTTACCGATGCCGAGCGCGCGGAGCAGGAGCTGCAGAAGACCGACGAGGTCATCGCGCGCGCTCTTGAAGTGGTGCAAGCATCGGGTGTGACCGCCGCGCATCAGCACCTGAAGGGCGCGATCGAGGTGCAAGAGGGCGCGCGGCGGCAGTTCGATGCCGGACGCGGGGCCACCAAGCCTGAGCGCTTCTTCGCCCGGGCGATTGAGCTCACGCTCAAGGCGCGCCAGGAAGCTCTGCGCTCCATGGATCTCGCGCGCATCGAGGCGCGGACCCAGGACAGCGTGCGTTATTCGATCGATCTGGCCACGGAACGCGCGGCCGAGGTCGGCGGCGTGGTGCGCGCCTCGGGCGACGCGCAGGCCCAGCAGGTCCTCGCGCAGGCGCTTGATCAACTCAATCGAGCCCGGCGCGCGGAGCGCGAGCGCGACTATGTCCAGGCCGCGCGCCTGGCGATGCTAGCCGCGAACCTGCTCGACCGCGCCGCGGATCTCGCGACGCATCGTGAGGTCACCGCAGCCGGGATCGAGGCCTCGCTGGATCGCACCGCCTCGCTCCTGGTCGAGGTGGAGAGCGCCCTCGCGGAACGGGGACGCCGGTTGGATGATATTCCGCTGCTGCAGGAGGCTCGCCAGCTCCTCGCCCTGGCGCGGGCCTCATTCCGGGGTGGCGAGATGCGGGCCGCGCTGCAACGCGGTCTGGCCGCGCGCCAACAGGTGCTGCGGTTGCTGGCGGAGTTGGCGCAGGATCCCGGCCAGCCACGGCTGTCCGAAGCGATCGAGGAGTTGCAGGCGCTCTATGCCGAGTTGGGGCCGGAGATCGAGGCCGCCGGTGGGCGGGCGGAGAAGAACATGCTGGATGAGGGACGCCGTGCGCTCGCGCGGGCGCGGGAGCTGCTGGCGCGGGAGAAGCCGCGCGCGGCGTTGCAGCACGTGCTAGCGGCCGAGGGCCTGCTGAAGAAGGCTGCGCATTCGGTCGGACTCTAGGGGAGCGGCATGCCGGGGGCGCCGTGGGGGCAGACCGCTTGAACGAGGCCGTCCGCTGCAAACGCCGGCCGGCGGCGAGCCGGCCCGCGGGCCCGTCGTGGCGCGGCCCGCTCGTCCTCGTCGCCGCGCTCCTCACCCTCGTCACCGCCGCCCTGCCGCAGGATTCGGGATGGGCGCCGGACGACCCCGGCGTCCCCGATTCGCTGTCCGGCAGCCGCGTGGACGAGCTGCTGCGGACTTGGTCTGACCTTTACTTGAGCGCCTGGTCCGACTCCCTGGCGACCGCCTGGGCCGATTCCGTGGTGGCGGCTTGGTCCGACTCCACCGTGGCCGCTGGGTCCGACTCCGTGGCAACAGCTTGGTCCGACTCCCTGGCCAGCGCCGGGTCCGGCGCGCTTGCCGGGCTGCCGCCCGACCTGCTGGACGAGGGTTCATTAGACGGCAGCGCCGCCGGGCGCGTCATTCTCATCACGGGTTGCACGCTCGACGGGCTGGACGAGTCCTTCGGCCACGAATCGCTGGTTTCCCTGTCCGCGGCCGGAGACGCCCAGGCTGAGACCGCCCCGACGGGCAGCGACACGTTGGCGGTCCCGGCGATCCGCTTCGCCGATCGAACGACAGCGTGGATGGGTCTGCTGGGCCTTCAGGCGCAGACGAGCGCCAGGGCCACCCTGGACGCCTCGGCGAGCTTCCAGTCCAGGATCGGCGATCAGCGCGCCGACGTGGCGGCCGAAGTCCAAGTGTCGCCGCGGCGCGGACCCGGGCGCACCTTGATGGTGCGGAACCTCTTGCTCTGGGACCGCGCCGATGACGGCACGACCAGCCGCCAGAACCTGCTCTACCTGCGCTGGCGCCCGCCACTTGCCACCCGCGGCTGGCGGCTGCGCGTGGGCGCGACGCTCGACGTTTCGCGCAGCGAAGATGCGGACATCGCGCTCGAGCCCGGCGCGGGCGTGACCGCCGACTCGACCCTGCGGCTCAATTATCTCAATTACGAGAGGCTGGGTTTGCGGCTGGAGCTCAGCCGCCGGGGCCCATTCGGATCCTCCCTGGCGGTGGATCTCGGCCGCAAGTCTGTCCGCAGGGGCGGCAGCGGCTCCTATTCGTCCGGCACGCTGTCGGCCAATCACACCTGGTTCCACCCTCGAGGCCTGCTCGATCTCGATCTCGGCGTGCTGCGCCGCGACTACGACGACCCCACCGCGGCTCTGGGGTCGGCGTGGGAATCGGAGCTGCGCGTGCGCTGGCTGGGCACCGGCGAGGGTTGGCGCATCGACGCCGAACTGCGCGCGCAGGCGACCCTGCGCGACGACCTGGCCTCGCTCGACGAGGACGCCCTGCTCGGCTTCACCGGCGACCAGCTGATCGTTAGGTCCGAGACACTCCTGCGCCGTCTCCTGGCGGGCGTGCCCGAGCGGGCCAGCGGTCGCGGTCCCGCGTGGGAGTGGGACGCCGGGGTGGGCCCGGTGGCCCAGCTGATTCGCACGCGCGGGGGCGATGGTGACGCGGCGGCACTGGGCGCGCGGGTCGAGACCGAGCTGCGCGATCTCCAGGGCCGGGGGAACTGGTGGGTCGATGGATCGGTCGAGGTCGGCTGGCGGGCCTATCGCGACCAGCGGCTCGATCATCGCCTGGCCTTCGAGGGTTTCACCCTGTCCCTCGCCCAGACGGATTACCGCTACTGCCAGCTCGCGATCATCGGTGGCGGCGACCTGCCCTGGTCGCTGGCGTGGGAGGCCTACGCTTCGCTGGATCAGGAATGGCACACGATCGCCGAGGATGACGCGCGCCTGCTCTCCTTCAGCCTGACCCTCAAGCGCCTGTGGGCGCTGTTCGGTCGGGCGCGCCGGCCTTGGGCGCAGCCGCATTGACACGCTGTCCAGGGCCTCTATATATTGTTCCAGATATTACTTTCCGCGATGGACCCCGTCGCCCTGCGGTTCGCGCGGTGCTGGGCACGGAGACTCGGGGGCCCGCATCACCATGTGGCACTGGCTGCGCCGACATCTCCTGCACAACCTGGGGATCAAGCTGATCGCCGTGATCCTGGCGGCGACGCTCTACCTGCAAGTTTTCCTCAGCCAAGAGCGGGAGATGATCTTCGATGTGCCCATCGCGCTCAACGGTGTGCCCGAGTCGTTGATCAGATCGGGCGAGCTGCCCACCAGCGCCCGCGTGCGTTTCCGGGGCCTGGGCCTGGCCCTCCATCAGTTGCGGACCGGTCCTCAAGGTGCCCGCCTGCTCATCGAGGTAGGCGACATCCACGAGGGTGTGTTGCAGCGCCCGCTCGTCACGGGTGATGTGTTGCTGCCCAGCGAAGTCGATGTTCGCGTGATCGAGGTGATCGAGCCCAAGGAGCTGGTCATCGAGTTTGACCGGATTCTGGTCAAGCGCCTGGCGGTCGTGCCCAACGTGACGGGGCGGCCTGCGCCCGGCTTCGTCACTGCCGGACGTGTCACCGCGCTACCCGAATCGGTCACGGTCCGCGGGCCGCAGCAGTTGGTCGGTTCCTTCGATTTCATTCGCACTGAGCAGGTGGACCTGGCGGGACTCGAGGGCGTTTCGCAGCGACGCGTCGCGCTGCGCGTGCCCGGACGCTGCGAGGCGGTCCCCCCTGAAGTGACCGTCCGGATCGCGGTCGCCAAGGTCGTGGCGCGCACCTTTGCCCAGTTGCCGGTCATGGTGCACCGCGCAGGAGACGTGGCGCTCAAACGCCTCGCGCCGCAAAGCGGCTCGGTCGTGATCTCCGGGCCAGCGACCCTGGTCGACTCCCTGCGGACCACAGACCTGCGCCTGTCGATTGACGCCATGGGTCTGCCCCCAGGATCCTACACGCTGATGGCTAGCGTGGAGCTCAATCGGGCCTTCGAGGTCGGCGCGGTCTCGATCGAGCCCGTCCAGCCGGAGAAATTCGTCGTCGAGCTGGAGTAGCGCCGCGGGCGCTCGAGAATGGAGGTCGCAAGTGGCAGCGAAACAGGGCGATGGGCCGGTGGTTCCCGGGATCGAATACCCCTATTGCCCCATCAGCCGGCAGCTTTGCCGGGCGGGCAAGGTGTGGGTGGATCCCACAACCCAATCCACGGAAACGTATTGCGCCTTCTGGCATCAGAAGGAGCTCCGCTGCGTTTTCCGAATGGTCGAGTTCGACATGTTCAACATCGCCCGCGCGCTCGATGAGCTTCGCAATCGCTAGCCGGCGCGCCGGAAGAGGGTAAAAGAGCCCCAAGAACCTTTGCCTTTTGCTGTTGACTCGCTGCAGGCGGGGTGGTATCTAGCAATTGCTTGCAGCAGATCGGGTTGCAGCGACCGGCGGCCGTTCGCTTGCGGCGCCCGGGGGTCGATCGGGTTGCCGGAAAGGTTTGTGCGCATGTCTGCGAAGGAGGGTGGGATGACGAAGGCGGATCTGGTCGACGAAATCGCGGATCGGACAGGGCTCACCAAGAAGGACGTGGCCGAGACCGTGGACGAGTTCCTGAACGCGGTCGGCCGCGCCTTGGTGGCGGGAAAGCACATCGAGATCCGGGGTTTCGGCACTTTCAAGGTGCGCGTTCGCAAAGCCCGCATGGCCCGGAACCCCAAGAACCCGGACCAGCCCGTTCACGTCCCCGAGCGCCGGGTGCCGGTCTTCAAGGTTTCCCGCCAGCTCAAGGACAAGGTGGCCAACACGTAGGCATCGTGTGGGCTCGCCCGTTCGGAGCTTCCAGGAATGGGAAGACTCTGTCGGCGTGTGATCGGGTCCGGGGATCCGCCCGATGCGGTTCCGGGGCCGGGGCCTCACGTTCCGCGGATCTTTGCCTGGGGCGCGGGTGCCTGCCGCGGTGAGGTCCATGCAGGGTTCGTTCAAGCACTCAGTGCGTAGGCCGCTGCAGCCAGTGGCGCGCGGGCTGCGCGCGCTCAGGGTCCGCCCTAATCATGTCACCTTGGCCGGACTGGTCGCATCGCTGCTAGCCGGCTATTTCCTCGCCCGCGGTCATCTCTCGATCGCCCTGATCTGGCTGTTGGTCAGCCTGCTGTGCGACATGCTGGATGGCGACCTGGCCCGCCTCGATGCCCGGCGCACTGGGCCGCTGGGCGCCTTTTTCGATTCGTGCGCTGATCGCATCTCGGAAGCATGGGTCTTGGGCGGGCTCCTGATCGGCCAGGCCTATCACGGCCCCGGGTTGAACTGGGTTTGGCTGACCGTATGGGTGCTCGCGCTCAGCGGCAGCTTCATGGTGAGCTACGCGCGGGCCCGCGCTGAAGGGCTGGGGATCGGCTGCACGGTCGGCTTCGCGGAACGGCCGGAGCGCATGATCGTGCTGCTGGCGCTGCTGATCGCCGGCTGGCGCGCGTCGATCTGGTTCTTGGCCGCCTTGGCCTTCATGAGCTGGCTGACGGTGGGGCAGCGGGTCGCCCACGTCGCCCGGGCCACGCGTTCGGGATCGGACGCGACGTGCCGCGAGCGCGCGGCCGGCTGACCCCAGGAGTGGTGGGCGCGTGGGTGCTCGAGGAGAATCTCCACCTCCTGCAGAGAGCGGGGCGGCCCCCCGGCGGCGTGAGGGCCGGCCAGCACCTTTCGTGGTGTTTGAGGGCATCGAGGGCAGTGGCAAGAGCACGCAGATCGCGCGGCTCTCCGATCAACTCACCCGGGCGGGCTGCCCGCACCTGGTCTCGCGCGAACCCGGTGGCACCCGGCTGGGCGATGCTCTGCGCGAGCTTCTGCTGAGCCCGGCCAGCACCGGTATCGACGGGCTCACGGAGCTCTACCTGCTCGAGGCCTCGCGCCGGATGCACGTTCTCGAAGTCATCCGGCCAGCCTTGGCGGGCGGCATCGCGGTGGTGTGCGACCGTTTCGGTGATTCCTCGGTCGCGTACCAGGGGGGTGGCCGGCAGTTGGGCGTATCTGCGGTCGAGGCCCTCAACCGCCAAGCCACCGGGGGCCTCGAGCCTGATGTGACCATCCTGCTCGATCTGTCCGTGGAGGAGGGCCTGGCTCGGGTGGGCCGCCGCGGATCGGGCGAAGACCGGATGGAGCGCGAGGCGCTCGCCTTTCACGAACGCGTGCGGCAGACCTACCTCGAGATTGCTCGGCGCCGCCCCGACGCGTACCGGGTGGTTCCCGCCGCCGCCTCGCCCGAGGTCGTCTTCGCCGCGGTCGCCCGCCATCTGGCCGTCTATTTCGGCTGCACGTTGGGATCACACTAACTGATTTCCCTGAAATCAGATACGCTCGTGTGAAGTCCGGCTCTCATGGTATAATGGTCTCGTGAGCAAGCGAGACCCCCAGACCCCGCCTCCCCGAACCGCCGCTGGTCAGGCCAGAATGCTGTTGTTGATTCTGGTGATGGCAGTTACGGTTGGGCGGCCCTGTTTGGCCGAGGAGCCCAGGCCCCCGGCCCCGAGCGGGCCTTCGGTCCAGTCCAGCCCGCCGGCGACTGCGGTCCCCCCGTCGGCGCCGGCCCCGGACGACTCGATCGACGAGGCCCTCCAGCTCCTGCGCGAGGTCTTCGAGGGCATCCACGAAGTCTACGTCGAGCCGGTGTCGGTGGAGACGCTCCTGGCGGCCGCCCTCAAGGGCCTCCACGAGCAGCTCGATCCCCACACCAAGGTCCTGTCGGAGGAGGAATTCCTGGCCGTGCGCTCCCGCCAGGGAGCAGCGGTCGGCATCGGTATCACGCTTGCCGCGGATGGCGGCCGCATCCGCATCCGCTCCGTGCGCCAGGAGTCGCCGGCCGAGCGCGCCGGACTGATGCCCGGAGACCTGCTGCTGGCGGTCGACGGGGTGGCGGTGCGGGCCACGAACCTGGAGGCGGCCGTGGACCTGCTGCGCGGAACGCTGGGCAGCGCCGTTCGCCTCAGCGTGGCCTCGCCGGAGCGTACCGCGCGCGAGGTCGTCGTCCAGCGGGAGACCGTTACGCGCGAGGCGCTCACCGAGCGGAAGCTCCGCGGCTCCAATGTTGGTTATCTGCAGATTCACCGGTTCGCGCGCGGCGTCGCCGACCGCGTGGAGATGACGCTGACCGACTGGGTGCTGCAAGAGATCGAGGGCGTGATCATCGACCTGCGTGACAATCCGGGCGGCTTCATCGACGAGGCCGCGCGCACCGCCGATCTGCTGCTGCCGCTGGGTGCCCAGATCGTCCAGACGGTGGGGCGCCTTCCGGAGGAGAACGGCACGTTGGTCTCGCGACGTCCACCCATCGCCGCCCACCTGCCCGTGGTGATCCTGGTGGATTCGCTGACCGCCAGTTCGGCCGAGATCTTCACCGGTGCGCTGAAGGGTCAGCCGGGGATGATCGTCCTGGGCGAGCCGACCTATGGCAAGCGCACGGTGCAGAGACTCGTGCCGATGTCGAATGGAGGTGCGCTCAAGGTGACCGCCTCGGTCTACTGCACGCCCTCCGATCTTTCGCTGGGCATGGGTAGCCTCGAACCGCTGGGGGCCAGCGCGTCCGCCGAGGACCGCGGGGCCGCCCCGGCTGAGCGCCCCCGAGCGGGAAGCCTGCGCGGTCGCGGTCAGCGCGTGGAGCCCGATCGGCGTCTGGAGCCTCTGGATCCCGCCGATCCGGCTGTGCAGCTCGTGACCCTGGGACTGCTGCCGCGCTTCTCGGCCGAGTCGACGCTCACCGCGCAGGAGCGCGGCGAGCCAGGCTACTGGGCCAGCTCACGCCCGCCCGCGGCAGGCGACGGCGATTCAGGGACCTGGATCCAGGACTGCCAGCGCGCGCGCGGTTTCGACCGCTGGTGTGCTCGCCTGCGGTCCCGCCTGCGTGAGTGGGGCTGGGCCGGCGAGCTGCCCGCGACGCCGGCCCTGCGCCGGGCGTGGTTCGTCGACTGGACCACCGAACGCTGGGGCGCGGAGGTGGGGGACCAGGCCGCCCTGGAGCTCGACCCGTGGATCCAGGCGGCGGCCGAATCGCTGGCGGCCCTGCGCCCGCCCTCCGAAGCTTCCGCCCGGGTGGCTGTAACCCAGCCGGTGGCCGCAAGCCCGGCCGCCCGCCGTGGTCCTGAAGTGCGTTGTCCTCACCCGCATTGACGCGCCCTCCCGTTCACACCGCCCGCTCATCGGTGCGCGCCGACCGCGAGCGCAGCTCCGGGCACACCCCTGGGACCGGCCTTTCGCGCGGGTGGCGCCCAGCGTATACTCCCCTGCACTGCGCCTGACGCGTCGGCGGTGGCCCAGCTCCACGCGGCGCAAGGAGGACCCTTGAGGCCCGAGAAGCTCGAACAGATCCTGCGCCAGGTGGCCGCCGGTGACCGCAGCGTCGATGAGGCGTTGCGGGACCTGAGCCGGTGGCCCATCGAAGACCTCGGCTTCGCCCAGGTCGACCACCATCGCCATTTGCGACAGGGGTTTCCCGAGGTCGTCTACGCAGCCGGCAAACGCGCGCAGGAGACGCTGCGCATCGCGGAAGCCCTGGTCGCCAAGGGCGCGCCTCTGCTCGTCACGCGGGCGGACGAAGCGGTGCTCGAGCGGCTGCAGGCGCGGTTTCCCGATGGACGCGTCAATCCGCGCGGCAAGACCTTCGTGCTGGGCGCTCCAGGTGGTGGCGGCGAAGGGCTCGTGGCGATCGTGTCGGCGGGAACGAGCGACCTGCCTGTGGCCGAAGAGGCCAGCGAAACGGCGCGTGCGCTGGGCGCCCGTGTGGCGGTGATCACGGACGCCGGCGTGGCGGGACTCCATCGGCTCGTCCCCCATCTGGAAACACTCCAGCAGGCCAATGCGATCGTGGCGATTGCGGGGATGGAGGGCGCGCTGCCCAGCGTGGTGGCCGGGCTGGTGAGCGTGCCCGTCATCGCCGTGCCGACCAGCGTGGGCTATGGCGCCAGCTTCGGTGGCCTGGCCGCGCTGCTCGGCATGCTCACCAGCTGTGGGGCGGGCGTGAGCGTGGTCAACATCGACAATGGGTTTGGCGGCGCTTACGCCGCGGCGCTCATCAACCGCGCCGTCGTGCGCGCGGCCGAAGGCCGCGTCTAGCCGAGGGAGGCGATCGTGCGCATCGGCTATCTGGACTGCGTGGGAGGCATCAGCGGCGACATGTTCGTGGGCGCGCTCTTGAGCGCCGGCTGGCCCGAGCGCGCGCTGCGCGACGCGATCGCTTGGCTCGCCCCGGAAATCGCCGAGCTGCGCGTGGAACGACGGATGCACCACGCGCTGAGCGGACTCGGCATCGTCGTGGTTCCCGGTGACCATCCCCCTGAACAGGGGCACGGGCATGGGCACGACCGGGCTCAGGAGCCGGGGCACCACGGAGCCGGGCCGCACTTTCGCGGGCTGCCCGAGGTGAGCGCCTGCCTGCGCTCATCCCCCCTCGATGAGCGGGTCCGCACGCGGGCGCTGGCCGTCTTCCAGCGGCTGGCCGAGGCCGAAGCCCAGGCCCACGGCCAGCCGATCGAGCGGGTGCACTTCCATGAAGTCGGCGCCGTGGATGCGATGGTGGACATCGTGGGTGTCTGCCAGGGACTGCAGGACCTGGGCATCGAGCGGCTGCACGTGTCGCCCCTGCCCGTCGGTCAGGGGGTCATCGAGGGTTCGCACGGGTGCCTGCCCTTGCCCGCCCCGGCCACAGCCTACCTGTTGCGAGGGGCGCCCATCCGCTGGACTGGAACCGAGGGCGAACGCACGACCCCGACCGGCGCCGCCCTGGTGAGCGCGCTGGGCACGTGGGATCCGCCCCCGGCGATCGATCTCGAGGCGGTCGGCGTCGGGGCGGGCAGCCGATCGTTGGCTGATGTTCCCAACCTGGCCCGGCTTTTCATCGGCCGGCCTCTCGCGGCCACTGGGGCGTCATCGGCCGCACGTTGGCCCGGCGGGGCGCCAGAGTGGGGATGGGATGCCCGGGCAGAGGGATGCCCGGGGCAGTGGGGAGAGGTGGTGCGGCTGGAAGCGCTGCTCGACGACGCGACCGCGGAGCAGATCGCGGACTGCGCCGAGCGGCTGCGCTCGGCGGGCGCCCTGGAGGTGTTCTGCACGCCCGCCCAGATGAAGAAGGGACGCCCAGGGACTCTGCTGACGGCGATCGGCCGGCCGGCCGATGAGGAAGCGCTTCAGGGGGTGATATTTGCGGCGTCACCCACCCTCGGCGTGCGGCGCGGGCGCCAGTGGCGGCGCGAACTTGAGCGACGGGCCGGAAAAGTCGCCACGCGCTTCGGTGCCGTGGATGTGAAGTGGGCGCGACGCGCAGGCGGGTGGCGGGGTAAGCCCGAATTCGAATCGTGCCGCGCGGTGGCCGAGGGCGCCGGCGTGAGCTGGATGGACGTGTGGACAGCCGCTCTGGCGGCGGCCGAGGGCGAGCGCCTGCGCCAGGATGCACACGACGAGCCCTGAAAGCCGGTGATGCGGCTTCGCCAAGGGTTGCCTCCGGCTGTCCCCGCACCAGGCGCGCCCGGAAGCTTCTGCTGTTCAACCCGTTGACACCTCTCAAGGGCCTTGCTATACTGCCGTCGGACTTGCAGAAGGGCAGCAAAGGGCAGACTGGACCTTCCTGGAATCCCCCCGGTTCTGGTAGGGCAGTTTGGCGTGGCGGTCTTTGTGGCGATCAGAACATCAGCGCTCTGGCGACTCAAGAATCCGCAGGCACGTCGACATGCTCACGATGTTCCGAGCGGGCGCCGGCGTGTTTGCCCATTGCTGTCTGTGGCTGTACCCCCTTACACACACTCAACAGTGAGGAAGCTGAGCGCTGCAGGGGAGGAGGTGATGCCCGACCGAGGTTGAGCAGACCGTTTCGGTATCGGGAACCGGAATACCCTCGCCGCGACCAGCGGTGCCGGTCTCTCTCAAATGCAGCGTGAAGCGGTCTCATGCGTGTCTGATGAGGTTATGCCCAGGTGGTCTCGGGAGTCGCGCGGTCGAGACGACATCGCGGCTGGCGGCTTCGAGACCTGAAGCAACCATGGAGGCTTACGATGAGAAGAGGCTTTGCGTTGTTGGCCATCCTGCTGTTCGCGGCAGGCAGCGCGCTGGCCGTGTCGCCGGGTCCCTCCCTGCACAAGCAGGCACTCTCGCCTGCCGATGCTTTCGAGGAGCTCGGGACGCCCCAGTTCACGCCCCTGCGCCAGGATACCGCCTGGTTCGGCGGGGACAACGGCAGCGGCGTCGCCTATGTCGGCGGCATATGGGATTTCGAGGACCCCGGCAGCAACGGGTTCCAGGGCTGCACGTCGATCGACTTGACCGTCAACCCGGGGGTTTACTTCTACCGGGTGACGGCGGCCGACTTCACCAGCCATGGCGATCCGTGCACACCGATGATCCTAGGCACGCCGGGCCAGATCTGGTGTGGTATCCACCAGGACGAGGCCGACCTGCGGGACTTCATCGCCGGGATGGGATATCAGAACATGATGTGCCAGCGGGCGTTCTCGCCCATGTACACCGGTTTCAATCCGACCAGCCAGGCGATCGATCTTTCCTTCACGTACTTTAATCACACCGAGCCTGGCTTCGACTACAGCTATGTCTATATCCTCTGCTATGACGCGGCCGACGAGCTGATCGAGGAGTACACGGTCGCGACGTTCGATGGCGTCCAGGGCGACTATCAGATCCCGGCGACCTACAACGAGGGCGTCGAGGTGCCCGCGGGTACGCTGCCGACCGAGACCGTCAAGGTGCAGGTCGAGTTCCGGATGACCGCCGACGGCGGCTGGTCGGACGAGGACGGCCAGTGGGACACGCCCTGCGGCCCGTTCGCGGCCGACGATGTGGTCGTCACCGTGGGGAGCTCGACGAACACCTACAACTTCAACGACGGTGCCCAGGGCTGGACGTTCGACAAGTGCGAAGGTGCGGGTGCCTGGATGCACATTGTGCATGACTACGAGTACCAGGAGTGGCTGGACGACCTCGGTCTGACCTGCGGTTGCACGCTGGTCGGCGACGCGGTCGGCTTCGTCGCCACGATGTGCGCCAACGGCCCCGGCGTGGTTCCGGGTCTGAAGGAGCAGTTCGAGACCGGTACGGTGCCGCGCGCGGGCTACCCGGCGCCGTTCTGGAACGCGGTCACGGTCGAGTTCGACGCCTTCACGAACCTCCCGCAGTCCACGGGCGCTCACTATCGTCCGGGCTGGCGGATGTTCCCCTACACGACCGAGGTCAACCCGGTTAACCACTGGTCGGCACGCCGGGGGCAGGAGGTGTGGTATTACACGAGCACCCCCGGTTGCGGGCTCAACCGCTTCAACCTCTCCACCATGGCCGATGCCCCGCTGCCCGTAGAGTGGGACTCGGTCAAGTACACGTACGAGGTTTACTGCAGTTGCGACGCCTTCTCGACGCCGACGTCGGTGTGCGTGGATGAAGGCTGCACGGGCGGCGCGCCCGTGATTGACAACCTCAAGATCGGCCTCACCAACGCGGCCGACGCCCCGCCGATCACCCTGATCAACGGTGGTTTGTTCATCGATGGCTTCGGCCAGAACTACCCGACCTACCTGGAGCCGAGCGATCGCTGCAACGCCAACATCTCCTACGATCTTTCGATGACCAGCACGACCAAGAACGACTGGCACGGCGACAGCACGGTCGTCACCGGTCCCACCGTGGGTTCGGAGGACGGGCGTTTCCTCTGCGAGATGTGCGTGAAGGTGGCCCGCCTGGGCGCGCGCCAGCACATGATTCCCGAGTACCAGGCCTGGCGGGCGCGGCTGGCCGGCGATCCGGAAGCCGACTTCGTGTGCGTCCTGATGGACTCGTTTGAGGCGAACAACCACACGCAGGTCTACAAGCACAGGTTCTACAGCTACTTCCACGAGGATGCGGTCGGCTACAACGGACCGCCGGATTATGCTCCGGAGAACGAGATCCTGCCGGATCAGATCTGGGTGCCCGGCACGCGGATCGAGTACTACTGGCGCTCCTACTGGTACAACGGCGGCGCTCCGCCGAGCGAGTACTACGTGCTGGGCTCTCCTCCGTCGCGCGAGATGGAGTTCTTGCCGTCGATGGAGCTGAAGCCCAACGAGCTGTACGAGGTGCAGTGGCCGTCGATGCTCTACGTGGACGCCTACAACCGTGGCAACACGGAGCACTACATGGTCCCGGCCCTGAATCAGCTCGGTATTCCATTCGACAAGTTCGACTTCACGGACAACTCGTCGAACTACAATGCTCCGATGAAGCGCTCTCTGGGTGGCACCGGCTTCAATCCGGGCGGCTACGGCAACAATGGCTGTACGACGGAGCAGTTGCTCGGCTACCGCCTGATTATCTGGTGCAACGGTCTCTTTGGGTTTGGTAGCTGCGAGATTCCGGACTTCGAGATGTTCGAGTCCTGGCTCGAGACGACCGACTGCGGCCTGGCGAACGTGCGCCGCGGCATCATCTTCGATGGTGATGAGATCTGCAGCGTCATGTCGGACGACGTCCAGGGTCTGGCGATCAACTTCTGCCACAACACGCTGGGTGCGCGGTTGGTGGCCCAGTCCTATCGTGACTACAACGAGGACCCGGCCTACTGCGTTTACATCCAGCCGGTGAGCGGGGCGTTGTTCTCGATCGGCGGCCTGGGTGACGCCGTCTATGGCAACGGCTGTCCGCAGGAGTACGACTACAACGTGATCGGTGTCCAGCCGGGCGTGCAGAACGCGGTGGGCAACCTGAACTTCTGGAGCTATCAGCTCACGGGCAGCCAGGAGTTTGTGGACTTCGCCCAGGTGATCCGCAGCCGCCAGGAGACCGGTGTGGCGAACTGGCGTTCCGCGGTGAACGGCTTCAGCTTCAACCACATTGCGGAGCGGACCTGCGGCGGTGAGCCGTGCAGCAACGACAGCGCCTGCATCGTGGCGGGGACGTCGAACCTGTACGGTCCGATGCTGACGTGGTTCGCGGATGGTGGCGCGCCGTTCGCGAAGTGGACCTATCCGTGCACCAACACGGCGGTGGATCCTCCGGTCACCAACGTGGGTATGGTGAATCACCTGTATCAGAGTCGTCCGAACCCGTTCAACACGCGGGCGACGATCCGGTTCTCGATGGCCAGCGAGGGTGAAGTGACCCTGTCGGTCTTCGACGTGTCGGGTCGTATGGTCAAGACGTTGCTGGACGGTCAGGCTCAGGCCGGCGAGAACTCGGTGGTCTGGGACGGGACGGACTCGAACGGCAATCGGGTGGGAGGCGGCGTCTTCTGGATGCAGATGACCACCCATGATGGCTATACTTCGGGCAAGAAGATGCTGGTGCTCCGGTAGCACGGCATCGCGCACGAAGAAGTGCCGAGGGCGGGGCCCGGGGATCCCCCCGGGCCCCGCTTCTTCTTGCAGGGCATGGGGTTCCGGGCCCCGTTTCGGATTGACACCCCGGGGTTGCTTTGGTAGCCTGCCTGCTCTATGGGAGGGAAGAGCCATGCGTGAGGAGTGCCGTGCCCGCGGCAGTGGGCTGGGGCGCCGCCGTGCCGTCGTGGGTTTAGTGCTCGGGTTGGCGGTGGTCGGAATCTCGCTGCATGGATGCCGCGATGAGCTGACCACCGAGGAAGACCGCAACGAGGCGCCGGACACCTACCTCACCGGCGCGCCCGCGGAGAGCCTCACGACCTTCTACCAGGTGCACTTCCACTGGTATGGCAACGACGTCGACGGGTGGATCGTCGGGTATGAGTACGCCATCAGCGATTCGCTGCCGGCGGACGAGGACACGCTGACCTACCGGTTCACCACCCGCACCGATTCGGTCTTCACCTTCAAGGTCGGGGCTAGCCAGCAGGTGCTCGGTCATCGCTTCTACATTCGCGCCATCGATAACGACGGCGAGGTCGATCCGGTTCCTGCCTGGCGGTTCTTCGGCGCCATCGACCTGCAGGCTCCCAAACCCGAATTCACCTTGGCCGAGGCGTTCGACCCGGCCGATCCGACCGGCGAGACTCGCCGACCCCTCACATCGATCCATACGACGGTGCCCACCGACACCGTTCCCGCGGGATGGAATGTCCGCTTCCGCTGGCGGGGATCGGATGCCGACCGGAGGATCGATGAACATGGTGACACCATAACCGTTGGCGAGATAAGACAATATGAGTATTGGTTGAATCCGCATGAGGTTTCTCCTCGGCTCGGAGGTGTGGGCGACACCGCCGTCTCCTATTCAGGGCTGACCAGCGGGGTGTACCGGTTCAGCCTGCGCGGCGTCGACGACGCGGGGTTCCGCGGTTTGGATGCCGAGGAGCGCACCTTCGTGTGGAACATTGATCCCGAAACCTACTTCGCCGCCAGCGACAGCATCGACCCGGTCACCGGGGATTCGCTCCTGAGCGTCATGGCTACCTCCGCGGCCTGGGAGGGGGAGCGGGAATTCTTCCTCGGCGACACGATCCCCCTCGTGGCACCCGCGATTGGGGGTGTCCCGCCGGTGACGATTCGGGCGAGGGTGTGGGGCCGCGATCCGGACGACATCCTGGGCCGCGGGGTGAACCGCTTCCAGAGTCGCGTGGGAGTGGAGCGCTGGATCGAACTGGCCGAGCCCCGGACCGTGGTGCTGGAGAACAGGAAGACGATGGCGGCGGAGCTCCAGGTGCGTTGCGCGGACGGGTACGGCCGGCCGGACGCCACGCCCGCGTTGTTCCCGATCTACATCAACCGCTCACCCGTGCTGCTGCGGGAGTTCGATGACGGTGCCGGAAACCTCCTTCTGCAGGTCCCCCAACCGGGCCAGGTCATCGACATCGATACGATCCGCGCCCTTGACATGAGGTTGCCGGTGACGATCCGGGCCTGGGATCCGGATTCGACCACGAAGAACTTCACCTACGATCTGGTCGTCCCGCCCAATTGGGCGCTGGAGCCGTCCGAGTGCGGCAGCACGGCGGACTATTGCGAGGGCACGGTCAGCTTCCCGCCCGCGCTGGCGCAAGGCTTGGGAAGTACGCCGCGACCCGTGTCGGTCACGGTGCGGATCACCGAGCAGGCCCCGGGCGTGGCCGCCAGTGATCAGCTCTGGGTCGAGCAGTCGATCCCGTTCTTCATCGTGGACAACTAGACTGCAATGTGCCGGCCGGCGGGGAGGCTGGCACGCGATCACAAGCCGGGCAGGTTGGGCGGGGCTCCGCTACGAAAGAGGATGTGTCCGATGAAAGCCTCATCATCGAAACAGGCGCTCGGCCGCGGGCTGCTGCTGGGCAGTGGCGTCCTCCTGATGGTCTTGGGCACGCAATGCTTGCTGCTGCCGGACGATGACTTCAAGGGCGAGATCATTCGTAACGAACGTCCCAGCGTGAAGATCACCGGTGGCGTGCTGGAGGATTCGCTGGACATCGACGAAAACCGCGTGCACTTCTACTGGTATGGCGCCGATGACGACGGCGTGATCCGCTGGTTCGAATGGGCCGTCGACGATACGGTCTCCGAGGGGGCCTGGCATCGCACGACGGCCTTTGATGAGTGGATCTTTACGTACACGAAGCAGTTCGAGGAATCGAGCGGCTATTCAGACTGGCATTCCTTCTACGTCCGTTCGGTGGATGACCAATACGCACGTTCCACGCCCGACATCCGGTTCTTCAATGCGCGCACGATCGCGCCGACCAGCGCCATCACGCCGACCCCGCCTGACGGGGCTCGGTGGGCCGGCACGCTGCGCGTTCGGTGGGTCGGCGAGGACCTTGATGCCACCAGCGCGGACAAGGCGCCGTCCTACTACGAGATCAAGCACGTCCAGGACCCGGGAGTTGACGTGACGCGGCTGGGGGAGGTGGAACGTCTGTTCGATGAAGCCCGCAACCTGCTGGTGGCGCCCAATGCGGAGGAATTCCCCGACGACAGCGCCACGGTCTACTTCGAGCAGGCCAGCCGCGCCTGGAAGCGCGTGCCGGGCACAGTGACCGAACAGTGGCTCGAAGGCATGGCGATCGGATCGCGCTACGGGTTCGCCGTGCGGGCGATTGACGAGGCGGGCGCCCAGGAGATGCGGGTCTTCGGGGCGAACAGCCGCAACCGCAACTGGGTCACCTGGCAGGTGCGCGATGCCCAGATCACCGTCGTGATCTATGAGGCCTCCATGGGCAGCCAGCGCTTCGACGCCCGCGACTACGGGGACCCCTGGGAAGTGACGGTCGCCCCTGGGCAGCGCTTCCGCTTCCAGTGGGTGGCCGACGCCTCGGCCAGCGGCACGGAGCCAGGCCCCTGCAACTACGGTTTCGACATCCCCGACCCGGATGATCCCGCCGAGCCTTTCCGCGCCACGGATGGTCTGGGTGGGTGGATCGGCTGGGCCCCGCGCCGGCAGATGCAGGACGTGGTCGCCTTTCCGCAAGACGGACCCAAAGAGCACTACTTCTACTTGAAGATACGCGACATTTCGAACAAGAAGGAGACGGAGACCAAGTGCTACGTCAAGATCACCGTGGCCCAGTTCGGGTTCACCAAGAAGTTCCTGGTCGTTGATGATCAGCGTCGACGGCCTTCGTCACCCCCGAGCTGGCTGAACTCGACGCCCACCGATGACGCCACGAGCGATGCGTGGCGCGAGGATGTTCTCAGCAGCATGGCCGATTTCCTGGCGCTGGGCGAGGAGCCGGGCGGACACAACATGTTTCCCAACGAGCCCACATCGCCGACCATCGACATCCCGGATGGCTTCTTGAACACCATGGGTGACTATCAGACGATCATTTGGGACTGCGCGGGCGGCGATGAGATCGGCTTCCAACGGGCAGTGACGGACATGCTCTTGTCGCGCTATGTGGGCGCGGGCGGCAACCTCCTGCTCTTCTGCTGGGTGGGCCCCGTGACGAAAGTCACGGGCGAGTTCTCCGAACGGGCCGAGGCTGAGAAGACGCCGCAGCCCGATGATCTGAGCGACGGGCAGGCCTGGAACCGGTTCGGGTTCCTGTGGCAACACCTGCACCTGCGCGGGGCGGTCGACAAGCCGCGCGGCCTGGACAGCCGGCGCGATCAGCGGTCGCTGGTGCGCGCCGTGGCGGCCGATCCGTCCTATCCCGACATCGCGCTGGACTACTCGCGCTGGGGTTCTGACCCGCGCGATCCGAGCAACAAGCGCGGCGATTACTACTTCGAATGCCTCGTGCCGACACCCACGGAAACGGGCCTTGCACCCTGGTACGAGCGCGAAGAGGGGCTGGAGCCGATCTACAACGCGCGCTGCTACACGACCATCAACCACAATCTGAATGACAAGCCGATTGCCTGGCGCACCTACGTGACGGAGGAGGATCTCCGCAGCGGCCTCCAGCGTGGCAAGATTGTCTGCTTTGCATTCCATCCGTACTATTTCACAACAACAGACACCGAGACGGCGGTCTCATTGTCGTTGATGTGGTTGACGAGCGGATCGGATTGACGCGCGGCCCCGTTAGGTGCCGGGTGGGATTCGGGGGAAGAGGTAGGGCTGATGAGAAGCTGGAATGCAGGGGTTCTTCCCGTGGCAGTCTGGGTCGGGCTGGGCGCGCTGGCCGGGGGGGCTGGCGCGGTCTCGTTCGATCCCGATGCCGCCGTGAGAGATCGTCAAGTCGTGCTCAAGTGGATGCCCGACGAGGATGACCCGGTTTTCACGGGCAATCTGGATCTCTACCAGACAGGCGAGAAGACCGACTTGGCCGCCGGCGCCGTGCCCTTCTTTGGTTTCACCACGGAAGGACCGGCCCTGTGGTACTGGGACTCCGTGAACCGCTGGTTCGTGCGCCTGGAGAGTCAGAGCGGCGCATGGGTGCCTACCCACACGACCGGCCCGCTCGCCGAGGGCTTGGAGCCGCTCTGCTTTGCCGTGCATCCGCTGGGCACGATGCTCCTGGCCGGGCTCGCGGACGGCCGCGTCGCCGCGTGGACACCCATGGGAGAGATGAATGAAGCGGTGTTCTATCCAGCGCACACCGGCCCGGTCCGGGCCTTGATGTTCTTTCCGCTCGCCTCGCCCCAGGTGTTCCCGTTCGTTTCCGTCGGTGATGATCTCACGTGGCGGTCATGGACTCAGCCCGGGGTTGGCGACTATCAGGCCACTTCGCCGGGGGAGGAACCGCTCGTGGCGGTGGCGCTCCAGCGCAACGCTGCTCGCCTGATCGTGGCCGATGCCGGTGGCAGGATCTACATGTACAATCGGATACAGTCGACGAGTCCTCCCGGAATCGTCAACGCGCATGCAGGCACCACGGTGACCTCCCTGGCCTTCTCCGAAGATGGTTCTCGCTTCGCCACAGCGGATGCGAGCGGTCGGGTTATGGTGTGGAACACGCTGTCTCTCAGCAGTCTGGGCGGGGACGTGGTCGAGACCCAGAGCTGGGTGCGCGTGCACTTCACGCAGAGAACCAGTCCGTACATCGGCTATGTGACGGCCGAGGGTGCTTACGGCGTGCTCGACGGCTTCAGCGGCAGGAAGTACCGCGTGGAGACCCGGCTCACGTCAACCGCGGGGATTCTCTGGTCCGCGCTCCATCCCGCCGGTGCCACGATGTACTTCACCGACGCCGCGGGCAGGCTTGAGTGGTGGAATCTCGGGCGTTGCTCTCCAACGGATGGCCATCCGTGCTTCGGCGGCTACAGGCTCTTCCGGGGGCTCTATCCGCAGGATCACGGGGCTCCGTCCGAGCTCATCTTGCTGCGGGTCTATGACTTCAGTGACAGCACCTGGGGCTGGTCCCCTCAGGATACCGTGCGTTGGTTCGTTGATCCCGACTCCGTCATCGCGGCCGGGGGTGATTCCTCACGCGCCGTGTCGGGACCCAACAACGGGGTGCCGCAGTATTACAGCTTGCAGAAGTTCTACTGGGAGCTGCTGGACGGCGGGCGGCACGCGAAGATCCAGAACACGACCCACGAGGGGTACTATCGGGCGCCGGGCGAGACGGAGCCGACCGCACTGATCCCGCGGCCCGATGCCGTGACGAGCCTGCCGCTGCTCGCTGATGTGTACGTCGTTCCCAACCCGTACGTGGACAACGACGAGGGCTCGCACTTCGGTCCGTTGAGTGAACCGATGGTGCGGTTCTTCAACCTTCCCAGCGAAGCCACCGTGCGGATTTACACGTCCAGCGGCGATCACGTGGTGACCCTGGATCATCGCGAGAACGAACGGAATGCGAACGGCGGCTCCTTGCCGTGGAACCTCAAGAACCGGTACGGGCGGGACGTCGTCTCGGGCCTGTACCTCTACGCCGTCGAAACACCCAGCGGGGAGGGGCGGCGCGGGTTCCTCACGGTGGTCCGCTAATTCTTACGCCGGGAAGCGATTGAGCGATCCGGCCCCGTCGCGCGCGCGAACGTTTTCGGCCGCCCGGCCCGCAGGAGCAGGGCGGCCGTCCGTCCGCGGGCTCAAGATGTCCGCGGCCGGCAACCGACGTACTACAAGGAGACTGGACAGGAAGCAAACGCGGCCGGCAGGCCGATCGAGCCAACGAGCGGGCACCTTGGGTGCCCGGCGCCGAGGATGGCTGGGGTGCCGCGAACATCGGGGGAGACTCTGAACATGGCGATCCATCCGCAAACACGCACCGCCGGCGGCCCGCAGGCCCCAACCGGCTGGGATCCGTCCGAGAAGATGATCTACTTTTTCGGGGGTGAAGCCACCGAGGGCCGCGGGGACATGAAGGATGCGCTCGGCGGCAAGGGCGCCGGCTTATCCGACATGGCGAGGGCCGGCATCCCCGTGCCACCCGGCTTCACGATCACGACAGCGGTCTGCAACCTCTTCTACACGCTTGGCGGGCAGGTGCCGGACGAGGTCCAGAAGCAGCAGCGCGACGCGCTGCGCAAGCTCGAGCAGCTGCAGGGCTGCCGCCTGGGCGACGAGAACGATCCGCTCCTGGTCTCCGTACGTTCCGGCGCGAAGTTCTCGATGCCGGGGATGATGGACACGATCCTCAACCTCGGCCTGAACGATCGCTCGATCGAGGGCCTGGCGCGCAAGACGGGCAATCGGCGCTTCGCGTTCGACAGCTACCGGCGCTTCCTGACGATGTTCGGCGACGTCGTGCTCGGGATCCCCAAGGAGGCCTTCGAGCACCGGATGGACGAGCTCAAGCGGGAGCGCGGTGCCCGCCTCGACCTGGACCTGGGCGAACAGGACATGGAGCTGCTGGCCAAGGAGTATCAGCAGATCATCCGGGACTACACCGGGCAGTCCTTCCCCCAGGATCCCCACGTGCAGCTCGACATGGCGCGTAATGCGGTCTTCAAGTCGTGGTACAACGACCGCGCCGTCTTCTATCGCAAGCAGAACGGGATCCCTGACGACCTCGGCACGGCGGTCAATGTGCAGGCGATGGTTTTCGGCAACATGGGCGACCGCTCGGCCACCGGGGTGGGCTTCACCCGCAATCCGTCCACGGGCGCCCGTGAGTTCTACGGCGAGTACCTGCGCAATGCCCAGGGTGAGGATGTTGTGGCCGGGATCCGCACGCCTCGCCCGATTGTCGAGCTCGAGAACGACATGCCCGAGGTCTACCGCGAGCTGCGGCAGATCACCGATCGACTCGAGAAGCACTACCGCGACGTGCAGGACTTCGAGTTCACCGTGCAGGAGGGGCGCTTGTTCATGCTCCAGACCCGCACGGGCAAGCGCACCGCCCAGGCGGCGGTCAAGATCGCGGTCGAGATGGTGCACGAGGGCTTGATCCAGCAGGACGAGGCGCTCCTGCGGGTCGATCCGAATTCACTCAACCAACTGCTGCACCCGCGCATCGATCCCAAGGCCCCCTGCACCGTGCTGGCGCGCGGCCTGGCGGCTTCTCCCGGCGCCGCCGTGGGCAAGGTCGTCTTCGATCCCGAGGATGCCGTGGCCCTGGCCAAGCAAACCGACGAGGACGGCAAGCCGACGCGGGTGATCCTGGTCCGCCGTGAGACGTCCCCGGATGATATCCACGGCATGGATGTCTCGGCCGGCATCCTGACGGCGACCGGCGGCATGACTTCACATGCGGCGGTGGTCGCGCGCGGCATGGGCAAGTGCTGCGTGGCGGGCTGCTCGGCGCTGGAAGTCCAGGAAGATAAGGGGCAGATGCGCATCGGCGATGTCACGATTCGCCGCGGCGAGTACATCAGCTTGAATGGCTCAACGGGCGAGGTCATTGCCGGGAAGGTGTCCACAATCGAGCCCGAGGTGGCCAACGAGTTCAAGACCTTCATGGAGTGGGCCGACCAGCGTCGCACGCTGGGCGTGCGCACCAATGCCGACACGCCCGACCAGGCCCGGATGGCTCGCCGGTTCGGTGCGCAGGGTATTGGGCTCTGCCGCACGGAGCACATGTTCTTCGCCGAGGAACGGCTGCCCTTCGTGCAGCAGATGATCATGTACGCCCCCGAGGTCAAGAGCCTCGAGCAGGCGATCGCGCGCAAACGCATCGAGGTCGAGAACGCGGTCGGCGAGTTCCGGGCCGAGCTGGAGAGCGAGCTGCAGGCCTTGGAAGCCAGGCTGGCCGAGCCGAAGACGAAGTACCAGGAAGCCCTGGAGCACATTCTGCCCTTCCAGCGCGACGACTTCTACGGGATCCTCAAGGCCATGCGCGACCTGCCGGTCACCATCCGCACCCTCGATCCACCCCTGCACGAGTTTTTGCCCAAGCGCGAGGAACTGATGGTGGACGTGGCCTTGCTCAAGGAGCGCCGCGGTGATGAACGCGAGCTGGCAGCGCGCGAGAGGCTGCTGACGCGCGTGGAAGAACTGAGCGAGGTGAACCCCATGCTGGGCCACCGCGGCTGCCGTCTCGGCATCGCCTATCCCGAGATCACGGCCATGCAGGCCCGGGCCATCATCGAAGCGGCCATCCGCCTGGCCAAGGAGGGCGTTACCTGCTATCCGGAGATCATGATTCCGTTGGTCGGGACGGTGCGGGAGCTGGATCACCAGCGGGGCGTGGTCGACCGCACAGCCCGCGCGCTCATCGATCAGGCGGGGGTCGAGGTCGCCTACCAGGTGGGCACGATGATCGAGATTCCCCGGGCCGCATTGACCGCCGGCGAGATCGCGACGCGCGCCGACTTCTTCTCCTTCGGCACCAATGACCTGACTCAGATGACGTTCGGCTTCTCGCGCGATGATGCCGGCAAGTTCCTGCCGGCGTACGTGGACGAGAAGATCCTCCCCCATGATCCGTTCGTCTCGATCGACCGCGACGGTGTGGGGCAGCTCGTGGCGATGGCGGTCGAGCACGGGCGGCGCACCCGGCCCAACCTGAAGACGGGTATCTGCGGCGAGCACGGGGGTGACCCCGATAGCATCGAGTTCTGCCATCAGGTGGGGCTCAACTACGTGAGCTGTTCCCCGTTCCGGGTACCGATCGCGCGGCTGGCGGCCGCGCAGGCGGCGATCCGCGCCGAGGGCAAGCTGGGAGGTGCCGGGCACCGCGGGCAGATCTAGCGCGGTCGGGGCGCCGGGCAGCGCGGGCTGATCCAGCGCGGTCATGGCGCCGGCGGCCAGGGAGGGCGCTTGCGGGCGTTCGCGCAACGCATGCTGTGGCTGGCGACGGGGCGTGCGCCACGTCCCGTCCCGGCCTTCGATTGGATCCGGGGGCGCGTGGGTTCGCGCCAGAATCCGGACGGCATGCGCTCGTTGATCTACGCCGGCCTCGTGCTCAGCGCCGGGTGCGCGGCGCTCGATGTTTGGGTCTTGAGCCGCCACCAGGGCGATCAGTGGGCCCTGTTGGCCTTCCTGCACACGGGTTGGGTGTTCGGGATCATCCTGACGTGTGTGCTCAACGTGGGTTTCCTGGAGACCCTCGCTGGTGTTCAGCTCAGGCGTCTGGGCGGCCCCAATGTGCTCACGCTCACGCGCGGGTTCGTGCTGCCTCCGCTCATCTACTTGATCGGCCACGGTGATTTCGCTCTGGCGGCCGGGCTCTACGCGCTCGCCATGGCCACCGACGTGGTCGATGGCTGGTGGGCACGCCACGGCGGCGGGCAGTCGAAGCTGGGAATCGTGCTCGACCCGGTGGTCGATCTGAGCTTCCACCTCGGCGTGTTCGTCAGCCTGTCATGGGTGGGACTGCTGGGCCGCGCCGCGCTGGTCCTGACGCTCCTGCGCAGTGGGCTCCTGATTTTCGGCACCGGCCTCTTCTACCTGTGGAAGGGCCAGGTGCGCATCCAGCCCACGCCGTTCGGGAAAGCCACCGGCCTTTTGCTGACGCTGGGCACGTTCGCGCTCCTGGCGGTGGCGGGCCTGGCCGGCGAGGATTCCGGCGGCTGGGCCGCCCTGGCCGGCGTTCTGCGGATCGGACTGGTCGTGCTGTTGGCGAGCTCCGTCGCGCACGTGCTCGCGATCGGTCTGGTCAATCTGAGCTTCCCGCCGGCTTCCGCCGCGCGCTGGCCCGGCGAGCGCGAGCGCGAGTCGCGCGACGGGCGGGGGGACGCATCATGACCGCCCGGCGCCCGTGCCTTTCCGGCTCGCTCGCGTCCTTCCGTCCGGATGAAGTGCTCCAGTGGTTTGCCCATCGGCGCGGGCAAGCCACGGTGGTGTTCCGTCCGGCGGCCGGAGCCGGCGGCTGCGTTGCAGTGCACGTTCGCGACGGGACGGCGCAGGCGCTGAAGTTCCGCCCGCGCGACGCCCGGGCACAGTGGCCCGGGGAGCGCGAGGCGGGCGAGCCGCGGGCGGGCTGCCTGGGTGCCCTGTTGCTCGAGCGCGGCGCGCTGGATGCGGGGCAGTTGCGCGCCAGTCTCGGGCTGCAACGGCTGATCGCCCCCCGCCGCCGGCGAGCCATCGGCCAGATCGTGTGCGACCTGGGATTCGCCGAGGCCGGCCTCGTCGAGGAGCTGCTCCGCGAGCAAGCGCTCCAGAGGCTGGTCGCCCTGCTCCAGGTGCGAGCCGGGGACTTCGCCGCCTACCCGGGGAAGCCGGCCCCGCCTGTCATCGCCATGGGTGAGCGCATCGACCATTTGCTACTGCGCGTGACCCACCTGATCGACCAAGCGCGTCCAGCTCTGGCGCGGAGCTGAGCCTCCTCGGACGCCGGAAGGCGTGGCGAGGCGCAAAGGACCGCAACCCCGCGCGGCGAATCGTGTATCCTCCCTCGGATACCCCGATGGGAAGGGAAACATCAGGCATGGGACAGATCGACCTGAGCTTCCTGGGGCGGCCGGGTCCGCTCTGGTGGCTGGCATTCGTGGCGGCGCTGGGTGTGGCGGCGTACGCCTATTTTCGTCTGGCGGCTCCTCTGGGCACCGGGTGGCGCGTGATCTTGCGCGTGGCGCGCGGGGTGGCGTTGCTCCTGCTCCTGTTTCTGCTGCTCCAGCCGATGCTCACGACCAGCGCCGAGGAGTCCGGTCGGCCACGCCTGTCGGTGCTGATCGACCGCTCGTCCAGCATGGGGTTGCCGGGCGCCGCGGGCGCTGCTCGGAGCGCGGAGGCGGCCCAGGTGCTCGCCGAGCTCGAAGCGGGCCTGGCCGATCGCTTCGAGCTCGAGTGGTTGGGATTCGCGCAGAGCGTCGAGCCTCGCGCGGTGGACCGCGGCGCCTATCCCTGGGAACCGCTGGGTGTGACCGCCATGGGGGATGCTCTCGAGGAGACCCTCTTGCGACACGGCGACCACCCGGTCGGGGGTCTTGTGCTGGTGACCGATGGCGTGCAGACGCGGGGCAAGGATCCCGAGCAGGTGGCGCGCAACCTGCCCGTGCCGGTCTTCAGCGTGGTCGTGGGTGACACCTTGCCCCCGCCCGACCTGATGGTGCGCCAGGTGCGGGCCCAGCCCGTCGGCTACGCCGGGGAGCCCTTGGCGTTCAGGGTGGTGCTGGCCGAGCAGGGGCTCGAGGGTCAATCGGCGACGGTGACGATTCGTGAGCGCTCATCGGTGGAAGGGGGGACCCATGCCGCCGGCGCCGAGTTGGCGCGCCGCACCATCACCTTGCCCGTGGAGTCGGGCCGGGAGGTGGAGATCGCGCTCGAAGCGCTCCCGCCGCGCGTCGGGCTGACGCTGTTCGAGATCGAGGCCCGGCTGGACGGCGAGGAGTCGGTGGTCCGCAACAACACGCGCTATATCGCGGTCGACGTCCGCGAGAAGAAGACCCGCGTGCTGTACATCGAATGCTCGCCCGACTGGGACTTCGCCTTTCTGAAGCGCACGTGCGACGCCGACACCAGTCTGGCCTACACGTATCTCGTGCGTCCGGCGCCTGGCCGGTGGGTGGTCTACGGCAGCCGGGCCGACGCCCGGCTGCCGGTCCGCGACGCGGACCTGGCTGCCTATGCCGCCGTGGTGGTCGGCCACGCCGCTCCGGAGGATCTGCCGGACGAGACCGCGCGGCTGCTGCACAGGTTCGCGCGGGGCGGTGGTGGGGTGCTCTTCGTGGGTGCTTCGGGCAGCGGGGACCTCGAGGCGTGGCGCGAGATCTGGGAGGACCAACTCCCGATCCAGCTACGCGCCGAGCCGCGGCGGGGCTTTGCGGAGTCGGCGGTGCGCGTGGGTCTGGCGGGTTTGGCCCACGAGATCACGGTGGTCGATGAGAGCCCGGTGGCCACGGAGGAAGCCTGGGCCGCCCTGCCCCCCGTCCTCATCCCCGCCGGGGCCTACGCGACAGTT
>Ga0209164_1000385_pt1 | contig 111861 bp, 108 predicted proteins | sample MTBNYHSulfiMetaG_FD_187458 | JGI IMG/M metagenome (GOLD analysis project Ga0209164, IMG submission 187458) | Enrichment culture microbial communities from rom New York Harbor, USA that are MTBE-degrading - MTBE-NYH (New York Harbor Sulfidogenic)... | ecosystem: Environmental > Aquatic > Marine...
TAAGGTTTGATGGTGCAGGATAACCTTCCTGGTTAACCAGCGCCGCAAAGAGGCTGATCCAACAGATCAACCCCCCCAGCTTCACATATTCACTATGTGGCCGCTTTGCTCCGGAATGGGTGGCCGGATTCGATCCGAATCACTGGCCGGAATGGAGCGGAATCGGTGGCCGCTTTGCTCCGGAATACGCACCCGCTCAGCCGGTGCATCGCGTTCGGGTATATAAACCTCAAAGAATTCAGTCGTCATAATCGCGCTCCCATTGAGCCCCGAAAGGGTCCAGGGAGGGTCATGCCTGTAACTCCTTTACAAAAAGACCCTGTATCCGACATTCAGAGCTTTTGCCAGGCGCTTGGCCCGCGTCAGGCCGATGGTGGCCTTGCCGCGCTCCATAAGGGAAATATGGGCCTGGGGAATGCCGGACCGTGCCGCCAGTTCTTTTTGAGTCAGCCCTTCCCGCCGCCTTATGGCCCGAAGACAGACCGAAGGGGCTTCTTCGGCCGTGTATTCGGGAAACGCTTCCCGCCAGGGGATAAAGTCCGCGCTTTCAAAGCCAAGGTCCTTCAGACGCCGGGCAGCTTCGTCCCGCAAGGCCGCCGGACCGCGGAAACACAATTCCACCAAGTCAGTATGGGGCTTTTTCATGGGTTCCGACATAGATCACCTCGATCAACCGAATTTCTTGACTGCGTTCCTCCCACACGGCAACATGGGTCGGCTTTCCTTTCTTTAAATGACAGTGGTGCCGATCATGTGTCAGCTTGCCGTAGTTCGGCCCATTGCCGCGCACGGAGCCGTAGTTTTCAATATCTCGAAGCAAGGCGAAAAGACTTTCCCGGACCATGGCGGGCAAGCTCCTGGCCTGCTTCTCCACCTTCCGGCTGATGACCACTTGCCATACGGTCATATTATACCTTATAAGGAATATCGTCAATCATCTCTTTTTCGGTCTCGCTTAAGGCCTGCTCAACCAGCCGCCCGGCCAGGTTCGAGGCATGGCGAAGGGCCGCGTCCCGAAGGTGGGCATATCTCTGAGTCATGACCGGGCTCTTGTGGGTCAAGAGACGTTGCAGAACGTATATATCCACTTGGCCGCTGGAGGCCAACATCGAGGCATAGACATGTCGCAGGCCATGCAGAGGCCGAAAGTCTTTTGACAGTCCGGCCTGGTCGGCAATCCGGCGGACCACTTTATGAATCTCAACCCGCTGATTTCCGCCCCGTCCGGGGAAGACGTATTCGCTTGTTCGAGGCAAAGCGTTCAGGACGGCCCTGGCCGCATCGTTCAGGGGTATGGCCGCATCCCGGCCGCCTTTAGGGTTCCTGATCAAAATAAAGCCGCGCTCAAAGTCAACGTCGGACCATTGGAGCTTGAGTAATTCTCCTTTCCTCATGCCGGTATAAAGGGCTATTTTCATCATCGGCCCGGCCACGGGGTGAGGGTCGGTCTCGATGACTTCCAAAAGCCGCCTGATTTGGTCCGGGGTCAGGTCTTCGGTCTTGAGGTTGTTGACCTGAGGCTTTTTGATCTTGAACGGCAAGGGGCCGCTTAAACGGGATGCCACGCCGAAATTAACAATCCTGTCCAGAAGGTTCAGGACGTGTTTCACGGTCTGCGGGGCCAGGCGCTTACTCAGGGCCACGCGCAGCCGGTCAACGGACAAGGGGTCTATTTCGTTGGGCTCCTTATCCCCGAAAGGCTCTCTCAGGTACTTGTCAAACCGGCCCTGATCGGTCTTCAGGGCCTTGTTTGGCGGCCGCTGACTTGCGTATTCCCGCCAAATCCGGGCCAGGGTCCACCGGTCGGCTTCAGCCTGTTTCCGGGCTTTCTCGGCTTCCCGGCGGCCCTTGTTGGTGGGAAGTTTGCCTTCAATCTTGGCCGCCCTTAATCTGGCGGCTTTGGCCGGGGTCATGCCTTGGCTGGCCCGGCCGGCCTTCTCGACAATCAGCCGGCCGTCGAGCTTAAACCGGATGTAATAGATTCGTTCCTCACCACCGCCCGATGCTCGGCCCATGATGTAAAAAACTCCGGTCCGGTCGGTCTTAAATTCACGTTGTGTCGGCATGTTTAATCCCCTTTCGATGATCCCTGGCTTTTTAAGCCAAAGGTCTATTTTGAGGCCGGAGGTTCAAGCCGGAGGTTTCATACCTAACCGTATACCTAACCTCCAAACAGTATTTTAAGGGTGAAGCCGGGAAAGTGTCAAGTATAAAAGTCTTTGAATTACTGGTCTTTTTGTATTAGGGGGTAAATTACGGGAAATGACAAAAACCGGCATAGGAAGCCGGAGGTTGATCGGGCTGAAGCCCGGGGTTTGACGTCGATGGCCCGGACCCGGCCCCGTCCAGACCAAGGCGGCCGCCGGGTCCGGGTTTAAACAGACCGGGCCAAGCGAAACCCGACCCTGGAATCGCTCACTTCAGGGCGCTCGCCCACGCGGATGGCGCAACGAATTTGCACGTCCAGACCGCCCCAGGAACCGCCGCGGATCACCTTGGCCTCCCCCGCGGCCGGTCCCGGCGGGTTGCGGTAAGGTGAATTGCGGTAATAATCGAGATCGTACCAGTCCGCGCACCATTCCCAGACATTGCCGACCATATCGTAGAGCCCGTAGGCGTTGGCCGGGTAGGAACCGACCGGGCTGAGGGTGTGTTTTGGGTCGGCCCAGGTCTGCTGAAATTGGGCCTGCCCTTGAGGCGGGGCGTTGCCCCAGGGGTAACGCTTGCGGTCCAAGCCCCCGCGGGCGGCCGCCTCCCACTCGGCTTCCGTGGGCAGACGGAAAGAGAGGCCGGATTGGGCCGAAAGCCACTCACAATAGGCCTGCGCCCCAAACCAAGTCACGCCGTTGGCCGGATGGTCGGAGCAGCCCTGTCGAGGATGAAACCGACCCTTGACCTGAATGACCGTGGTTTCCTTGGAGGGCTCGAAATATTTCGTCTCCGGATTCCCGACTTCATTGAGGAATCGCGCCCATTCAGCGGCGGTGATCAGATAGCGGCCGATGAGGAATTCGTCCACCCAGACTTTATGGGGCGGAAACTCGTCCAGATCGCCATGGCCGAAGGAACTGCCCATGATGAATTCCCCGGCGGGAATGCGGACCATGACGAAACGACGTTTAAAGCGAACCGGTTCGGGCATGACAGGCCTGGATTTTAAAATTCATTGATTTTATTCTAACATGAATTTGATCCAGGTCGAAACATTTCAGGCGGCCAGAGGGGGCCGCCGCCGGATTTGGAAAATCATTGACGGGCCGGAGAGATTTTGTGAGTATATAGTCCTCGGCTGTGGAAACTTCAGTGGCAGCGACCGCTTCGGTCCGGTCCGAAGGGCCGGAAAAAGCCGGAGGCTCCACCTTTAATATAAAGGAGAGTTGGTATGGACAATCTGGTCGGCATACTTGATTCCTTCCAGCCGGGCTGGAAAGAAAAGACGTACGTGGATAACTTGATCTCGGTCCTCAAAGAGCTGATCATTCCGAACTATTCTTTTCTAGAAGCCAAAATAGTGAACAATAAAGCGGTTTTCTCCGGCCAATGGCCGGAAATATTTTCAGCCCTCCAAGCAGCCCACATCATCGAACTCTTTGTTCCGCCCGAATACGGCGGGATTAAGACTTCCGAAGAAGACATCTATTACATCATGGAACTTTTGGGCTATTCTTCCCCGGCCATGGGCATCATGTTCGTCTCCCACGGCCGGGCCGTGGACATCATCCTGCGGGGAAACGAGGCCCAGAAGAAAAAATTTCTGCCGCAAATGGCCGCCGGGTGCTTCGGGGCTATCGCCATGACCGAAGAACAGGCCGGCTCCGACGCTAGCGCCGTGGGCTTGATGGCTCAGGAATCCGACGGACATTTTCTCTTCAACGGGCAAAAAATATTCATCTCCAACAGCGGTTTGGCCGGGGTCTACACCGTGTTGGTCAACACCAAGGGCGTCAAGGGGCCCAGGTCTTTGAGCGTCTTTCTGGTCGAAGCCGAAACGCCTGGGTTCACCGTGGAAGAACTGCCCGAAAAGGAAGGTTTAAAGGCCCTGCCCACCGGCCGATTGGTCTTCAAAGACGCACTGGTGCCGGCCGAAAACCTGGTGGGAGACGACGGCAGCGGCCTGCTCCTGACCCTGGATGTGATCGACCGGGGCCGGATTCATATCGCCGGGATATGCTGCGGACTGGCTTACCGCATCTTCAGGGAAATTTATCATTACGCCCACCGGCGGCGGCAGTTCGATCACCCCTTGACCAGCAGCCAGGACATCAGTTTCCAAATTTCGGATATGTACGCCAAAATGAACGCGGCCCGGGGACTCTGTTTTCACGCCCTGCGCCAATTCGGCACCCCTTACTACCGGATCAGCTCTTCCCAGGCCAAACTGTTCGCCACCCAAATGGTCATGGACGTGGCCGCCAGGGCCCAGGTGCTGATGGGCGGCCGGGGTTACTTTAAAAACGATCTGGTCAACCAACTCAGTTCCGACGCCCGGGGCATGGAATATCTGGAAGGAACCTCCAACATTCAACGCATGATTATTTCCCGAGAACTCTTTCGGGGTTATCATAAAGAAAAGAATCACATCAACGGCGAATAGACGCCGTCTCCGTCCGACCGCAGGCCGGGCGGAAAAATCTATTGAGGGAAAGAGGAGAATGGAGTCGGTGGAAGTGTCGCCGCATAGTCCGGAAAAGATACTAGAGCTGGCCCGAGGTTTCACTCAAGCCAGGATTCTGCTGACCGCCGCCGAATTGGACATCTTCACCCTTTTGTCGGCCGAGCCCCTTTCCGCCAGGGAATTATCCGAGCAAACGGGATTTTTCCTTCGGCCTCTGACCATTCTCCTCGACGCCCTGACCGCCATGGGCTTTATCCTTAAAAAAGACGACCGCTACCGGACCGAGCCGGCCCTGGCCCCTTTTCTTTCGGCCGGAACCCCCCAGTCCATCCGGCCCATGCTGCTCCACAGCGCCGGCATGTGGAAAACTTGGTCCGATTTGACCCCTATAGTTCGGGACAAGGGCGTCACGGACAGACCGGTGACCATCTGCCGTGATGAAGACGAACTGCGGGCCTTCATCGGGGCCATGCACGTGGCCGGGTCGGCCCTGGCCGAGAAAATAGCCGCGGTTCTGAGACCGGAGCGGGTCAAGATTCTGCTGGACGTGGGCGGCGCTTCGGGCACCTACACCCTGGCCTTTTTGAAGGCCAACCCCAATCTGCGGGCCATCCTCTTCGACCAGCCGTCGGTGGTGGAAATGGCCCGCCAACGACTCGGCCAAGCCGGCGTCCTGGACCGGGTCACCCTGGCCGGCGGCGATTTCTATCTAGACGAACTGCCGCCGGGGGCCGATCTGGCTTTGCTCTCGGCCGTCATCCACCAGAACAGCCCCGAACAGAACCTGGACCTGTACCATAAGGTTTTTCGGGCCCTGGCGCCGGGCGGGCGCATAGTCATCCGGGACCACATCATGGAACCGGACCGGACCCGGCCCCGGGCCGGGGCTGTCTTCGCCGTGAACATGCTGGTGGCCACGCCCGGCGGCGGCACTTACACCTTCGAAGAAATCCAAGAGGCCCTCCAGGCCGCCGGGTTCACCAACGTCAAGCTCCTCCAGACCGGCGAGCGCATGGAGGGTTTGGTCGAGGCTTATAAACCGCAATGAAGGGCCACGGCCTGCCGATCAACTTGACGGTTTCCCGACAAGTCAATCCCCTGCCTTTAACCAAAGAATAAAAAATTTTAACCCTTCCGCCCGTTTGACCGAAAAGAAATCCAGAGGCCTAAAGGCCCGGGCGGCGGTTCAGCCCGGCCAAAAGTCTTGACAATCATTTTTCGATGTGCTGAATATCTTTAACATTATCTGGAAAAAACAATTGCCGGGCTGTTTGGGATGCGGATAGAACCCGCCGATCAAGGGTGGAAATCTTTACTCTTATAAGGGAATGGAAAACAGGGGGAAAGGAGAGCAGGCATGAGATGGGACGAGATGACCGTAGGTCAAAGGATCGGTTTTGGTTTTGCCGCCGTCCTGGTGGTGTTGGCTGTGCTGGGCCTTTTAGCCCTGGTCGGGGTCAGCGGAATCGTCACCAACGCCAGCGAGGTGATCGACGGCAACAAGCTGGACGGCAACCTGGCTCAAAAAGAGGTGGACCACTTGATCTGGGCCGCCGAGGTCAACGCCTTGTTGACCGATGAAAAAGTTACCAAGCTGGACGTCCAGATCGACCATAAGCTGTGCGCTTTTGGTAAATGGTATTACGGCGAAGGCCGTCGCCAAGCCGAAAAAATGACCCCTAGTCTGGCTCCGATTTTACAAAAGATCGAAGAGCCTCACCAAAGGCTCCACGAATCGGCCGCCAAAATATCCGCGGTTTTTCGCCAGCCCCATTCCGGTCTGACTCTGACTTTAGCCAATCGGCTGGCCGACCATCTCCAGTGGGTCTCCAATGTCAATCAGAAGCTGGCTGCCGAAGCCGGGGGGCTCTACGCCTATCAGGCCCAAGTGAAGAATATAATTGATGAAGCCTTTTCTATAGTTCAAGGTCTGGCCGCCGACCCCGCCGGGGGTGCGCCGGCCGCACGTCAAGCCCTGGCCAAAAAAGTTCTAAGAACCATTCGTTTCGGCCTGGACGACCAGGATTATGTCTTTGTGGTCGACACCCAACCGGTCACCCTGGTTCATCCCAACCAGGAATTGATCGGTAAAAACATGGCCGATTTTCAAGACCCCAACGGCAAGAAGCTTTTTATGGAAATGGTCAGAATCTGTCAGCAAAAGGGCGAGGGATTCTTGACTTATTACTGGCCCAAACCCGGCAGCGACCAACCAGTGCCCAAAATGACCTATGTCAAAATGTATAAACCCTGGGGCTGGATTTTGGGGACCGGCATCTTTCTTGATGAAAAAAACCAAGCCCTTCTGGCCCGGGCCGATGATTTTGCTCAAAACAAGCCCTTTTCTTTGGGCGTCCAGATCGATCCGACCAAATGCGCCTTCGGACGTTTTCTGAACGATCCGGTCACCGTCAGGCTGAAAGAGGAGTTCCCTGAATTCAAAGCGGCCATGACCGCCATCGAGGAGCCTCACCACCGGCTCCACAATTCGGCCGCAGCCATCGAAAAGGCAGTCAACGACTTGGATATGCAAAAGGCCATCCAGATCTTCGACAATCAAACCCTGCCGGCCCTGGAAGAGGTGAAAAAATATTTAAACCAGGCCCTGGCGGCCGAAGAGAAACTGGCTGAAGGATTCGGTCAGGCCCAAAACATATACGCCGCGGAAACCGTGCCCAACTTGAAACAGGTCCAAAAATTACTCCATGAAGTGCGGGATGAAGCCAAAAAGCACATCATGACTGATGAGGTCATGCTGGCCGCGGCCCAAGGCACCAGACGCAACGTGATCGTTTTCGGAATTCTGGCCGTATTGGTGGGCATCGCCCTGGCCTTGTTCATCCGGCGGGGGCTGGTCCGGACCTTGACCCAGGTGTCTGAAGGCATCGGCGGCAACGCGGAGCAGGTGGTCGAAGCGGCCGGCCAGGTTTCCAGCTCAAGCCAGCAATTGGCGGAAGGGGCCTCGGAACAGGCGGCCTCGCTGGAAGAAACTTCTTCGTCTCTTGAAGAAATGTCGGCCATGACCCGTCAGAACGCCGACAACGCCGCCCAGGCCAATTCTTTGATGGACGAAACCAAAACCGTGGTAGCTAAAGCCGAAACGTCCATGGAGCAAATGAGCCGGGCTATGAAGGAGATTTCCGATTCCGGGCAAGAGATCAGCAAGATTATCAAGACTATTGACGAAATTGCTTTCCAGACCAATCTGTTGGCCCTCAACGCCGCAGTGGAGGCCGCCCGGGCCGGTGAAGCCGGACAAGGTTTCGCCGTAGTGGCCGACGAAGTGCGCAACCTGGCCCAGCGGGCGGCCGAAGCGGCCAAAAACACGGCCCAGTTGATAGAAAGTACGGTCAACAAGATCAACCAGGGCAATCACCTGGTGACGGAAACACGGGAAGCCTTCACCGAAGTATCGGCCAACGCCGGGAAAATCGCCGAACTTATCAACGAAATCGCCGCCGCCTCGGCTGAACAGGCCCAGGGCATCGACCAGATCAATCAGGCCATGTCCCAACTGGACCAGGTCACTCAACAAAACGCGGCCAACGCCGAAGAATCGGCGGCGGCTTCCGAAGAAATGAACGCCCAGGCGGAAAGTATGAAGGACTTGGTCGGACAGCTTCAGGCCCTGGTCGGCAATATCCAGGCGAGTATGGTCCGGGGATTTGAACGAAGAGTCGCTCCGGCCGCCCCGGCCAGACCGGCCGTCAAAACCACGGCCTTTCAGAAAACGGCTCTCAAGCCTTCACCAAAAGGCAAGGAGGTCAAAGCCGACCAGGTTATCCCTATGGATGAGGACTTCCAGGATTTTTAGAACCGGTGGGGGTCAGCCTTGAGGTTCAACCTTCAATAAGAAGAACGCCGGCGGATGTCTCGGGCCATTTCCCGGTCGGCTTCCTTTTGTTTAAGGGTCTGGCGTTTGTCATAAGCCCTTTTGCCCCGGGCCAGAGCCAACTCGACTTTGGCCCGGCCCTTTTTAAAATAAACGGCTAAGGGGATAATGGCCTGGCCCTTTTCCTGGGTCTTGCCGTAAATCTTTTTAATTTCTTTGGCATGGAGCAAAAGCTTGCGACGTCTTTCCGGGTCGTGATTATCATAATGAGCGAACGGATACGGGCTGATGTGGGCATTGACCAGCCAGACCTCGCCGTCGATGACCTTGGCGTAGGCGTCGGTCAGATTGGCCTTGCCCAGCCGCAGGCTCTTGACTTCGGTCCCGGTCAGGACCAGACCGGCTTCGAAACGTTCCCCCAGCTCGTAATCGTACCGGGCCCGTTTGTTGCGGCAGACGATCTTGGCTTCCTTGTCTTGAGTCCGGCTCATGAATATCCCGCATTTGGGTCGGCGATAAAGATTAGCTCCGGCTGTAAACGTTGTTCTTACACAGCCCTGGCCGCAGCCAAAAAATCGAAATCCTCGCTGAAACGCCTGACAATGACCTCACGGACGAACTCATTGACTTCCACCGTGGTTCGGCAGCGCAGAATGGCTTGAACGTAGTCCCGGCACTCGGACAGACTGGCCATGCGGATCAGCCGCTTGATCCTGGGAATGGCCAGGCTGGTCATGGACAGTTCATCCAGGCCCATGCCGACTAAGATGGGCGCGCAGACCGGATCGGAGGCCATTTCCCCGCACAGCCCGACCTTGATCCCGGCGGCGTGACCGGCCTGGACCACCGTGCGAATCATGCGGAGCACCGCCGGATGTAAGGGCTCGTACATGTGAGCCACCCTTTCATTGACCCGGTCGATGGCCAGGGAATACTGGATCAGGTCGTTGGTGCCCAGGGAGAAAAAATCGGCTTCCTGGGCCAAAATATCGCTGATGGCCACGGCCGAAGGGACTTCGATCATGGTGCCCACTTCGATATTCGGATTGTAAGGCAGACCTTCCCGGTCCAGTTCCCGGCAGACGAGTTTAAGAATTTTTTTGGCCTCGAGCAGTTCCTGGAGACCGGAGATCATGGGGAACATGATTTTGACGTTGCCGAAGGCCGAGGCCCGCAGGATGGCCCGGAGCTGAGTGCGGAAGATTTCCGTTTCCTTAAGGCAGAACCTGATGGCCCTCAACCCCAGGGCCGGATTCATCTCTTCAGCCAGGTCCAGAGCGGAAGTGAACTTGTCTCCGCCGATATCGAGAGTCCTGATGATGACCGGCCGCGGAGCCAGTATCTGGGTCATATCCCGATAATCCTCGAACAGTTCCTCCTCGGTCGGCAAATGACGTTTGGACACGTAGTGAAACTCGGTCCGGTACAATCCGATGCCTTCCCCGCCATGATCGATGACCGCGGCGACTTCTTCAAACAACTCGACGTTGCCCATAACGGCCAAGCGGTGTCCGTCGATCGTTTCGGCCGGCAAATAGGCGGTGCGGACTATCTCGGCCTGGTAACTCTCAAAACTTCGCTGCCGGCCGTAATAGAATTCGAGGGCCTTATCATCAGGATTGATGATGACGTGGCCAGCCAGGCCGTCGACTATGATCAAGTCGCCGGTCCTGATCCGCCGGGTGCAGTCCTCCAGACCGACCACGGCCGGAATTTCCAGGGCTTTGGCCATGATGGCCGTGTGGGAAGTCCGGCTGCCCATGTCGGTGATGAAGCCCATGACCCGGTCCAGACGCATCTGGGAGGTGTCGGCCGGGGAAAGGTCCCGGGCCACGATTATGACCCGCTCGGTGAGGCTTCCCAGGCTTTCCTGCTCGGACCCGACCAGATTGCGGATGATCCGTTCGGTGACGTCCTCGATGTCCTTGATCCGGCTGCGGATATACTCGTCCTTGATCCGGGCGAACTTTTCCCGGGCTTGGTCGACCGCCTTCCTCAAGGCCCACTCGGCGTTTATGCGTTCCTTGCGGATGAGATCGATGGCGGCTTCGTAGATAAGCTTGTCTTGAAGCAGGAGCAGATGGGTGTCAAGGATATAGGCGTGGGCGGCCAATTCCTCGGGGACCCCGACCTTGATCTGCTCGAGTTGGGCCCGGGCCCGCTCGACCGCTCCCTTGAACCTCGCCACCTCTTCCTCCACCAAAGGAGGGCTGATGAGATTCTGATAAATAAATTCTATCTTGCTCCGGTCGACTAAATAGGCCTTGCCGATGGCCACGCCCGGCGAAGCGGCTATGCCGGTCAAGGCCGATTCTTTGCTGACAAAAGGAGGCGGCAAATTCATTCTTCCCCAAACCTGTTCTCAATCAGGGCGGCCACGGCGGCCACGGCCTGGTCCGCATCGTCGCCCCAAGCCTTAATCCACACTTTAGTCCCGATCGGACATTCCAGACTCAACAAACCGACCACACTTTTGGCGTCCGCGCTTTGGCCGTCTTTTTCCACGGTCATTTCCGCCTCAAATCGTCGAGACAATTCCACCAGCCTGGCCGCAGCCCTGGCGTGAAGCCCCAGACGATTCTGGATAGTCAACTCCCGAGTGCATAGATTATTGTTCGAACTCACTTTGGTTTTCCCGACGTCAGCCGAATTTATTCGAAATTATCCCCCAATATGGGCTACAACCAACAAAAGCGCCGTCAAGGCGTAAATCAGGGCTTCCACCGATAAATAATATTTGAGCAGTTCCGCACACAGCCAGATCAACGGTCCGACCGCCGCTCCCAAACCCAGGATCAGGCCGTCCGGCCAGTGGACCGGGGCCCGGGCGAAAAAGGTCCCCGCGGCCAGCAGGCCTAAAGAGCCGGCCGTGAAAAGCCGCAGGCGCAGGGCTTGCCTGGGCAGAGACAGGCGGTCCAAAAGAGAAGTCAGGGCCAAGCCCCGGCCATACCCCAGCCAGAAGCCCACGACCCGAAGACCCAGGTGGGCCAGGTTGAACAGGATCAAAAAGACGGCCACCCCGACACTCCGGGCCTGGACGGCCCAAAATATGCCCAGAACCGCCGCGGCCGGGAGCATGGCGTTCCAAAAGAAAGCGTCCCCCACGGCGGCGAAGGCGGCCATCAGAGCCTTTTTATACCTTTCAATCCTTTCCGGCGGAAAACCTCCGGCCGGACCGAGCGCCTCCAGCTTGATCAGGATGCCCAAAAGAGGCCCGGACAGATACGGGTGGGTATTGAAAGGCTTCAGGGTCCGCTCCAGGGCCTGCCGGGCCGCCGGAGTGCCTGACCCGTGGATATCCTCCAAGGCCGGTCTCAAGGCGGCGGCCAACCCCAGGTTCTGCTGTCCGTTATAATTCCAGGCCGCTTGTAAAAAGCTCGAGGTCCAAAGCGCCCGGCCGAGAATTAATCTGTTCATTCCGCTTTTCCGTCAAATATCCGACAACTCAATCCTAGGCCAATCATCGGCGGCTGTCAACGCCGTGTCTATAGTCATACTTCAGAAATTCCTCAACATTTCCAAACAATCAGGTCAGCGGCCGCCGCGGGTCTCCAGGACCAGACGATAGAGTTCGCTGCGGCTCAAGCCGGTCGAACCGGCCAGGTCGGCCACGATCTGCCGGACCGGGCGGCTGTCGCCCCGGATGATTTGATCAAGCTCTGCCCGGGTGAACAACGGTCTCTGGTTCGACGGCGATCCGGCCACCACCAGGGTGATTTCGCCCTTGAGGCCGTCCTTCCTTCGGACCGTTCCCTCGGCCAGTTCAGCTAATCCGCCTCGAATAAACTCCTCATGAACCTTGGTCATCTCCCGGCAAATCACGGCCGCCCGGTTGCCGAAGGCTTCGACCATGTCCTGGAGGGTTTCGGCCAGACGGTGAGGGGCTTCATAAAAGACCAAAGTCCTCTGTTCAAATCGTAAGGCCGCTAACGCTTCCTGCCTGGCCTTCGGCCTGGCCGGCGGAAAGCCCACAAACAAATAACTGTCGGCCGGCAGACCGGCCGCCGAAAGAGCGCAGGCCACAGCCGAAGGTCCGGGTATCGGAACCACCGCCGCGCCGCTTTCAGCGGCCCGGCGGACCAGCTCGACCCCAGGGTCTGAAATACCAGGGGTGCCCGCATCCGAAACCAAGGCGATGTTGCGGCCTTGTTTCAAGGTCTCGATCAGTTTCGGCAAGACCTTGGCCTGGTTTTGCTCCCGATAGCTGATCAGACGGGCGGACAACCCGTAATGGGTCAGAAGCTTGCGCGTCCGGCGCGTATCCTCCGCCGCCGCCAAATCCGCCTGACCCAAGACCCGGACAGCCCGAAAGGTCATATCCTCAAGGTTGCCCAGGGGAGTGGCCACGACGAACAGTGTGCCTGGCTTGGACAAAGTTCCTGCGTTTTAATCCCAGGCCAGATCAAAGGCGTCGGCCAAATGATCCAGACTGACTTCGGCCCCGTTCATGGTCACGGCCACCACGTCGAAACGGGCCCGACGATTATGCCAACCCTTACGGGCCAAAAACGACAGGGCCGCCTTGGACAGCCGGCGTCTCTTTTCCCGGCCGACCGCTTCGTCCGGTTCGCCGAAGGCCTGGGAAGTCCGAGCCTTGACTTCAACAAACACCACGACCTTGCCGTCAAGGAAGACCAAGTCTATTTCACCGTAGGGGGTCCGGACGTTTCGGTCCACCAAGCGCAGCCCCCGCCCGGTCAAGTGTTCGGCGGCCAGGTCCTCGCCCCGGCGTCCGGTGACTAGATGTCGAGACAACCTTCTTCCTTGATCCGAACCCCTTTGAAACTCAGCCGATGCAAAGGACACGGGCCATGGCAGGCCAGAGCCTCCAGATGGGTCCGGGTGGCGTAACCTTTATGGGCGGCGAAACCGTATTCCGGGAAAAGCCGGTCATAAGCGGTCATCAGCCTGTCCCGCACCACCTTGGCCACGATGGAAGCCGCCCCGATGGACAGGCATAAAGCATCACCCTGGGGCACGGCCAGACAAGGCGAACCGAAAGGCGGAGCGATCGAGCCGTCGACTATAACAAAGTCGGGCCGCGGGTCGAGTTTCATCACCGCCTGCAACATGGCCTTGAGGGCGGCCTGAAGAATGTTGATCCGGTCTATCTCCTCCGGACCGACCAAACCGACGCCTATGGCCCTGGCCTGACGGAGGATCAAGTGGAAGGCTTTCTTCCGGCCGGCCGCCCCTATCTTTTTCGAATCACCCACCCCCGGATATTCGCAGCCTTGGTCCAAGACCACGGCCGCGGCCACGACCGGACCGGCCAGAGGACCCCGGCCGGCTTCGTCCACGCCGGCTACCCATTGGAAGCCCTGTCCCTGCAAACGGTCTTCCAACATACGTCCAGGGCGTTCAGCGCGCCCCACCAGGTCTGAAAAGAGGAAAGAAGAAACCTTGTCCCGGCCGGCCAAGATGAAAACCCAGGCTATCAGCGGGTGTTTCGAACTTTGATCCGTGAAGCCTTGCCCCTTCTCTGCCGCAGATAGTAAAGCCGCGAACGTCTGACCTTACCGGGGGTGACAATCTCGATTTTGTCGATCAAGGGTGAGTTGGTCGGAAAAATCCGTTCGACGCCCACCCCGTAAGAAACCTTCCGCACGGTGAAAGTGGCCCCGGTGGCCCCTTTACGCTTACGGATGACCGCACCTTGAAAGACCTGTATTCTTTCTTTGTCGCCTTCCCTGACCCGGACGTGAACCTTGATGCTGTCCCCGACCCGAAAATCGGGCAAGTCCGTCCTCTTTTGTTCCAGTTCGATGACATTCAGGGGATCCATATCGTTCCTCCCAAGACACCTAACTCCGTCCCAATAAGCGATCCAAAACGATCCCCGCCGCGGACCTGACGGAAAGGTGGTTGTAATTTTTTCGGCCGCTGATCGGCTCCAGGATAAGATGGCAGCCGTCTAAAATTTCTTCGGTTAAACCCCAGGCCGTGCCAAAAATAATGAGCAAAGGGTTTTCCCCATGTAAAAACGGTTTCATTTCCGAAAAGGCCGTCCGCCGACCGCCCTTGGCCGCGGAAGTGCCGACCAGCAGAGGCTCTTTCCCGGTTGTTCTCTCAATATCCTCCACGGCGCCTTCCAAGCCGCCGGCCAGACGCACCAAAGCCACGGCTTCCTTCCGCGTTTGATTGTACCCAGCCCCCCAGCCTTCGGACCAGTGGGCGACCATTTCTTGCGCCACTCGCAACTGATCTTCCAGCGGAGTGACCACATAAAACCCGGCCAGATCATAGGCGGCGGCCAAACGGGCCAAGTCGTGAAGATCAATCGTGGTCAAAGCCGAGGCAATGACCTCCCGGTTCTTGTTGTAAACCGGGTAATGAACCAAGGCGATAAAAACGTCGGCCAAGATTAATCATCCGCCCCGGAAAAATCAAGTTCTTTTGTGCGTCCCTCCGCCGCCTCCAGTTCCCGGCGGACCTGCTCCAAAAATCGGAGGTCCTCGGACGAAAGCCCGGCCTTTGAAAGCAGGTCCGGCCGACGGATCAGGGTCCGGCGTAAGGACTCCCGGCGGCGCCAGGCCCGGATGGCGGCATGATCCCCAGAAAGAAGCACTTCCGGCACTTCAAGACCCTGGAAAACCCGGGGCCTGGTGTACTGGGGATACTCCAGCAGCCCTTCGGAAAAGGTTTCCTCCTCGGCGGATTCCATTTTGCCCACCACACCCGGCAGCAAACGGGCCACGGCTTCCACCATGACCATGGCCGGGACTTCACCACCGGCCAGGACATAATCGCCGATGGAAATCTCTTGGTCCACCAAGGTTTGACTTATCCGCTCGTCCACGCCCTCGTACCGGCCGCAAATCAAAATCAAATGGTCCAGACCGGCCAGGGCTTCGACCTTAGCCTGGGTCAAGGTTTCTCCGGCCGGAGTCAAAAGAACCACCACTCGGCGGTTCGTCTCCGGGCCGCTCCGCCTGGCGTAACTCACGGCCCCGGCCGTAGGCTCCGGTTTGAGAACCATGCCCGGTCCGCCGCCGAAGGGGCGGTCGTCGGCGGTGCGATGTTTATCGGCGGCGAAATCCCGGATGTCTATGACCCGAACCGAAAAAATCCCTTTTTCCAAGGCCTTGCCTATCAGACTTTCGCCAAGGAAAGAATCGAATATCCCGGGAAACAAGGTCACCAGATCGAAAAGCAAGAACCGGCCTCATCCAGGAGTGATGTATTTGCTCAGAGGTCTAAAAAGCCTTCAGGCAGGCTGACCAGGATACGCCGACCTTCCAGGTCGATGTCCCTGATCATCTCTTCCCGAAAGGGCACCAGCAGTTCCCGGCCGTTGAATTCGACGGCCAAAAGATCATCAGCCGGCGTGGACAAAATGTTTTCCACCCGGCCCAAGGCCCGACCGTTTTCCTCGACCACGTTCAGACCGATCAGGTCTGCCCAATAATATTCGTCGTCCTCCGGTTCAGGCAGCCATTCCTTCAGGACGGCGACTTCCCCGCCGACCAGGTCCCGGGCCTGCTCCCTGGCATTGACTCTATTTAATTTTAAAAGAACAAAGTCTTTATGGGGCCTGGCCGAAACGACTTTAAACAAGGATGCTTCCCCGTCGGGCCGCCGAAGGTAAACCTTTTTAAACCGAGCCCAGGAATCCGCCGACTCGGTGAAGGGCCGGACCCGAATCTCGCCGTGGACCCCATGCGGCCGGGCGACTCGACCCACGACCACAAGGTCCTCCGGCATGGCGATTATTCCAGAATCTCCAGGACGGCCCTCTTCCTGATTTTGGTCGAGGCCGCGGAAAGAATGGTGCGCATGGCTCGGGCGGTCCGCCCCTGTTTGCCGATGACTTTGCCCAAGTCCTCTTTCGCCACCTTCAATTCGATGACCGACGTCTGCTCGCCTTCGATCTCGGAAACCTCCACCAGTTCAGGGTGATCCACCAGCGACTGCGCGATGTACTTAATCAACTCCTTCATCTGCACACCTCCAACGTCTCCACTATAAATCCGCCTGAAAATTCATTCGCCCGCCGCATCCAGATCAAACCCCGGGGTTCGGCTTCATCCAAGATTGACGCCGCCGAATCATCAACCCTGGTTCAAACGGCCTTAGGCTCCGCCTCGACCTTCTTGATCAGGCTGGCCACCGTGGTCGTGGGCTGAGCGCCTTTGTTCAGCCAATCCTGAAGCCTTTCCTGTTTAATCCGAACTTCGGCCGGGTCCTGATTCGGGTCATAAGTACCTATAATTTCTAAAAATTTGCCATCCCGCTTGGCTTGACTGTCGGCGACCACCACCCGATAAAACGGATTCTTTTTCCCTCCCATCCGAGCTAAACGTATCTTAACCGCCATTTCTTCTCCTTAATATTATATAGTATTTTCATTTTGCTTCCAGTCCAGGCCCGCCGATCTTGAAGGGACCTCAAAAAGGGAAACCGCCACGTCCCAGACCGGCCAGACCGCCTTTGGTGAATTTTTTCATCATTTTTTTGGTCTGGACAAAATTCTTGATCAAAGCGTTGACGTCGGTCACGCTGGTCCCGCTGCCCCGGGCGATGCGCTTGCGGCGACTGGCGTTGATGATGGTATGGTCCCGGCGCTCGTCCTTGGTCATGGAATTGATGATGGCCTCGATCTTTTTCAGCTCCTGTTCATCGGGCCTGGCCTCTTTCAGCTTCTTGATTTTGCCCAAACCAGGGATCATGCCGATGATCTGCTCCAGGGAGCCGAGTTTCTTGACCTGGCTGATCTGCTGGCGGAAATCCTCGAGGGTGAACTCGTCTTGTTTGAACTTGCGGGCCAGCTCCTCCGCCTTTTCCTGATCCATGGCCTCTTGAGCCCTTTCGATCAGGGTGAGCACGTCGCCCATCCCCAGAATCCTTGAGGCCGTCCTATCCGGATGAAAGGGCTCCAGGGCGTCCAGCTTTTCCCCGACCCCCACAAATTTGAGGGGACGCTCGACCACCGCCTTGATCGACAGCGCCGCCCCGCCGCGGGCGTCGCCTTCCATCTTGGTCAGAATCACCCCGGTCAGATCAAGCCAGTCATTGAAGGTCTTGGCCACATTGACCGCTTCCTGACCGGTCATGGCGTCGGCCACCAGGAGGATTTCATTGGGACTGACCTTGGTCTTGATGGATTTTAGTTCTTCCATCAAGACTTCATCTATATGGAGGCGGCCGGCGGTGTCCAGAATCAATGTGTCGCAGCCATGCTCGCCGGCGGTGACCTTGGCCTGGACGGCGATATCCACCGGGTCCATGTCCGTGGTCGAGGGGAAGGCCGGGACGGAAACCAACTCAGCCAACCTGGTCAACTGATCGATGGCCGCCGGCCGATAGATGTCGGCCGGGACCAGTAAGGGGCGCCGCCCCTTGCCTTTCAGGTGCAGAGCCAGTTTACCGGCCGTGGTGGTCTTGCCTGAACCTTGCAGGCCGACCAGCATGATGGTCCAGGGCGGCCGGCCGGAAAAATCCAGGCTGTGATGGGCCCCGCCCATGACGGCCGTCAGCTCTTCGTAAACAATCTTGACCACCTGTTGGCCGGGGGTCAGACTGCCCATGACCTCCTGGCCCACGGCCCGGCTGCGGATCGTGTCGATCAGGTTCTTGACGACCTTGTAATTGACGTCCGCCTCCAAGAGGGCCAAACGGACCTCGCGCAGGGCCTCCTTGATGTTGTCTTCGGAAAGCTTGCCCCGTCCTTTGAGCTTGCGGAACGTCTCGTTCAGTTTTTCAGACAGACCGTCAAACACTTCGCCTTGACTCCCCTTTTCCGGATCAATCCGAGAATCCAGGAAAAAGATAAAAAAATAGTTTACTTATATTTGGAGCCGCTGTCAAGGAAAAATGATTTTTGTTTCTCCGTCTCCGGCCCTCCTTCCGGAAGAACGGGCCGGAACCGAAAAATATTCCTTCCCAACCGACTTTCGACTAAACTAGACCCACTATCACGGGAGGAAAGGCCATGGATGCCAGAACCCGGATCGAAACCCACATCCGCCGGGCCGGCTTCGCCATCTTCGAAGCAGCCCTGGAAAATATCTTCATCACCGACCCTGAAGGCCGCATCGTCTATTTCAATCCGGCCGCCGAGGCCTCGACCGGCTATACTCTAAAAGAATTGGTCGGACGAAACATCGACGTCTTCTACCGGGACAAAGACCTCTCCGCCAAGATGCTGGCCGAGATCAGGGCCGCCGGGGAATCTCGGGTCTACGAAGCGGAAATTATTGATAAAATTGGTCGAGAACGTCTGTTTTCCATCAAGAAGTCGCCTTTGATCGACCCGGAAAACCGCATGATCGGCTTCATGGCCGTCAGCCGGGACCTCACCGCGGAAAGACTGCACATAAAGGAGATCCAAGCCCTCAAGGAATTCAACGAGGCCATCCTCAACTCGGTCCACGACCTGGTCGTGGTCACGGACACGGCCGGCCGGATCACCTATTATAATCCCATGGCCGAACAGGTTACCGGACGGAGTCTGGCCGAAGTCAAGGGCCGGCCTATCAGCGAGTTTTATAAAGACCCGGAATTGTCCGAGCAAAAACTTGATTACATCCGGACCACCGGCCGGGCCAACGCATACCAGGCGGTGATTCTGACCAAAGAAGGGGAGGAACGCCTTCTGGAAGTCAACAAGGCCCCGCTTTATGACGCCCAAGGAGAATTGATCGGCCTGGCCGCCATCAGTCGGGACATCACCCGCCGCCACCAAGCCGAAGAACGGGTCAGGCAGCTTCAGGATTTTTTGGCCGAAAACAGCCTGATCGGGCTCCGGAGCGATCTGCTCAACACCCAGATGGCCCAGATTATGACCCCTGATCCTCCGGTCTGCCGGCCCGAAGACCTCTTGGCCCAGGCCGCGGAAAAATTGATCCGCTCCGATCTGACAGCTCTGCCGGTCATCGGGCCGGGCCGAAACATTCTCGGCCTGCTCGCCTGGAAAGACCTAGCGGAAAAAGGACTTTTCCAGGGAGTCGACTTGACCGCGCCGGTCCGGACAGTGATGAATCCCGACTATATCAGTGTGGAACCGGACGCCTACTTTTTCGACGCCTTAGTGGCCATGGTCCGGGGCCGTTCCCCTTTGCTGCTGGCGGCCGAAGGCGGCCACCTGCGGGGCCTGATCACCGTGAACGACCTGATGCGCCTGCAAGGGGTGGCGGTCATCAACGTTCTCGAGGGCATCGAAGCACAGACCACCCTGGCCGGCCTGGCCAAATTCAGGATCGAAGTGGACCGTATTCTTCAATCTCTGATCGTGGACGGGGCCCTGGCCTCCCAGGTGACCGCCATCATCACCGAATTCAACGACCGGATCATTCGCCGGGTCCTGGCCCTGGTCGAACAGAAACAGGGACGGCCGCCAGCTGGTTTCACCTGGCTGGGCCTGGGCAGCGAGGGCCGCCAGGAACAGACTTTGACCACCGACCAGGATAACGCCCTAATCTTCGAAGACGGGGCCGACCCGGCTTACTTCTTCGCTTTGGCCGAAGCGGTGGTCCAAGGCCTGGACCTTTGCGGTTTCAAGTCCTGTCCGGGCGGGGTCATGGCCCATAATCCCCAGTGGTTCGGATCATTCGCCGATTGGCTGAAACGCCTGGAAGCCTGGGCCCAAGACCCCACACCCGAGCGGGCCCGGGACCTGATCATGTTTTTGGATTTTCGGCCCATTTACGGAGACCGCCGCCTGGCCGACGGCCTGAGGGGCCGCCTAAACATAATATTCAAGGAAACCCCCCATTTACTGACGCCGATCGCCGAGGACGCCTTGAGCAAAGGACCGCCCTTGGGGCTGTTCAAGGGCTTTTTAGTCGAAAAATCCGGAGAATATAAGGGCAAGCTCAACCTGAAGACCCGCGGCCTCCTGATTTTGGTCGACTGCCTGAGGGTCCTGGCGGTCAAATACGGTCTTTTCGAGACCAACACCCTCGAACGCCTGGCCGGCCTGACCAGACAAGGCGTCTTCACTCAAGCCGAAGCGGCCTCCATCCGCGAGGCTTATCAGACCCTGATGGGGCTGAGACTTAATACCAACCTCAAGGCCCTCCACGACCACACCGGGCCGACCAACTATATAAACCCCGACCTTTTACCCCGGTGGCATCAGCAGCGACTCAAGGACGCCCTCATCGTGGCGGACGAACTGCAAAAAAAGGTCCGCCAGGAATTTTGGTGGCTTAAATAAAATAGTTTTAAGGTCCGGGGGGCCGGCGGCCGATAAGGGAAAATAGGAGGGATGGAAAAATGCGTACGCCGCCTGCCGGTAGCATGACGCCGACGGTCACGGTCAAGTTCTCGGTGGATACGACCAGGGACGTGGTCCAGGCCAAGGTGGTCGACACCCAGACCAAGGAGATCGTCCGGGAAATACCGTCGGACGAGCAGGTCCAGGTCCGGGAAACCGTGGAACACATAGTGGATAAAGTGACCTGACTGGTTTCCGCTTTACCCTAGAGAACGGCGCTTCCGGTCTGAAGGGAGAGCCTTGTTTTTTATATCCCAGGCCTGGGGTTGGTACCCCAGGTTATCTCGACCCAGGTCGGACTTCGCCCCCCGCCCCGGCCAAGCGCCCCTAGCCGGTGATCCTCGTTCCCAGGCGGAGCCTGGGAACGCCCGCCCTAGTATCCAGTGCGATTAATTGTGTCATATATTGTTGAAATATGTTATGGTGCCAAATTATGGCACGTAAACGAGAAGTCTACGTAATCAATGAGACTGATCGCGAGTCGCTTTTGAAGATGCTTCGATCTCCTAAAACCGCCCAAAGTTTAGCTCGTCGAGCCAAGATCGTTCTTCTTACGGCCGAAGGCCTCCCGGCGTCGGAAGTGGCCGCCGCCGTGGGCACGACGACGCGAGCGGTTTACAGGTGGCGAAGGCGTTTCAAGGATCACGGGGTTTCCGGATTGCACGACCGGCCGCGCCCAGGGCAGCCGCAAAAGCTTTCCGAGAAAGTGATCAAGGAAGTCTTGCGATTATCGGTTCATTGTATCCCCGATGAGGCCACCCACTGGAGTGTGCGCCTCATGGCCAAGGCGACCGGCATTACGACTTGGCAGGTACGCCGGATATGGGCCGCCGCGGATATGAAGCCGCATCGCCTAAAAAGCTTTAAAATCAGCCACGACCCCTTGTTCGCGGAGAAAGTGATTGATGTCGTCGGCCTGTACATGAATCCGCCCGACAACGCCGCCGTCTTATCTGTGGACGAAAAGACTCAGATTCAGGCTTTGGACCGCACCCAGCCCATGCTTCCTTTGAAACCCGGTCAAATCGAACGCCGCACCCACGACTACAACCGCCATGGGACCGCCAGTCTGTATGCCGCCTTTGACATCTTAAGCGGCAAAGTCCTCGGCCGGATGACCAAGCGTCACCGAGCCAAGGAGTTCCTCGAATTTCTCCGTCAGATTGATCGTGCGATCCCCAAAGGGCTTGACCTGCATATCATCCTGGACAACAGCAGTACGCATCGGACGCCCGAGGTGAAAAAGTGGCTCACCGACCATCCGCGGTTTATTTTTCACTTCACGCCGACCAGCGCCTCCTGGCTCAATGCCGTGGAAAGCTGGTTTTCCCAATTGGAGCGCCGGGCGATCCATCGCGGCGTTTTCACCAGCGTCAAGGCCCTCAGAGACGAAATCAAGCGATTCATCAGGGTTCATAATGACCAAACCGCCAAGCCGTTCCGATGGACAAAGAGCGCTACGTCAATCATAGACCCGGTCAATCCTTCAAAATTAAATGACACGACTAACCAAACAGGACACTAGCATGGATAGTAACCACACAAAGTTACGAAACAAATTGCCTTTTCCTTTCGGGAACGATTTGAATTTCATCAACGGCTATACTCCGTCGCAACCGGAGGTGGCCCGTGAACAGAGGACGTACGGTTTTCGCCCAGGTAATGGAGTTCTCCCCCACAAGGAATTCGCTCGTTGCGTGGAAAGACACGACGGCGACGGTATGTTAAATCCTTCACCTGTATGGAGCAATACCTATCATGGCCTTCGCCCAATTGGCTTACCGCGAGAGTTTGGGCGACATCGAGTGCTGCCTACGCGCCCATCAATCCAATCTCTGGCATATGGGCCTTCGCGCACAAGTCTCGCGCAGCACCCTCGCCCACGCCAACGAGCGCCGCGACTGGCGAATCTGGGCCGACTTCGCCCAAGTCCTGATCGGCGAGGCGCGGGAACTTTACCGCGCCGACAGCTTTGGCGTAGACCTCGAACAGACGGCTTACGCCTTCGACTCCACAACCATCAGCCTCTGCCTCTCGCTCTTTCCCTGGGCGCGATTCCGAAAGACCAAGGCCGCTATCAAGGCGCATACACTCCTGGACCTGCGGGGCAATATTCCTTGCTGGGTGCACGTCACGCCGGGCGATGTCCACGACATGAAGGTGATGGACAGGCTCCTCGTCGAGCCCGGCTCGTTTTACATCCTCGACCGCGGCTATCTCGACTTCGCCCGCCTCTTCGCCCTAGCCCGGCAGGCCGCCTTCTTCATCACCCGGGCCAAGAGCAACACGCGCTATCGGCGGCTTTACTCCCGGCCCGTGGACAAGCACACCGGCCTGCGTTGCGACCAGACCGTCGTGCTCACCACCTACTACGCCCGCTGCGACTATCCCGACAAGTTGCGCCTGATCAAGTATGTCGATCTGGAAACGGGCCGCCATCTGACCTTCCTTACCAACAACTTCCGGCTTCCAGCCCTAAAAGTGGCCGAACTTTACCGTTGCCGTTGGCAAGTGGAACTTTTCTTTCGCTGGATCAAACAGCATCTTCGGATCAAATCCTTTTCCCGAACCTCCGAGAACGCGGTCATCTCCCAAATCTGGATCGCGGTCTCGGTCTATGTGCTGGTGGCGATCATGAAAAAGCGTCTCCATCTCGCCGATCTCAGCCTCTACACAATTCTACAGATTCTCAGCGTTTCTCTTTTCGAGAAAAAACCCATTTTATCGGCACTGTCGCCTTCACATTACTCAAAAACCTTACCCGCATTTGGCAACCAGTTGGAATTGTTTTAAACTTAATTGGACACTCGTGAATCAAAAAATAAAGTTATTCATTCTCTATCCAACTTATCTTCAAGCAATTTATCCCTCGTGCCCGGGCTCTGCCTGGGCACGGGATGTCTTCGAGGTTCCGCCTCCTGAAGACTCGGGGGTCACGGCCCAGCCCCGGCGAACCCTCGACCGCGGCCTAAGCCAAAGGCCGGCCGAGCCAGCCACCCAGGGCGGTCCCAGGCTCCGCCTGGGACCGAGGGAATAAATATGGCTGAACCAGATCCAAAACAGGTAAGGCCTTCGATAATGACCGATTGACAATTTTTATGAATTTATCGACAATACGCGACAAATTTGAATCGGAAGGCTTGACCTATGAATAAAGAGACCAAAGGCCCGGAAAAAAACGAAAACAAGCCGGAAAAGCTCCCGGCGGCCGCGCCGCCCCCGAACTTTATCCGGAACATCATTGAAGATGACCTGCGGACCAACAAGTGGGGCGGCCGGGTGGCCACCCGTTTCCCCCCCGAACCCAACGGGTACCTCCATATCGGCCACGCCAAGTCCATCTGCCTCAATTTCGGCCTGGCCGCCGAATACAAAGGCACCTGCAACCTGAGGTTTGATGACACCAATCCCAGCAAAGAAGACGTGGAATACATCGACTCGATCATCGAAGACGTCCGCTGGCTGGGCTTTGACTGGGAAGACCGGCTTTATTACGCCTCGGACTATTTCGAGCAGCTTTACCAGTTCGCCGTCCAGTTGATTAAAGACGGCAAGGCTTACGTCTGCGACCTGAGCGCCGAGGAAATCCGCGACACTCGCGGCACCTTGACCGAACCCGGCCGGGAAAGCCCCTATCGCAACCGCTCGGTCGAAGAGAACCTGAACCTGTTCCAAAGGATGCGGGCCGGGGAATTCCCGGACGGCTCCCGGGTCCTCCGGGCCAAAATCGACATGGCCTCGCCGAACTTGAACATGCGGGACCCGGCCGTTTACCGGATCAGGAAGGAACGCCATCATCGGACCGGGGACGACTGGTGCATCTACCCTATGTACGACTTCGCCCACTGCCTGTCCGATCACCTGGAAAGGATCACCCACTCCATCTGCACCCTGGAATTTGAAGATCACCGGCCGCTATACGACTGGTTTCTCGATGAACTGAAGGTGGACTGGCATCCCCAGCAGATCGAGTTCGCTCGACTTAACCTCGAGTACACCGTGATGAGCAAGCGCAAACTGCTCCAGTTGGTTCGGGAGGGCTATGTCAGCGGGTGGGACGACCCCCGGATGCCGACCATCTCAGGCCTGCGGCGACGCGGCTATACCCCGGAATCCATCCGTAGCTTTTGCGAACAGATCGGGGTGGGCAAGAGAGAGAGCTGGATCGGCATGGATCGGTTGGAAAAATGCATCCGCGACGACCTGAACGTCCGGGCCCCCCGGGTCATGTGTGTGCTCAAGCCCCTGCGAGTGGTCATCGAAAATTATCCCGAGGGCCAGGTCGAAGAACTGGACGCGCCTTACTACCCGGACGATCCGCCCAGGATGGGTCACCGGAAGGTTCCTTTCTCCCGGGTCATCTATATTGAGCAGGATGATTTCATGGAAGACCCGCCCAAGAAGTACTTCCGGCTGGCTCCGGGTCGCGAGGTCCGATTGCGCTGGGCCTATTACGTCAAGTGCGAAAAGGCGGTCAAAGATGAAACCGGCCGAGTGGTCGAGCTTCGCTGCACCTACGATCCCGAAACCCGGGGCGGCTGGGCCCCGGACGGCCGCAAGGTCAAGGGCACCATTCACTGGGTGTCAGCGGAGCACTCCCTGCCGGTCGAGGTCCGGCTGTACGACCGCCTTTTCCTCACCCCCAAACCCGGGGCTAACGACGACGATTTCCGGAACAGCCTAAATCCCGACTCCCTGGTCACCCTGGCTTCGAGCCGGGCCGAACCCAGTCTGGCCGGGGCCGAACCGGGCGGCCGCTATCAGTTCGAGCGGCAGGGCTATTTCTGCGTGGACGCCAAGGAGGCTAGGCCGGACAAGCTGGCCTTCAACCGGATCGTCACCTTGCGCGACTCCTGGGCCAAGATCATGGAGGCGGAAAACAAAGCGGACTAAGCGGCTGTTTTTCAGCCCAGGTCCTGGATTCAACCGCCGGCTGAAATCGCCCGGACCTGGGCTGAAATTTCGAATGGTTGGAAACGGCCCTGAGCGGAACGGCCGTCAATCCCTGGCCCTGAAGTGAGCCGTCAGGGGCTGGGCGTCGGTCAAGGGCTCCCGGTATTCCCGGTAGGCTTGCTCAACGTATCCCGGCACGTGAAACAGGGCCTTAAAATAAGTCGGAGACAAATACCGCAGCTCCAGCCCTCTCGCCGCCATCACTTGCCCGAAATCAACCGCCCTGGGGTCCTCTTTTTTCGAGCTCAGGATAAAGCCGTGAATCTCGTGGAAGGCCGGCAAATAATAGGGATAGGAGCGCACAATCGGAAAGACCCGAGCCAGGGTGTTGAACATCCGGGCGTGGAGTTCCACGCGCCAAGGCTGGAGACTCTCGGCCTGATAACAGGCCGCCCCCTGGCCGGTCAAGCGGTCATGAAGGACCTGATAAAACTCCTGGGTGAAAAGATAGACGGCCGGACTATCCGGCACCGGGTCGGACAGGTCGACCAGGATCACGTCGAAACTTTCCTTGGTTTCTTCCAGGTATTTGCGCCCGTCCTCGATGCGCAGTTCCAGACGGGGGTCATCGAAAGACCCGGCGTTCCATTCGGGCAGGTATCGGCGGCAGAGACGGACCACTTCTTCGTCGATGTCCACCATGACCACCCGCTTGACGCCGGGATGCCGCAATATTTCTCTGACGGTCGCCCCTTCGGCCCCTCCGATCACGCAGACCTTTTCAGGGTTAGGGTGGGTGAGCATGGCCGGATGGACCAGGGCTTCATGATAGATATACTCGTCCCTTTCTGAGGACTGGGCCACTTCGTCGAGAAAGAGCATCCGGCCGTACTCGTAGGTGTCCACGATATCGATCTGTTGATATTGCGACCGCCCCGAATAGATTTGAGTTCGGTAACGGTAATTAAACTTGATATTTTGTCCGCCGTTCTCGGCGTACCAGTCTGTTTTGTTCATGTCGGCACCAAATGAGGTTTGTGTCTGATCTCGGCCTGGGGCAGGTCCAAGAGCCCCCGCTTGATCTCCATCATGGAATAATGCTCGGCCCCCAAATTCTCCACCAGGTAGTCCAGGGCCTTTTCATTGTCGATATCGTCCCCGCACGTGAAAATGTCCAGGGCGCAATACCCGTACTCCGGCCAGGTGTGGACCGAAAAATGAGATTCGGCGATGACGATTATTCCGCTGACGCCGTGGGGAGAGAATTGGTGGAAAAAGGGCTGGATGACGGTGGCGCCGGAGAGATTGGCCGCTTCCAGAAAATGAGATTCGATAAGTTTTTTGTCATCCAGAACCTCGGCCTGACAGCCGTAAAGCTCAATAATGAAGTGCTTGCCCAGTGCTTTCATTTATCTACCCTATTCTTTCAGCTGACTAGTTCATGTCATAAAAAACCTCTAGTTTCAGGCCCTAGTTAGGCCGCCTCTTTGAAGAGGCGGCGGACAACACTAAAGATGTTTTTATTAGACCATAGCCCAATATTTTGCAAGGAAAAATTTTAAAATTTTTTGCTGGAAGGCCGACGGCCGCCGGATAATCCATCAGTCGGCCGCGGCCCGGATTCCAAATCGAACGGAAATGAGTCAGCAACTAGACGTCATTACTGCGCAAGAGGCTGTGGATCATTAATTCGGACGATTTGATTCAGGCTTCCCTCCAAGCCGTCTTTATCCATTCCCGGCCTTCCTTCATCTCATGTGGACGGAGCTCCAAGGTGGCCGTCCGGTTGTAGTCCATTTTTTTGAGAACGGCGAAGATTCGGGCAAAAGGGACTATTCCTTGACCCGGAATCAAATGCAGGTCATCCCGCGGCCCCCGGCCGCCCCGGTTATCATGCAGATGAAGGTGGCGGACCCGGGGAAAGAAATGTTCCAGGATGTCCGGAGCGGTGCTTTCCGGCCTCATTAACTGGGCGTGGCCCAGGTCCAGAGTCAGGCCGAGATCGGGGACGGCCTTAAGGGCCGGCGCCAGGTCCTGCCAATCTTCGCTGAGGTTTTCCAGGTTGACCGGGACGGCCAGGGCTCGGCCCCTGTCCACTATCCGGGCCAGCAAGGCGATCTTATCGGCGATACAATCGTTTTTCAGCCAGCGGGAATCAAGCCAGAAATGCAGGGTCAGGCCCAGGCACTTAAGTCTGTGGGCCGCGGCCAAGGCGGCTTCGAGTCGAGGGAGATAGTCGTTTTCCAGATGGGCCAGGTCCGAGGGGTTGCCTTCTTCAGGACCGTGGGCCAGATAAAAGAGGTGGTTTTGGCGGCCCAGGTCGATCCAGGCGGCTTCTTCGCCGGGTCCGCCGGGGCAGGGCAGAGTGATTTCCAGCAGTTCAAACCCCAAATCAACACAGGTGCGGCCTTCGTCCACACTTCTGGCTCTGGCCCCTAATCGAATCATTTGCTCTCCACTAATTTTGGGGCTATTATCCGAGGTCTGGCTTGGGCGGGCAAGCCTTTTCTCCGAAAACGCCCCTTATATCTTGGTCCAGAGATCGTTTATGAATCCATGGGAGCCGTAGGGGGCGGGTTTCAAACCTGCTCCCACAGACCAAGACCGGTCAGCAATTATTCAATATAATTTGATAACAAGTAAGGACGAGGTTCTTCACAACCCTTGTGAATAATTTGTGGACAAAAAGGCAAGGCCGGTCCAGTATTTAGCGGAACAAAAACAATTTTTTGAGCAGCCTGAAAGAGACGTGATAAATTTTATAATGATTTGGCTTGATTAACCTATCAGCCTTCCTAAGGCTTTGGGAGTAAAACAAAAAAGGTCGAATCGGCAAATTATTCACAATTTCCGATTTTAATGTGCAAAAGTTAAACACCATGGTCTTTCTTCCGGACTTGACGTTGACAGGGGGATCGTTCAAAATTTCACCCCTGAGGCAAGAAAGGTGTCAGGGAATGCAGATTCGAATAGCTTCTTGTTTGGCTGGAGCCCGGTCGGCCCAGGGGGTGACGTTGATTATTGACGTCTTCCGCGCCGGCAACACGGCCGCGGCTTTATTGGCCGCCGGGGCCCCGTTCATCCTGCCCGTGGCTGAATTGGACCAAGCCAGGGAGTTGAAGCATGAACATCCTGATTGGCTCCTGGTCGGCGAGAGGGACGGGCTCAAACCCCAAGGTTTCGACCTGAACAATTCACCGTCCGAGGTTTTAGGGCTAAAAAAAGTTGAAACTCCCGTTATCATGACCACTTCGGCCGGGACCCGGGGGCTGGCCGCGGCCGTGTCCCAGGCCGAGCTCCTGTTTATGGCCACTTTGATCAACGCCCGGGCCGCGGCTTCCTTAATTCGAAAACTGGCTCCGGACACCGTAACTTTAGTTCCGATCGGCCTGAACGCGGAGGAACCGGCCGAGGAAGACGAAGCCACGGCCGTTTATCTGGCCGACCTGCTCAGCGGAGAAAAAGGCGATTATCGAACCGCGGCCAGGGCCATGCTGAAAGGCTCGGGTGCGGACCGTCTGCGCCGGCTGGGCCAGTGGCGGGACTTGGCTTTCTGTCTAAGGCTTAATCGTTTCGACCTGATCCCCAGGGCCCGGATCCAGGACGGTCGCCTGGTCCTGGTTGCGGCGCAAGAGGTCCGGTAATCTCCCGGATCGAAAAACTTTTTCCTTGGCGGCATGATGGGGGAGGCCTAACCAGGCTGTCGGCCCTGATTGCGCCTTGAGCCGATATTACCTTCGGTTTCCACCGGCCCGGGTTTTCACCCCAGCGATTTACATGGCGAAGCCGCCGTCGACAAAATTGACGGCCCCGGTGATGTAGTCGCCTTTGGCGGCCAGGTAGTTGACCATCTCGGCCACGTCTTCGGCCGGACAGGCCCGGCCCAAGGGGATGGAGCTTTCGATCAGCTTGAGGTTCTTCTCGCTCAAGGCCCCGGTCATTTCGGTGCGGACAAAACCGGGGATGACCGCGTTGACGGTAATGCCGTGGGGAGCCAGCTCCCGGGCCAGGGATTTGGTCAGACCCAGCAAGCCGGCCTTGGCCGCGCCGTAGGCCGTATCGCCCGGATAACCGCGCTGAGCCACGCCCGAAGATATGTTGATGATCCGGCCCCAGCCCCGTTCAAGCATGGCCGGGACCACACAGCGGCAGCAGTGAAAGGCCCCGTACAGGCATGATTTGAGGACCAGGTCCCAATCCTCCAGCGGCAGCTTGTGGACCAATCGGCCCCGGTGAATGGTGGCGTTGTTGACCAGGACGTCGATGGGGCCCAGGGTGCGTTCCGCTTCCCGGACCATGGCTTCGACCTGGGCGTAATCGCCTACGTCGGCCTGGCAGACCAGGGCCCGGCGGCCCTTGGCTTCAATTAATGAAGCTGCTTCCGCCGCTTCCTTGGCCCGGCTCAAGTAGTTGACCGCCACGTCGGCCCCTTCCTCGGCCAGCCTCAAGGCGATGGCCCGGCCGATGCCTCTGGACGCGCCGGTGACCAAAGCGGTTTTCCCCTGAAGTTTCATTGAGTTTTTCCTTTCCCATTTTGCATTTGCTTCAATCATTAGAAGATTGCTTGCCGCTCTCCGACCTTTAGCAGATAGGCTTCTTATCGTCAATTTGAGTCGCCGGGGTTTCGCCTCAGGTCTTATTAAGTTAAACTGCAAAGATAAAAAACAGGAACAGGAGGGTTGTGTTGAAAAATTTTCGGCAAGAACTTTGGTTTAATGTCCCTACGCGTCGCGCTTTCATCAACATCACGCCCCAGGTGGAAGATTGCCTGAAAGAAAGCGGGATCAAGGAAGGTTTGGCCTTGGTCAACGCCATGCACATCACGGCCTCGGTCTTCATCAACGACGACGAATCCGGGCTGCACCAGGATTACGAGGACTGGCTGGAGCGGCTGGCTCCCCACGAGCCGGTCAGCCAGTATCGCCACAACCGGACCGGCGAGGACAACGGCGACGCCCACCTCAAGCGCCAGGTCATGGGCCGGGAAGTGGTCGTGGCCGTGACCAAGGGCCGCTTGGATTTCGGACCCTGGGAACAGATTTTTTACGGGGAATTCGACGGCCGCAGAAAAAAGAGGGTCCTGGTCAAGATCATCGGGGAAGAAGAGGCCTCATAATTTTTCCTGTAAATCCTTTTCCAAGGCGGTCAGGATTTGTTCCAAAGCTTGGTTCCAGCCGCGGACCAAATCCTGGGGGGAAGGACCGTTGAGAGGGATTTGCCGCCGGTAATTCTTCTGGAAAACGATCCGTCCCGGGGCCGAAGCCTCTTGAATGAGAAAAAACTGGATTTCCATCACGGCTTCGGGTTCGCCGGCCCGGCTGTAATCGCCGTACAGGGCCGTGACCGATCCTTCAAGGACCAAGTCAGGCAAAGCCTGGCTGGGAGCGTCCAGGATGTGGCTGAAGAGCTTGGCTTCGGCCAGCCACCGGCGGGTTTCCTCGGTGATCATCTGGGCCGGGGAGATGAAAAATTGGTTATAAAAGTCCGACTCGAACGTCAGCTTGTCGTTCTGATAGACCAGACCTCGGCCTTCGTACCGAGGTGAAATGCGGAAAGCGCGGATTCTAAGCACGGCATCGGACGGGTCGGTCGACGGCTCCGCCGTCCTGGAGACATCCAGAACAAAGTAGCGTTTTTCCGGGTAGTTTTTCTGGACGCCGGCGCAGTTTAGGCTTAACGACAGCAAGATTAAAACAAGGATCAAGCGGGGCAGCGTCTTTCGGGTCATTTTCGGTTTCCTGGCTCGGAGCGGGCCGGCGGCTCGCCGAACAGTAGGTGCGAAGGATATTTTTTGGCGTCGTCCGTCAATTCCTTGAGGTTTTCCGAAATCAGCCGGATGTTGGCCGCGGTCACTTCCATATCCTGCTGCTGAGTCAGAAGCAGGCTGTTGAGCCGACGGAGGGTGGCCTGGAGCTGGGCCAGGGTGTCGGGAATTTCTCCGGAAATAGTGTCCACCTTTTTAGCTAGTTCACTAATTTGGCCGGTCGTTTGCTGAAGGGAGACCAGAAACCGGTTGAGGGGCTGTTCCGAATTTTCCACGATGCGTTTAACCCCGGCCGAAGCGGCGGAAAAGTCGGCCAGAGGACCTTTCAGGTCGAATCCGGCCAGAAGTTCGCTGAGCCGGCGGTTGGTTTCTTTGATTTCGGCCAGGAGCTGGTTGACTTCCTGGCCGATGTTTTCGATATTGGCCGCCTCCAGGGTTTTGGTCATGGCCGTGAAGGTCTTCTGCATGCCGGTGGAGATGCCCAGGTAATTGATCTGTTCGAGGTTGCGCATGATCCTCTCCAGGGACTCACTCAGCCGGGTGACCGTGCTCGAGGCCGAAGGGACGTAAGGATGACGGGGCTCCCAAGTATAGGGCAAGGGCCGGTTCAGCCGCGGGTTGAGGTAATCGGCTTCCAGAAAGGCTGTTCCGGTCACGCCCTGGAAAGACAACCGAACCCGGAGTCCTTTGGAAATTTCTTTTTCCAGTAGGGCTCCGGCCGCGTTCGTGGTGCCCAGTCCAAAATAGTCCTGAAAAATCGACATCCGGACCAGGATATATCTTTGCGAAGTAGGATATTCTCTGGACACGAAAGTGATTTCTTCGACTTTGCCGACTTGGAGCCCGCGGAACTTGACCGGTGAACCTATGTCCAGACCCTGGACCGATTCATCGAAATAGGTTTCCACTATGGTTTTTTTCTGAAAAATGGCCCCGGCTCCTAAAACGACTACGCCGATCACGGCCAGACTGAGGGCGCTGATGACGAAAAGGCCTATTTTGAAATAGTTGGCTTTGGCGCTCATTTCAGTTTCATTCACCTTGGCGATGCACGTTTTTTACCCTGAGGTCGGCTGGGCGGCCGGGCTCTCCGGCGGTTCCCGGTGGAAGAATTGCCGGACCCAAGGATTGTCGCTGTGATCCCGCAAATCCTGGGGCCGGCCTTCGGCCACGATGCCTTTGGCCCTTTTATCCAGCATAACGGCCCGGTCGGCGATGGCGTAAATGCTGGGCAGTTCGTGGGTGACGATAACGAAGGTGATGCGCAGGTTCCGGGCCAGACTCAAAACAAGCTGATCGAGTTCGGCCGAAGTGACCGGGTCCAGACCAGCGGAAAGTTCGTCCATGAAAAGGATCTCGGGATCAAGGGCCATGGCCCGGGCGATGGCCGCCCGCTTGCGCATGCCGCCGCTGAGTTCCGCCGGCATGTGGTCTTCAAAGCCGTGCAGGCCGACCAGCGTCAACTTCATCTGGGCGATGAGGTCCATGGCTTCGGCCGGCAGCTTGGTGAATTCTTCCAAGGGCAGACGGACGTTTTCCAGCAAGGTCATGGACCCGAACAAGGCCCCGCTCTGATACATGACCCCGATCCGGCTGAGAAGGTTTAGACGCTGCCGGGCTTCAGCCCGGGCCATGTCCTGGCCGCTGATGAGAATTCGGCCGGAAAGCGGTTGATAAAGACCGATCATGTGTTTGAGGAGCGTACTTTTACCGCAGCCCGAACCGCCTAAAATAACGAATATTTCACCGCGGTGAACCTCAAAGGAGACGTTTTCCAGGACCGCGGCCCCCTCATAGCCTGCGGTCAAATTTTCCACTCGAACGATGACCTCCCGTTCCGGACCCATGATCGTCTAGATGCCTAAATAGAAATAAACCACGGAGAAGGCTCCGTCAATGAGGACAATCAGAATGATGCCAGTGACGACCGAGCGGGTGGTCGATTCACCCACGGCGCTGGCCCCGGTCTGGGCCTGGAGCCCGCGCAGGCAGCCGACCCCGGCGATCATGATGCCGAAAACGAATGATTTTATCAGACCGCCCAGGAAATCCACGTAAGTGACCGAGGCCAGAACCTGGTTGACGTAGGTGACCATGGGGTAGCCCAGAGAGAGCAGAACGATGGAACCGCCCAGGACCCCAACCAGATCGGCGAAGACGGTCAGAAGCGGGGTCATGGTCAGGCCGGCGATGACCCGGGGGACGACCAGAAAGCCCATGGGATCAAGGCCCATAGTGGTCAGGGCGTCGATCTCTTCGTTGACCTTCATGGTCCCCAGTTCCGCGGCGAAGGCCGAACCTGAGCGGCCGGTCAGAACAATGGCCGTCATCAAGGGGCCCAGTTCCCGGATCATGGACAGGGCGATCAGATTGGCCACATAGATTTCCGCACCGAAAAGCCGCATAGGAATGGCCGCTTGGAAGGCCATGATCAGTCCGACCAAAAAACTGATCAGAGCGATAATGGGCAGGGCGTTGACTCCTGTGCTTTCGCAGATGCGCAGGGTGTCGGACCAACGGATTTTGTTCGGGCGGCGGGCGGCCTGAAGCAAGGCCAGAGACAGTTCTCCGACGAAGGCGATGAATTGGACGGCGTCCCGCCAAATCAGATAGACCGTCCGGCCGGTTTCGGTCAGAATGTTCGAAGGTTGAGTCCGTTGGGCCGCCTCGGTTTCGAACTCGGCCGGGTCGAACAGGTCGAGGAGCCTTTGGAATTCTTCGGCCAGCCCGATGATTTCCAATCGACCGCCGTTTTTTTTCTGACGGCGGAGCAGTTCCATCAGCAGACCGATCCCGGCCCCGTCGCAGTAACTCACCTCTGAAGCGTCCACCTTGATCAGGGCCGGCCGGGACTCTTTCCAGGCGCCTAGAGCCGGCCTCCATAAAAAAGCCGCGGCCGCGGCATCCAGACGGCCGCTCAAGGTCAAGGTCAGGACCTGGCCGTCCGGGCCGTCCTTAACGGCGGTGCTCAGGCCGCCTCCGTCCGCCTCGGCTTTTTTCAGGCTGGCCACCGCTTTTTCAGCCGACATCTTCCCCGGTTCGAAACATTATTAAATCACCCTTTTAAAGGCCCCTTTCAGGTGATTTCAGAATAAAAAGACTTTGACACAGGCCCAGGGGGTATGTCAATCGGCCAAGTTTTGATTTCGGCGAGACAAGACTTGATTTTCGCCGCCTCAAACGGCTATGCTAGGCGGACTCAAACGGCTGGATTTCGACTCAAGGCCTGAAGAAGGAATGGAAATAATGCCGGAACAAGAAAAAAGCAGGGGTTATGTCATGAGTGATGATCGTCGGGATTTGGATCAACTAAGCGTCAACACCATCCGCATGCTGGCTGTGGACATGGTCGAAAAGGCCAAGTCCGGCCACCCCGGCCTGCCTTTGGGCGCGGCGCCGATGGCTTACGTGCTGTGGACCAAATTCCTGCGGCACAATCCGGCCGATCCGAAGTGGCCCAACCGCGACCGTTTCATCCTGTCGGCCGGTCACGGTTCAGCCTTGCTGTACGCCTTGCTCTATCTGACCGGATATGACTTGCCTCTGAACGAACTGAAGAACTTTCGCCAATGGGGGAGCCGGACGCCGGGGCACCCCGAATACGGCCTGACCCCCGGCGTGGAGGCCACCACCGGGCCCTTGGGCCAGGGGTTCGCCATGGGCGTGGGCATGGCCCTGGCCGAAAAGTTCCTGGCCGACATCTTCAACCGGCCCGACTTGGATTTGGTCGATCATTATACTTACGCCCTGGTCTCGGACGGGGACCTGATGGAAGGCGTGGCCTCGGAGGCCGCTTCCTTGGCCGGGACCATGGGCCTGGGCAAATTGATTTATTTATATGACGATAACGGTATTTCCATCGAGGGCAGCACCGCTTTGGCCTTCACCGAAGACGTCAGCCGCCGTTTCCAGGCCTACGGTTGGCAGGTCATCCGGGTGGCCGACGGCAACGACCTGGACAGCATCGAAACGGCCATCGCCAACGCTCAGGATGAAAAGGAAAAACCGTCTCTGATCATGGTCAAGACCATCATCGGCTTCGGCAGCCCCAAGCAGAACACCGGCGCGGTTCACGGCGAGCCTTTGGGGCCGGAGGCGGCCCGCCGGACCAAAGAGTTCTTCGATTGGCCCATGGACCAGGAATTTTTCGTGCCGGAAGAGGTTTCGGCCCATTTTCGGACCGCTCTGGACCGGGGACGGGCTTGGGAAGACGAGTGGTTGAACCTGCTGGCCGAGTATCGGCAAAACCATCCCGAAGAGGCCGACCGGTTTGACCGGGAGATCAAGAGTGAGCTGCCGCCGGGCTGGGAGAAAGGTCTGCCTGTTTTTGATCCGGCCGACGGTAAGACAGCCACCAGATCAGCTTCAGGCCAGGTCCTCAACGCCTTGGCCCCCCATCTGCCCCACTTAATCGGCGGCTCGGCCGACCTGGCCCCTTCCAACAAGACCATGCTCAAAGGCTGCGGCGATCTGGGCCTGGGCCGACCGGACGGCCGGAACATCCACTTCGGAGTGCGGGAACACGCCATGGCGGCCATGGTCAACGGGATGGCTCTCCACGGCGGGGTCATTCCCTACGGCGGGACCTTCCTGGTCTTTTCCGACTATATGCGGCCAGCTCTAAGGCTGGCGGCTCTGATGGGCGTTCCCTCGATTTTTGTCTTCACCCATGACAGCATCGGCGTAGGTGAAGACGGGCCGACTCACCAGCCCATCGAGCACCTGGCTTCCTTGCGGGCCATCCCCGAATTCACCGTGCTCCGGCCGGCCGACGCCAACGAGACCGCCGCGGCTTGGCGCTTGGTCCTCGAAAACCCTGGCCCCACGGCCCTGATCCTGACCCGCCAGAATGTGCCCATCCTAGACCCCCGACAGTATCCGCTAGCCGAAGGGGTGAAGCGGGGGGCTTATATCCTGGCCGACACCACAGGGCAGCCGGACCTCATCCTGATGGGTACCGGTTCCGAAGTTCATTTAATCCTGGCCGCCCGGGAGAAGCTGGCTGAAGAGGGTCTCCAGGCCCGGGTGGTTTCCATGCCTTCCTGGGAGATTTTCAGCCGTATGCATCAGGACTACCAGGACTCGGTTTTGCCGCCCCAAGTCAAGGCCCGTTTGGCCGTCGAAGCCGGGGTGTCCCTGGGCTGGCGGCGCTGGATCGGTCCGGAAGGGGACGTCATTTCCGTGGACCGTTTCGGCGTTTCCGCCCCCGGTCCGGAAATCATGGCCCAATACGGCTTCACCGTGGACCACGTGGTTCAAAGGGCCAAAGCCCTGTTGGGTCGAGCCTAAGCCTACTCCTTGCCCGCTGACAACTTCGGCCCGTCTTTGACGGGCCGAAGTTGTTTCCTAATATAAATATGATCTTGGCAACCGGCCTCATGCCGGCGGCGGAATCTCGCCTAAGGCCATTCTGGCCAGGTCGCCGATGAAGATCAACGGGAGGCCCTGTTCCTTGGCCGATTTGGACAGGGAATGGATGCACATGGGGCAGAGGCAGACCAGACCTTGAGCCCCGGCCTCCCTGGCGTCCAGGATGTTCTTATCCTGATCGGGTTTGGGATCCCCCTTGCCCAGGAGGAACTTGGCCCCGGCGCAGCAGAGTGCGTTTTTCCGGTCGTAGGTCCGCTCGACCCGGCGGGCCCCGGCCAATTCGAACAGTTCATCAATGAAAAGTTCTTTTTCCGGCGTGTGTCTGGAAGCGCAAGGCCGCTGATAAGCCAGGTTCAGGCCGAGCGGTTTGACCTGATCCCGATGGGTCTTGAGGTATTCGACCAGGTATTCGGAGATGTGGACCGGGCGGAAGGGGATTTCTATGCCGTAGTCCGGGGCCACCCGGGCCAGCATGGCGTAACAGTCGTCGTGAAAGCAGACGATCTCCTTGGCCCCGGTCATGGCCAGGCGGTCGACGAACTCTTGGGCGTGTTTCCTCTGGATGCTTTCCGCGCCGGTGTGGCTGAACAGAATCCAGCAGAAATAAGGCCGGCCGCCGACCCGGGGCAGGTCATAAATCGGGCCTTGAATCAGATGCCCGTCGGTCTTGCCGAAGACGCAGACGGACATGACCCGGTCGGCCTTGGGCACGTCCCTGAGTTCCCCGGTGAAGGCGAAGCGGGCCTCGTCGGCCTTGGCCTTTTCTTCGCTCACAAAAACATGGTGTTTTTCCTGAAGTTCGGCGATCAGGTCGAAGGGATTGGCCCCTTGAGGACATATCTCGTTGCAGGCGTAACAGGTGATGCACTGGTCCACAGCCGGGGCCCGCCGGCCGTCCATCATCTCTTTCATCCACTGGACGGCCTGGTCCCGGTCCACTTCCATCCACTGGCAATTGACCAGACAGTCGCCGCATAAGTCGCAAAGTTCGGGTTTGAACATGGTCGCCTCCTTGGCAGATGTTTTATATCCGTTTTACCATAATTCGGGGGCTCCGCCCCCTGACCCCGCCAGGGCGCAGCGCGCCCTGGACCCGGATTTTTTGAAGCCCAGGCCGAAGCCTGGGCTTCAAAGCCTTGGGGGTAGGAGAGTCAAAGGCCCGGCGGCCTCCAGGAGCTTAATCCCAAGAAGATTATTTTCCCGGCTCCGGCAGGTCTTCTTCAAGACCGGCCAGGTTTTTGGCGTAACCGGCATAAGTCTCCAAAGGAGACGTGCCGAAAACCACCATCCGGGCGCCATCCGGCGAGCCGCCGCCGTGCATGCACCCGGGCACCCCCGCGCCGATGGTCAGCCATTCGATCAAGCGGGCGATGCGGGCCCTGGTTTCAGCCGTCCCGGCCCCGGCCTTGATATATTTCTGGATGAGCCGGCCGTAGTCCGGATTGATGAAATCCTGGTACGAGGGCAAGCAGCCGGTTTCCACGATGCCCCCGCCGATCTCCTGGCAGAGCCGCTTGGTCTCATAAGGCAAGGTGGCCACGTGAACCTTGTTAGCGTGGGCCGCGGTCGAGTCGGCGAACCAGACGCCCGAAGGATGCTGGCGGCCCAAGGCGATGGCCCCGACGCCCATGGCGAAAGTCGTCTCATTGTTGATTTCCATTTGGATGAGTTTGTCCCGGAAGGTCCGGGCGCTCAGACCGTTGGCCCTGGCGATCAAGGCGGCCGCCCCGACCATGACGTCGCCCTGGCCGGCCACGCAGGCCCCGATACAGGACCGGTAGGTTGAAGTGAACCTGGTGATGACGTTGCCGGTGTATTTGAATTCCCCGGCCATGAAGACCCGCTCGTTGGGCACGAAGACATCTTCGAACAGCAAATAAGCCTGGGTGATCCCGGTTTCCGTGGGAATGTCGAAGCCTTGTTCCTCTTCCCGCGTATCGCTGGGCCGGCGGGTTTCGACGATGGTCAGGCCGTCGATGTCCCGAGGCACGACGCAGGCCAAGGCGAAGTCCTGGTCTTCCTCACGATAACCGCTGCCCGGCATGAGAAAGATTTCTTCCGAAGCGGCCGTGCCGCAGATCATCAGCTTGGCCCCGCGGATGACGATCCCGTCTTTCTTCTTTTTGACGATGCGCAGGTTCGAATCCAGATCGGCCTGCTGATGAGGCCGAGTGCGGCGGTCCCCCTTGGCGTCGGTCAAGGCCCCGGCCACGATCAGACCTTTTTGCTGGAACCCCAGTCCCCATTCCTTCAGCCGGGCTTGATAATCCGTGCCCAAATCCTTATCCATCTCCTGGGTGACCGACCACATCACGTTGAACCCGTTCCAACCCACGCAGAGGCCCCCGGTGCAGGACCCGGTCAAATGGTACATTTCCCTTTTCATCTTAGAGTTGAACATCATTTCTTCGGCCGTGGTCATCAGGGAGGTGTGGCGGTGGATCGTTTCGCCGGTCAAAGTGGAAGTAGTGGTGAAAATGGGGGCCAGGGCCGGATCGTGAGCCGCGTCCAGGCCCCGGGCGTGGCTTTCCACCACCCGCCGGGTGGCCGGATGTTTGGTGACATCTTTGATTTGTTTGCCGAATTTATAAATGTTGGGCCTCAACCGCTTGAGGGAGGCTAAGTAATCCTTTCTTGTTCTTAAGGCCATGGAGGTCCTCCTTTCTGCCGGCCGGGTTTGATCCGGTCGAATAGGAACGTTTTAGGCCGGACAGAGTTGCCTCGGTCCGGTTTGATTTAGTCCGATCCTTTGAGCTTCTTTATTTCCGTGATCAGAATAGGCAGCAATTCGGTCAAGTCGGCCACCAGACCCAGGTCGCAGACCTCGAAAATGGCCGCCTGGGGGTCCTGGTTGACGGCCACCACGAATTCGGACTGGTCCATCCCGACCACGTGGTGCATCATGCCGGAAATACCCAGACCGATATAAAGTTTGGGCCTGACCGTCTTGCCGCTCTGCCCGATCATTTGGTCTTCCCCGGCCCAACCCTCGTCCAGCGGCGGACGAGTGGCTCCGACCGCTCCGTCGAGAAGCTCGGCCAGTTCCTCGACCAGGGACCATTTTTCCGCACTGCCCACCCCCCAGCCGCCGGCCACCACTATTTCGGCCTTTTCCAGAGGCAAGCCCTGGGGTTCCCGTCGGGAGACTTCGATCACCCGGGGTCCGGGCTGGTCCTGCGGCAAATCCACGGCGGCCTCAATCACTTGGCCCTGCCTTTGCGGATCGCCCCGGCTTTTCATGACCCCGGGCATGACCGTGGCCATCTGCGGGCGATGGTCAGGGCAGGTGATGGTGGCCAGAACCCCGCCGCCCCAGCCGGGCACTACCTGCAGAAGGCGGCCCTGGTCGTCAAGCTGGAGGTCGATGCAGTGGGCGGACAGTCCGGCGCCTAGACGGGCGGCCGCTCTGGGGGCCAACTCGACGCCCAAGGCCGTGGCCCCGATGAGTAATATTTCGGGTTGGTGTTCTTTGATCAAATCAGTGATTACTTGGGTGTAGGGCAAAAGATGGTATGGTTCCAAGGCCGGGTCTTCGGCGGCCAGGACTTGGTCCGCCCCGGCGGCGATCAGTTCGTCGGCCAGGCCTTTGACCCGGTCGCCCAGAAGCACGGCCGTGACTTGGAAGCCGCCTTGATCGGCCAGCTCCCTGGCCTTGCCCAGCAGTTCGAGGCCGACCTCGGCCAAGACGCCCTGATGCTGTTCGGCCAGAACCCATAATCCGCCTCGGTCATCTTTTTTCGTGGTCATAGAAAACCTTTTCTGACTAGTCGTTGAGCCAAAGCCCGGGCCAGGTCTTCGGCTTCGCCGGTCAGAATCTCCTTGGCCCGCCGGCTCCGGCGTATGGTCAGGCCGGCCATCTTGGTGGGCGAGCCGGCCAGACCTAACAGTTTGGGTTCTATTTTCAGGACTTCATTGGACCAGACCGCCAGTTCTTTTTTCTCCGCCTCGATGATGCCCAGAAAGGAGATGTAGCGGGGCTTGTTGATCTCCTTGACCACCGAGATCAGCAGGGGCGGGGAGGCTTCCCAGACGATTTGTCCGTTTTCGATCCGTTGGGTCAGGCGGCAAAGGTTGGGGTCCGGCCACTCGATCTTGGTTATGTGCATGAGGTTGGGGATATCTAAAAGCTCGGCCAATTGAGAAGGCACCTGGGCGGTCGATCCGTCCAGGGTCATGTTGCCGCAAAGAATCAAGTCGAAGGCCCCGATTTGTTTGACGCCCGCGGCCAATATCCTGGAGGTGGCCAGGGTGTCGGACCCGGCAAAGAGGTGGTCGGAGAGAAGCACGGCCCGGTCCGCGCCCATGGCCAGCATTTCCCTGATGGTCGAAGCGGCGAAAGGCGGGGCCATGGACAAAAGGACCACTTCTCCGCCTAAAGCCTCTTTGATTTGCAAAGCCGCTTCCACGGCCTGGCGGTCCAAAGGGTTTACCACATTGGGAATCCCTTCCCGCCTCAGGGTCATGGTCTCGGGGTCCAGAGAGACGCGGTCCCAGTGCTTGGGGTCAGGGACAGGTTTGACGCAGGCGATGATCCGTTTCACTTTTTCAACACTCCCCAAGGCGATTCGGTTGGTCCGGGCCGGGACTCCGGCCCGGACGATGACGTCGGTTGATTATTTTTTAAACTGGCTCAAAGCGGCCCGGGACATGACCACCTTGGCGATTTCGGCTGTGCCGCCGGCAGGCACGGTGACCATGGCGTCGCGGAGCAGGCGCTGCACGGCGTATTCCCGCATAATGCCGTAGGAGCCGTGAATCTCGACGGCCTTCTTGGCCGAACGGACCGCGGCTTCGCAGGAAAATGATTTGGCCAGGGCGGCTTCGGGATCGAGCCGCAGGTTGTTGTCCTTCATCCAGGCGGCTCTGTAATTGAGCAGCTTGGCTATTTCCAGGTCGGCGTAGATTTCGGCGATGTACCATTGGATGGCCTGGAGAGCGCTGATGGGCTTGCCGTACAGCTGGCGTTCGTTGGCGAATTTGCAGGCTTCTTCCAGGCAGGCGTTGAGGATGCCCAGGGCGGTGGCGGCCATGCCCAACCGGCCGGTTTCGCTGATGGTCTTAATGGCGATGGCCAGACCGCCGCCTTCCTGGCCCAAGAGGTCTTTCTTGGTCAGCTCGACCCCGTCAAAGACCAGTTCGCCGGTGTTGGCTCCGCGCAGACCGACCTTGTGCTCGACCCGCCCGGCCTTGGCCCCCTTGGCGTTTTTATCGACGATAAAGGCGCTCAGGCCCTTGGAGCCTTCGGCGGTCCGGGCGATGATGACCCAAAAGTCCGAAGTGTGGGAGTTGGTGATGAAGCATTTCCGGCCGGTCAGGATGTACTTGTCCCCTTTAGGTTCGGCTTTGGTCTGCATGCCGATGAGGTCCGAGCCGCCGGAAGGATCGGTCACCGCCACCACGCCCATGGTCTTGCCTTGAGCCAGGGGCGGCAGGTACTTCTTTTTTTGTTCTTCTGTGCCGAAATCGTTGAGGGCCGCGCAGGCCATGTGGTGGACCTGGAGGGCCATGGGAAAGGCGGCGCAGACCCGGCCCAGTTCTTCCAGGACGATGGTCCGGGCCAGGTAGCCCAAGCCCACCCCGGCGTATTCCGGCGGCGTGATGACCCCGGTGATGCCCAGCCGGCCCATGGGAGCCAGCAAGTCCATGGGAAAATCGCCGGTCTCTTCCATCTGGTCCATCTTGGGCGGGATTTCGTTCTCGGCGAATTCCCGGACCGATTTGCGCAACAGTTCTTCTCGTTCGGAAAAAGTAAAGTCCATAATCTTCACCCCCTAAAATAGTTTGGTTTATGGTTGGTTAGATCAAGCCTTGTCCAAAATCAAACCCTTGTCCGGCTAAACTCCGAAGATGGGTTATTAAAGCGTTGATGGTCCGGTCAAGGCCCTCCGGCGACTGGTCGAGGCCGTACATGACCGAGGCCCCGAGCATGCCGGCGAAGATCATCTCGGTCAAGGCGGCGGTGTTGACTTGGTCTTTAAGTTGCCCCTCGGCCTGGGCCTGGTCCAGAAGCCGATGGATCATGTTTTTCAGACGGGCGAATCCTTCGTGGACCTCCCGGGCCAAGGCCGGTCGGCGGTGATCAAGTTCCACGGCTAGAGCGATGAAGAGGCAGCCGCCGGGGAAGTTTTCGTTGTCCTTCAGATAACGGTCCCGGTAGTTTTCCAGGAATTTAAAGATTTTTTCCAGGGGCTGGTCCAGACGCTCCAGTCCGGCCAATGTTTTTTCCCGCCAGATTTTACGTGATTCGCTCAAGACCGCCGAAAACAGGGCCTCTTTGGTTTTGAAATGGTTGTAGAATCCGCCCTTGGAGGTTCCGGCCGCCTCGATGATGTCGTTGAGGGAGGCGCCCAGGAAGCCGTTTAAGGAGAAGAGCCTGATGGATTCGCGGATGATTTTTTCTCTCAGGTCCATAATTCTTCGCCTTTAAGACCGACCGGTCGGTCTTAAATAAGCATAAAGCAATAAAGATTGTCAAGTCTTTTCGGCAAACCTAGGCCGCCATTTCCTCGATGATCTCCCGGACCGACTTGACCGACTTGATCAGACCGGTCACTTGCCCGGCGGCCAAAGGGGAGACCTCAAGGTCACCCTTCAGCCAGGCTTCGTCCTGATGCTGGACCAGACGGGCGAAGGACTGGCCTTCCGGATTTTTCAGCAGATTCTCCACCATGGCGTTGCGGATGACCCGGACCCGGAGTCTGCCCAGGCCAACCAGGACCGTGTCGGTCTCCTTGGCTTGACAAAGGGCTCTTTTGGCGTTGTCGTGGGCGATACATTCCTGGGAGGCGATGAACCTAGTCCCGACTTGGACGCCTTTGGCCCCCAGTGCGAAAGCCGCCCGATAACCGCGGGCGTCGCCGATGCCGCCGGCGGCGACCACCGGAATTTTGACCGCGTCGACCACCATGGGCGTCAGGACCATCGTGGAGACGCCGGCCGTTCCCTGGAGGCCGCCCGATTCGGAACCTTCGGCGATGACCGCGTCGACCCCGGCTTCTTCAGCCCTTAAGGCGTTTTCTACATTGGCCACCACTTGGAGGATTTTGATCCCTTTATTTTTAAAATAGCCCGCCAAATCTCCCGGCTGCCCGGCCGAAACGGTCACGGCGGGCAAGCCCATCTCGGCGATGATCTGGGCAAAGGCCATATTCATAGGGTTGATAGCGGCCAGATTGGCCCCGAAAGGTTTGTCCGTCAGTTTTCGGACGGCTTGAATCCGGGCGCGCAGGAATTCCTCGTCCTTCATAAAGGCCGTGGCCAGAAGGCCGAAGCCGCCGGCTTCGGAAACGGCGGCCACTAGTTCGGGATTGGAGATGACGCCCATGGCCCCCTGGATGATCGGATACCGGCAGCCCAGCAGTTCGGAGATTTCTTTCATTATGCGCCTCCATGTGGAAAGTGGTATGCTGGTCAGCCTAACTGAACCCGGATTCTTTGACAAGGCCGAACCGCCGGCCGTCCTACATAGGCCTTTACTACCTCCGGTCGAGTGGGTTACTATTCCAAAGAAAACAAATCAGTCCGCTCCAAGGTCCAGGAGACGCTCTGTTTGAGTCATGCATTTCACTACGGTCGAATTCGCTCTTTTTTTCTTATTGGTTCTTATCCTCAATTGGACCCTGCCCAGACCCGGCTCGGCCTATAAGATATTTTTGCTTACGGCTAATTATTTCTTTTACGGCTGTCTGGACCCGCGTTTTTTATTGATACTTTTGGGGGTCAGCCTGTCCAACTGGGCCTGCGCCCGGTTCATGGCCCGGACCGATTCCGGACGGGCCAAGAAGGCTTGGCTGAGCCTTGATCTGGTCGTCAACCTGGGCCTCCTGGTCCTGTTTAAATACCTGGAGTTCTTTTACGGCCTTTGGGATTCCCTTCTGTGGTCCGTAGGGTTTCGAAATCCTTTTTCCATGCCCGACCTAGTCTTCCCCATCGGCATATCCTTCTTCACTTTTCAAGGTTTATCCTACGCCATCGACGTTTACCGGGACCGGGACCAACTGGCCGCTGGTCCTTTGGATGTGTTCCTTTTTGTTTCTTTTTTCCCCACCATTATGTCCGGACCGATCATGCGGGCCCGCCACTTTCTGCCTCAACTGGCCGCTCCCCGTTATGATTCAGTCAGTTTCCACATCGGCTTCTCCCTGATTCTCAGCGGCCTGTTCAAAAAGATCGTCATCGCCAGTTACCTGTCCGAACACATTGTCCGGGAGGTTTTTCAGGTTCCCGCCGATTATTCTTCGCTGGCCGTCCTGGCCGCGGTCTATGCCTACTCCATCCAGATATTTTGCGATTTTTCCGGCTATTCGGACCTGGCCATCGGCCTGGCCCTGTTGATGGGCTTTCATATCCCGGACAACTTCCGCAGCCCGTACATTTCGACCAATCTCCAGGAGTTCTGGCATCGTTGGCATATTTCCCTGTCCACCTGGCTCAGGGATTACCTTTACATCCCCTTGGGCGGAAACCGGAAAGGGCCGGCGCGGAAGTACTTGAATTTGATGATCACCATGGTCCTGGGCGGGCTCTGGCACGGGGCCCATGGCAAATTTATCATTTGGGGCGCGTTTCACGGCCTGGGACTGACCTTGACTCATATTTATAAGGATTTCCGTAAAAGGACGGGTTCCGCGGCGGCCGAAGCCGCTCCGCAGGTTTCAGCCGCCCGGCCCGGCCGTAGGATCAAGCCGGTGCTGGCTTGGGCGGTCGCCTTCAACGTGGTCTCGTTCTTGTGGGTGTTTTTTAGAGCCGAAGACACGGCCCGGGCCTGGGAGATTTTCCAAAGGATTTTCTCTTTAGATTCCCTGGGACGCGGATTCGAGGTCTACGTCATTCCGGCCCTGGTTGTAGGTCTGGCCGTCCAGTTCTTCGGGCATTACGGACACCAAGCCTACCTGCGGCTACAGGAACGGCTGCCCGCCCCGGTCCAGGCCGTGGTCATCAGCCTGTTGACTATCATCATTCTCAGGCTCGGCCCGGACGGGGTCTTGCCTTTCATCTATTTTCAGTTTTGACCGGTCCGGTCCTTGAGGCGGCTTGATTTCGATGTCGGATAGAAAGCGACCACTGACCCCGCTGACAATGGTCATCGTTTATCTCCTGGCCTTCGTCCTGGTTGCTTTCCACGAGTCCGACCGTCTCCTTGGTCGGCTAGAAACAGTCTGTCTTGATTGGTCCTGCTCCAGTTCGACCCTGGACCGGATCAGAGACCTCCAAAAAGCCGCTGAAAAATCCCCTCTGGGCAAAATCATCGCAGCGGAAAAGCGGGTTTTGGGTCTATTCCAAGGCGGTCCGTTAATCGGCGGGTCCGAGGCGGAAATCGGGGGGGCGGGAAATACTGCTCCGGTTCAGGTTTCTCTGGCGGCTCCTGCCACGGAATCACCGCCGGTCGGCCCGGTCAGGATTCCGCGGCCGGAAGAAGAAACCGAACCTTCTTTTAAGGAAGAAAAACGCCCGGCCAGGCTCGAACCCCGCACCGTGCTCATCGCCGGCGATTCCATGATCCTCGAAGGCTTCGGCGTGGCCCTCCAGCGCCGGCTCAAGGAATATCAAGGACTGACCGTCATCCGGGAAGGTGTTTATTCGAGCGGTCTGGCCCGGCCGGACTATTTCGATTGGCAGCCTTACCTGAAAGAATTGCTGGACGAACATCGGCCGGATTTGCTGGTCCTCAGCCTGGGGGCCAACGATCCCCAGGATATTGTGGACGAAAAAGGTAAAAGGCATTTCTGCGCCACCGATAGCTGGAACGAAATTTACGCCGGCCGGGTCCGGCGGTTGCTGGAGACAGCCGCAGCCCGGGGCGTCCTGACTTTTTGGGTGGGCCTGCCGATCATGGCCATTGAAAAATACGGCCGTAAGATCGCCAATATCAACGCCGTGGTCGAGCGGGAGTGCGCCCGGTTTCCCAAGTGTCATTTTGTGGACACTTGGCTGGTCCTGGCTGATTCGGAAAACGAATTTACCACCTATCGGAAAAAGGCCGACGGCCGACGCCTGCGCATCCGGGCCAAGGACGGCATTCATTTGACGGAAACCGGGGGCCGGATTCTGACCCGACACTTTTTGAAGGTCGCCGCGCCCTTCGTTCAATGGCCCGGTCAGACGGCCGAAGCCGGACCTTTGACCCTGGCCGACCGGTCCGGCCGACCGGTGGTTATTGGCCAAAACAGGCCGGAGACGGATGGAGCCCAGGTCGTTTTGATGAGTTTCTTCTCCAAGCTGCGCAATCAAGAGACTTCATATTACGCCTTTGTCCCCCAGGCCGTCCGGGATGGAGGGGCTTTCCCCGTGCTTTACCTGTTGCATGGAGCCTGGGACGATTACACCGCCTGGAAAGTTCAGGCCGAGGATGAGCTTAAGAAACTGGCCGACACCCATCGAATAATCATTGTCACCCCTGACGGCGGACGTTTTGGCTGGTACGCCGACAGTCCTTTTGATCCGGCCAACCAAATCGAGAGTTATTTTTTTCAGGAATTGATGCCCCACGTGGAACAGACTCTGCCGGTCTTGAAGGATCGCCGCGGCTTAGCCGGTCTGTCCATGGGCGGGCATGGGGCCGTGGTCCTGGCCCTTCGCCATCCGGGCGCCTTCATGTCGGTCAGCGCTATGAGCGGCATCCTGGACCTTACCCGCCACCGTCACCGGGATTGGGAACTGGACCGGGTCTTCGGGCCTTACAACTCGAACAATAAGGACCTCTGGGAACAACACTCCGCCTACCACCTCTGCCTGGAAAAAGATGATTATCTTAAATCCCTGCCCCTTTTGCTGACTGTGGCCCGGGACGACCCCTGGGCCTTGGCGGATAATAGGTTTTTCCACCAAAGGCTGAACAAATTAAAGATAGCCCATATCTACCGGGAAGGACCGGGGAATCATGACTGGACTTACTGGAAGTCCCAGTTGCCGGTTCACGCGGCCTTCCACGCCCGGGTCTTGAACGGCCTCGCGGCGGCTAAGTAAAATAATAAAGATTCGCCGGAGCATAATAATGGTTAATTTTCCCAAGCCGGCTGCTTTGGCTTGAAACCGATGCAAAACTTAACGGAGAAACTTTGTTGGGTGAGTTGAAAAAACTAAAAAGGGACTCCCTGACAGATAAGGCCGGGTTAGCGACGCTCACAACGATGGTGTTTTCAACTCAATGTCTAGAGCCTGAAAATCCTGATATGGAAAAACCTCGACCAAGGAAATTCCATTTGGTCAAATGACTCTTACCCATATTGAGGCTGAAACTCTTTTCCTCTTGCGGCGGCCGTCTCCTCTTCGCCGACTTCGTCAAGTTCAAACATCATCTCCTGGACTTCCATGACCTCACTCGGGATGGCGATATTCCTCCAGCCTTGACCCAAGTCAAACGGTACAGATTCGGCCACCCGGTCGGACAGTTCCGGCCCGATACAGGCTTTGATCAGGCCGATGGCTATTTGGGCTATCCGGTCAGCTTCCCTCATCGAGGGCAGACCAGTCAGCCGCATGAATTCCTTTAAAAATTCCTTTCTGGTCTTAAACATTTCTCCACCTCTCTTTCTTTGGTCAAGGCTTTCCCTCCCGATCCAACCCTCCATAGTCAAAATATCGAGTGCTCGTTACTTTTATTAAATTATACCACTTTAAACCGGAAACCGCTGGTGAGGCTCGGCTTGGTTTTCTGGTAAGTGAGGCTAGCGGCCGGCGGCTTTTCTTTTTTGTCCGCTGGTCGGCCTGGCGGGAGATTTGGCCGTCGCCACGCTTCTCAGACACTATTACCGACGACCATCTGATAAACCCTTGGCCGAATCATCCGGACAAACAGGGTCTATGGCGCTGGTTAAACAGGTTCAAGCAAGTTCGATTTCGCCCCTATTTTCGACAAAGCCGCCTCCAGACGCCTCATTTCGTCCCTCAAGACCTCGAAGGCCTCCTTGGCTCGGCTGAGGTCTTCCTCGCGTCCCATCCCTTCCAGCCGTTCGGCCGCCCCCATCGCCCCGGCGGCGAAAAAGTTGGCGCTCATGCCCTTGATCGAGTGAGCGATCCGCTCCACCTTCCGGGAATCGTCGGCGGCGATGGCCCGGCCCAAGTCTCTCATCAGGGCCGGCAACTCTCTTCGGAAAAGACCGATTAAATCCTCCAGCAGCTTAGAGTCGTGGCCGATTAAAGTGAGAATATCATCCAGGTTAACCGTCTCGCTGGTTCGGTTCCTACCCGCCGCCCTTTCTATTGTGGCGTAAAATTCTTCTCTTTTTATCGGTTTGGAAATATAGGCGTCCATACCTGCTTCCAGGCAACGCTTCTTGTCCTTTTCCAGAGCATGAGCGGTCAAGGCCACGAGCGGGAGGCGCCCCCCGGTTAGCTCTTCTTTTTTTCTAATAAACCTGGCCGCTTCCAGCCCGTCCATCTCCGGCATCTGCACGTCCAGAACGGCCAAGTCGAATCGGTCGCGCTCCAAGGCTTCCACTGCGGCCCGGCCGTTGGAAACCGCCGTGACCTGGTGACCTCGTTTGGTTAATAAAGTCACGAACAGTTTCTGGTTCAAATCATTGTCTTCGGCCAGCAGAATCTTCAGTCTTCGGTCGGCCTGATCCAGGCTCGGCCGACTCGGCTCGACTTCTTTTACCGCTCGGCGTCTCATCAGGTCGATGATCGTTTCCAAAAGTTTGGACCTCCCCACCGGCTTGGTCAAAATGGCCGTCCGGGGCCAAATCTCCTCCGACCAGCTCCGTTCTTTGGAAGTCGAAGAGGTGAGAAAGAGCAAAGGTAAATCGGCCAAGTCTTCCCTGGACCGAATCAGCCGGGCCAGTTGAAAACCGTCCATCCCCGGCATGTGCACGTCCAGAATAACCAAGCCCACCGCTTTACCGGCCCGCCTCAGCCGATCCAACTCCGCCAGGGCCTTGATCCCGCTGTCCGCCTCGACCGGAACCAAGCCCCAGGCCGAAACTTCCTCTCTAAGGATCATCAGGTTGGTCGAATTGTCGTCGACCAGCAAGACCTGGAGTCCCTTTAACTCCGGGGTGTCCTCAACCTGGGGCCTGACCGTGTCCTGAATTTCCCGGGTCTTGATGATGAAATGAAAAGTGCTGCCTTGGCCGACCCTGCTTTCCGCCCAAATGCGTCCGCCCATCATCTCGACCAGTTGTTTTGATATGGCCAATCCCAGGCCGGTCCCCTCGAAACGCCGGGCCGTGGATTCTTCGGCCTGGATGAATCGTTCGAAGATATTTTCCAGCCGGTCCGGAGGAATGCCTAGGCCCGTATCCGAGACGGTGAAATGGAGGACTACCCGGCCCTTTTCTTGGCCGGTCCTGGCCACCCTGACCAGGACTTCACCCTTTTCTGTGAAATTGATGGCGTTGCCCACCAGATTGACCAGGACTTGGCGCAGCCGCTGAGGGTCTCCCCGGATGAAAACCGGCGTCTCCGGTTCGAGGAGCCCGATCAGTTCCAGGCCTTTTTCGTGCGCCTTCAAGGCCAGGACTTTCAGGGTCGTCTCGACCATCTCCCGCAACTCAAAATCCGTCTCTTCCAGTTTCAGATAGCCGGCTTCGATCTTGGAAAAATCCAGAATGTCGTTGAGCAGGCCCAGGAGCAGTTCGGCCGAATCATGGGCCGATTGAATGAATTCCCGCTGCTCCTTGCCCAGGTCCGTGGTCAAGGCCAGGTCGGTCATGCCCAAAATGGCGTTCATGGGGGTGCGGATTTCATGGCTCATGTTGGCCAAAAACTGACTCTTGGCCCGGCTGGCCGCCTCGGCTTTTCGGGCCAACTTCTCCATTTCTATCTTGGCCTCTTCCAGTTCGAGCTGGAGGGCGGCCGAAACATCAAGGGTTTTTTGCAGCTCCCGGGCGTGCAGTTCGGCGGCTTGCTTGGCCCGGGCCAGCTCTTCTTCGGCCTGTTTCAGATCGGTGATGTCGTAAAAAAAAGCCAGCACGGCCGGCCGGCCTTCCCAGTCGATTATGGCCGTCGAGGCCCTCATCCACATGGTCTTGGCGTTTTTACCTACCATCCTAAACTGATAAGTCGGGGGGGCGGCCAGGCCCTTCAAACGCTTGAGATGCTGTTGTTTCAACCTTTTCCGGTCCTTCGGATGAACGAAGTTTAAAAAGGGCTGAGAAATAAGCTCTTTCAGCGACCAGCCCAGGACCGTGGCGCTGGGATTGGCGAATTTGACCAGACCGTCCTGGATGACGCAAATGGCCTCCTGGGCTTTTTCCACCACCAGACGGTATCCGGCCCACTCTTCTCGGAGGGCCGCCTCTTTCTTGATCCGTTCCAAACTTGTTTCGACTGCCGCCGCCAATTCGGCCTCTCGAAAAGGCTTGATCAGGTACCCCAAAGGATAAGTCAGCTTGGCCCGGTCGATGAAGCTCTTATCCGAGTGAGCGGTCAGATAAAGGACGGGAATGCCCCAGCGCGAGTTGATCTGAGACGCGGTCTCGATCCCGTCCATCTCCCCGGCCAATATTATATCCATCAGGACCAGGTCGGGCTTGTCCCGCCCGGCCCGTTTCAAGGCTTCTTCCCCGGAGGGGACCAGCGAGGTCACGCCGTAGCCCAGCCTTTCCAACGAGGCCCGGACGTCCTCGGCCACGATGACTTCATCCTCGACGACCATGATGGCAGCCTGGGTCATGGTTGAAACTCCCCGCGGCTTTCCGCAGCTTTGAATCTGATAATGAATCTGGTTCCACGGCCCCCCTCCAGATCGACCCTCCCTCCGAGCTGCCGTTCCACCAACCCGACCGACAGTTTAAGCCCCAGGGATTCCGCGTTTCGCCAGTCTACATCCGGACCCAGCCCCACGCCGTCATCCTCGACCACGATTTCGATCAGCCCCGGCGCCGGCTGACCGGCTTGAATTCGGACCTGTCCCGTCCGCCCGTCGGGAAAAGCGTGCTTCAGGGAATTGGACAGCAGTTCATTCAAGGCCAGGCCGAGCGGCACGGCCTGGTCTATGTCCAGATTTATCGGCTCAAGCTCCAGGGACAACCCGACCCGGCCCTGCTCGCCGTAGGAAGTCCAAACCCCTTGGGCCAGTCTGCCGATATATTCTTTGAGGTCCACCCGAGACTGGTCTCCTGATTGATAGAGCACCTCATGGACCAAGGCCATGGCCGTGATCCGGTCCTGACATTCCCTGATGGCTTCCCCAATCCGCCCATCCTTTATTTTCATGCGGTAGAGATTGAGCAGGCTCGACAGGACCTGCATGTTGTTCTTGACCCGATGATGGATTTCCTGAATCTGGGCCTCCTTGTCCCGCAGCCGGGCTTTGATCTCTTCTTCCCTTTGTCGGCGCTCGGCAAGGTCCTCGACCACGGCGATAATAAAGCCGGGCTGTCCGTCGGCGTCGACCAGCGCTGTCGAGACCCTGGCCCACATCAGCGAACCGTCTTGGCGCACGAAACGCCTCTCCACCGCTTCGGACTCCGGCTCCAGTATCAGGGCCGAATCCTCGGAAAAAATCACCTGGGTCAAACTCAAACCCGACAGCCCATGTCGGTCGTAACCCAAAATCTCTTCGAGCCGCCGGTTGACCCTCAAAAACGTTCCATCGAGACTGATCTGAGCCAGGCCTATCGGGGCCTGTTCGAAAACAGCCTGGAAAATTCGCCCGTTCCCTTCGGGCTTATCGACCGATTTGGGTCTGTGGGCTTCTTTATGCCTTTTTCGAGCCGACTTTTTATGGACCTGGAAGTTTTCGCTCGAAAATTTTTGAGAGAATTTGGACTCTTCATCCACCGGTCGACCTCCGAAAATCAGCTTAAATCGGAAAATCTCGGCTGATCGAAATTAGATGAGGCTGAAGCTGGAAAGGGCGGGTTCCACTTTTATGTGACCTTGACGGCTGCCGCCGGGTAACGGCTGGTCCCGGCTCGGGAACGGCCCTGCCCGTTCCGGGCCCAACCACAACATGAAAGGCCGGATAAGTGACCATGGAATTTTCGATACGGGCTCCCTGAAATAAAAGCTACATGTTGTTGACTTGGTTGAGTTGAAAATACTTAACCTCGGTGGCTTCAATCCCAAGGAAGGCCGAGGTAAATAAAGTCCGCAAAACTCCGCCCCCCACCCCGAGGGGCCGTTAACGAACGGTCTATATTTCTATCTGAAAATTTCCCGGAAAAGTAGGAGTATTTTAGGGGGTAAAAAGCGGTGATGATTCATCACTCCTGATGTCGCCTTTTTCGGCCGTTTCCCGAAGATATGAACCCAAATTGGTCTTTCTTCCTTTAAGCCCCAGCTTGGCCCTGATCCTTTTGCGGTGGGCCTTGACGGTTTGGGGCGAGATGCCCAAAGTCTCGGCGATCTGGTCCGTGGTCCGGCTCTGTTTGACCAGATTGGCCACCTCGATCTCCGTCGGGGTCAGCCCCAACCGCTTGGCCGACAGGGTCGAGGCGAAAGGTCCGGCTATTTCGTCCAGATTGGTCTCGATGGTTTCCACCAGGACTTTTTGCGGCCCATTAAGATGGCTGTTTTTCAGTCTGGTCAAAGTCGGCCTGATCAGGGTCTCGACCGAGTCGAGCATCTTTTCCACCAGTTCGGCCTTTTCCTCTTCCCAGTGCCGCACCAAGACCATCAAGGCCGTCTTTTCTTCTTCCAGGGCCTTTTCCGCTGAGACTCGCCGTCCGACCTGCTCGGCCAGTCTCTCCCGGGTCTTGACCAGTTCCTCGCTCAAGGCCTCGATCCGGCGGGCCAGTTCTTCATTGGCTTGAACCAGGGCCGTTTCGGCCGCCCGGCGCTCGGCTTCCCGGCCGGCCCGATACAAGGCCGTCGCTATGGCGGCCTTGAGTTCCAAGGTTTTAAAAGGCTTGACCAGATACCCGAACGGTTCGATCTGCTTGGCCCGGGCGATCTTGTCCTCATCGGCGAAAGCCGTAATGAAAACGATGGGCAGAGGCTTGATGGTTCGGACTTCTTCAGCCGCCCGAATCCCGTCTTTATCGCCCCGCAAAACTATGTCCATCAGCACCAGATCGGGGCTGTTTCGGACGGCCAGGGCCACGGCCTCATCGCCGTCGGCCGCCTCAGCGCAGACCGAATATCCCAAGCCTTCAACCTGGGTCTTCAAGTCGGCGGCCACGACGAATTCATCTTCCACGATCATTATTCTCGGTTGGGACATTTTGGTCCTCTTTCTATAAAAAGCTCCCAGGCTCCGGCTTGGAAACTCCTCCAAACGGATGGTTCAGTCTAACACGACGGGTTATGTGAATATGTGAAAACAAGAGCGGAATTACGACCGAGTCTTCTTGCCTCGACCACCTCTCGACCATCCCGGCCTGGATGTGGAAAGCCGGTTTTTTCAAGGATGCCCGCTCCGGGACAATGGTTGACACCGTCCGGGTCTCCTGATAGTTTGGTCTATCTTTTTGGAACACGGAGGGACATGGAACCGGGCCAGGTCATAGAATTCATCGAAGAGGGAAGATTTTTAACCGGCCTGGTCGCCAGAGTCAAAGGCTCCAAGCTGCTGGTCCTGACGGAAACCGACCGGGAAATGAGCGTCTCTTCGGGCCGGGTCCTCCATCAGCCCAATCATCGTCTCGATCCGGACAACCCCCGCCACGAGTTGGTCAAGGCCCTCCGGGAAACCGCCGCCCGCCGCCAAGCCCTAAGCCGGGAAATAAACCTGATCGAACTTTGGGAGCTGCTCGAAGGGGAAGGGGAAGAATTTTCTTTCGATTTTTTGGCCGAGCTGGTCTGGCCCGGTCCCATCGGCCCCGATCATGTCTCCGCAGTCCGGCGGGCGGTTTTCGAGGACGGCCTGTATTTCAAGATTCGTCCGGACGGGGCCGAACGTCACAGTGCGGAAAAAGTCGAGCAGATCGTCCAGACCCGGACGCGGGAGGAGGCGCGGGAGAAAGAACTGGCTGAAGCCGGGACCTGGTTGGCCCAGGTCTGGTCCGGAGAACCGGAAACCGAACCGGAGGGCCGGGACCGGATCGTCAAGATTCTCCGGGACATGGCCGTTTACGGACCGGAAGCCCCAGAGTACAAGTGGGGCCTCAAACTTCTCGAACGGGCCGGTCTGGGCGGGGACCCCTGGCGGCCCTTTGAACTCCTGGTCAAAATGGGCGAAATGGGCCGCCATGAAAACCTGGACCTCATCCGCTACGACGTCCCTTTGGCCTTTTCCGAGGCCGCCCTGGCTCAGGCCGCGGCCCTGGCCCGGGACCAGGTCTGGTTGGATGAAGACCGCCGGGACCTGACCCATCTCGAAGTCATCACCGCCGACAGCGGCGGGGCCCGCGATTTCGACGACGCCGTCAGCCTGGAACTGAAAGACGACCGCCTCATCGTCGGCGTCCACATCGCCGATGTGGCCGCGGTCGTTTTGCCGGGGACTCCGCTGGACCAGGAAGCCCGGAATCGGGCCACGTCCATCTACATGCCCGACCTGCGCCTGACCATGCTGCCCGATATTCTCTCCGAGGAATGCCTCAGTCTCAAACACGGCCTGATCCGGCCGGCCTTCTCCCTGCTGGCCGAAATGACCGAATCGGGCCAGGTCCTGAGCTTCGAGTTCACCCCCAGCCTGGTTACGGTCAAACGGCAATTGAGCTACCAGGAGGTGGACGAGGCCGTTCACCACGACCTGCTCCTAGGCCGCCTGCTGGCCTTGAGCCGGGCCCTCAAGGCCCGCCGGGTGGCCGACGGGGCCATGGTCCTGCCCTTGCCCAAACTGAACGTCTATCTGACCCCGGAAGGAGAGATCGGGGTCAACCTGACCCTGTGGGACAACCCGGGCCGGGCCATGATCACCGAGTTCATGATCCTGGCCAACCATCTGGCCGCCCGGCTTTTGACCGACCAAGGCGCGGCCTGTCTCTATCGGACCCAGGACGAGCCGGCCGAGCGGCTGGTGGACGGCGGGACCGACTGCCGGGACCTTTTCCCCTGCCTTCAGCAGCGCCGCTTCCTCAACCGGGTCGACTGGAGCCTCGAACCCAAACCCCACAGCAGTATGGGCATGGAAGTCTACACCTACATTTCCTCGCCTCTGCGCCGCTACGTGGACCTGATCGTCCAGAGGCAGCTTCGCTCCCTGGTCCGCACCGGTCGGCCCGCCTATTCCCCGGAAGAAACAGCCGAAATCCTGACCCAGGTCGAACCGGTCATCCGCCAGGCCATGCGCATCCAGAACAACCGCCGGCGCTACTGGCTGCTCCGCTACTTCGAAGCCCTGGGTCCCAAGGAGTTCGAGGCCCTGGTCCTGGAAAAACTGCCCTACCGCTGGCGTATCTTCCTGCCCGAACTCATGCTGGACGCCGACCTGCCCCCCCAGCCGGGCTCGGACCTGGTCCCCGGCCGAACCCTCAAGGTCCGCATCAAAAAGGTTCAGGCCCGGGCCGGAGTGCTCAAGCTTGAACCGGCCTAGTGTCCCGTGCGATTAATTGTGTCATATATTGTTGAAATATGTTATGGTGCCAAATTATGGCACGTAAACGAGAAGACTACGTAATCAATGAGACTGATCGCGAGTCGCTTTTGAAGATGCTTCGATCTCCTAAAACCGCCCAAAGTTTAGCTCGTCGAGCCAAGATCGTTCTTCTTACGGCCGAAGGCCTCCCGGCGTCGGAAGTGGCCGCCGCCGTGGGCACGACGACGCGAGCGGTTTACAGGTGGCGAAGGCGTTTCAAGGATCACGGGGTTTCCGGATTGCACGACCGGCCGCGCCCAGGGCAGCCGCAAAAGCTTTCCGAGAAAGTGATCAAGGAAGTCTTGCGATTATCGGTTCATTGTATCCCCGATGAGGCCACCCACTGGAGTGTGCGCCTCATGGCCAAGGCGACCGGCCGGTCGCCACTGCGGCTGACATATTGGAGTAAGGGCGAAGCTTGTTTTCGCCCAGGTCCAAAACGTTGGACGAACACGAGGTTCGCCCTCGTTGGTTTCAAGTCCGGCCCCAGCGGACCGCGGCCGCGGCGTAAGTGAAACCCAGGCCGGCCGCGGCCAGAACCACCAAGTCCCCGTTTTTGATCTTACCGGCCTTAAGCCCCAGGTCAAGAGAAATAAGCGGGTCCATAGGCCCGTGGCCGCCCCAGTCGGCCAAGGAGGCCGATTGCTCCGGGGCCAGACCCAGACCATCCAGGACCAGGGCTTGGTGGGCGGGAGCCAAGTGAGGCAGGGCCAAGTAATCGGGACGGCGTCCGGACAGGGCTTTTTCGATCACCCGGACCAGAGCCGGGGCCAAGTTTTGCTCGAGATACCGGGCGGTCACTTCCGGCCGGGGCGTCTGAAAATACATCAAGGGCGAGCCCAGAACGGCCGGACTGAAAGGAATCTCCGTGCCGCCGCCGGGCACGTACACTTCGTCGGCCATTTCCGAATCCACACCAAAGGCCGTGTTCAAAAGGACGTTGTCCGGCCGGCCGCGCTGGAGAATGACCGCGCCGCCTGAAGCCGAAGCGGCCAAAAGGAACCTGGTGTCCGGGTTGGCGTAGTCGACCAGGTCCAGGTTGCGGGTCCCGCCGGCCAGGAGGACCGTATTGATGGTTTCGTCGCCGATGATCAGGTCGTGGGCCAAGCGCAAGCCCTGGATCAAGGTCACGCCCGAACCGGTCAAGTCGAAGGCCCAGGCCTTCCGACAGCCGACTTCCTCCTGAATGCGGATCGAGGCGGTCTGAGCGATGTAGTCCTTGTATTCTTCGCCGGTCCAGATGATCAAGTCCACATCCAAAGGCTCCACCCCGTCGGCTCGCTCCAAAGCCTGCCCGGCGGCCCGGACGGCCATGGTGACCGGCTGATCGTCAGCCGCCGGCCGATATTTGCCCCTGATCCCCAAGCCGGCCAGCTCGTCCACACTTAAGCCGGCCCTGAGCGCTATCTCGTCAGCCGTCTCCCAAACTGAAGGAAAATAAATCCCGTAACTGACAATGCCGATCATGATTCCTGTTGCGTCCATAATTTAATGCCTCCGGCGGCCGGGGGACGCTGCGCCCTGGCGGGGGTTTGGGGGCTGAGCCCCCATGGGAAAGGCTTCAAGCATTGTCCGGGCGGCCATGTTTTTCCTTGAGGATGAATTTTTGGATTTTGCCTGAGGCCGGGGTTCTAGGCAGTTCATTCACTACGGCCAGGTATTTAGGGATTTTAAACCGGCCCAGGCGGTCGCTGAGGAAGGCTTGAAGTTGGTCCAAGGTCAAGGTCGCGCCGGACCGGAGTTCCACGATAGCCTTGCCTGCTTCCCCCCATTTGGGGTCGGGCACGCCGATGACCGCGGCGGCGATCACGTCCGGGTGGGCTTCGATGGCCCGTTCGATTTCAGCCGGGTAGATGTTGGCTCCGCCGGAGATGATCAGGTCCTTTTTGCGGCCGACGATGGCGTAATGGCCGTCCTGGTCGACTCGGGCCAAGTCCCCGGTGTAAAACCAGCCGTCCTTGATGGCTTCGGCCGTGGCTTCGGGCTTGTTCCAGTATCCGGCGCACACGTGCGGGCCTTTCAGGAGCAGTTCGCCTTCCTGTCCGGGGCGAACCTGGCGGCCTTGCTCGTCGATGATCTTGACGTCGACAAAGGGCATGGGCCGGCCCAGGGTTCCCAGCTTGCCGTCGGCCAAAAAGTTGTTCGGGCCGACCTCGGTCAGACCGTAGCCTTCCCAGATATGGGCCGACTTTTTGGTCCGGAAGGTTTCAAAGATGTCCCGGCTCAGGGGCGCGCCGCCCGAGACCAGGAAGCGGATTTTCGAGAAATCGGTCTGATTGAACCGGGGTGAGTCGATGAGCATCTGGTACATGGTGGGCACGCCGAAGAAGACGGTTACTTGTTCACGTTCGATCAGATCGAGAATCAGGTCCGGGTCGAAGCTTTGGATCAGGATGTTGACGCCTCGGCAGAGGAAGAGGGGCAAAGTGAAGACGTTCCAGCCGGCGGTGTAGAACATGGCCGAATGAAGGATGGTCCGGTCGTCCGACCTGAGGTCCCAGCCCAGATTGGTGATAATGGCGTTCCAGGTGATCATGCCGTGGGTCAGGATGACGCCCTTGGGCAGGCCGGTGGTGCCGGAAGTGTAGATGATGAGCTGGGGATGGTCCGGGCTAAAGTCGACTTCCGGAGGCGGGTCGGCGGGAAATTCTGACCAGACCTGAGGCAGGGACAAACCTATGGACGGATCGGGGTCGAAGCAGACCAGGTCGGGCAGGGCGGTCCTGGTTTTAAGATCGCGGATTACGGCCTGGTGGTCGAGATCGAAAAAAAGGGCTTTGGGGGCGGCGTCTTCCAGGTAATAGACGAATTCGGCCGGGGCCAGACGGAAGTTCAGGGGGACCAGGACGGCCCCCAGGCGGCTGAGGGCGAAGAAGAGGGTGATGTATTCGTGCCGGTTGAAAGACAGACAGGCCACGCGGTCGCCTTTGGTCACTTTCAGTTCCGAGTCGAGAAAACGGGCCAGGCGGTGGACGTCGTCGGCCAGTTGCCCGTAAGTGAAACGCCGGCCGGTGATGACGTCGACTAGGGCTTCCTTGTTGGGGAACGACCGGCCCCACCGGCCGATCCAATCGCCGTGAATCATGGTTGAGCCTCGCTGGTTTTAATTTCTGGGGGCTCCGCCCCCAGACCCCGGCCAGGGCGCGCCGCGCCCTGGACCCGCATTTTTAGCTTCAGCGGGGCACCGCCGAAGCCAAGGTTTGAGGGGCCGGGGGGCCTAACCCCCCGGCCGCCGGAGGCCTTCTCAATTCTTCCGCGGTCCCCAGCGCAGAGTCAAGGCGCTCCAGGCGTACCCGATCCCGGCCGAGATCATCAGAACCAGATCGCCGTCCTTGAGCCGGCCTTCTTCCAAGGCCAGGTCCAGGGACAGGATCTGGTCGTTCTGGCCGTGGTGGCCGAATTCAGCCAAATAACGGCTCTGTTCAGGATCGAGCCCGATCTGGCCGAGCAGGAACTCGTGGGCGCTGCGCTTGACCAGCAGGGTGGCCAGGTAGTCCACGTCGGCCCTGGTGCACCCGGTTTTGGTCAAGGCCTGATCGATGCAGTGGAGCCAGTTCTGCAGGCTGAGTTTATCCAACCGGGCCTTCATGCCTTCGGGGTCGGGCACGTCCAGGTACTGGCGGCCGGCCTGGAGGCCTTCGACGGTCATGGGCGCGGCCGAACCGCCTTGGGGCACGTACACGTCCCAGGCGAAGGAGCCGTCGCTCATGAAATGGCCTTCTAAAATTTCGTTGCGGGGACAGTCCCGCTGGACGATGCAGGCCGCGCCGCCGGCGGCCAGAAAATACATCCACCTGGTCCTGGGGTTGGCGTAGTCGATCAGGTCGGAGTTGCGGTAGCCGGAAACGATCAGGATGTTTTGGAGGCTGTCGTCGGCCCGGATCATGTCCCGGGCTATCTTCAGGGCGACCAGGGTGGTGCCGCAGCGCTGCTGCATATCGAAGGACCAGGCCTTTTTGAGCCCCAGTTCTTTTTGAATCTTGGGTCCGACCGGCCAGCATCGGTATTCCTTGACTTCCTCGCCGGCCCAGATGACCAGGTCGATGTCGTCCGGGTCCAGTTCCGAGCATTTCAGGACCTTGCGGGCGGCCTTGAGGCCCATGGCCACGGTGCCGTCGCCGGGGCCGGGGACGTTCTTCTGATACCAGCCCAGCTTGGTCCGGATGATTTCGGCCGGGGTTTGGCACCTGGCGGCGATGTAGTCGGCGTCGTGGTAGGCCCTGGGGATGTAAACGGCCAGGCTGAGAAGTCCGGCCCTGGCTTTGGACATCAAAACACCTCCAAATGAATTTACAGCCCCAAATACGATTTCCGGACGTGGTCGTTGTCGGCCAGGTTCCGGGCCGGGCCTTGCAGGACGATCCGGCCGTTTTCGATGAGGTAGCCCCGGTCGATGGCCTTGAGGCACTGGCGGACGTTCTGTTCGGCCACGATTACGGCCACGGTTTTTTTGATTTCGGTCAGCCGGTGGAAAAGTTCGGTGACCAGAAGCGGCTGGAGACCGCCGGACGGTTCGTCCAGGATCAGGAGTTTGGGATCAGCCATCAAGGCTCGGGCGATGGCCAGCATCCTTTGCTGGCCGCCGCTCATGGTCCCGGCCGGTTGTTTGAAGCGCTGTTTGAGGACCGGAAAAAGCTGGGTGACGTAATCCAGACGTTCCTTGATTCTATCTCGGGCTTCCGGGATATAGGCCGCCCCGGCCCGCAGATTTTCCAGGACGGTCATAGCCGGGAAAAGCTCCCGTTCCTGGGGGACCACGGCGATGCCCCGGCGGATGCGCTGGTGGGTTTTCGTTCCAACCAGGTTTTGGCCGTCGAAGGTTATTTCGCCTGACGCAGGTTTGACCAGTCCGAGGACGGCGTTGATCAGGGTGGTTTTGCCCGCGCCGTTGGGGCCGAAGAGGCCGACCGATTCCTGATCGACCGCGACCGAAAGGTCCCAGAGGATGTGGAGTTTGCCGTAAAAGACGTTGAGGTCTTTGACCAGGAGCATTATTCGTCTTCCCCCAGGTAGGCGCTGATGACCCGCGGGTCGTTGGAGACTTCTTCGTAGGGGCCTTCGGCCAGGACCTGGCCCCAGTCCAGGACGACCACCCGGTCGGTCAACTCCTTGATGACCCGCATGACGTGCTCGATGACGCCGATGGTCAGGCCCTGGCTCTGGAGCTTGCGGACCAGGCCGATCATTTCGGTGATTTCGTCGGCATTGAGGCCGGCCATGACTTCATCGAGGAAGAGGACCTTGGGCCGGGCGACCAGCGCTCGGGCCACTTCCATCTTTTTGATCTCGAGGGCGGTCAGTTTGGTCATGTCCCGGTCCAAGCCGGTCAGGCCCATGAATGCGGCCATGAGCGAAGCCTCCCGGCGGGCGTTTTTTTGAGTCAAGCCTCGGCCGAAGAGGGCTCCGACCATGATGTTTTCGATCAGACTGAGGTGATGGAGGGGCCGCATGAGCTGAAAGGTCCGGCCGATGCCCAGCCTGAACCGCTGATGGGGCGGCTGGTTGGTGATGTCTCGGCCCTCGAACCAGATGCGTCCGGCGGTGGGGTAAAAGACGCCGGCCAGGACGTTGACCAGGGTGGACTTGCCCGCGCCGTTAGGCCCGATAATGCCCAAGATTTCGCCGGGACGGAATTCGATGGTCACTTCGCTCAAGGCGGTCAGTCCGCCGAAGTTCTTGGTCAGGGTTTCCGTTTTCAGCAGGGCCATGATTTCACCGGTCGGGCTTAGGAGCGTCTGAGCACATGTTTACTGATCAAGCCGACCACGCCTTCGGGCAGGAAGAGGATGGCCGCGACGATGATTACGCCGTAGACGATCAGGTGGCCGTAAGGGATATAGAGCTTGAGGATTTCCGAAGCCAGGCCCAGTAAGACCGCGCCGACCACCGGGCCCCAGGTGCGGCTCATGCCGCCGAAAACGGCCATAGCCAAAGGCAGCAAGGTGAAATTGACCGAGAAGCTGCCTTCGGGCGAGACGAAGCCGTAAATCTGGGCGTAGGCCCCGCCGACCAGGCCTTGAATGGCCGCGGTGATGGAGAAGGCGATGACCAGGTATTTAAAGACGTTGATCCCGCTGGATTTGGCCACTAGTTCGTCGTTGCGGATGGAGGTCAGGGCGAAATAGAGGCGGCTGCGCTGAAAAACTTCGGAAGCGACGATCCCGCCCACGGCTATGGCCAAGACCAGCCAGTAGGTCTTATAAGTGTGTCCGGCGAAGATGGCTGATTTGAGGATGGTGCCCTCATGGCCGCCGGTCAGGTCCGGGATGTTGGTGACGATGACCCGAAAGATTTCGGCCAAGGCCAGGGTGACGATGGCGAAGTACAGTCCGCGGAGCTGTAAGACGACCAGGCCGAGGATCAAAGCCATCAGGCCGGCGGTCAGGGCGGCCAGGAGGATGGTCAGCAAGGGATTTATTCCGCCGAAGACCTGGGACAGGACCGCCGCGTACCCGCCCACGCCGAAGAAGCCGGCGATGCCGAAAGAGAGCTGGCCGGAGCGCAGGAGCATGTCCCAGCTCAGGGCCAGGACCATAAATATCATGATGGTGTTGGCCAGGCTCAAGGGGTAGGCCCCGGCGTAGAAGGGCAGGGCCGCCAGCAGAACCAGGACGGCCAGCAGGATCAGGCTTTTGACCGCTTTATTCATGTGCTTTGCCTCTGACGGGATCTGATGATGATGACCAGGCCGATCAGGGCGAAGAAGATGATGTCGGCCCAGCCGGAGTAGCCGCGGATGGACAGGACCAGGTTTTCGGCCAGGCCGAGGATCAGGCTGCACCAAAGGATGCCGGAAAGGTTGCCCATGCCGGCCATGGCCACCAGGCAGAAGGACTTGAGGGTGAAGCTGCCGCCCACGGCCGGGAAGATCGAGTGCCTGGTCATAAATAGGGCGCCCATGGCTCCGACCAGGGCCACGGAGATGCTAAAAACCATAAGGTAAGTGCGGTCCACGTCGATGCCGACTAAGGCCGCGCCTCTGGGGTTCTGGCCCACAGCCGTGGCCGCCTGGCCGGTCCGGGTGTATTTCATGAACAAAAGCAGGCCGATCAGGACCAGCACGGCCGCACCCACGTAGATGAACTCGAAGGTGCCGAAGGAGAAGCCGCCCACCGCGGCCGAAGCGGAGACGTAGTCGAGCTGAACCTTTCGGGGTTGGGAGGTCCAAATGAGGTTGACCATCTGGCTGATGACCAGGCCCAGGCCGAAAGTCAGGAGAAGCTGGATCAGTTCTTCGGCGGCCAGGACGTGTTTGATGGTCGAGACGTACGTGGCCAGGCCCAGGATGAAGAAGACGAGCAGCAAGGGCAAGGCGGCCAGGAGCGGGTCCAGCCCGGCCCGGACGTTGAACCAGTAGGCCAGATAGGCCCCGAGCATCATGAATTCGCCGTGGGCCAAGTTGATGATGCCCAGGACGCCTAAAATCAAGGCCATGGGCAGGGCGATCATGGCGTAGAGGCAGGACCGCTGCACGCCTTCGACCAGGACGTAGGGCCGCCACCAGGCCAGGATAACGGCTAGACCCAGGTAGAGGGCGGCCAGGGCCAGCCTGCGCTTATTAAGCCATTGAACGGTCATCAGATCACCAGAACGCTTTTTTTCAGCCCCCCTCAACCCGATTTCACCTCTGAAGGTGAAGAAGGGAGGAGGGGAGCGTCGGTCAAGTAACGTTTTAACGTTTGTCCCAGGCCGGGAAGGGATACATGGGTTCGGCCGTGGCGAACTCGAAGGGCCAGATGACCTGCTGGGCCCCTTTCTGCCACTGGAGGATTTTCTGCTTGGTGAAGCCCTGGTGCTTGATGACCTTGCTGGGCGCGATCTTCAGGGTTTCGCCGACCGGCGAGACGTATTCGGTCTGCTCAAGGGCCTTGACCAAGGCGGCGGCGTCCAGGGTGCCGGCCTTCTTGATGCCTTCAGCCAGGAACATGACGTTGATGTAGCCCAAGGCGCAGAAATAAGTCACCGGCTCCTCGTTAAACTCTTTGAGGTAAGCGTCCCAGAAATGCTTGCTGACCGGGCTGACTTCCTTGATGGACGGGGCCCACATGCCGTAGGCGTATACGCCTTCAGCCAGAGGGGACTTGCCGAAATCCGGCGGCCAGCCCGGCGGGGACCCCAGGAAAATGGGCGGAGCAAAGCCGATCTCCTTGGCCTGTTCCATGATGGGCAGGGCGTCCGCGCCGTAGCCTACCCAGATAAAGACGTCGGGCTTGGCTTCCTTGGCGTGTCTGAGTAGCGGGCGGTAGTCGCCGCCGCCGACAGCGGCGCTCTTGAAGGATTCGCCTTCAGTGACATAGTCTTTAAACAGGGCCTGCTGACCTTTGAAGGAAGCCGTGCCGAAGGCCCCTTCCTCATACGCCATGAACCATTTGTCCATCTTGATCTGCGGGTATTTCTGGTTTATGGCCGTCCAGCCTTCCAGATAGCTGGCCCCTTGCTGATAGTCCCAGGGATGGAGATGGAAATACCAGTCAGCCCCTTCGAGGGCCTCCTCGCATTTGCTCGAGGCCGCGCCGATCCAGACGGTGACTTTCTGGTATTTCTTCAGAATGGGTATCTGGCCCATGTGCACGCCGCTGGCCATGCCGCCGATGAAGACATCGGCTTTGTCCACCGTGGCCAGCTTTTCCAGGGCGGCCGCCCCTTTCTCCGGCTTCATCTCGTCATCCACGACGATCAGTTCGACCGGACGGCCCAGCAGCCCGCCGGCCTGGTTGATCTCCTTAACGGCCAGCTTCATGGCTTTCGAGGCCTGGTCCCCGGTGATGTCGCCTAAAGGCAGCACGGCCCCCAGCTTGATGGGTTCGGCGGCCGCGGCCGGCCCGACCGACCAAAGGACCAGAGCCAGAACCGCGGCCAAAATGGTGATAAAAGCTCCTTTTTTCATGACCTTCCTCCTTGCTCTCCTTGATGGTTCAGGGTTGGAAAAATTTTTCCGGCGCTGCCTCTATGAAAGTCCGTCACCTCCTTTTGATTTTTCGAATTTATATATATTTCTCGCGGAGCACGGTCTTGAGGACCTTGCCGGCGGCGTTGCGGGGCAAGGCCTCGATGAAGACCACGCTCTTGGGGACCTTGTACTTGGCCAGGCGGCTCTTGACATGGTCGATGACCTGATCGGCGGTCAGGGTCTGACCGGGTTTGAGCACGACTACGGCCCGGCCCACTTCGCCCCATTTCTCGTCCTTCACTCCGATCACGGCCGCTTCGGCCACCTGGGGCAATTCGTAGATGGCGTTTTCCACTTCGGCCGGGTACACGTTTTCTCCGCCGGAGATGAACATGTCCTTTTTTCTTTCCACGATATACAGATCGCCGTCTTGGTCCATGCGGGCCAAATCGCCGCTGTGGAACCAGCCGCCGGCAAAGGCTTCAGCCGTGGCCTCAGGCCGGTTCCAATACTCTTTCATCAAATTGGGCCCGCGCATGACCATCTCGCCTACTTCACCCACGGGCAGGTCGTTCATCTCCTCGTCGACGATGCGCACTTCGAGATGGAAAACGGCCCGGCCGATGGAGCCGGCCTTCTTGACGGCCAAGTCCCGGCGCAAGGTGGCGATGCTCGGCGCGGCTTCGCTCATGCCGAAACCCTGCTGGAGGATGATCCCGGCTTCATAGTATTGGTGGACCAGGCTGATCGGCAGCGGGGCCCCGCCGCTCATGACCATCCGAACGTTGGTGAAGGCGGCCGGGTCGAAGTCCGGATGCTGAATCAGAAACAGGAAAATGGCCGGCACGCCGAAAAAGAGAGTGATGTTTTCTTCCTTGAGCAGGCGCAGGGTCACGGCCGGGTCGAAGGTGCGCTGGATGACCACGGTCCCGCCCTTGTAGAGCATGGGCAGAGTGAACAGACCGATCCCGCCGATATGGAACATGGGCAGGACCAGCAGGTCGCGGTCGCGGGAGGTGAAGTCCATGGATTCGAGGTTGAGGGCGTTCCAGAAGCTAGCCCCTTGGGTGAGGACCGCGCCTTTGGGCCGACCGGTGGTCCCGGCCGTGTACATGATGATGTGGGGCGTGTCCAGGGTCGGGGCCTGGTCCGGGACCGGCTCGTCCTCGGATTGACCGGCCAGAAGGGGTTCGTAAGCCGCAGCTTGAAACCGGAGTTCCGAGCCTAAGACCAGCCGGCGGGAGATGGGGGTCTGGTCCACCAGGCCTTGGGCCAAGTCGGTCAGTTCGGGATCGAAGACCAGGGTCTCGGTCCCGCTGTCCTTGACGATGAAGGCCAGTTCGGCCGGGGTCAGCCGCCAGTTCAGGGGGACCAGGATCAGGCCCAGCTTGGCCGCGGCCATGATCACTTCCACGAACTCGAGACAATTATAGGCCAGCATACCCAGCCGGTCGCCGCTTCTAAGACCTAAAGACTGGAGGCCCCGAGCCAGCCGGTTGACCCGGCGGTTGAGCCCGCGGTAAGTCAGTCGCCTGGAGCCGTCGACCACGGCTTCCTGGTCCGGGGTGAGCCATTCCCTTTTGGTCAGCCAGAATCCGATGCCGGGCAGCATGCTCTTTCCTCCTCATCCGGCATTCAAGCCAGGAGTTTCTTCATAACCCCGGCCATGTTCCGGGCGAAATTGGTCACGGTAGCCAGGCCTTCCGCGTCGTTTTCCGCGTCCCTGGCCCCGCCCGCGCCGGCCAGGCCCACGTTCCAGTAAGTCGAACCGGGCACGGTCATCCCGTTGATGAAAAACCAGAGCAGGAGCTGGGAAAAGGCTAAATTATGGCCGGCCCGCCTGGCCACGGTGATGGGCCCGCCGACCTTGCCCGAGAAAAATTTGTCGTTCCAGTAAGCCACAAAGGTGGCTCGGGCCAGGAGGGCCATCATCTGAGGCACGACCGAAGAGAGGTAAACCGGCGAGCCCAAAATGATCCCGTCGGCCCGGCGCATCCGCTCCAGGATTTCGTCGAAGTCGTCGCCCTTGATGGTGCAGCGGCCCAGTTTGACGCAGTCATAGCAGCCGGTGCAGGGCTTGATCTCCTTGCCCCGCAAAGAGATCAGTTCGGTCTCCAGGCCTTCTTCTTCAAGGACCTTCAAGGCGGTCTGAACGTAGTGGAGGGTGTTGCTGTCCGGCCGGAGGCTGCCGGCGATGCCGATGACCTTCATGTCAATCCTCCTGGAGAAAATCGGAAACATCCGCCGTGGTTTGAAGCAATCCTTCCCGAAGCTGCCGGCGCATGAGTCCGGCGAAATAGTCGTGCTGGAAACAACGTCCGAAGCGTCGGGTTTCTTCTTGGAGGCCTTGGTCGAAAGAGCCCTGGCCGTAAGCGTACACCGCCCCTTTGGCTAATGAGACCGCGTGCCGGGGCTGGCGCAGAATCGGGGCCAAAATTTGGTCGACGCCTTCTTGGAGCCGCTCCGAGGGGACGGCCAGATGAACCAGGCCCAGCCGGGCCGCTTCTTCGCCGGTATAGAGCCGGCCGGAGAGGATCATTTCGACCGCCCGACCTGTTCCCACCAGGCGGGGCAGGCGCTGGGTGCCCCCGCCGCCGGGGATGATGCCGACCTTGACTTCGGGCAGACCGATTCGGGCCGTGGCTGCGGCCGCCCGCAGGTCGCAGGCCATGGCGAATTCGAACCCCCCGCCGAAACAGAGGCCGTTGATGGCGGCGACCAGGACTAAAGGACTGGCCTCCATCCGGTTGAACAGGGCCTGAATCCGCCGGGAAAAATCTTCGGCTTGGGCGGGGCCGAGGCGCATCATCTCCACCCCGTCGGCTCCGCCGATGAAATGGGTCGGTCCGGCCCCGGTGAAGACGACCGCCCTGGCCGCAGTCTGTTCAATCCGGTCGAGCAGGCGATGCAGGTCGACCATCAAGGCCGAGTTGATCGAGTTGCGGTCTTCGGGCCGGTTGATGACCACCCGGCAGACTTCTTCTTTCTCTTCGACCACCAAGTGTTGGTAAGGCTCGGGCATCCGGTTTCTCCTAAATGACCAGGCCGCCGTTGGGGCTGATGACCTGGCCGGTGAAAAAATCCGCTTCCGGCGAGGCGAAAAAAGAGACCAGACCGGCGATTTCCTCGACACGGCCGAAGCGTCCCAAGGGCGTCTTTTTCAAGATGTACCGATCGAAGCCTTCGGGCAGCCCGGCCAGCATGGGCGTTTCGATATAACCCGGGGCGATGACGTTGACCCGGATGTTGTGCCGGGCCGCTTCGGCGGCCAGACTCTTGGCCAGCATGTTCACGCCGCCTTTGGCCGCACTGTAAGGGACCGCGCCCGGAGTCGGGGTCAGGGCGGCCACCGAAGAAAAAAGGATGATCCGGCCGCCGCCGGTCTGCTTCATCCAGCGGACGGCCTCCCGGCAGCAGTAAAACGGTCCGTCCAGATTTATGGCCGTCATCCGCCGCCACTCCTCGTCGGTTACTTCATCGATGAAGGCGGTCCGGCCGAGGATGGCCGCGGTGTGGACTAAAAGGTCCAGGGCCGAGGTCCGGGCCCGGACTTGATCGAACAGGGCGACCACAGAATCCGGGGACGAGACGTCCACCGCCAGGGCCAGGGCCTGGCCCCCGGACTCGGCGATTAAGCGGGCGGTTTGGCCGGCGGCCTCCAGGTCCAGGTCGGCCACAAAAACGCGAACCCCTAAGCGGGCCAGGGCCAGGGCCGAACCCCGGCCCATGCCGGAACCGCCGCCGATGATGAGAGCGTTTTCCACTTGGCCGGTGTGCATTTCAAAGGTCCCTCTGTTTCCGGTAAGCCTTTTCCGGCTTGGCCGTCGGGAAGACGATCACCCGGTCCGAATCGAGCCGGTCGATGACGCCCTGGGCCACGTCTTCGGCCGAGTCCATGAAGCCCTTCAGACCTTCGATGACCGGAGTCAGTTCGTCGGCGGCCCCGACCGTGGCCGTGAACAAGTCGGTGTCGGTCACGTGGGGGCAGACGGCCAGGACCCGGACCTTGCTTCCGGCCAGGTCTTTGGCCAGGGCCCGGGAGAAGCCGACCAGAGCGTGCTTGCTGGCGATGTAGGGCGAGAGTTTGTCCCCATGGGCGATCAGGCCGCCGATGGAGGCGATGTTGACGACCAGGCCGCGGTCCTGTTCGAGCATGACCGGCAGGACGGCTCTGGTCAAAAAGACCGGGGCGAAGAGGTTGATTTCAAAAAGACGCCGCCAGAGGGCTTCGTCGTGGTCCAGAAAATTACCGTAAGAACCCAGCCCGGCGTTGTTGACCAGGACGTCGATCCGGCCCCAGGCGGCCATAGTTCGGTCGACCAGGCTGCGGCGGGCCTGGGGATCGGTCAGGTCGGCCGGCACGATCAAAGTCGGACCGGGACAGGCGGCCGCAGTCTCGGCCAGTTTTTCCCGGCGGCGGCCGCACAGGGCCACCTTGGCCCCGGCCTGGGAGAACTTACCGGCCAGGGCCCGGCCGATGCCGGTCCCGGCCCCGGTGACGATAACAGTCTGGTCCTGTAGATTCATGCACCCTCGTCCGATGGTTTCTTCCGGCGACAGAGGCGTTTCGCCGGGGATTTGGGTTTTCGTGACGATGCTTTCGGCTTCCCGCCGCCATTCCGATGCCCGGGGGCTCGATCTTGGTGGACCTGTTTTTTTAGTCTGGGTTTAAATTAAAAATATGATATATGAACCAACTGTCATAAATGATGAGACAGACTAAACGGGTTTGTCAAGAGGAAATTGATGTTTTCGGAAATTTTTCAGGCGGGCCTAAGGCCCTTCAAGACGAATTCTATAGCTTCTTCCAGGAGTTGTCTCGGAATTTTGGCGTTGGGCGAAGTGTTCCAGACCAGCCATTTCAGGCCGATCATGTGGTTGAAGCCCATCAGGGCCCTAGCCAAAAAGGCCGGGGGCAGGTCGCGGATTTCGCCTCGGGCTATGCCTTCGGTCAAGCCGGCCGTGTAGCCTTCGGCCAGCTTGTTGTAATACCACATGGAGATTTCCTGGCCCATGGTCTCGGATTCGGCCACCACCCGGTAGATGCGGCGGTGCTGGGTCAGAAACCGGAAAAAGGCCAGCAGGCCTTCCCGCTCCTGGTCGCGGCGGTCCGAGACTCGGTCCGTGGCCTGTCTCAAGGCCAAGCGCATCTCCCGGCTCAGGTATTCGACAAAACCCTGGAGCAGGTCGCGCTTGCTTTTGAAATGGACGTAGAATGTCCCCTGGGCCACCCCGGCCCCGCGGGTGATTTCCGAAATATTGGCCCGGTTGAAGCCGACCTGGCCGAAGACCTGTTCGGCGGCCTGGAAGATGGCCCGCTTGGTCTTCTGGCCCTGGGTCAGGTCTTTTTCCGGGACCGGAGGCTGGGCGTTGTCGGCCGATAAAACAGCAGAGACCGGGAGCGGCGACGGGGTCCAGGGTTTGGGCCCGGCGATGCCTCCGCGGATCAGGTCCAAAGTCAGGTCGACGATCTGTTCCGGGCTGAAAACTTCGCGGTCCGGGCCCCAATCCATGGCCTGGAAGTAGGTCAGGCCGATCAGGCCGTAGGCGATCAGATTGGGGTCCAGAGGCCGGATGGTTCCCTGGGCGGCTTCGTGGCGGAAGAAGCGCCGGTAGAAGCGGGCCAGGGCGTCGTGATACCCGATGGTCACCGGGTCGATCAGTTCGAATTCGCCTAAAATCCGATGGAAATAGAAGTTGTCCCGGATGTGGTTGAATAGTAGACCGACCGCCCGGCGCAGGCGGGTTTCGAAGTCTAGGCCGACCTGAGTCAATTCTTCGGCCTGCTGGAGAAAGCTGGTGATGATCAGGTCGTTGATCTCCAGAAGGATTTGTTCTTTGTTTTTGAAATACTGGTAAAAAGAGCCTTGGGCCAGGCCGGAGCGGCGGCTGATTTCCGAGACGCTGGCCCCGTAATAGCCCTGTTCCTTGAAGACCTGACGGGCGGCTTCCAGCAGAGCGGTCCTGGTGGCCAGGCCTTTTTTGGTCAAGGACCTGGAGGTGCGGGCGGTTGAACGGCGAGTCGGGGTCATTCGGTAAGTAAATCCTACTTATGAATCATGTCTCATAAATAATCACTGTCTACCTCTACACCAAGTCGACCGATTCGTCCAGATGTTTTTCGGCCCGCCTCGCCCGCCGCTGCTCCGCCGCATACCCCTGAGGCTATCGGTCAACTCAACTGACATCGGCGGTTTAAATTTGCTGTTGACACTCAAAACTGTTTTTTTCAACCTCAAATCTGTTATTCTAATAATCCTGGAAACCTTCAGGAAAGGAGTCTGGCATGGCTCAACGTTTCCCTCAAGGCTGTGAGTTTTCCGCCGCCTACCAGGTCACCCGTGACATGTGCACCGACCATGTCCCTGGAACGCCGCCCATTTTAACCACGCCGTCCATCATCTACCTGATGGAGGCCACCGGCTTTCAGGCCATGAGCTCCAAGTTCCGGGCAGGAGAAACCAGCGTCGGGGCCAGCGTGTCCATCAGCCATCTGGCCCCGACCCCGGTGGACGACCGCATAACCGTCAACATCCGCCTCCTGGCCGAAGAAGGCCGGAAACTGGTGTGGGAATTTAAGGTCCTGGATTCGCGCGGCCCGGTGGCCGAAGGCCGCCATGAGCGTTTTTTTATCAATATAGAGGAATTCAAGGCCGGATTGAAGAAAAGATTGGGTTGAAGTCCGCGGATCATCGCCGATGTTTAATTTTACGCCGGTTTCATTTTTTAGGGGCCGCCCTTGGTTCGGGATCGTCTTGACGGCCCTTTTGGTTTTGTGTTTCCGGCCGCCGGCCGGGGCTGATTCTGCCCTGGCCCCGGAAGCCGGCCGAAGCCTCGATTTCGCCTGGGTCCTTTATCAAGAAGGTGATTTCTTCCGGGCGGCCGGCGAAGTCAAACGTTTCCTCTTTTTCCATCCCGGCCACTATAGAATCAGCGAGGCCGAAAGACTTATGAAATTGATTGAATCCGCTCCAGCCGGCCGGTCCAGTGTGGTTGACGAGGAACCTTTCAGTCCGGCCGCGGCCCTGGTCCGTCTTTACCAAAGCCATTTCCGCACCTTCAAGAGTTCCGCCTTGGGCTGTCCTTCCTATCCCAACTGCTCGGAATATTGCCTCCAAGCCCTTAAAAAACACGGTTTCCTTTTAGGAACCTTCATTCAAGTCGACCGGTTTTTCCGGGAATTCACCACGGTCGGACAACCGCCCCTGGTCTGGAGTCATGGCCGATGGCTGCATTACGACCCGCTCGACCTGAACGATTGCTGGCTGGACCTGGAGGCCAAGGAGTAATAATGGATCGTCGGTTTTTTTTCTGCCTGCCGGCTTTAGCCTTGATCTTTCTGGTGTGGACCGCTCCGGCCTTCGCCGCGGAGCCCGATTCCTATCTGGACTTCGCCCGCCGACTTTTCGACCAAGGCGACTACTTTCGGGCCGTCACCGAAGCCAAGCGCTTTCTTTTTCTTTATCCCGACCACCCCCGCCGGAACGAAGCCCGGCTTCTGATCGCCCGCTCTTATATGTCTTCGGGCCAATACCAGGAGGCCCGCCGGGCCTTCGAACCGGTCATCGCCCAAAAAGACCAGCCGGACCTGGCCGCGGAAGCCGCTTTGGAACTGGGCCGATGCCTGGAACGGCTCAGCCCGGTGGACGAGGCTGTAACATACTATCAGGAATTAATCGACCGGCCGCCCGTGGCCGGGCCGTGGGCCGATGATGTGCGCAACCAGGCCCGCTACCGCCTGGGCTGGCTCTTTCTAAGAGAAGGCCGATGGCTGGAGGCCCAAGCCGCCTTCGGGCAGGTCGAATCCGGGCATCGTCTGTGGCCCTCGGCCAGCGAACTGGCTCAGACGGCCCCTGAAGGAGCAAATATCGACCTCAAGTCCCCGACCGCCGCCGGAGTTCTTTCGGCCGTCCTGCCCGGAGCCGGCCAGGTTTACGTGGGCCGCCCCGTGGACGCCGGGCTGGCCTTCGGCCTGAATGCCGCCTTCCTTTTAGGGGCCGTCGAAGCGTACAACAACGAAAGCTGGGCGGTTTTTTCCCTGCTGGGCCTGATGGAAATAGCCTGGTACGGCGGCAACATCTATAACGCCGTCAACGGGGCCCATATCCATAACCGGGAGGCCCGCCGGAATTTTTTAAACCGGCTCGAGCAGGAACACGGCTGGCGGTTGGGATGGACCAGGAAGGGGCCGGCTCTGGTCTGGTCCTGGTCTATAGAGTAATCGCCCTATTCAGACAAACGGGACAACCGGATAAAGCGCCGGCGCTCCAAAGGAAAGGCCAAGGTCATTGTAACCCCCTGACCGGGTTGGGAGGCGGCCTCGACCCATCCGCCGTGCTTTTCCATGATCCGGCGGACCGTGGGCAACCCCATGCCGGGCCGGTCGGTTTTGGTGCTGAAGAAGGGCTCGAAGATATGATGCAGGTCGGCGGGGGGGATACCCGGCCCCGAGTCGATCAGGTTGACCATGAACTGATTTTCAAATCTTTCGCCGGACAGTTCGATCCGACCGCCCGGAGCTGCGGCTTCGGCCGAGTTTTCCATTAAAATGGAAAAAACCCGAGTGATAAGCGGCCGATCCACGGCCAGAACCGCATCCTCCAGACTGTTGACCACCACGATCTGCTTTTCTTCCAGCAGGGAACCTCTTTCGGCGGCGGCCGCCTCAACGATGTCTTTGATGTTTTCGTCGGTAAAATAAGGTTCGGGCAGGGAAGCGAAGGACTCGATGCTTGCGGCCAGGCGCTCGATTTGCTTCAGACGCTCCAAAACCCGACGGGACGCCTCCGAGTCCGCAGTTTGGCCTTCAGTCCGGCTCAACGCCTCAACCAGCGCCCCGGCTTCCCCTAAACTCTTGGCCAGACTTGGTTTCAGCCCTTTGGCGATTTCCAACAGGGCGTCATAAAAGCTTTCACTGATCTTTTTTTCGATTCTTTTTTTCTCGTCGATATCCTGGAGGCAGACGGACAAGATGCTGGTGTTGTCCTGCAAGTCGGTGCAGGGTTCGAAGATCATGTAAGCGAAAAAACGGTCGCCGTTTTTCCGCTGAAGCATAACTTCGCCTTCATAGGGCCGCTTTCGGTTGGCCATATAGAGCAGATTGGGGTAGAGGAGATTGAGGTCCTCCTTGGTGAAGAGCGTGGACAGGTTCTGGTTTTCCAATTCTTCTTGGGTATAGCCGAAGACCTTCTCCACGACCCGGTTGGTCCAGGAAATGCGGCCCTCCAGGTCGGCCACGATAATAGCCAACTCCAGACCGAAAAAAATGCTGTCCAGAATCTTGGGATAGCGAAAACAGATTTGTAAAAAATCCATAGTGAGCCCTTCCGTCTGGATTTATCCGGGGAAAACCATCGCCGCCCGCCCACTCGGCCTTATCCCCTGAGAAAATCGTTTACCCTGGCTTCCTGAAGCAGAAACATAGGCCAAAAAAATTTCGCCGTCAACGAGAAAGGCTAAGAGCCGACCAGGCACGCCCCGGCCACAAAACTTCGATAATTCTTCCAAGTAATGTCTACTTGGCGTGACACTCACCGCAGCTCAAGGGCCCCATTTTTTGTTCCTCATGGCAATTTATACAAAGGCGATGAAAAGCGGTTCTCAGCTTGGGGCGCTGGCTTGCCCCTTCGACGGAATGGCAATCGGAACAATATTTATCTTCCGAGGATTCGTCCGCTATCAGGACGCCGTCCTTATAAACATGATGGCAAGTGTTGCAGTCCTCGAACCCGGGGTAATCCATATGGGCGTCATGGTCGAAGAGGGAGACCGGGCGTTCTCTTTGGGGAAAGGCCTCCGCGCTGGCGATCTCTCTCTTGTCGGCGGAAAAAGCCGCCGGAACCATAAACATCAGCCCGATGATTATCAAGCCGCCGAACCAAGTCCATCGTTTCATTCTGTCTCCCTCTATGGCCGCCCGGCCCGAAGATCGGGCCGGAAGATGCGTCTAGACGGCGTTGGGCTTTTCCATGCACTCGTAAATAATCTGCGAGAAAAATTTGGTCTCCATGCCCAGTTCGTAATGATGGATGATGTCTTCCAGTCCGCTGTGGCAATTATGGCACGGCGCGATGACCACCTTGACCCCGGTGGCTTTCAGTTGCTCGGCCTTGACCTTGTTCCCGGCCATTCTGACCATTTTATAGGGCGGACCGCAATTGATCACCCCGCCGCCGGCGCCGCAGCAGTAGTTGTGCTCCCGGTTGGGTTCCATCTCGACGAAGGTCTTGCAAAAAGCCCGGACCACTTCCCTGGCTTTTTCATGGAGCCCGCGGCCGCGGACGATGTTGCAGGGATCGTGAAGAGTGACCGGCTCTTCGAATTTTTTGGCGGCCTTGAGCCGCCCGGAGTTGAGCAGTTCCCAGTAAAATTCCACGGCATGGGTGACCGGGACCGGCAGATAACGCCAGCCCAGCCAGCGGTTGCCCACGTCATAGATCGACCGGTAGGCGTGGCCGCATTCGCCCATGACTATCCGCTTGACCTTCAGCCGCTGGGCGGTTTCAAAGTGAAGGCGTTTCAATCGGCCCATGACCTCGAAGTCGCCGGTGAACATGGTCATATCGCTGTTGTCCCAGCCCGGCGTGGCCGGCATGGTCCAGTCCACGCCGGCCTCATTCATTATCACCGCAGCCATGAAAATAAGCTGAGGCTGGAACTTGGGCTCCGGGGCGATGACCGAATACATGATCTCCGCCCCTTCCTTTTCCAGCGGTATGCGCAGATTGGGGATTTCGTCCCGGGCCTCCTCTTCCTGCCACATCAGGCTGTCGATCCATTCATCATCCTTGACCCACATCTGGTTCATGACGGCGGCATGACTGTGGGCCGTATCCTGAATATACTGAGGCGTGACCCCGAGCAGATGGCAGATGCGCCGAACCACCTGAATGATATAGGCCGTATCGATGCCGAAGGGACAATAGAGGGCGCAGCGGCGGCAAAGGTTGCATTCCGTATAGGCCACCAGGGCGGCCTCGTGCAAAAAATCCGGACCGACCCGGCCTTTTTTCTTCAACATCTCCCACATGGTCCTTTTGACCTTGCCCACCGGCGCGTAGGCCGGGTCGCCGTCGTGGGAAAGATAATAGTGGCAGGCTTCCGAACAGAGACCGCACCGGACGCACATTTCCGTATACATCTTCAGACGGGCCCCGGTCTCATTCTTAAGAACCCGCCCGATGACCTTTTCGATCTTCTCCGGAGTCAAACTGGCAAGTCCCAGGACCAGCCCGGAGTCGTCGATGTGTTCATTCTGCTCCGCTAATGCCTTTTTAGACATGATTTTTTCTCCTGCCGCCTTCAGACTACCAGTCCCTGGCCTGACGCACCGCCCCGAACTCCGAACCCATATAGGCCCTGGTCACCGCCGCAAAAAGCATGTGGCTGAGCCTGGTGAAAGGAATGGCCGCCAACATGACCTGGCCCGAAAGCATGTGGATGATCAAGATGACTTGGTAGGGGCCGATCTGGTGGTAGGCCAAAAACCCGGTCAAAAAGGGCAGAAAAACCATGACCAGCACCACCCAGTCCATAGCCGAGGTTACATAGCGGACTTCCTTGAGCAACGCCCGCCTGACACCGAAAAAGATGCAGGCCCCGACCACAAAGGCGGCCATCACGTCGCTTAGGGCTTCCGGGAAGGTCCAAAAGCTGAGGCCGTGGTAAGTATCCAAGAGGACTACGTGGGCCAGAAGAAAAATCGGGGTGAAAATCAGGCACAAATGAAAAAGAAAGGTTATCACCGTGATTACGGGATGCCGCCGGGAATTGACCGGCACAAACGGCGCGAGCCAATGGATGATGGACCGCAGGCCGTATTTACAGTCCATGTATTCCAACAAAAACGGGTCTTTCTTTTTGGCCAGGAGATACATGGAGACCAGCCGGTAAATGGACCCGAAAACAAACACGACGCCCGCGAGCCAAGTCAGGGGGCCGACCACCAGGTTGTAGATCGTATGCACGTCCGCCCTCCTTGCCCTAAAAATCCGCCGCGGGTGCGACTAGGCGATAGTATCGGCCCTGATCCACGGCCCGGATGAGCACCCTGTCGCCTTCCGGGCTAAAAATCGGGTCCCAAACCAGATCGAAATCCTCCCGATAAGGCTTCCCGTCCAGGACAATGGTGAAACGCCCCTGCCGCTCGACTTTCACCGCCAGGCGGCCGCCGGTCGGACTGAAAACCGGACGGTAGACCATGTCGAATCGGCCCGGCCAGACCGCGTCGTCGACCGCCGTCAGCCATTCGCCGTCTTCCTTGGCCAAACAGGCGGCCCGACGTCCGTCCGGGCTTAAAACCAGATCGGTGACCACAGCGAAGCTGGTTTTCCAGGGCCGGCCGTCCACCGCCACGGTAAAGCGGCCGTGCCGGGGGGCCGCTATAGCCCAGAGCTTTTGCCCGTCAGGGCTGAATTGCTGCTGCCAGCATTGTTTGAAAACCGGGTCCCAGATGATCCGTCCGTCCAGGGCCATCCCCCAGGCCCCGCCGGCGCGGACCGGCGCGGCCACCTCGCCGGTGGCCGGGTTGAAGGCCGGCTCCCAGACGCCCGCATAAGTGCTCGGCCAAGTTCGGCCGTCCACGGCGATGGTGTAGTCGTACAGACTCGTCCGCACCTGAGCCGCCACCCTTCGCCCTGAAGGGTCAAAAACCGGAGTCCAGGCGTTGACAAAGGTCATGTCCCAGGCCCGGCCGTCCACGGCCACACTGAATACGCCCTTTTGAAAAGCTTCGATGTCGGCCTGGCCCAAGGGCGCGGCTTGGACCACGGCCGCGGTAGCCTCGCCGGAAGAACTTAAAGTAAAATTGCTGGCGTTGATGAAGTAGTTTTCCCAGGGCCGCCCGTCCACGGCCATGGCGTAGGTCATGTCCTGCTGAACCGCCGCGGCGATTCGGTCGCCGCTCCGGCTGAAACGGGTGTCCCAGGCAAAGGCGAAACTCTCCGGCCACATTTCCCCCTCCACGGCCAGGGTCCATTCCCCTTCATCGCTGACTAGAGCCGTCAGGCGGCCGTCTGGCGAAAACCTCAGATACCAAGCCTTTTCAAAGGTCGCCTCCCAAAGCTCGCCGTTGACGACGATCCCGGTCCGCCCGTCTTCCAAGTGGACCGAAACGGCCAAAACCTCCCCGTCAGGGCCGGCGACCACTTCTTCCTGCCATTGATATTTACGGGAACAGGCCCGGAGTTCAACCACCGGCTTCTTGCCCGGCTCCCAGTCCCAATTGGATCCCACGGTCATGATTCGACTCCCGACCGACAAAACGGTCCTCTTGGTCGTCTGCTAAGGGTTGTAAAATATACGGACCTAAAAAAATAATTCACCGCATTCGGCCGCTGAAAGAAACGCCCTTGCTCCCTTCCTTCGCCCCCGGGGTCAAGGCGAATTTCTTTCATTAGTTGAGCTGTCCAACATGACCGATTTTAAGCCTGTCTGTCGCCGGCTAATAAAAAGAATAATAAGTTAAGTTCGTTTCGGTCGCGCCAATTCAGGCGGGTTAGTGGTTATCAAATAATCATGAACTTGCCCACTAATCATGCCATAAATTTGATTAATTCGCCATAAAAAAATTTTTATTCAGATTAAACAAGAGGGTTATCTGAGCGAATAGGCTTGAAAAAATTGATCTTCGGATGTTTCCTGGCCGGATTATTTTCCACATTAATAAAGTGAAATAATTAAATTGTAAAAATATAATTAATAAGAAAAATCCAACTAATCAATCGCATCAAACTTGCAATGAGTTATACAGGTCAAACACTTGATGCATTTATCCCGATCAATGTAAGCGGGCTGCTTCTTCTCCCAACTAATGGCCCCCACCGGACAGGCCTTGAAACACAGGCCGCACATCTTGCACTTTTCCACGTCCACCACGAAACGAACTAGGTCGGCGCACCTTTTGGCCGGACAGCGTTTCTCAAAGATATGGGCCTCATACTCATCGCGGAAATACCTAAGGGTCGAAAGGACCGGATTGGGACCGGTCTGGCCGAGTCCGCAGAGGGCCGAGTCCTTGATGATCCCGCTCAATTCAGTCAAAAGGTCCAAATCAGCGGGCTCGCCCCGGCCTTGGCAGATTTTTTCCAATATCTCAAGCATACGCCGGGTGCCTTCCCGGCAGGGCGTGCATTTGCCGCAGGATTCGTCCTGGACAAAGTCCATGAAAAAGCGGGCCATGTCCACCATGCAGGTGTCTTCGTCCATGACGATCATGCCGCCGGAGCCCATGATGGCCCCGGCCTGAACGATGGCTTCGTAATCGCAAGGCAAATCAAGATAAGCCTCGGGGATGCATCCGCCCGACGGCCCGCCTAACTGGACGGCCTTGAACTTTTTCTTTTTAGGGATGCCGCCGCCGATGTCGTAGATGATGGTCCGCAGGGTGGTGCCCATGGGCACTTCGACCAGGCCGATGTTGTGGACCGCCCCGGTTAGGGCGAAAATCTTGGTGCCCTTGCTCTTTTCCGTGCCGATCGAGGCGAACCACTCCCCGCCTTTAAGGATGATCTGGGGGATGTTGGCGAAAGTCTCCACATTGTTGAGCACGGTCGGCCGGCCCCAAAGACCGGACGCCGCCGGGAAAGGCGGCCGCGGTCTGGGCATGCCCCGCTTGCCCTCAATCGAGGTCATCAGGGCCGTCTCTTCACCGCAGACAAAGGCCCCGGCCCCCTGGTAGACCTCGATCTGCAGGTCAAAGCCTGAGCCGAGGATGTCCTGTCCCAACAGCCCGTATTCGTTGGCCTGCCTGATGGCGATGTTCAACCGCCTGACGGCCAGCGGGTATTCGGCCCGACAATAGATGTAGCCCTGGCGGGCCCCGATGGCCTTGGCCGCGATGACCATGCCTTCCAAGACGGCGTGCGGGTCGGCCTCAAGCACCGACCGGTCCATGAAGGCCCCGGGATCGCCCTCGTCGGCGTTGCACAGGACGTACTTGATCTCCCCGGGCGTCTTGGAACAGAATTCCCACTTCAACCCGGTGGGAAAACCGCCGCCTCCCCGACCCCGCAGGCCGGATTTCTTGACCTCCTCGATTATCTCGGTCGGGGTCATCTCCAAAAGGGCCCGGCCCGCGGCCAGATAACCGTCCCGGGCGATATATTCCTCGATCTGCTCGGCGTCGATCAATCCCTTGTTGCGCAGGACGATCAATTGCTGGTGGGCGAAGAAGGGGATGTCCAGCATGGCCGGGATGCCTTCCTTCTTGGCCGGCTCCCGGTAAAACAGCCGCTCGACCGGACGGCCCTTCAGCAGGTGTTCGCTGACCAGCTCGGCCGCGTCATCGGGCGTCAATTTTTGATAGAAAATCCCTTCCGGGTAAATCACGGCCACCGGACCGGCCGCGCAGTACCCGTTGCAGCCGGTCTCGACCACCTTCACCTCCTCGGCCAGCCCCAGCCGGACGATTTCCGCCCGAAGGGCCTTTTCCACCTCGAGACTGCCCGACGAATGGCAGCCAGTGCCGCCGCAGACCAGAACGTGGGTGCGAAACTTCTTCACTGGTCATCTCCCCTTGCCTTCAGGAGGCGTGCTCGGTCCCTCTGGCCAGGACAAAGGCCTCCTGGACCTCCCCTTCCAGAATGTGACGCCGGAAAATCTGTCTCATCTTGTTCTTATCCACAAAACGGTAGCGAATGGGCTCCTGTCCCAAAATCTCCACCGTGACGATCGGCTCCTCGCTGCACAACCCGATGCAGCCGGAAGTGGTGACCACAATGTCCCGCCGGTCGGTCAAACCCACTTCTTCTAGCAAGGCCTCCATGACCTGACGGGCCCCCGAAGCAATCCCGCAAGTGCCCATGTGCACGGTGACCTTGACCGTGGCCCCGCCTTCCCTCAGGCTGGTGTCCCTTTGCACCCGCTCCTTGATTTTTTTCAAATCATCCAGCTTTAATTTGGCCATGGGCGATGCTCCTTTTCAAACCCTTCCCAATTCAACCAGGGCTTCCTCGATATTGTCCCGCAGAAAATGGATCACCTCAGGCGAAGACAGGGGCGAACCGTCCAGAGCCTCTTTAACTTCCCTGGTGTCCAGGATAAATTCCTTGTCCCCGACTTTTTGGACATAAATGAAATCAACTTCCGGCCGCCCCACGATCAAAGTCATCAGCGTCCCGGCCAGGTCGCCCAACGGGGCCCGGTCGATATGGGACAGCCTGAATTCGGCCGTCACCTCCGTCCCTCGCCCGGGGGTGGAATTAATCGTGAAAGTCCCCTCGCACCTTTCCGCCGCCTCCCGCCAGAGAGAAAACCCCAGACCCACCCGCCGCGTGGTCCTAGTGGTGAAAAAAGGATCGGTCGCCCGCTCCAGAGCTTCGGCCGAAAGGCCTGAACCATTGTCCGCTATCTTTATCCGCAGAAGGTCCTGCTCCGGGTCTTTTTCCAGTTCGATCCGGATCAAGTCCGCGCCCGCGGCCAGACTGTTTTCCACCACGTCCAAAATATGCAGCGACAGTTCGAGCACGTCAACTCAGTCCGGCGATCCTGCGGCCGCCCTGGGCCCGCAGGGCCAAGACCATCTCCGCAAGGACCGGTTCGGCCAGCAAAAACTCGGTCCAGGCCGCCCCGACGTCCACGATGAAATGAGCGTCCGAACTGCGGATGACCGGCCGGCCGGCCAGGTCCGGATGGCGGGCCAGCAAGCTTTCAAGATGGCAGCCTTTGGAAATTTCCAGGCCGTCTATTTCCAGGTCCGGGGGGATGAATCCCAACTGGCCAAGGATGCTGTAAGCCGGTCGGTCGATATGCGAAGCCACCAGGAGACCCCCGCGTTGATGGACCGCATGAATCACGGCCGCCGCCTCGAGGTCGGTCGCGGCTATGAGCAGCCGGTCATTGAATCCTTCGACTTCATCCAATTCGTTGGCGATGACCTGCTCGCCGAAGACTTCCGGCCGATTGCTCCGGGGCGGCAGATGGGCGTAAATAAGGTCCTGCAGGTCCAGGGCTTGTTCGGGCCTCTCGAACAGGGCCAGAATATGAACCTCTTCGGCCGAACATATTTCCATCCCGGCCAGGACTTTGAGCCGCCCGCCGGCCCTGGCCGCGGCCCGGACCGTGGCCGCAATGTTTTCCGCAGTATTATGATCGCATATGGCGATCAGGTCCAACCTTTTCTCCAGGGCCGCCTCCACTATCCCCCGCGGCGACATCTCCAGGTCCCCACAAGGGGACAGGCAGGTATGAATATGGAGGTCGGCCCTGAAACGAGCCAGCATCAAGACCCTCAGGCGGCCAAAAGACTGTACAGTCGGCCGCATAATTCAAAGGCCGGCAGATCGCTTTGCAAAATGGGCAGGTTCTCCTCGGCGGCCTTGGCCGCCGTGTCTTCGGCCGGGGTCCGGTTATTGACCAGGACAATGCCGGCCAGTTCCCGGAGAACGGCCACGGCCACTACATTGACGTGACCCTGGAGGGTCACCCAAAGCTGTCCGCTTTTGCTGTTGGCCATGACGTCGCTGAGCAGGTCGCTGGTGTAAACGCCGGTGACTTCACGTTCAAGAGCCTCGGGCGCTGTCAGGACTTTCAATTCCAACTTGTCCACGATTTCAGATAACTTCATCTTCCGCCTTCCCCAAGTCCGTAAACGGAAATAAAGCGGGCAGACGAAGAGGTCCGCCCGGCCCAAAACCACGTCCTCAGCCAAAGTCCGGCAATCCGGGGCCCCGCAAACCGCACATTGCTTGCCCGGCAGCCGTGAAGTCAACTGGTCCACCTTTTTCAGCTTCTTCATGGCTTCCAGGGGGTCGGGGTCCAGCCGAAAAATGTTGGGCTTGATTTCCCGGTTGGTCAGGCAAAAGCCTTCTTCCAGCAAAGAAGTGATGTCCTTCAGCCTGGCCCGCGGCTTGGCCCCGAACATCTGGACCAGTTGCCTTAAGGTGTTCCGGGACAAGAACCGGTTTTCCACGGTCAAAGGCCCGCCCAGGCAGCCGTCCGGACATATCCGGCTTTCAATATACCTAACGCCTTTCAGCCGGCCGGATTCAACTTGTTCGAGCACCTCGAGCGTCTCTGATAGTCCGGAAACCACCAAAGTATTTTCGGCCAGGCCCAATCCTCCGGCCCCCCAGTCAATGCCGAACCCGCTGGCCTGAAAAATCATGGTTTCCCTGTCTTCATCGGTCAGATCTTTCAAGGCCTTCAGCACGTCGCCGTAAACGGTGTGCATGCCCAAAGCCCCGTTCAAATAAGACCGTTCCAGGCCCAACGGCTGGTCAATGGCCACCATCTTGGCCGGACACGGCGTGACGTAAAAGACGCCGATATCCCGGTCGTCCAGCCCCAGCCTTCGCCTCAAAAAACGCCGCACATGCCTGGCCCCGAATTCCCGCGGCGGGGCCAAAGGCACGAGGTTGGGGATAAGATCCGGAAACTTGGCCGCAATCAGGTGGGCCACCACCGGACAAAGCGGGGAAATGGCCGTCCGGACTTCAGGGTGATCGGCCAGCCAGGCCGAGATGGCCAGGTTGCACCATTCACAGTATTTGGCCAGATCGAAAACATAGTCGAAACCGCGCTTGGTCAAGGCCAGCAGGATTTCGTTGGGCAGGATCTCCGGGCCGAACTGGGTGTAAATCACGGGAGAAGGCAGCAGAGCCGTGACCTTGAACCTGGCCAGGTCCTGATAGGTGGAAACCCGGGGAATGATGGCCTTTTGAGGGCAGACCCTGATGCATTCCGCACAATCCACACAAAGGTCGGGCAGAATCATCGCCTTGTCGTTGCGAATCCTGATGGCCTTGGTCGGACAGGCCCGGACGCAGACCACACAGCCGTGACACTGGGGTTCATAAACATAAACCGACAGGGTGCTCTTGCTGCGGGGCTCTTCTTTGACCATCAGCCTTGGCCTTGCCAATCGGATCGGAAAAACATGACCACCCTGGTCCCCTGGCCTGGTCCGGACACGATTTGAAGGTCGTCGGAATTCTTTTTAATATTAGGCAGACCCATGCCCGCCCCGAAACCCATCTCCCGGATTTCCGGCGGCGCGGTCGAATATCCTTCCTGCATGGCCAGCTCGATATCCGGAATGCCCGGGCCTTTATCCTCGACCATAATCACCAGCCCGTCATCGTTCATCTCAATAACCATCAGGCCGGCCCGGCCGTAAACCACCGCGTTTATCTCCGCCTCGTACGCGGCCACCGCCACCCGGCGGATCAAGTCGGGGTCGGCCCCGATGTTTTTCAAAATATTCTTCACTTGGACCGAAGCCTCACCGGCGTGGATAAAGTCCATCTCCTTGATAGCGAACTCTTGCCGGTACAGAGTCACGGCCCATCCCCGTCACGCCGGTCAGTCCACAGTTCGATTCGATTTAGGCGAATTTGAATAGTAATTTCAGCATATCGACTTATTACTGAAACTGCAAGACATAAAACCGCCCGATGGCCGCCGCCGGGTTGTCAGCCGCCCCAAACACCAGGCGGCCCTGGCCGGCCCAGCTCACGGACGGGCTTCGACAAATTGTTGTCAAAGTGAGGGCAGGTGGGTGGAGAGAACAGGAAAGTCAATAATTCGGGCGGGGAAAAGAAGGGTGGAATTGAGGTGGGAACGTCTCGGGGATTTTCAGTTTACGGGATGATAATAATGTTTTAAGCTGAGTTAGAGTGTATCTGGGGGCGAATCAAGCCGGAGAAGGCCTAAGGGGAGACTGGAGGGCTGAGCATGTGGTATTGGTACGCGCTGAGCGCCGGGGCCGGTTTTTTGCTCGGAGGAGTCATCGCCTGGCTCTGGGCCGCCGGCCGGACAAGTTCGAAATATTCGGAAAAGCTTCATGAGGCCGAAACGAGGGCCACGACCTTGGAGGGACGGGCCGCGGCCTTGGAGGACACGATAAGCAACCTCCGCGAAGAAAACGAGAAAAGAACCAGAGAAGCCGGCGAAAGGCAGGAAAAACTCCAGGAAAAATTTGAGGCCGAACAAAAATTCCGAACTCAGGCCGAGACTCAGCTCAAAGAAACGGTCCAGCGCCTCGAAGAAGAAAAAAAGCTGCTCCATGAGGCCCAGGCCAAGCTGACCGAATCCTTCAAGGCCCTGGCCGGAGACGCCCTGCAAAACAGCAACCGGTCTTTTTTGGAACTGGCTAGGCAGACTTTCGACAAGGTTCTGGCCGAGGCCAAGGGCGACCTGGGCCGGCGTCAAGAAGCCATCAACGGCCTGGTCCGGCCGCTGGCCGATTCGCTGAAACAATTCGAGGCGCATATCCAGGCCTTGGAGAAAAACCGCCAGCAGGCTTACACCAGTTTGGAAGAGCAGCTTAAATATTTATCCAGCACCCAGCAGCTGCTGCAAAAAGAGACGGGCAACCTGGTCACGGCCCTGCGTTCGCCTCAAGTCCGGGGGCGCTGGGGCGAAATAACCTTGAGGCGGGTGGTCGAACTGGCCGGGATGACCGATCATTGCGATTTCACCGAACAGTTCAGCCTGGAGACCGAAGAAGGCCGGATACGTCCCGACCTGGTGGTTCATCTGCCGGCGGAAAGGGAAATCGTGGTGGACGCCAAGGTTTCCTTGGAGGCCTATCTGAACGCCCTTTCGGCCGAATCGCAGGAGCAGCGGCAGGACTGCCTGAACAACCACGCCCGGCAGCTCAGGTCGCACATGACCAGGCTGAGCGGCAAGGCTTATTGGCAGCAGTTTAAAAAGACCCCGGAATTCGTGGTCATGTTCATTCCGGGCGAATCGTTTTTCTCCGCCGCCGTGGAGCAGGACCATGGCTTGATCGAGGACGGCATGAAAAGCGGGGTCATAATGGCCACGCCGACCACCTTGATCGCCTTGCTGCGGGCCGTGGCCTTCGGCTGGCGTCAGGAGCAGATCGCCAAGAACGCTCAGGAAATCAGCGAACTGGGCAAGCAGCTTTACGAGCGGATGCGGGTCATGGCCAATCATCTGACCGACCTCGGCAAAAACCTGGCCAAGACCAACGAGGCCTATAACAAGGCCGTGGGGTCAATCGAGACGCGGGTGCTGCCCGCGGTGCGCCGGTTCAGAGACCTGGGCGCGGTGGGCGGCGAGGAGATGGCTGTGGTTGAACCGGTGGAGACCACCCCGCGCCGGTTGACCGCCCCGGAGTTGATCGAGGAATGAGGGGCAGGCCCCCGCGCCTGCCCTTCAGCCGGTCCATTTTCGTGTCGGTTCCCAACCCCGATAACCCCAACCAGGCGTAGGGGCGAACCCGTGTGTCCGTCCTTGCGACCCGCCGCGTCCGTAGGGGCACGTTGCAACGTGCCCCTACATATAAATGAATCGCAACCGACCAACGAGGGGGACTGTCAATCACCCCCCGGTCATGCCTGACCAAACCGAACCGGCTGAATTGGATTGACTTTTAGGAATTGATCGGAGTATAATAATTTAAATTGGGAAAAACGTCCGATATTCAGAAACATTGGCCATAAACAGCCTTGGGGGTGAGGCGGAAGGCTTATGGGCAAGTTAAATGCCCCTATAATTGAGCAAAGCTGGCCCAAGAAGCTTGGGAATGGAATGGCGACATGCTATTTGGAATCAAGAAGTTGCCGCCAATTTCAGTGTTCGTCATATTTGTAAACAAAACCCCAAAATGGCTTCACCTGGAAACCATATAAACAGGAGTTGTGCTCCAATAAAGCATATAGAAACTACGGAGGTTTGAATGGTTGGAAGATTAGAATATGTTCCACTTCGTGAAATTTGGAAACACGAAGCCTACGATTTTACTACGTGGCTTTTCGAAAATTGCGATGTATTGAATGAACAACTTGGCCTGACAATCAGCCCACTAGAAAAGGAAAAGTCTGTCGGGCCATTTAATGTTGATATTCTTGCGGAAGATTATAGTGGGAGAACCGTTGTCATTGAAAATCAATTAGCCTGTACGGACCATGATCATCTCGGAAAATTATTAACTTACATGTCAAATCTTGACGCAAAGGTAGCCATTTGGGTGTCTACAAATCCACGTCCGGAACATGTGACCGCGATTAATTTTTTAAATGAAGTTGTACCCCAAGATACACAATTCTATTTACTGCGACTTCAGGCTTTCCGAATCGGGGAATCCGACCCTGCTCCTCTTTTCACAATTGAGGCTGGCCCTTCCGACGAAAAAACCGCAGGTGGAAAGGTTAAAAAGGAATTAGCCGAACGTGACAAGGTCAGATATCAATTTTTCGAACAACTCCTTGCCAAGGCCAATCAAGTCACAAATATTTTTAATAGTGTTTCTGCCGTGGGCTATCAGAACTGGGTCAATGCAGGAGCGGGTAAGGCTGGTATCATGTGGTCATTTGTCGTTATGAAAAAGACAGCAAGAACAGAATTTTTCCTTTGCCATTCGGACTTCGAAATCAACAAAGCTAGATATGAAAAATTATTGTCCCAAAAAGATGAGATTGAACAAAAATTTGGCGAACCCCTCAATTGGGACTTCAATGACTCAAGAAAACAACAATATATCAGAACAACTTGCCCCTTTGGTGGCTTAGATCATGAAGAAAGGTGGGCAGATATTCAGGAAGATATGGTTGACAGACTTGTTAGGCTTGAAAAGGCATTTGGACCACACATCAAATCACTGAATTAAAAACATGAAATTATGGTAAAATAATCAACTTAACCTGACGGCGTGAACACCTGCGGCGCTGAAGTGGCAATTTGGGTGGTGCAGCAGATTAGGGCTGGCGTTGGGCAGGAGAGGAATGACATGACAAAATTGCAGTATGTAAAATTCGAGAAGGTGTCGATAAAACATCATCCTGAATTCAATGAGGCTTGGGTGCAGGAGCGCATCGCTGAAGACCCACCCATTTTAGGTTTAGGCGACTTAATTCTGAAAGATAAAGAACGAATACAACCTAGGGCCGGTAGACTCGATCTTCTTTTGCAGGATCCAGACTCTAATCGAAGATATGAAGTTGAAATCCAGCTCGGTAATACCGATGAAAGCCATATTATTCGGACAATAGAATATTGGGATATTGAACGTAAGCGTTTTCCTCAGTACGATCATACCGCAGTTATAGTGGCGGAAGACATTACAAGCAGGTTTCTTAACATTATAAGTCTGTTTAATGGCTTTATACCGTTAATAGCCATTCAGATGAATGCAATGAAATATGGTGAACAAATTGCCATAGTTTGCACCACTGTTTTAGATCAAATGACGCTTGGCCTCGAAGAAGAAGACGAAGAGAAGGAGGTTGTTGACCGTTCATATTGGGAGAAAAGAGGGACTAGAGCCACCGTTTCACTTGCAGACAAACTTTTGGAGTACATAAACTCGTTTAGCCCCGGAATTAGTTTGAAATACAACAAGTTTTATATTGGTCTGTCTCAGGACGGTCGCCCTAATAATTTCGCAATTTTTCGCCCACAGAAGAGCGGTATTCGTATGGAGGTAAGAGTCAAAAAGTCTGACGAATTGGAATCAAAGATTGAAGAAAAAGGCCTTGATTTAATGGATTACACGAAGTGGGGTCGATACCGGATTCGTCTGAGCAAATCTGACGTTCAGGATCATGGCGATTTCATAACACAGCTTTTGAGGCAAGGCTTTGAAGAAGGTGCCGGATAATATCTGTCGAACATTAATTAGTTGTGCAAGTCAGGAATTGTGTTGACATTTGACCGTCCGGCAGGATGACCGAATTATACTCAGCCGCCTTTTTTTGTCCACCCCTTATTCGAATACCAATTTCTATCTATGGATGTGGTGAAGCTGAGGTTCCGTCGATTCCCTCGTTTCACTTCCTCCCGGTTGGGGGGATGGTTCCCTGGTGCAAGGCGAACCGGCCCTTGGCCCGATCCTGGAAGTAAAGCCGCAGGGTTTCCTTGATCGAGCTGAAGGCGATTTCATCCCAGGGTATTTCTTCTTCGGAAAACAGCCTGACTTCGAGGCTCTCCTTGGTCGGGCCGTAGTCCTGGTCCAAAAGCACGGCCCGGTACATCAGATAGACCTGGTGGACTTCAATCAAAGTAAGAATGGCGAACAAGTCGCCAATATCCATGCCCGCCCCAGTCTCTTCCAGGGCCTCGCGGGCCGAGCCTTCGGCCACGGTTTCCCCGTTTTCCAGGTACCCGGCCGGCAGGGTCCAGAAGCCGTAGCGAGGTTCGATGGCCCGGCGGCAGAGCAGGATTTTATCGCCGCGTTCCGGAATGCAGCCGACCACCATTTTGGGATTCTGATAATGAACGGTTTGGCAGGCTTGGCAGACGAACCGGGGCTGGTCGTCATCAGGGGGAATTTTTTTGACCACCCTGGCCCCGCAGTTGGAACAAAAGTTCATGACGGACGTAACCTTCCATTGCGCTGATTGATTATTTAAAGAGGGTCGGATATGATCGTCTCTGGTCTTCACTGCTATTTCCGGAGGGCGTCATGCTCGAGTCGATGAAGAATTTCGTCAAGGAAAACAATACGTGCGTTTTAGCCACCTGCCTGGACCACCAGCCCCATTGCTCGCTGATGGCCTATGCGCCCGATACGGAAGGCACAACGCTTTTCATGATCACCCAAACCCAGACCAAAAAATTCCGCAACATGGAACAGAATGACCGGGTCAGCCTTTTGATAGACAGCCGGGTTCGGGCGGTCCAGGATGGAAGCCGGCCCCAGGCCCTGACGGTCTCGGGGCGTTATCAGCCGGTGACCGACGTCCAGGAAGCCGAAAAGATTCGCCGCCGGATCGTCGAGACCCACCCTCATCTTAAAAACCTGGCCGATGCTCCGGAAGCTCAAGTCATAGCCGTCAAAGCCGTGTCCTTCTTGTGGCTTAAAGGACCGGAAGAAGCCTACTTTGAAGTCCTGGCCTGATCGCTTTATTCCGTCCGTCCGGCGGCCGACCCGCTATTAAATTCGCTTCAGCCCACGATTTTGAACACTTTGTCGCCGGGCCGGACCCGTTCAGGCACCTTGACCCCGACCATGTCGCCGGGCTTGGCTTGGTCCACCGGCTGGTTGTTGATCTCGATCCGCTGGACCACGTCTTCGAAATCAGTGGTGTTCCCCCGGTAAGCCAGTTTGTCGCCGACCTTAAAACTATCGGCCGTGACCTGAATGGCGGCCACGCTGGGCTTGTTAAAGAATTTGACCACTGCGCCGACTTCTTTTTCCTCGGTCATAACCAACCTCCTTGGGTTCGGGTTTCCAGACCGGGCCGGTGAATCCGTCGAATCGTCCTGGCGGGTCAACCTAAGTCATCTGCCTCGCGCGCCGAAAAACACGAGCTCCCTTTCTTTTAATCTCTTCCTGTTTGTTTATCAAATTTTTCCGAAAATTTGTCAATATGGCATTAATGCGGAGAGCAAGCTTTACATGAACGGGGGAGACAGTCTCCGGAGGTGAATTCCTGCTTTCTCCGGAATGACGCATAGTTCATACGGTCATCCCAGGGCTGGCGGGAGTCAGGGTCCCGGCGCTTGATACCAATTCGCCTTCAAACAAAGCTTATCCGAATGTCATGGCGAGGAATCCCGCTATAGCGGGATGACGAAGCCATCTCTTCTAATTTCCAGAGATTGCTTCGGTTCGTCTGCGACGAACCTCGCAATGACCTCATGGTTTCTTTAGTGTAGGTATGAAAGCAACTTAGTATGACAGGTTAGGCCGGCGGCTTGGACGGGAAAAAATCGGTCTAGGCGGGTTTATCCCGGCCGGACCAGGAGGACAAACCGGGGAACTTCAGGTTCAAAAATCTTCGGACCACGGTCAGGGTTTGCAGCATGGGGGCTTCTTCCCGCAGTTCGAGGACCCACCAGTCGCATTGGGGCAATCGGATCAACAGGCGCAGACGTTCTTCCAGGTCGGCCTCGTCCAGGGGCGGCAGGTGCCGGTCGCCGTCTTCCTGATGATAAATATGGGCGTTGAGGAAACGGGCCGCGTGGGGGCGGATAAAATCGGCGAAGGTGAATTGGCCGCTGATCACCGTGGGACTGGCTTTAGCGTGGCCGATGTCCATCGTGGCCCCAAGATCGGCTTTCCGGAGCAATTTTTCATAAAGGTCCGGCCGGCTGGTCCAGCCCCAGGCCAGGTTTTCCAGGCAAAGGCGCACCCCCAAATTCCGGGCTAATCGGTTAAGGTCGGCCAAGCCTTTGAGAGTCCTGTCCCAGGACAGCTTGAAAGTGGAGTTTCGGCCGAGCCCCACGTGGATGGTTAAAAAACAGCCGCCCAGCTCCGAGACCAGACGGCAGATCCGGCGGAGAATGTCCCCGGCTTGGAGGGCTTTCATGTCGTCAATGTGGCCCAGGTCGGTCCGGTTGCAGGCGCAGTGATAACGCACTTCCAGGGGGGCCAACTCGGAAACCGCCTCGAATAATTTTCTCTCAGCCCCTGGATTCTCAGGCAGCGTCTCCAGGGTGAAACTCCAGTCGATGCCGTCAAAGCCGTGATGAAGGGCGAATTTTTTGAGTTCGGCCGGATCGGACAGGAAATTGCAGCAGGCTAATTTGGGAGGACGCATAAGAGTTCAAGACCAGCCGGCGGCCTCTTCCAGGTCGGCCAGGAATTGATCGAGGTTCAGACTATATTTTCGGGCCGCGTCCCGCAAAGTCTCGAACAAGGCCTGGCAGCAGAGACACTCGCCGGCCTGTTCATCGTAACGATGAAAAACCGGCTCGGTCTTTCTGAAAGCGGACACCACCTCCAAGATGGTCATGTCCGGGGTGATCAGGCTGTCTTTCTTCGCCGTCATGATTTATTTTGCTTCTCTCCAAAGACCAGGTCAAGGGCTTCCGGGATGTAGCCGATTATCTCGGCCACCTGGGTGGCCGGACTAGGCCGGGCCAGATGCCCGGCCAGGCGGTTGATCTTGGCGGCCGGGATTGCGGCCTGGGCTGTTTTATAACCCGCCTCGATCAAGGCCGAAACCAGGCCGGTCAGGGTGTCGCCGGTGCCGCCCATGGCTTCCAGGGCTTCCTCGAGCGGGCTGTCCACCACGGCCTGGATGCCTTGGCTGTCGGCCAGATAATCTTGGGCGCCCTTGACCAGCAAGTAACGGGCCGCGTTGTGGTGTTGATAAGCCCGGGCGATGAGGTCGGGAACCAGATTTTCCTCATGCAGGATGAAGCCCCGGGTGTAAAAGGGGTGGGGAGCTTCCTCGTCGGCCAGAAAAGCCAGTTCGCCCACGTCCGGGGTAAAGAGGTCGTAAGCCTCGGCCTGCCCGCTCATCTTGGCCGCGTACATGAATCCGGCGTCGGCGATCAGGACCGGCCGGCGGGTCATTTCTTCGACGGCGAACAGGACCCGGTTGTGCCAGTCCACGTCAGGCTGGAGGTAATGAAAAACCATGGTCGAAAAATCGGTCTGGTCGAGTTTCCCGGCCAGGTGTTCGTAAAGCCGGCGGCTGCCGCGGCCCAGGCCGATGTCGCCGACCAGAAAACCATAAGGCAGGGCCTGGCCCAGGGTCTCGGCGGTCTTGATGGCCGCGGCCAGCAAGGCCGGGGTCCCGCGATTGACCGGGACCTTATGATCCTGGACACGGATAAAGCCTTGGTCGAGGCTCACCGGTCCGGCGACCAGGGGGAAGTCCGGGTCAGGCACGGTCCCGACTACGGCCAGCATCGGCGTCCCATTTCTTCGTAGGCCAACTGGAGGGCGTACCCGCAGAGGGTGTGGCCGATGGACCGGGGGCTGGGCGCTTCGCTTAATTTTTTCCCCACCATTTCCCGGGCCAAGTAAGGGACGTCGGGACAGCCGCCGCCGGAGACGTTGACGATGGTCAGACTCTCCTTGTCCACGGTCAGCTTCATGTTGGCCGCCCGGACCATCAGGTGCCGGCCGAAGTCCTTGACTTGAAAAATGTCCACCGGCCGGAGCAAGGGGCTGGTCACCGGGACCACCATTCGGGGAGCCGCCCCGACCTGATCGAGGCGGCGCAAAATATTCAGCTCTTCGATCAGGGGAAACTCGATGACCAGGTCGCAGCCGGTTCTGATTTCCGGAGGCGGTCCCATGACTTTGATTTCCCAGCCGTCGGCCTTCAAGGTATTTTCCGCCCTGATGACCTCACTGGTGTTCTCAAAGACCAGAATGCCCCGGTCCTCGGTCCGGCCCTCGGCGGCCCGTGGGGCCTTTTTTCTTAAAAAACCTAAAATCGACAAGGCTAATCCTTGACCAGGGTCAACTTGTATCCGATCCCGTCCGGTCGAACGTCCTTGACCCGCCAACCTTGACTGGCCGCGGCCCGGGTCACATTCTCCTTCGAGGTTTCGGTATCCACCAGGACTTCAACCTGGCCGGCGGCGGTTTTTTTTATGACATCCATGGTCATCAAGACCGGCTGGGGGCATGACAAACCTCGGGCGTCGACGATCTCAGACATGTTCACCCTCCTCAAGCGATTCTTTTTCTCATGGTGAAACCGATGAACAGGCAAGCGGCCAAGCCGATGGCCACCGCGGCGATCCCGTGAGGGCCGACGCCTTGAGGCGAACTGGCCAGGCCGAAGTTGTGGGCGATGCCGGCCCCGACGATCATACCCAGGACAAAGACGGCCGCGTCCCCGTCTCCTTCTCCGGCCAGGAAGAGCTGGCGGCCCGGACAGCCCCCGGCCAGGGCGAAAGCCAGACCGGCCAAGAGCATGCCGGCGAAATTCCAAAAGTGCATGGTATGAGCCACCGGCTGCCCGGCGAAACCCGCTTTGAACTGTCCCAGGATCAGATTGGTGACGAAGGCCGCGACCAGGAGGCCGGCCAAGCCGAGAAAAAGATGGGCTTGACGGAACAAGATCAAGTCCCTAATGGCCCCCATGGTGCAAAAACGGCTGCGCTGGGCCAGAAAGCCGATGGCCAGGCCGACCAGCAAGGATACGGCCAGCGGGGCGTGGCTGGCGCCCGGACCCTTGAGGCTGTAGAACAGAACCCCGCTTTTCTCTTGGCCTTGCACCTGGGGGAAAACCAGCAGCAGGGCCAAAAAACCGAGCATGGTCAGGGGCAGCAGCCAAGCGGCCGAAGTGTGCGTCTTGTCGGCCCGCCCCAAATTGTAACCCTTCTTGAGGAACAGGGTGCCGACCCAGATGCCCCCGATCAGGCCGAGCAGGCCCAAGATGGCGTTCCCGTCGCCGCCGGCCAGGCGCAGCAAGGCCCGCCAAGGGCAGCCCAGAAAGACCAAGGCCCCGATCATGGCGAAGGCGCCCAGAAAAAAACGGACGATGGGCGCGGACCCGACCCGGGGCCGAAACTCTTTAAAGGCGTAAGCGGCGATAAGCGAACCGAGGACGAAACCGATGATCTCCGGCCTCAGGTACTGGACCACCGCGGCCCGATGAAGCCCCAAGGCTCCGGCCATGTCCCGTTCAAAACAGGCCACGCAGATGCCCATGTTGCCGGGGTTGCCCAGTTTTTGCAGAAGCGCGGCCAAAATGCCTATGAATAGTCCCACGGAAATGATGCCCCATTTGGAAGCGAAGATGTTTTTAACCGCAGCCATGAAGTTCCTCCATCAGATAAACCGGTGATTAGGCTTGTTCAGGCGGACTTTTTGGGGAAAAGTTCCGCCCTTGGTTTCAGGTTTGGGATTATTAATGGTATTTATTTATATGTCAAATAGATTTTTTCTATATATCCGGATAATCGGCGGGGCTTCCTGGACCGGGGATTAAATTAGACAGGGTCTGGGATTGAAATCCCAGGCCGCATTCGTCCGTCCCTAACAGGGGGGAACGGACAAAAAAATCCCCCCGCATCGGATGAAAACGAGGCAGGGGGGACTATTTTCAGCCGGTCTTAAGCCTTAAAACCGTATTTTTCTCTCATTATCTCGGAAATCTCCCTGGTCATGCCCAAGACCCGGTCCGACTGTTCCGGAGTCAACAGGACGGTTTCGCAGGAGGGAATGACCCAGGAAGATTCGGCCAGGACTTGTTCGTCGATACCTTTTTCGACAAAAAGGTCCAAGGCTTTTTCCAGACGCTCGACCAGGCTGGGCACGGTCGCGTCTTTGAGGCGGTCTTCCATGACCGGGACAATGCCCCAGGCGATCCCGCCGCCCCGGTCCAAAAGCCCTTTGACCTGTTTGGCGTACAGGGCCAGGATTTCGGAATGGGCGTAAGCATCGAAATTGATGACGTCCACACAGGTATCGGTGAGCAGGGACCAGTCGATATTGGCGCAGCAATGAATCCAGGTGAGGCAGTCCAAGCCGGCAAAACCTTGGTTGATGGCTTCCACAATGGCTTCCCTGGTCCCGGTGCCTGAAGACGAAGTGAAATTGACCAGGGTGGTCTCGGGCAGATCGGCCACGACCTCCACGCCGGGAATCTCGTCTTTGATCTTCTTTTCCAGCCACCTAGCCTTCATGTTGCTGGCCTTGATAATGACGTCCCTCATGGTCTCGTGATGGATGGCCGGCTGGCCGTTGAGCTGCCGGATGGTATCGCCCAGCAAGACCGGCCCGCCCGTATGGAAGACCACCCACTTGAGCTCCGGCGGCCGGGCTTCCTTGATTTTGTCGATCATGTCGTGGAAAAACGGCCCGGTCTGGCGGGAGGTGGCGAAATAGTCCAAATCGCCCTGCTCATACTTTTCATAAAATTCCAAGAGCTCTGCTTCCCTCTTTTCCGGAGGGTCCATGAAAATCATCCGCCTTTCCTTATCAATGACGATACAGGGGATGCCCTCGATCATCCACTTAATCCCCCTGGTCATGGCCGGCAAGGCCGGGGCTTCGGGGAAATTGTCCAGAATCACCCGGGCGGTCTTCTCCATGTCCCGATAGGGCACCGCCCCCATCATAGTCGCGGCGAATTTGGGTTTGGCCAAGGATTTGCCCATGATTCCCTTCCTCCTTAAGGTATTCGGGTCGGATCAATTATTCGAAGAGGACGCCGGCGTCCTCTTCACCGTTTCATTTACGAACGTTCTTTCTAATTCGGCGTCTGCGCCTCCTTATTCCAAACGTTCCTGGCTACCGCCTCTCCGGCCGGTTTGTCCCACCAGTCTTTCTTATCACAGCCCACGGATAAAATAAACCAAACCTTTCGGAAAGATTTTGCCCGGCCGGCCGATGATCTGTTAATATTCAGGCCGACTCGCGGCCGCGGATTGGAAAAAACTTTATGAAGGAATCATTGCCCCACCCGGAACCCCGGCTCTCCAGGGCGGCTCAGGCCGCGGCGGTCATTCTGCTGGTCGCCGCCGTCCTGACCGCTTACCGGTATCTGCCCGAATACGACTTCATCAACCTGGACGACCCGCCCTACATTAATGAAAATTCCAGGGTCCAAAACGGGCTGACCATGGAAAACCTTGCTTGGGCCTTCACTACCCTGGAAGTCAACAATTGGCACCCCCTGACCTGGCTCTCCTTCATGCTCGACAGCCAACTCTACGGCCTCAATCCGGCCGGCTTTCACCTCACCAATTTGGTCTTCCATATCTTTAACGCTTTGCTCCTTTTTTACCTTCTGAAACGAATGACCGGGGCCTTTGGTCCAAGCCTATTCGTCGCGGCCGTTTTTGCCCTTCACCCCCTCCAAGTCGAGTCCGTGGCCTGGGTCTCGGAAAGAAAGGACGTGCTCAGCACCTTCCTGGGGCTTTGGACCATTTGGTTTTACCTAGGTTACGCCGAGCAGCCCACGGTGAAAAAATATTTGCCGGTCCTGGCCTTCTTCGCCCTCGGACTTATGGCCAAGCCCATGCTGGTCACCTGGCCCTTCGTTCTGTTGCTCCTTGATTACTGGCCCTTAAGCCGGTCCGGCTGGACCAGGCTGGTCAAGGAAAAAATACCCTTGTTCGCCTTGTCCCTGGCTTCGAGCGCCATAACCGTGCTGGCCCAAAGCCAGGGGGCCATCAAGTCCCTCGATGTTCTGCCTCTGTCCATCCGCCTGGCCAACGCCCTGGTCAGTTACGTTAAATATTTGGGAAGATTTTTTTACCCGGCACCCCTGGCCGTGTACTACCCTCACCCCGGTCTGCCGCCCTGGCTGCATATCCTCCCGGCCGGGCTGATCCTGGCCGCCCTGACCGGGCTGGTTTGGCGGAACCGCAAAAGACGGCCTTATCTGCTGGTCGGCTGGCTCTGGTTTTTAGGGACCCTGGTTCCGGTCATCGGCCTGATTCAGGTCGGCTGGCAGGGCTTGGCCGACCGGTACACCTATGTCCCGCTCATCGGACTGGCCATGATGGTCGCCTGGTCGGCCCCCGACCTTTTTGACCGTGGGCGATTCAAAAAATCGGTCCTGACCGTCCTGGCCGGGGCGGCCCTGGCCCCGCTTCTGGTCCTGACCTGGTTCCAGCACCAGCATTGGCAGGACTCTTTGACTCTTTTTCGCCACGCCCTGGCCGTGACCGAAGACAATTACCTGGCCCATCACCATCTCGGCCTGGCCCTGGCCAGACAAGGGGATATGGACCAGGCCCGGACCCATTTTCTCGAAGCGACCCGGATCAATCCTACTTACGCCACCCCCCACTTGGCTATGGGCATTTACGCGGCCAGGGAGAACAGAATCGAGGAAGCCGTCGATCATTTTTCTAAGGCCCTTAAAATCTGGCCCGACTATTTCGAGGCCCACCTGAACCTGGCTAGGCTGGCCGCCCGGCAAAACCAACATGAACCGGCCCTGGAACATTATGTCCGGGCCTTGGAAATCAACCCCGACTATGCCGCCGCCCATTTTGAACTGGGCAACCTCCTGCGGACCATGGGCCGACCGACGGAGGCGTTGACTCACTACGAAAAAACCTTGAGCCTCGACCCGAACCAAGTCAAGGCCCGCCTGAATCTGGCCGGGCTTTTGGGTATGCTGGGCCGACACCAGGAGGCCGAGCTTCAGTTTGGCCGGGTGCTGGAAATCGAGCCGGATAATGCCGACGCCCATTACAACCTGGGCACCCTGTACGGTCTGACGGGCCGCCCCGCTCAGGCCGAAGCCCATCTGCGCCAAGCCATCGAGCTGAACCCAGGTTCGGCCCCGGCCCGTTTCAACCTGGGCCTGACCTTGGCCAACCAGGGAAAAATGGCCCAGGCCGCCGATCAATTCGCCGAAGCCTTGCGGATCGACCCTGATTTTGAACCGGCCCGGCAAGCCCTGGCCAAGGTCCGGGAGGGCCGATGAGCCGGGAAATCAGCGCAATTAATCACTTGAGTATGGACTGGTGGAAGCGGGAGTTTGGGAAACCAGCCAATCATGGGCAGGATGCCCAGGTCACGAATAGGCGGCTGATTCGGGCGGCCGGCCCTGGACTGGGCGGCTCCGGCAACTTGATGGCCGGAGCACCGCAACGCAAGAGACCCAGCCGAGAATGAAGCTCTCAAGGGCGATCCGGCGGGTCGACCCTACATTTGGCGACAACCCCCAGGTGCAGCCTTCGATCACGTCTTGGCTTTAATGCCTGGCGCCCCACGGCTCTGCTGTGGGATAGTTTTTTGTGGGGGCCAACACAAGCTTCGCCCCTTGTATCTTGGTGCATAGTAGCCGGGTTTCAAAATCGTCCATATTGTGGGCGGAGAGATATTTTTCGGGTCAAACGCGGCATGGTTCGGCATTTGGTAAGGGCACGTTGCAACGTGCCCCTACATTTGGCGACATACCTCAAGCTCGGCCTCGGTCACGACTTGGCTTTAATGACCACGGCCGGCCTGGTGCGGGGGGAATACTTGAACCCGGCGGCTTCCCGGCCGGTCCCGTATTTTTCTTCCAAGGCCGCCAGCGGACCGGCATCCAAGGCCCGGACCGGGCAGGCCTCGACGCAGTTGGGGACTTTGCCCGCCTCGATTCTGTCCAGACAGAAGTCGCACTTGCCCATCTTGGCGCCGGGTTCGGGGGCGAACTGGGGGGCGTCGTAGGGACAGGCCTTGAGGCACTTTTCGTCGCACTCGGCGTTGCCCAGACAGGCTGGCCTGTCCACGACCACGATGCCGTCCCCTTCCCTTTTGGTTATGGCCCCGGCCGGACAGGCCGGGACGCAGACCGGTTCCCGGCAGTGCCAGCACGTCGCCACGGTATAAGCCACAAACGGCTTGGGGAACTTGCCGTTCTCGGTGTACAAAATCCGCATCCAGTTCTCAGGTCCGGCCGGAATATCGTGCCAATCCTTGCAGGCCACCCGGCAAGCGCCGCAGCCGGTGCAGCGGGTCTGATCGAAGTAAAAACCGATCTGCATGGCCGTTCCTCCTAAGCCTTTTCGACCTGAACCAGGGCCGTGTTCAAAACGCTGGCCCCGCCGCCGGAGTAAGCGTCGTTGGTCAAGGTGTTGGCACAGGCCCCGCGGTCCACGCCGTTTTCATCCGGGTGGTACCAGGCTCCTTCGAAGATGCAGACCACGCCGGGGATGATCCTTTCGGTCACCCAGGCGGTGATGGCCACCCGGCCCCGGTCGTTGAAGACGTAAACTTCGTCTCCGTTCCGGACGCCTCGGGCTTCGGCGTCCACCGGATTGATCCAGACCCGGTGAGGTTCGACCTCCCGCAGCCATTCCACCTTGTACAGTTCGGAATGGACCCGGTTCTTGGGGTGCGGCGTCAATAGTTGCAGGGGATACTTTTCGGCCAGCGGGTCGAACCGGTCTTCCGGGGTGCGCATGTACTTGGGGATGGGCGGGCAGAGCGGGTGGTTCATGTCGGCCACGCGCTGGGAATAGATTTCGATCTTGCCCGAAGGGGTCGGGAACGGATTCTTTTCGATTTCGTCGATCTGTTCTTTGAAGGCCACGATGGGCTCGGGCAGTCTGACCCGGTGGACGCCCTCTTTTTTGAACTTTTCAAAATCCTTGATCTGGGCGGCCATCTCCGGGTCCTGGTCCATGAACATCCTGAGGTATTCTTCGTCGGAAAAAGGCTTGAAATCCTTGATTCCCAGCCGCTCGGCCAGTTCGGCGGCGATGTCCAGGTCGGACTTGCACTCGCCCAAAGGTTCGAGGGCCCGGTTGATGAAAATATAATAAGGCCCGGACGGCCAGGGCCGGGTCAGGTCGCTTCTTTCGGCCGCGCTGGTCACCGGCAGAAGAAGATCGGCGTACCTGGCCTGGGGAGTCATGAACAGCTCGTTCACCGCCAGGTACTCCAGCTTTTTCAAGGCCCTCGCCGCTTTGTTACTGTTGCCGGTCTGGTTCAGATAATTGTTGCACATGGACCAGACCAGCTTGATGTCCGCCGGGTACCCACCTTTCTTGCCTTCCAGGATGGCGTCGAATATCTTGTTGATGTGGACCCGCATGACGACCCGATCGCGGATGTCCAGGGTGCCCTTGATCTTGGGACCTTTCATCTCCACCGGATTCTTGCCCGGCGGGATGCCCGGCATGCGGAACATGTGGGCCACCGGGATGCCCATCAGGCCGCCCCCGGCCGAACCGCCCGGCCGGCCCACGTTGCCGGTCATGGCGCAAAGAGTAGCCGCGCACCGGTTGTACTGCTCGCCCATGGCGCTCCGGGCCGGCCCCTGGCAGTCCATCAAGGCCGCGGGCTTGGTCGCGGCGTACTCCCGGGCCAGCCGCTCGATGGTCTCAGCGGGAACGCCGGAAATCTCGGCGGCCCAGGCCGGGGTCTTTTCCAGGCCGTCCTCGCGGCCCAGGACGTAATCGGCGAACTTGTCGAACCCGACCGTGTATTTGTCCAAAAAAGCCTGGTCGTGGAGGTTTTCCCGGATCATGACCTGGGCCATGGCCACCATCACGGCCGTGTCCGTGCCGGGCCGGATCGGAATCCATTCATCAGCCAGGACCGCGGCCGTGTCGTGATACCGTGGGTCGATGGAGATGACTTTGGCCCCGTTCTCCTTGGCCCGGATCAGGTGATACATGGTGTTGGTCCCGGAGATCATCCGGGCCGGGTCCCAGCCCCAGAGGATGATCAGCTTCGAATTCATCAGATCGTCGCGGCTATGGCCGACCATGACCGAACCGTACGTGGTCAGCGAAGCCCAGACCGCCCCTTCCGAGGAAATGTTCCCGTAATGGGTGGTGAACCCGCCGAACTGGTTGAGCAGCCTGGCCGCGGCCAGGCCGGGGTTATGGAGCCCGGCCAGATAACCGCCGCCGGTGGCCAGGAAGATGCTTTCCGGCCCGTAGGTTTCTTTGACCCGCTTGAGTTCCCCGGCCAGGGTCTCCAGGGCCTCATCCCAGGAAATCCTGGCGAATTTGCCTTCGCCCTTGGCCCCGATCCGTTTTTGCGGATACATCAGCCGTTCCGGATGGTGGACCATCTGGCGGTAGGCCCGGCAGCGCAGGCAGGTCCGCAATTGATCCGGCTCCGGGGCGTCGTCTCCTTCCACCCGGACGATCCGGTTGTCCTTGACGTGCAGTCTCAAGGGGCAGCGCCCCCCGCAATCGAAAGTGGCGCTGGCCCGAACGATCCTGACCTCGCCCCCGGCCCGGCTGGCTTCTCCGGCAGTCATACCCTCCTCCTTAGCGGGGCCGTCCGCCCCGGTTCAATCAGGCGTTTCTTCATCGAAACGGTCGCATAGCGTCATGGGTGGTCTTCCGGCATAGTAATTTATCAAGGAGCGATTAGTCAATCAGGTCAGTCCCGCACGAAGATCAGGCGCGGCCTCTGTTTCCCGAAGGGCCAAATCCACAGCCTTTCTCCCTCTCCCCCTAGGAGAGGGACGGGGTGAAGAATCTTTCTCCCCACACTGAAGATTCACCCTAATCATTTGTCTTGACTATCTTATTTAAACTTATGTAAAATTTATTCCGCCGGTCGGGGGGTCCCGGCGTGAATCTTAATGTGTGCGGCTTCGGCCCGTGAGCCGCTGCCAAAACAAACCGGTCCGATAATATGAAGATTTGACAGGAAAAACCATGGAGATTATTCCCCCTCAAAACCAAAAATCAATTAAAACGGCCAATTCATCCGGCTTTCCGCTACAGATAGCCGCAGCTCACGTCTTGAACCAGTCCCGTGACTGGAGAGTCTTTCTTGAAGAGCATCCCTGGCGGTCGGATATTACCGATTCCGAAGGTTTCATTGACATCGTTGCTGTTAAACGTGACGATATTTGGGTAGCAGATAAATCGGTAGCAATGGTGTTAGAGTGCAAACGGGTCTTGCAAACGGAGTGGGTCTTTTTGATTCCGAGTATGGATGCTGAGGAACGTAGACAGATGATAGTCTGGAACTCAAATCTAAATGATTCAAACTGTGACCATTATGGCTGGTGTAATTTGCCTGCTTATCCTCCTTCTTATCAATCGCAGTACTGCGCCATACCTGGTCAAGAACAAGGCAGACGTAATATCTTGGAGCGCACAGCTTCGCAATTGATAGATTCCGTTGAAGCTCTTGCAAAACAAGAATGGCTGGTTATAGAGCAACAAAAAATCCCTAATTTCGCTCGTGTTTATATACCAGTGCTGTTAACCACCGCTCATCTTTCAGTCTCTTCGGTTGATCCAGCAACCATTTCGCTCTCTGACGGCTGTCTCCCCGCTGAAACGCCTGTCACCTCTATTCCATATATTAGATTTAAAAAAAGCCTTAGTCCTCATATCGGTTCTTCTCCGCCAAATTCGTTAGAAAATCTTCACATGGAGAGCGAACGTACAATCATGGTCGTGAATGCTGAGCGCTTCTCAGAATTATTGAGCCAATTTGAGTTGGTTTAATAGCTTCACCGGGTGGCTTCGACAACTTGTGGTCGAAGTTCCGCAGGAAAAAGAGGATTGGGTCGGCGGATTCGTTTTCTCGAATAGACAGCGGCCAAACCGATTCACCCCTTTCCCCGACCAATCACTCTTTAATTCCTGTCTCCTTAGCCCTGACCTCGATAAATCCGGTCAAGCGGTAGGTTTCCGTATTGGTTCCTTCAAGGTGCAGAATGACCTGGCCGGCCAGCCGCATCTCTCTTTCAGCCTGGGTGGACAGAGTGACCCGGTAAGACCGGCCCGCTTCGATCACCTCGAATTCAGCCCGAGCCGCCGGTCCGAAATTATGGTCGAGGGCGGTGATTTTTAAAGGCTCGGGCAGATTGCTGGTCAGGACGATGCTCATTTGGGCCGGCCGGCCGACCTGGGAGGCAAGAAAAAACCGGTGGCTGGGTTCGGCGTCAAACAGGGGCTTGACTACGGCTTCCAGGGTGATGGTCCTTTTGGCCGTCTGGGGATCGTTGGTTTCCACCAGGGCGGATTTTCGGACCCGTCCTTTATAGCCCCGGGTGTCGACTTGTAAGACGATTTGGCCCCGCCCGCCGGGCGGAATGGTGCGGTCGAAAGAAGAGACCGCACAGCCTCAGCCGGGGGAGACCCTGAGAATGTTCAGTTCGCTGTCCCCTTGATTGATGACCACAAAGACGCCCTTGATCTGCTGGCCCTCGAGGACCGGTTGGTCGAGAACAACCTGGTCATTCTCGAATATCATTTTTGGTGCGGCGTAACATAGCACCGGAACCAAAAAGATCAAGGCCGCTGCTGTCATGGTTTTTAGAAGTTTCATTCCTTCACCTTTGCTCCAGTCAAATCGGGCCGCCGGACCGTCTTGACCAAAAGCCCGAGACTCAAGGCCAAAAGGATGGCGTCCCTGACCACCGCAAGCCAAGTGGCCGGATCGCCCGAGGCGTCGGTGGTGAAACAGCCGCAATGAACGTCCAGGCCGCGGGCTAAATTGAACACTAAGCCGCCTAGAAAAATCAACAGCAAAAGGTTGACCAGGACCAGGGTCCCGGGCCGGAAAATACCGGCGACCAGCATCACCCCCAGGATAAACTCCAGCCAGGGCAGACACACGGCGATGAGGTTGATGGAAATTTCCGGAACAATCCGATAATTATAAATGATTTTGGCAAAACCGGCCGGATCGATGATTTTATCCAGGCCGGCGTAAATGAAAACCCCGCCCAGGAAGAGGCGAACCAAAAAAGCCAATCCCTCCCCTCGCTTCATCCGCCGGACCCCTCAATCGGCAGACCGGCTTCCTGCCACAATCTCCACCCGTCCACCAAGACCCGGACTTCGGTAAAACCCCTTTGCTTCAGGGCGAAAGCCAAATCGTGGCTCAGTTGGCAGTTTTCACCGTCGCAATAGGTGACGATCAAGCGGTGGGGCGGGACGTCGCCCAGCACCTGGGCGAACAGCCGGTCGATTTCTTCCGGCGGCAAGTTCCTGGCCCGTTGGATATGGCCCATTTCAAACCAAGGCTCCGGCCGGGCGTCTAAAAACAAGGCCTGATCTGTCTCGTGCAGGCGGCGGGCTTCTTCCAGAGAAATGGTCAGGCCGTCTGCCGCCGCTGATCGAGATTCCGCCGGTCCGCTTCTCACCAAAGGCAGCCGGTCCGAACGAACCTGGTTGACGCCAAGGCCTACAGCCAAGGCCAAGAGGAGGATCAGGCCGCTTTGCCGGATCATGCTTTTAATGACCTGGGACGATTTGGACATGAACTCCTTTCTTCTCGGTCCGGCCAAGGCCGGAGTTTTACTCTTTAATTATAAGGGAAACCTTCAAGAAAACCAGTGATTGGTCTTGAGGCAGATTTTGACCAGCATGAGCATGACCGGCACCTCGATCAGCACCCCGACCACCGTGGCCAAGGCCGCCCCGGAAGAAAGCCCGAAGAGCATGGCCGCGGTGGCGATGGCTACTTCAAAATGGTTCGAGGCCCCGATCATGGCCGACGGCGCGGCGTCTTCGTAACTCAGCTTCATCAATCTGGCCAAACCGTAGGCCAGCCAGAAAATCAGGTTGGTCTGGATGAAAAGGGGTATGGCGATCCAGAGAATGGTCAGGGGATTGGATAAGATCACGTCGCCCTTGAAAGAAAAGAGCAGGATCAGGGTGATCAGCAGGGCGATGATGGTCACCGGAGTCAGGAGGTGGAGGAATTTTTCCTTGAACCAGGCTTGGCCGCGGGCCTTGATGATCCATTTTCTGGAAAAATAACCGGCCACCAGGGGCAAGGCCACGTAGATGCCGATGGACAGGACCAGGGCCTGCCAGGGGACCGGCAGCCGGCCCACGCCTAAAAGGAATCCGCCCAGGGGGCCGTACAGGACCAGCATGGTCAGAGAATTGATGGCCACCATGACTAAAGTGTGGCCGTCGTTGCCCCGGGCCAGGAAACCCCAGACCAGGACCATGGCCGTGCACGGGGCGATGCCCAACAGGATGCAGCCGGCCAGATAGCTCCGCCACAGGGGCACTTCCAAGACTTTGGCCCCGTTGTGCATAATGACTTCACCCACGCCGTAAGTGGCCCCGACCGGGAGGTCCAATCCGAAAGGCATCTTGACGTAATCCACCGCTTCGGGCCCGATGAAGGTCAGAAAAAGCGTGCCCAGGCAGAACAAGGCGATGGCGTACATGGTGAAAGGCTTGACGGCCCAGTTGATGACCAGGGTCAACCCGACCGGCTTAGCGTTCTTGCCGGCCCGCAGGACTTCGCCGAAGTCGATCTTGACCATGATGGGATACATCATGAAAAACAGGCACACCGCGATGGGGATGGAGACCACCGGGGCCTCGCCCACGTAGATGGCCAGGCCGTCCAAATACCTGGCCACGCCGGGCGCGACCTTGCCCAAGAGTATCCCGGCCAGGATGCAGAGGATGACCCAGACCGTCAGGTATTTTTCGAAAAAACCCAGCCCTTTCTGTTCATTCGCCTGTCCGTTCTCACTGCTCATCAATCGACTCCTCAAACTTGTTTCAAAAAACCGGCGATAGCCCTGGCCGTGGCCCCGGCCGATTCGCTGTGGTCATTATTCAGCACCTCCGGCATAGCGTCTACAAAGGCCCTGATTTCGTCCCGGACCCGTCGGTAGTGATTCATGGCCTCTGCCTCGTCGGCCGCCCCGGCGGCCAGGTCGGGCGGGTCGTCGAAACCTCGATGAACCAGCTTGGTTTTCCCGGGAAAGACCGGGCAGGACTCCTTGGCCTGGTTGCAGACCGTGACCACGTAGTCGAAGTCCTTGACGGGCAAGTCTTGCAGGCCTTTGGATTTTTGCCCGGAGATGTCCACGCCGGCCTCGGCCATAACCTGGACCGCCCGGGGGTCGATGGCCTTGGGCGACACTCCGGCCGAATAGGCTTCAAATAAATCCCCTTTAAGAGACCGGGTGAAGGCTTCGGCCATCTGACTGCGGCAGGAATTTCCTGTGCAGAGAAACAATATCCTTTTTTTCGTCTGATTTGAGCTCATTTTTTAATCCATTTCAAAACATCCTGCTTGCTGGGCATCTTGCCCACGGCCTTGACCTGGCCGTCCACGATCACGGCCGGGGTGCCGAAGACGCCCGACTTAGCGATCTCCATGGTGTCGGTCACCTTGACCACCTGGGCGTCAATACCTGACTCCGCTACCGCTTCCTTGACGACTTGTTCGGTCTTTTGGCACTTGGCGCAGCCGGGTCCTAATACCTTGATTTCCATGTTTCCATCCTCCTTGACATTTATTTTTCAGCTTGTTTCAGCCATTCTTTTATCTTGGCCCGTGACGGGACGCTGCCGACCGAAACGATCCGGCCGTTGACCATCAGCGCGGGCATGCCCAGGGCCCCGCTCCGGCCGATCTCCTTGAGGTCGGTCACATGCCGGAGATCGGCCTTCAGGTTCAGTTCGGCCAAGACCGCCATCACTTCCTTTTCCAAGCGGTCGCATTGGGTGCAGCCCTGGCCCAAAACCTTGATCTCCAAACCGCCGGCCTTTTCCGCCTCATAGGGTTGCCCGAGAAATTTTCGGAATTCCCGGACCAAGGCCCGGCCGTATTTGTCCCGGACCGGTCCGGGGATATAGTTCTTGGATGCCAAACGTCTTAACATCTCCGCGGCCACTTCCGCGTCCGGGCGGCCGGCGTACTCGGCGGCCATTTCCCGGATCACCTGCCCCAGGCCGGTCAGGCCGATCAGGTTGCCGTCTATCCGTATTTGAACTAGATCGCCTGACACTTTCCTCACCCCATGAAGGCTCCGTAAGCCAGGCCGGCCAGTGTGGACAGCACCACGATAATCCCTGAAAACACGGCTGTTTTCTTCCAGCCCATGACTCCGCCGATGACCAGCAGGTTGGGCAGAGACAGGGCCGGGCCGGCCAGGAGCAGGGCTAGGGCCGGGCCTTGGCCCATGCCTGAACCCAGCAGCCCTTGGAGGATGGGCACTTCGGTCAAGGTGGCGAAGTACATCAAGGCCCCGGCCATGGAGGCGAACAGGTTGGCTTCCAGGGAGTTCCCGCCGACCAGGTCCTGAATCCAACTTTCCGGAATCAAGGCCGGGTGGCCCGGACGGCCGAGCATAAAACCGGCCACGATGACCCCGCCCCAGAGCAGGGGAAATATCTGCTTCATGAACCACCAGGTCGACCCCACCCAGTTCTTCAGCTCCGGCCGGGTGAACCAGGACTTGAGCATCAGGCCCAGGACGATCAGCAGCCCGGCCGTAATAAACCACTTGGCCGAAAAAACGGCCGCCCACAGTCCGGTCGAACCGGGGGCCGGCCGGGCGAAGGCGGCGAAGACCAGGATCAGGACCATGACCAGCATGTACAGGCCGTCCTGCCACAGGGTCCGGCCTTTTTCTTCCTCGTCCGGCAGATACATTTCGCCGGTGGCCCTGGCCGCGTCGTCTTTTCTAAAGATGAGGGCCATCAGCAGCCCGGTGACCACGGCGAAGATGACCGCCCCGACCGCTCGGGCCAGGCCGAGCTGCCAGCCCAGAATCCGGGCGGTCAGGACAATGGCCAGGACGTTGATGGCCGGACCGGAGTACAAAAAGGCCGTGGCCGGACCGATGCCGGCCCCCCGGCTGTAAATGCCGGCAAAAAGCGGCAGGACCGTGCAGGAGCAGACGGCCAGGACCGTTCCGGAGACCGAGGCCACGGAATAAGACAAAATCTTTTTAGCCTGAGCCCCGAAATACTTCAGGATTGAAGCCTGAGAAACAAAGGCGGCGATGGCCCCGGCGATGAAAAAGGCCGGGATCAGACAGGTCAGAACGTGGTCCCGGGCGTATTCCTGGAGCATCATGAAGGCTTCCAGTCCGGACTGTCGGATGAGGGGGCTGTCCCAGGGCACGAAATAGGCTGATAGAAAAATACCTATTAGTATGAGTAGTTTATGCCATTCTTTCATTTGGGCCGTCTTCCTATGCTATTTGGTCAAATAACCAATAATATCTCAAAAAAATCATCCCGCCCTAGCCCAGCACCCTCAATTGGCTCTCCACGTTCCCCCGCAGCACGGTTTCGACGCAGCCGAAGAAATTCAAGACGCAGGGCGTAACCAGCCGGTAGTAGACCTGGGTGCCTCTCTTGTCCGTGTCGACTATCCCCGCGTTTTTCAGCAAGGACAAATGTTTGGACACGGTGGACGTATCCGCCCCGATCATCTCGGTCAGTTCGCAGACGCATTTTTCCCCTTTGGACAGTTCTTCCAGAATGAACAGTCGGGACGGGTGGGCCATGGCCTTCATGATTTTGGCCCGGGCTTCAAACCTGGCTTTGGTCTGTTCATCCATGGGGACTATCCTTTTCTATTTGGCAATATAACCAAGAATAAACAAAAGTCAAGAGGATTAATCTATCAGTTATTGGTTACCTGGATTCACGGTTGCGCGGCAAAGATGGTGGTAACTTGTAAAAGTCAAGAGCCTTACGTACAGTTTGCCCTCTCGGGACAAGTAGTTTAGGCTGCGTTTAATTCCTCCTTTCCGGCTTTGCCGAGATCAAAGGTTTCGAAAGGTCGACCCGATTTCCAGCAGGAGTTTTCAGACAAGAGTTAAATCCGGGGGAAAGGCCCCGGATTTAACTCCATGGGGTGATTTTCAGACCCTTCCCAGACGGTCCTGTCATGGCGCCAGGCGTTTGATTTGGTTCAGGACTTCCTGGAGCTTGTCGACCGCCTCTTGGAGACCCTGGCGAATAGTTTCCAGCGTGTCGGGCTTCAGACTCGGGGCCGCCGGCTCACCAGGTTTTTCCTCGACCGGAGCGACTGCGGGCAAATGCCCGGCCAAGGCGCCGATGGAGCCATCCAAGGTAGGATGCATGACGACCTTGCGGGAATCGGCCAGGATAATGCGCCGGAGCTCCGGGAAGTCAAGGGTTTCCGGCTTCAGAAACACAGGTTCGGCGTAAAGCAGGGAATCGCCGAGGGGAATGACCAGGAGAATGCCTCGAAACACCTCCGAACCCACCTGACCCCACAAAGTGAACTGTTCGGAGATCACGACATCATTGTCTATGCGGGCTTCCACCTGGTTGGGACCGTCCACGTGCCGGCCCGTGGGAAAGCGGAACTGGACCAGCTCCCCATAGTGGCCGCCGTCGTTGCGGGCGGCGATCCAGCCCACGAGATTATGGCGGTCGACCGGTGTAAACGGTTGAATAAGGAGGAACTCCTCGACCTTCTCGCCGGGCAGTCGAGCCACGAGATAGTAAGGCCTCAGCACCTCGGTCCGGCCGAAGGAAGTCTGCACGGGGACGGCCCACTGGTCTTCCTTGTTGTAGAAGACCACGCTATCTTCCATGTGATACTGGAGCAACATTTCGGTCTGGATCGTGAAGAAGTCCAGGGGATAGCGGGTGTGGGGGCGTAGGAAGTCCGGCATCTGGTCCCTGGATTTGAAAAGGTCTGGGAATATGGCCTGGTAGGTGCGGATCATCGGATCTTCCGGGTCAAAGACATAATAGTCGATGCGTCCATGGTAGGCGTCCACGACCGCCTTGACGCTGTTTCTTATGTAGTTGAACCGGCCCCGCCAAGGGGTGGAGTAGGGGTAGCGGTTCGTGAAGGTGTAAGCGTCCTGAATCCAGAAAAGCCGGCCGTCGGCTACGACGCTGTATGCTTCCCGGTCCCTCAGCAGAAAAGGGGTCACCGTGGAAAAGCGCTCCGGGACCGTGCGTCTGTACTGGATTCGGCTGTCAGGATTGATCTCCCTTGATATTAGAATGTTCATGTCCTTGAATTGGGAGGCATAGATCAGTCGGCGGAAGGACGAGTTCAAGAGAACTCCGCCGTCACCTTCGTACCTGGTGTAGACAGGACCGCCCGGACCCGGGTAATTGAACTCCTCCATCTTGCTTCGCACGATCAGAAAGTCCAAGCTTTTAAGACCATGATATATCTCGGGACGCTCAAGGGGGATTTGCCCCACAGGGGGCACGTCCCTGATAAAGAAGCTGGGCCGGCCGCCGGCCTCGATCTCGGTGACCGGACTCATGGCCACGCCGTAGCCGTGAGTGAACTGAAGATGCCGGTTGACCCAACGCTGGGCTTCCGTCGGCAACTTGTCGGCGGAGAGTTCCCGGGTGGCCAGCATGACCTGACGGACTTGGCCGTCGGTCCGGTACCGGTCCGTGTGAACCGCCAGGAAATCGTAATAGAGACGGAAGAACTGAATCTGGTTGTAGCTTTGAAGCAGGGGGCCCTCGTCCCAGAGTCGGATGTTTTGAATTGTCCCCTGATTTTGGGCTACTATCTCCGGATCAATCTCGCCCAGGGCCGGATGGCTCCGCGACTTGATCCCATCCAGGCCGTAAGCCCGCCGGGTGAGTTCGATGTTATGGGCCAGGTAGGATTTCTCCCGGGCCAGCTCGCTCGGTTCCACCTGCAGCCGCTGGACCAAGGCCGGGATTACGCTCCCAGCCAAGAGGTTCAAGCCGAGCCACAGAACAACGGCCGAAATGATAAGACGATTATTTCTGGAATAGCCGCCCGCGACGATCAGTCCGGCCGCGACCAGGGCCACAACGGTCAGGAGGGTCCGGGCGTGCAGGGTGACGTAGTTGTCCGTATAACCGACGCCGTAGACCGCGCCGGTAGGAGAATAGAGAAGTTCATAACGGCTCAGCCAGTGGCCTACGGCCAGGAGGACGAAAAGCAAGGCCCCCAGGACGGCCAATTGAGACTTGACCTTTCCCTGGAATGCAAAGCCTTCTCCCCGAAGAGCGCCGGCCAGGAAGTAATAGGCCGCCACAATCACCATGATCACCAGGACGGCGTACTGAAGCCAGGAGTGGGCAAAGGCCAGGGCCGGAAGAGTGAAGATATAGAAGGAAAAGTCTTTTTGGAATATGGGGTCTGTTTCATTAAAAGGGACCCCGTGGAGGAAAACCAGAAACTTCTCCCATTCCCCGGAAGGCTTGACCGCCAGAAAGATGGCTCCCAGAACCACAGCCGCCCCGGCGAGCTGGATCAGTAGACTTCGGGCCTTTTCATAGGTTTCTTTCGGAAGCCTCAGGCCGGCTCCGGGACGTACGCCGGCCGTGGCCCGGTGGGCCGCAAGCAGGTTGGGCGCGGCCAGGGCCAGGAAGATCGCAGCCCCGAGCAGGAACAGCAAGATTCGAGTCGTCATTACTTTCAGGAGAACCGACTCGTGACCCAGATTGCTGAACCAGAGCCAATCAGTGTAAAACGTCGTGGCCCAGCTCAGTCCCGTCCATAGGACGATCACGACCACGGCCAGAAGAATCCACCGGAAGATACGGGTCAACTTAAAGAAATCCAGGTTTTCGAGACTGACCTGGGGCAAAGGGTCCTGGGGAGGTTGAAGTCCCCCAAAGCCTTTCATGTTTGCACCACCATGTTTTTATTGCTGTCGAGGACTTTTTGCGTCCGCCGGACAGGGCAGATATGAACCCGAATTATGCGTCAAGAGCCGCGATTTCTGTGTTTCAAGCCCTCTGACTCCGATTTTGCCCTGTTGAACAGGCCTTGATTCGGGCCGGAGAGCATGTAACCTAATCCACCAAAGACGATTTCTCGCCAATTTAATTGAGGATGTTGGTTTTTTCAAATTTCCGGATATAGTAATCCAGCGATATACGCAAGGTCAAGCCCAAAACCATCCCGTGTGTCAATGACAAATTAAAATGACCGATGATATGTAGCACATCATTTGACCGATAGTGTTATGTGAGCCCTGTGGCGCGGGAGTTGCGAGCGACACCCTTGGGAAGATGTCGCGCTGCAAGTCCCGTGACACAGGGCGGGTCATGGTCTGCGGCCGTTTTTTCTTTTGATTTTGGGTTTAA